>SMEK01000105.1_pt1 | contig 42278 bp, 44 predicted proteins | sample 2456371 | NCBI WGS metagenome assembly SMEK01 (sample SAMN10132590, study PRJNA489261) | soil metagenome | isolation source: day1 antibiotic-loamy sand soil ammended with composted manure from dairy... | place: USA | collected 2015-04-01
AATGTGGATGTTCCACAACGAGCGCTCGGTCAGCTCCATATGCAATTAATTCCTTTGCAAGATCTGCTACTTGATCGCCAAATAACGCGCCTACAACTTCTCCACCATCTGAGATTTGCTTTGCTGCAGCGATTGCTTCAAATGAAACATTACGTAAAGCACCGTCACGTACTTCTCCTAATACCAATATTTTTTTTGCCATTGTTTTCCCTCCATTACCGTACGAATCTAATGAAATCTAATACTCTTCAATCCATTCTAATTGTTCAGAAAATTTAAATCACTTTTGCTTCCGTATGAAGTAAATTTACTAATTCTTTCACTTGGTCTTTTAGTTCTCCTTCTAAGATGCGACCAGCAGATTTTTGTGGTGGTAAAAATACTTCCACTGTTTCAATTTTTGTTTCAACATCATCTTCATCGATGTCTAAATCATCTAATTCTAACTCTTCAAGCGGTTTTTTCTTCGCTTTCATAATACCTGGTAAAGAAGGATATCTCGGTTCATTCAATCCTTGTTGAGCTGTAACTAATAAAGGCAAGCTCGTTTCTATAATTTCAGAATCTCCTTCAACGTCACGAACAACTTTCACGTTATTTCCATCAATTTCTAATTTTGTAATCGTTGTTACATAATTAATGCCTAATAAATCAGCAACTCTTGGTCCAGTTTGACCAGAACCACCATCAATTGCAACATTTCCTGCCAAGATTAAATCTGGCTCTTTGTCTTTTAAATATTCAGCGAGAATATAAGCTGCACCACTGTGGTCTAGCTCGTCCAAATCATCTTCTGTATTGATTAAAACCGCTTCATCAGCACCCATTGCAAGAGCCGTGCGCAGTTGTTTTTCCGCTTCTTCATTGCCGATGGAGATTACCGTTACTTTTCCACCATGTTGATCTCTTACTTGAATTGCTTCTTCAATGGCATATTCATCATATGGATTGATAATGAATTCAGCGCCGTCTTCTTGAATTTTTCCATCTTGAATGACGATTTTTTCTTCTGTATCAAAAGTGCGTTTCATTAATACGAAAATGTTCATGTAAATTACCTCCTAAAAATTATTTGCCACTAAAAGTAGGTTGGCGTTTTTCAATAAATGCTTGAATTCCTTCTTTTGCATCTTCTGAATTAAATACAATGCCGAATTGCTCTGCTTCCGCTTTGATTCCTTCTTCGAATGATTTCTTACTGTATTGTAATGCATGAATAGCAGCTTTTAATGAAACCGGGCTCTTTTTGGCAATTTTTTTCGCCAATTCTAATGCTTGCGGTAAAAGTTCTTCTTGTGGTACAGCCTTATTTGCTAGCCCCCATTGTACGGCCTCTGCCCCTGAAATCGGCTCTCCTGTAAAAATCATTTCAGCAGCCTTTGCTAATCCGACATATCGCGGTAATCTTTGTGTTCCACCAAATCCAGGAATAATTCCAAGATTTAATTCAGGAAGACCCAACTTCGCGTCTTCAGCGACATATCGAATATGGCAACTCATCGCAAGTTCCAATCCACCGCCAAGTGCGGCACCATGAATTGCTGCGATGACAGGTTTTGGGAAAGATTCCAAGCGATCAAAAACAGCTTGTCCATTTTCTGCGAGATTTACTGCCTGTTGTTCAGATGAAACATCTGTGAACTCTTTAATATCAGCTCCTGCTGAAAAGAAACGTCCTTCACCGTGAAGTAAAACAACTCGAACATCATTATTATGTTCAACTTCAGTCATCAATTCGTCTAATTCACGGATTAGCTGTTGTGCTAGTGCATTTGCTGGCGGACGATTGATTGTTACAATCGCAACACCGTCTTCTGCTCTCCATTTTAGAAATTCCATGAAGACACTCCTTTTAATTATTTTTTAGACCATTCAATAGTAGATGCTTTACTTTAGGTGCATTATCTAAGAGGCTGTATCTGAAATCATTCATCACCCAAGACGTAATTGTCTCATCGATTGTTCCAAATACCATTTGTCTTGCAACTCTCACATCCATTGTTGGATTAAATTCGCCATTCATCATGCCTTCTACCAATATATTATCAAGAAGATTCAAATATTCTTTTAAAATTGCATTAATCTTTAACCTAAGCTCCTTATTTGATTGGCGCAATTCTAATTGGGTGACTGTCGCAAGGTGTTTATTATTGGCCAACACACTAAAATGGTTGTCTATCATTTTTGATAGTTTGTCAGAGGCGTTAGCACCAGTTTGAATGATTTCTTCTAAATTTTCAATAAAAACTCTCATTTTTTCTTTAAACAAGGAAATTAAAATATCCTCTTTATTTTTAAAATACAGGTAAATGGTCCCGTCTGCAACACCTGCTTGTTTAGCAATTTTTGAAATTTGTGTTTGATGATAGCCATTTTCGGCAATCGCAATAACTGCTGCTTCAATTATTTGCATGTATTTCGGTTTATCTCGATTCATGATGTTCACCACCAAAAAAATAAGAAAATATGAATGATTATTCATTCATATTTTCATATTATAATTTCATGAACTTTCTGTCAATAACTAATGCTATTTCGCTTGAAGCTCCTTAGCTTTCTGTTTTTCCTCATCAATTAATGTTCTTCTTAAAATTTTTCCTACTGCTGTTTTCGGTAGTGAATCTCTAAATTCATAAATGCGAGGTACTTTGTAAGCAGCTAAATTATTGCGGCAATATTTATTTAATTCATCTTCCGTCACTGTTTTACCCTCTTTTAATACAATGAAAGCTTTCACCGTTTCTCCCCGATATGGATCTGGAACTCCAACTACAACACATTCTTGAACCGCTTCATGTTCGTACAATACTTCCTCTACTTCTCGCGGATAAATATTAAATCCGCCAGCGATAATGACATCTTTTTTACGATCTACAACATAGAAATATCCTTCTTCATCCATATATCCTAAATCTCCAGTTAAGAACCATCCATCTGCAAACACTTTTGCAGTTTCCTCAGGGCGTTTCCAATATCCCTTCATCACTTGAGGTCCACGAATCGCGATTTCTCCTACTTCTCCAGGTGGTAAAATTTCATTTTCTCCTGGTTTCATAATCACCGCTTCTGTATCAGGCCAAGGAACTCCAATCGAGCCAACTACTCGTTTTCCCCAAATAAAGTTTGCATGGGTTACTGGTGAAGTTTCCGTTAAGCCGTAGCCTTCTACAAGTTTCCCACCAGTGATTTCTTCAAATTTTTCTTGTACTTCCACAGGTAGTGGAGCAGAACCACTTATACATGCATTGATGGAAGACAAATCATATTTAGATAAATCCGGATGGTTTAATAGACCAATATACATTGTTGGTGCACCAGGGAATAAAGTAGGTTTTTGTTTATCAATGGTTTTTAACACTTGTTCCACTTCAAATTTAGGAAGCAATACCATTTTGTTTGATTTCATGACGGATAAAATCAGCACTGTAGTCATGCCGTATACATGGAAGAAAGGAAGCAATCCTAATATAATTTCTTTTCCTTCCTCACATTTATATAACCATGCATCACACATCATTGTATTGGCAATTAAATTTTTGTGAGTCAACATTACCCCTTTAGGAACGCCAGTCGTACCACCAGTATATTGAAGAAGGGCTAAATCTTCTTCAAAATTAAAAGGCACATCAATTGGTTTCGGTTTTTCAACCTTCATGATTTCCGTGAATAAATGTGTGGAACCACGATGTTCTACTTTGACACTAAAGCCATATTGTTTCTTCTGAATAAAAGGATATACGAGATTTTTCGGAAATGGAAGATAATCTTTAATACCCGTGATGATAACGTTTTCAATTTGTGTTCGATGAATGACTTTCATGATTCTTGGGTATAAAATATCCAATGCCAAAATTACTTTTGCTTCAGAGTCCTGCATTTGATACTCTAATTCCCTCTCTGTGTAAAGCGGATTTGTTTGAACGACAATTCCTCCTGCATATAAAATACCGTAATAAGCTATAACTGCCTGTGGACAGTTTGGTAACATGATTGCTACCCGATCTCCTTTTTCAACCCCTAAAAAACGAAGATAGTTGGCAAATTTTAATGCTGATTCATACAGCTCTTGATAATCCAATTCCCTTCCCATAAAATGTATTGCACATTTTTTTGGATTTTTTTCGTATGCTCTTGTCAAAAATGTTTGGACGGGAATTTCTTCATACTCCAGCGTATGCGGTATCTCAGCAGGATAATGTTTAAGCCAAATTTTACTAGACATCAACACATCCCCCTTGCGCAAATGTTCAAATTTTCTTGCAATTGTTACATTTATTATAATTGAAAAGAAATGGTCTTTCAAACTATTTTTTTAGAATTATAATTTTTTTCTACTTTAATTCTTAATTTTTCTTATTCATTCAATAATTTTAATACTATTTTCTATGACGAAAAATGTCGAATAATAGGGTTATTTACTATTTTGATATAACTATTAATAACTTTGTAACAATAAAAAAACTAGTAGAAACGCATGTTAACGTTTCTACTAGTATTAAAATTTTAATAATAACCATTATAGTGAAAGTAAATAATAAAATCCTATAATAAAAAATAAGACAGCTACAACGATAAGCACTTTTGCTAATTTGTCCATTGGAACCTCCTAAATGATGCTGGCACCGATGACGAAGGAAAGTCCAAGTGAAATGGTGAATGAAATCAATCCAACTGAACGATTATCCGCTGCAATCTCCTGATCGACATTGAAATGGGGGGTTAAAAATTCATATAAAAAATATGCGATGATAAGCAAAATAAACCCGTACAACCCCCAACCAATCATTTCAAAAAAAGTATTATGCCTTTCAATGGAATAGCGGAATATATTGCAAACACCTAGTATTTTTCCTCCAGTAGCAAGGGCGACGGCAACATTTCCTTTTTTAATTTCTTCCCAATTTTTATATTTTGTCACCATTTCAAATAAGACCATTGAAACTATTAAACATAATACAACAACACTAAAATAGCCTGCTGTTTCTATTAAAGGATGTTGCCAAAAAGTTGTACCCACATTCACCATCCCCTTTATTTTAATTCAACGACAGTTACTCCTAAGCCACCTTCACCAGCTTCACCATATCGGAAAGAACGAACTCGTTTATGTTTTTTCAAATATTCTTGAATTCCTTGGCGTAAAGCCCCTGTACCTTTTCCATGAATAATTGTTACACGGCTATAGTTGGCAAGTAGGGCATCATCAAGATATTTTTCTGTTTTCATGATGGCATCTTCTAACCGTTCTCCTCGCAAGTCTAATTCTAATTTAACATGACTATTGCGATTTTTCACCGTTGTCAATGTAATTCTTTGTTTTTCTTTTTCTGGCTTCACATATTCTAAGTCTGACTCATCCATTTTCATTTTTAATATACCGATTTGCACAACCCACTCATTATCGGAAACTTTTTCAATTAGCGTTCCTTTTTGACCGTAGCTTAATACTTTTACTTCATCACCAGGTTGTAAGTTTTGTGCTCGTTCACGAATTTTCGCTTGTTTTTTCAAAATTGGATTTTCTGCTGGTAATGCGTCTTCTAAACGCTTTTTCGCTTCGATGATTTCATGGTCTTTAATAACTTGATTAGCATTTTGCTGCATTTCACGTAATTCTTTAATGATATGTTCTGCTTCTTTTTTCGCATCCTCAATAATTTTCCGCGCTTCTTCCTTCGCTTTTTGTTCAAGGCTTTCTTTCTTTTCGTTAAATGCACTCAATTTTTCTTCTAACTGCGCATGCAATTGTTGTGCTTCTTCTAAAATTTCATGCGCTTCCTCTACTTCCTGTTCAGCGCGGCGTCTGCTTTCTTCTAATGAAGCAATCATCGACTCTACTTCTCGACGGTCAGTACCTGTATAAGATTTCGCTTGATTAATGATGGAATCTTTTAAGCCGAGACGCTTCGAAATTTCAAATGCATTGGATCGTCCCGGAACGCCTATTAATAATCGATAAGTAGGACTAAGGGTTTCAATATCAAATTCAACACTTGCATTGATAACTCCTTTTCGGTTATACGCATATGCTTTTAATTCAGGATAATGGGTTGTAGCCATAACGCGCGCCCCTTTATCCACAACTTCATCTAAAATTGATATCGCAAGTGCCGCCCCCTCTTGCGGATCGGTACCTGCCCCAAGTTCATCAAACAAAATTAACGAGTTTTCATCAAAGTGTTTTAATATATCGACAATGTTCACCATATGGGATGAGAAAGTGGATAGCGATTGTTCGATGGATTGCTCATCACCAATATCCGCAAATACTTGACTGAAAACGGAAAGCTCTGAGCCATCTAATGCAGGTATTGGTATTCCCGCTTGTGCCATTAAGGTGCACAATCCAACCGTTTTTAATGTGACGGTTTTCCCCCCTGTGTTTGGCCCAGTAATCACAATTGCTGTATATTCTCGACCAAATTCAATTGTATTCGGCACCGCTACATCCATTGGGATTAGGGGATGTCTTGCTTGTATTAGACGAATATATCCTTCATTGTTCACGCTTGGCTTTGAGCATTTTTGTGCCACACCGTATTTCGCCTTCGCTAATATGACATCGATATCCGCTAGTATTTTAACTAGTTCAAATAAATCGTTCGCTACTTCTTGGACTTTTTCCGTAAGGGCAAGTAAAATCTTCTCTATTTCAGCCTTTTCACGAACCTTTAAACGTTGAATTTCATTATTGATTTGCACAACTGATTCCGGCTCAATAAATAAAGTTTGCCCTGAAGAAGATTGATCATGAACAATCCCGCCGTAGTAGCTTCGATATTCCTGTTTTACCGGGATAACATAACGGTCATTTCGAATTGTTACGATAGTATCCGAAAGCATTTTTGCTGCGTTAGGGCCTCTCGTTAAACTATCAAGTTTTTGTCTCACTTTCGCTTCTTCTGAGCGCAGTTGTTGTCTTATTGACCGTAATTCCACGCTAGCGGAATCCAACACCGTTCCATTTTCATCAATGCAATGATCAATTTCATGCTGTACCGCTGTTAAAATCGGCATATTATTTTTTCTTTCAATAAAATGTGGTATTTGAATTTCTTCATCATTTTCGATATCTTCAATAAAATTTCTTAAAATTCGACTTGCTCTAATAGTACTTGAAATTTCCATCAATTCCATTGCACTTAGCATACCGCCTATTTGTGCCCGCTTTGTATGTGGACGAATATCAAAAATACCTCCCATTGGCACATGTCCTTTTACCCGTAGGATGGCTAGTCCCTCATCCATTTCTTCTAAAAGTTCAACAACCTTTTCAAAGTTTGGCTCTGGCACAAGCTGCTCTATTTGTTGCTTCCCTAAGGAAGATGTACAAAAGTCTGACACTTGCTCACGCACTTTATCGAATTCAAGGGTTTTTAATGCTCGTTCAGCAATCACTCTGAACACTCCTGTCTGTACATATGTTTACTTATTTTTCCGAATAAAATTTTTGAACTGTTCAACGCTCCATGTATTGACAACTAGTTCTTTTTTCAACCACGCTTTTTGCGCATATTTTGTACCGATTTCCATATAATCAAGTTGTTCAATCGCATGGGCATCTGTATTGATTGCAATAGGAACACCAAGTTCCATCGCTAGTTTCAAATGTTCTATACATAGATCTAATCGGTATGGGCTAGCATTCAATTCCAAAATTTTCCCATACTCTTTCGCCCAATGAATTAATTGTTCAACGTTAGGATTATATCCTTCACGTTCACCAATAATTCGACCAGTTGGATGTGCAATCATATGAACGTAGGGATGTTGAATCGCCGCAAATAATCGTTCCATAATTTTTTCTTGAGGTTGAGAAAAACTTGAATGAATGGAGGCGATCACAAAATCCAGATTTTTTAATACGTCATCATCATAATCGAGGGAACCATCAGGCAAAATATCCATTTCTGTTCCCGAAAATAAAGTAAAATCAGGGTGAGCTTCATTAAAAGCTTCAATTTCTTCACGCTGTTTTTTTAACCTTTCCGGTGTTAAACCATTTGCTACTTTCAAATATTGAGAATGGTCTGTTATCACTCCAAAATGATAGCCTTTTGAAATAAGCGCTTCTCCCATTTCTGCTACGGAATGAGCACCGTCAGAATAAGTGGTGTGCATGTGTAAATCAGCCTTAATATCTTCTATTGTAACCAATTCTTTAATTTCATTTAAACGATCCAATTCTTGTCCCGTTTCGCGAACAGTGGGCGGAATGTAAGGAAGTCCAAAATGAGCGAAAAACTCTTTTTCCGAATGGAATGTAAGGATTTGTCCATCTGGTTGTTCCACACCATATTCGCTAATTTTCTTCCCTTGTTCTTTTGCTAATTGACGCATGCGAACATTATGATCTTTTGAACCGGTAAAGTGATGAAGTGTTGTGATAAATTCTTCATTTGCCACTAATCGAAAATCAACGTTGACAAGCTCGTCCAAATCCAATACGACAGACACTTTTGTGTCTCCACTGCTAACGATTTCTTTTATTGTTAATTCAAATAAAAGCTGTTCCCTAACTTTTTCAGGACTTTTTGTGGCAATGACAAAATCCAAATCTTTGCTCGTTTCATTCACCCGACGGAAACTCCCGGCAACAGAATATCGTTCAATTTCTTCAATGGATGCAAGTAGTTGATTTATTTCTCTCACAACCGATTCAAGATACCAAATAGGAAGTCTTCCTGTTCGTTCTCCAAATTGTTCAAGTTCCTTCAAAATTTTCTCTTCCGTTTTCGGTCCAAACCCAGGCAACGATCGTACCTTTTTGGATTCACAAGCTTCCTTCAACGCTTCACGACTACTCACTCCAAGTTCCTGGTATAGCTTTGCAAGTTTTTTACCGCCAAGGCCAGGTATTTTTAATAGAGGGATTAAGCCTTTCGGTATTTGTTTTTCTAATTCGATTAATTGTTGGGACTCTCCCGTTTGAATCAGCTCTTCAATGACTGCTCCCGTGCCTTTTCCAATAAGCTCCAAATACAACGCAATTTTTTCCAATGTACGAATGACAATTTTTTTATTCAACTGTCCCACCCTTTTTCTATTTTAAACCGCAAAAAAGTATCTCCGCTGTGTTGATGGAAGATACTTTTGACAATCATTTCGTTGTTTATTAATTTTCCAAATAAATATACCATAGTTTTTGGAATAATTGAGTTACGATTGGGGTATGTTCAAGCATGAAATTGGCAATAAACGAACTTCCCATGAGTTTTTGAATAGCATCAATTGGTAATAATGCGAAAACATATAATAAAATAAAAAGTATAAAATAAAATTCCACGAAGCATAGTAATGCCCCTAAAATGCGATTAAAAGATTTTAATACTGGTAAAAATGTTAAAAAATCAAATACCGAAGCAACAATTTGCATGGCAAGTTTAACAACAAAGAAGATTACCGCAAAAGCAATAATACGATAAAATGTTTTATCTACATCCAATGCATCCAACACTAATGTAAGAGAAGAGTCCGGCTGCAACCCCGGATATGGAATCCATAACACAAATTTTTCTGCTAGCGGTTTATAGTAAATGTAAGCCACGATTAACGCAACAAGAAAACCAACAAGATTAATTGCTTGCATGATAAAACCGCGCTTCATTCCTATTAATAAACTAGCAGCAAAAACAAAAAGCAATATGATATCTAACATGCAGTTCAACCCTTCAGTTTTTTCAATTCTTCTTCTAATCTCTCAACTTCTTCTTTGAGCTTTAAAAACTCATGAACACTGTTCACTGCGGTTAACACAGCTAGTTGAGTCGTATCGAGAGATTGATTATGTAATTTAATTTCCCTCATTTTATCATCTACGATAGAAGCGACTAATCGTAAATGACCAATGGATTCATTACCTACTAATTTATAAGTATGGCCATATATTTCGACTTCTATTTTATTTTTCTCTTGCTCAGCCAAGTGGGCACCTCCTAGAAGCTCGATATTTTTTCATAGGAGCTGTTAATTACATATATTTATGTTTTATTAGAATCAATAAGTTTATCATATCATCTTTATTCGTTGTCATACAACCTAGAGTTAAAAGGGATATTGTAGAATTTCATTCTCAATCTCCTTTTGGTAAAATCAATTTAAATCTTTCTTGGGAGAAAGGGTCGTATCATGAACAATATCGTCTTAAAATTATTACCACAACAACTCAATGAAATAGAAACGTATTACTTAAAACATAAGGTAGAACGTAATGCACCTGGTGTCGTATTTGCAGCAAAACTCCCCGATGTAGCCATCACCGTATACAGTTCTGGAAAAGTAATGTTTCAGGGTTTAGGAGCTCAACGGGAAGCTAGCCGATTTAACGAATTCGCTCTAACTGATGAAAACAATCAACAAAACATAAACTCAATAGGAGATACACTTCCGGAAAACTTTTCAAAATTGTCTGTTATTGGATCTGATGAAACAGGAACTGGAGACTATTTCGGTCCAATTACAGTCGCTGCTGTCTACGTACCAAATGACAAAATTGAACTAGTAACAGAACTGGGAGTAAAAGATTCTAAACAACTAAACGATCAAGCAATCCGAGAAATTGCACCTCATTTAATTGCAACTTGTGTTCATAGCCTTTTAACATTACGCAATGACAAGTATAACGATTTGCAAAGCCGCGGCTTAACTCAAGGAAAAATGAAAGCCATGCTGCACAATCAAGCTTTAAAACATGTGCTCCATAAAATTTCACCGGAAAAACCGGATTATATATTAATTGATCAATTCGCAGAAAGAGACACGTACTATCAATATATTCAAAATGAAAAAGAAATCATTCGCGAAAACGTTCTTTTTTCGACAAAAGCTGAACAGCAACATATCGCTGTTGCAGCCGCCTCCATCATAGCGCGTTATGCTTTTTTAATCGAAATGGATCGCCTATCTGACATTGTTGGGTTTCCCCTTCAAAAAGGCGCTAGTCATTTGGTCGATGAAATGGCAGCAAAAATTTTGTTGCAGCAAGGTGAAAATGTTCTCCGTTCTATCGCAAAATGGCATTTTGCGAACACTAAAAAAGCCAAAAGGATTTATGAAAACTTCGCAAGTAGATGACTAACATTCAAAATGGTCGATTGTGGAATCGACCATTTTATATTGCTATTCATTCCAATCATCTAAGTACAAATTGGTAAGAAATAGGGTGATATTAACCATTTAAAATCTTTAAAATTTTATCCATTACAATTAAGTTATTGACAACAACTACATGCAGTTTTTTCCTCGCTCTGCTAATGTTTTGATAAAGCATTTTCGTCGGTTGATAATACGGCTTCTTGAAATTCATTTTGGCTGCTAATTTATGATTCGGTTTATAGTAAAACGAATCATCAATTACTGCTACAACATAATCGAATTCTTGCCCGATTACGTCAGCGGTTGTCACTGCTAATGGATTGCTTTGATTGTTGGAGCGATCAATAAACCTTGAAGGCGTGAAATCAATCACTTTCCAACCAGCTTGCTGTAAAAAATACAGGTAACTCTTTGTCGCTTGAATGGATGAGAAATATTGAATGCTCACATTAGAATATTGTTGTACAGGCACTTCCGTCGATAGATCAAACAACTTCTTAATAAATGAATGGATTTCTTTATTATATCGAACAACTTCTGTTAACTCATACTTCACAGGTTTCAATGTCGTCTCGATGATTTTTGGTACTTTATTTCTCATTTCAACAGTCGTTAATACTTGATTAGGGTCGTACGAGAATATACATTTCGTTTTTGATTTTTCTAAGAGATGAATGAAGCTCTGTAATTTATGAATATATAAACGCTGTACTTCATCGAAAATAATTAAGTCATATTTTGATAAATCCGTTTCTTTATGTATGACCTTTTGAAACTTACTAATTGGCACAATTGGCCATTTGTATTCTTCAATTAGCTTCAAATGTCCTCCATTTAATCGTCCGCAGTTAAAAATGATGACATTTTTCGATTGTCGAATATACTCTTTCGCAATGTCATAAGTGAGTAAGGATTTTCCTGTACCAGGGCCACCTTCAATCGCAAATATTTTTGATTGATTCGTCGGCTTGGCATGAATGATTTCTCGTTTATATGTACTTTGTTGGGCACTTAAAAAATATTTATCTTCCATAAATGCTTCTGTTGAATTGAATGGGGATACTAAGTAATTCGACGGATCAAACAAATCATCTAAATTTTCTATGACTTGTATTTGTTGTTGTATTAATTTATCAATTAAAAAGTGAAAATCAACTTCTTCAATTTGATGGTTTTCGTTTAACTTATATAATCTATTGATTGATGAAACATAGGTAAAATTGTATACATCCACATCTAGAAATTTTAAATAATGACGGTTTTGTACAAGCTGTTTCGTTATCTTTTCTACATTTCCTTCCCGCTTCAATTCAATATTGATGACACAGTCTTTCCCAATTCTTAATAAATCAAATTCCTTTCCGATTTGCTTAATCATATAGCCGACGTAATAACCATTGTAAATATGTATAACTTTAGATTTCTTTCTCAACTCTTCAACGAAAGCATGTAAATCATAAAATTCACTCGTTCGGATTCTTGGGTTGATTCCGAACTGCTCCAGATATTGTATAAAATTCGTTTCATATAAATCTTCTTTTGCATTCAGCAAAGAAAATAAATTGATCGGCTTCACAATAATATCCCCTTTATGAAAAAGCTACTTTAAAGTGAATTATATAAAATTACTACTTTGAAAGCAAAATATGGTATTGATGATAAAAAGCCCGACTAATAAGTTTGCACATTCTAGTAAGGCTCTAGTATTATATTTCTCTGCGACGGTCATATGAAACGCACCTCTATCTGCGATGAAGTGTGAGCGGCAAACGTAAAGAAAAGCGCCTAAAAATGACTTTTTAGGCGCCTCTTTTATCATTATTTTTGAATAAACATTTGTGTCCAGTAATGGCCATCCTTCACGTAACCAACACCGATGTGAGTGAAGTTTTTGTTTAAGATGTTTGCACGATGGCCAGATGAGTTCATCCAAGCTTTCACCACTTGTTCTGGTGTGCTTTGACCCATCGCAATATTTTCACCCGCAGATTTATATAGGATTCCGTAGTTTTTCATCATGGTAAAAGGTGAACCATACGTTGGACTTGTATGATCAAAATATTTTTTATCGTGCATATCTTGAGATTTATGTTTTGCAACTCTAGCAAGTTCCCAATCAGATTTTAATGCTGGTAGACCTGCTTTTGCACGCTCAACATTCACAAGTCGTACTACTTCTTCTTCGTAAGCCAACCCTTCTTTTTCAGGGATATTAATTTTTTGACCAGGGTATATTAAATTAGGGTTTTTTAACTGTGGATTCGCATTAATTAATTCTTGTACACCTGTTTGTGTTTTTACAGCAATTTTCCAAAGCGAATCTCCTGAAACAACCGTATACGTTCCTGCAGCTAAAGCCGTTGCCGGTACTAATAATCCAATTGATAGTACAAGTGCTCCTGCACCTCTTTTTAATTTTTTGTACATTTCCTTCAATCCTTCCTTCTTGATGTAAATTCATCATAAAAGGAATGATTGATGAATTCATCACAAAATTTTTGGAAGGATTTTTACAGTTTTGTTACGTTGAAATATTAATCTACCAACCCTTTGATAGAATAAGTTTCTTCTTTTTTATCTCGTAAAATTATTGAAATATTTTTGAAATAGGAATAAATTACTAGATATTTTTATATTAGAAACAACCAATCTCTTTATGAATTGGTAATTATTTGATTATAAATAGGAGGCTATTTTATTTCGAGTCTAAATGATACTCCATAAAAGCATCGATCCAGTACGTTTCTATTTGTTTATTTTGCTCATTGATGAATGAGTAATCTTCAACTTCTATTTCATATTGTACAAATCTACTTTTCGTTAAATCTTTTAAATAGTAGTACGTTGTAATATGTGCTGACTTTGGTAAATTTTCTATTAACTCAATCAATTGCCCTTTATTAATTGACAATGTTCCTTCCTCCTAAACTTCACATATTAATCTATCCACACTTTAAAATATATTGTTACTCACTATAAGTTATTCATTAATAATATGAAATTATTTTATTAAAAATAATTATGGATATATATTAGTTAAGTTAATACAGTTTGTGAGATTGCCAGCTTAACTCGTGAAACTGGTGTGGTTAATACACAATCTTGTACATTTAGCATTCACACACGTGCACCTAAAACTCCGCTTGTGAGGAATTTATGACAAACTTTGAGATGCATAACATCGTTGAAAATGCTCATATTAAAAACGAAAGGAGAGTTCTACAATGGATCATCGAATGGATTTAGAAAACAATAGACGCCATTTTGATTTTGTACGCGGCAAACAATCTGTGGGAAGTAATGGAGCAAGTCTCGAAGAATTTGGAATGGAAGAAGAATTTCATATTCCAAAAAAGAAAGAAAATCCATCAATCCGTGAACGACATGATCAATTTTTGGATAACGAATAACAAATGAAACAAACAACCTCCTGCATTCAATAATATGACTATAAATAAAGACAATACGGTATACCTCAAAATAAAAAATTATCATCCAAATCGGATGATAATTTTTTATTTTCAACCACTCAATCATCATTTAATAATCTTACTAATAGCTTTAAATTCATCTCCACGAGCAATTTGTTGCATTTCGAACAATGCCATTTCAACACTCGTTATTTTTGCTCCACATTGTTTCATTTTTTCTAAACCTATTTGTGTATTTAAAGCTGTACGAGAAGAAACGCAATCCGCTAACACTTCGACTTCATAACCATTTTGGAGCAAGTGAGCTGTCGTTTGGTACACACAAATATGCGTCTCAATACCGGCAATTAACACTTTTTTACGACCTGTTGCTTCAAGTGCAGCGACAAATTCCGGTGTATCATATGCGCTGAACGTAATCTTTTCAATTGGTTTCTCATCTGCTAAATGCTGTGAAATTTCTTCTACAGTTGGCCCTAAACCTTTCGGATACTGCTCAAGCCATAAAATAGGCAAACCTAACACTTTAGCACCTTGTACCATATTGGCGATATTTTGAATCACAAATTCACTGTTGTCCACGATGCGTGCAAGTTTTCCTTGAATATCAATCAATACAAGTACAGTATCTTGTTTCGTCAACAAACTCCTCATCCCCCTTCAATCTTCCTTTTATTTAATTCTACAAAATATTGGTATTTCCTTGTATATAAATTTTCTTTCAATAAGAACATGTTTTTAAGATAGGTTATAATACTAGTAGCCTTAAAATAATGCAAAAGAAATGGATGATGTATGTGATTCGTTTAAGCTGGCTTATAAGTATCGCCATTTCCTTTTTCGGTTTTGTACTCGTTAGTCAATTGTATGAGGTGCAACCGAAAGGAGCAACTGGTAATTTAGGATTCATTGGCATCATTTTCTTATTCCCTTTTATTATATTGAGTTTAATTACCACTTTTCGCTATTTCTTAACTGTAACAAGCTCTGCAAAAAGAATAGAAAAATTTATAGGCATTGCCGGTGGAATATTGCTTCTTGGATTATTTGTGTATTTTTCATCTGTGCAATCAATAGAAGGAGACTTCTCTGAATTTAACAATTCGAAAAATCTAGTCTTTTTTAATATCTATACATTCGGATTAATCCATACAATTAGTGGTATACTTGGAGCTTTTTATGGTGTTATGAAACCAAAACCAATTGAAAATATAGAAGAATCCAATGTAGAATAATATTTTTCATTTTAATGGTTCATTTTTTAACAGTTTAAGCATTTTCTTTTTATACGCTTCCACTCCAGGTTGGTCGAAAGGATTTACTTCCAGTAACTTCGCACTCATGGCACATGCTTTCATAAAGAAGTAGATTAAATAGCCTAGATGATAGGCATCAAGCTTTTGCATTTCTAGTTGAATAACTGGCACTCCACCTTCTGCATGGGCGAGGGCTGTGCCTTGTTTTGAAGTTGCATTGATTTCGTTAAAGGAGCGGCCTGCTAAATAATTTAATCCATCTTCATTTCGACTATCATATGGTACGTCATAATCCCCGTCGATTTCATGGAAATGGAGAAGCGTTTCAAACAAAATGGGGCTTCCTTCTTGAATAAATTGTCCGATTGCATGCAAATCAGTGGAGAACGTAACACATGTAGGAAATAGGCCTTTTCTTTCTTTGCCTTCACTTTCACCAAATAACTGCATCCACCATTCGTGAAACTTCTTTAATGAAGGTTCAAAGGATGCTAGCATTTCCACACTGTACCCTTCGTTATATAAGATATTTCTTATAACTGCGTATTGGTATGCATGATTACGCATTAAATCTACCGCTTTTAATTCCAAAGCTGCATTTTTTGCACCATCCATGAAAGATCGAATATCTATTCCAGATACAGCGAGTGGCAATAGCCCCACTGGCGTTAATACTGAATACCTGCCCCCTATATTCGAAGGGATAGCGAACTGTTTATACCCTTCCTTTTCTGCTATATTTTTCAAAATTCCTCTTTCAGGGTCTGTTGTTACTATAATCCGATTAACTGCATTTTCACCATAGCGTTTTTCCATATACTGTCTTAGCACGCGGAATGCTAAAGCTGTCTCCATCGTGCTTCCAGATTTTGAAATGACGTTGATATAAATTTCTTTATCATCTAAATAATGAATTAATTGCTCTAAATAAGCCCCGCTCATATGATGACCAACGTATATAACCTCAATGCCCTCTTTGAGAACACCAAAATAAGGAGATAATGCTTCTTGAACGGCACGGGCTCCTAAAAATGAACCACCAATACCAATTACAACAAACACATCCGCATTTATGCATATTTCACTTTTCAAATCCTCAATTTCATTAAATAACGCCTTATGGTCCATTAATGGATAATTAATCCAACCAGTCATATCCTTTGAATTTTCTAATTCAAAGTGAATTTGTTTAACTCGATCTTTATATGCTTCCATATCTTGATAATCGAATAAACAATTCAATAATGTTGTTTGAACAGAATGAGTTGTCAATGGAATTGCCTCATTTCTTATTTTTTTACTTTAAATATTCTTATAGAATCTTGAAATTTTTTCATCGTGATTTACAAAACTCTATTATCAATTAAACATAATCACTACTTATAATTTATTATTTCATTTAGCATTTCATTAATGGGAACGTGTTTGTATTGATAATTGTTGCGCTTTATCGATAATGAAACGTTTTACTTCTTCTCGCAAATCTTCACGCTGCAACGCAAAATCAATTGTCGTTTCAATGAATCCCATTTGATTGCCGACATCATATCGTTTTCCTTCAAAGCGATATGCAAACACACGTTGAATCGTATTCAATTCCTCAATAGCATCTGTTAATTGAATTTCTCCGCCTTTCCCCATTTTCTTTTGTTCTAAGTAGCGGAAAATTTCGGGTGTTAAAATGTAACGTCCTATAATCGCAAAGTTGGAAGGTGCTTCTTCTTTTGTTGGTTTTTCTACGAACATTTTCACTTGCATTAACGGTGAATCGGTGGAAATTGGATCAATCACACCATAACGATGGATTTCGCTATCAGGTACTTCCATAACGCCAATTACGCTAGAAAAGGTTTTTTCATATTGATTGATTAATTGTTTTAAACAAGGAACATCACTTTGAACGATGTCATCTCCGAGCAACACAGCAAAAGGTTCATTACCAATAAATTTACGGGCACACCAAATGGCATGTCCAAGGCCTAGAGGTTGTTTTTGGCGGATATAATGAATATCAATATCCGATGATACACGTACCTTTTCTAACAAATCGTACTTCTTTTTTTCAATTAAATTTGCTTCCAGTTCAAAGGCGTGATCAAAATGGTCTTCAATCGCCCGTTTTCCTTTTCCCGTAACGATGATAATATCTTCAATTCCCGAAGCAATCGCTTCTTCAACAATATATTGAATGGTTGGTTTATCTACAATCGGTAACATTTCTTTCGGCATGGCTTTCGTTACAGGTAAAAATCGTGTTCCTAAACCTGCAGCTGGGATGATGGCTTTTCTAATTTTTTTCAAGCGATTTCACTCCTCATCCATTGGTTTACATCAAGAAAATTATACAATATTTTCCCATTCTACTCATACTAAACACAAAGAGCAATGATGAGATAAAAATAGGCTGGAATCTAAATCCAGCCTTACTTTAAATATATAAATTTTAAAACCTTTAACGAATTATAGCACCAGCTTCTTTTAATGCTTTCAATACTTTTTCATGTGCATTTGTTACTTCTTCATCTGTTAATGTTCTTTCAGGATCAAAGTATGTTAATGTGAAGGCTACTGATTTTTTATTGGCATCGATATTTTCACCTTCATATACATCAAATACTTTTACAGCTTTTAATAATTTCGTACCTGATGTACGAATGATAGATTCAAGTTCTCCAGCAGGTACAGAGCGATCTACTTCAATGGCAATATCTCGTGTAACAAGTGGGAAGCGTGGAACCGGTTCGTATTCTACTCCTTTTGCATCAGTGCGCAACAGGGCATGTAAATTTAATTCCGCTACATACGTATCTTTTAAATCCCACTCTTTTCGTTCTGATGGATGAAGACCACCAATTACTCCAATACGTTCTCCATCAAGTAATATATTTGCTGTTTGACCAGGATGTAATCCGTCCATTGCTGCTTTCTCAAAAGTAACTCGTTCAGTTAATCCTAGTTTTTCAAGCAATCCTTCTACAATGCCTTTTGCTGCGAAGAAATCTACATTGCGTTTATCCCCTAACCAAGCATCGTCTACCCATTTGCCAGTAATGACAAAGGCAACATGCTCTTCTTCAAATGGTAAACCTTCCTCCGTCTTCCCGAGGAATACAGACCCAATCTCATACAAACTAGCAGAATCCGCTTGACGCGCCAAGTTATAACTTGCAGCTTGCAATAAGTGAGGGATTAAACTTTGACGTAAAGTTGAACGGTCTTCGCTCATCGGCATTAACAATTTCGTTGTTTCTTCTTTTTTCAGTGCAAATTTTTGAGACAATTCAGCAGAAGTTAATGAGTAGGTGATTGCTTGATACAATCCAGCTCCTTCTAAGAAATTGCGCACAATGCGGCGCTTTTCTTGATACGGAGTTAAGCCACCAATATGCATTTTACCTTCTGGCAATGTCATTGGAATTTCATCGTAACCATAAAGTCTTGCGATTTCTTCAATGATGTCTTCCTCTATTTTAATGTCTTGTCGACGAGTTGGCACATCAATGATTAATAAACCTCGTGCTGCTTCCACCTCAAATTTTAAGCGTTGTAAGATGGAAATCATATCTTCTAGGGAGATTTTCATTCCTAATTTTGCATTAATTTCATCTGGTGAAATTACAATTCGCGCTGGTGTTTTATCAAGCTCATCAACTAATACGGTACCTTCTAATACTTCTCCACCAGCTAATTCACTAAGAAGTTGTGCAGCTCGTTCTTGAGCTTCTAAAACTCGATTTGGATCGACACCTTTTTCAAAACGAACTGATGAGTCGGAACGCAATCCTAAATCTTTTGAAGTTTGACGAACTGAATGACCAACAAAATAAGCTGATTCAAGTACAACCGTTGTTGTGTTTTCTGTTACTTCCGAATTGGCACCACCCATTACCCCTGCGACAGCAACAGGTTCTTTTCCATTTGTAATGACTAAATGATGACTCTGTAACGTGCGCTCTTGATCGTCTAAAGTAACAATTTTTTCGCCTTCATTCGCTAATCGAACAACGATTTCACCTGTGCCTAGTGAATCGTAATCAAAGGCATGAAGCGGTTGACCATATTCTAACAATACATAGTTCGTAATATCGACTACGTTATTGTGTGGACGAATACCCGCCGCCATTAAATAATGCTGTAACCATAATGGCGATTCTGCCACTTTTACATTTTTAATGACTTTTGCAGCGTATAATGGATTTTCTTTAGTAGCTTCTACTTTAACTTTAATGTAATCTTCCGCTTTTTCGTTTGAAGTTTCATATTGAATTTCTGGTAATTTGACATCTTGCGATAAAATTGCTCCCACTTCATAGGCTACACCTAACATTGAAAGTGCATCGGAACGGTTAGGAGTTAAATCAAGCTCCAATACAGAATCTCGTAAACCGATTAATTCTAAAGCATCGCTGCCAGGAACTGCATCTTCCGGTAAAACGTATATTCCTTCAGAATATGCTTTTGGTACAACGCGCCCTTCAATTCCAAGTTCTTGCAATGAACAAATCATTCCATTCGATTCTTGACCGCGCATTTTCGCTTTTTTAATTTTGATTCCACCCGGAAGTTTTGCACCAGGTAATGCAACGATTACTTTTTGGCCGGCTTCCACATTCGGTGCACCACAAATAATTTGTCTTACATCCGTACCTACATCTACTTGGCAAATGCTTAATTTATCTGCATCTGGATGCTTCTCCTTTGATACGACATGACCAACAACGATATTCGTCATTCCTTGAGATCGATCGATGACGGAATCGACTTCAATTCCAGCACGAGTAATTTTTTCTGCTAAATCTTCAGGTGACAGCCCTTGTGTATCTACATATTCTTGCAACCAATTTAATGAAACTAACATATTAATACCCCCTTACCCTTCTGTACGTCGGAATTGTGATAAGAATCGAATGTCATCGATATAGAAGTTTCGAATATCTTCCACACCATATTTCAACATCGCAATACGTTCTACACCGATACCAAAGGCAAAACCAGAGAATTTCTTCGGATCATATCCACCCATTTTCAGTACGTTAGGATGCACCATGCCGGCACCTAGTATTTCAATCCATCCTGTATGTTTACATACGTTACAGCCATTTCCTCCACAGCGGAAACAAGAAATATCCATTTCAACAGATGGTTCTGTGAACGGGAAGAAACTTGGGCGGAGACGAATTTCTCGATCTTCACCAAACATTTTTTTCGCGAGTTTATCTAACGTACCTTTTAGGTCGCTCATACGAATGTTTTCTCCTACCACGAGCCCTTCAATTTGCATAAATTGGTGTGAGTGAGTAGCATCGTCTGTGTCACGACGATACACTTTTCCCGGGCAAATAATACGGAACGGTTTGCCTTTTTTCGCAAGCATTGTTCTAGCTTGCACCGGCGATGTATGCGTACGTAATAACGTTTCTTCCGTAATGTAGAAAGTATCTTGCATGTCGCGAGCAGGATGCCCTTTTGGCAAATTCAATGCTTCAAAGTTATAATAATCCATTTCCACTTCTGGACCTTCTGCAATTTCATATCCCATGGAGATGAATAAATCTTCCAATTCTTCAACAACACGCGTTAAAGGATGTCTGTTGCCAAGGCGCACTTTACGTCCAGGAAGTGTTACATCGACGGATTCCTTTTCTAGTTGTTCTTGAATTTGTTGTTCTTCTAATACTTTGACACGTTGCTCCAACGCTTCAGTTACTTTTTCACGAACTGTATTGGCTAGAGCCCCCATTTTAGGACGCTCTTCAGGAGAAAGTTTCCCCATTCCTTTTAATACTTCCGTAATGGACCCTTTTTTCCCTAAATATTGAACACGAACATCATTCAGTTCTTTTAAGTTCGTGCATGCAGCAATTTTCTCAATGGCTTCTTGCTCAATTTGTTTTAGTTGCTGTTCCATCATGTAACCTCCTTAAATGAAAAATATTTTTCGTTTGAATAATTACCAGTTTTTGTTATAAAATTAACAATTTTTGTTACACACTCACATGTTACAAATCAAATAAAAAACCTCGCCCCAAATCAAGGGACGAGGAACATTCGCGGTACCACCCTAGTTATTGCAAAATGCAATCACTTCATTGACATAACGGCATTCGCCGGCAATCCTTTACAGAGCTTTACTCTGGTCCTGGATGCTGCTCGCGGGGTGAACTTCAATATTCGCTGCATACATAAGCTTCCAGTCATGGCTTATGCTCCCTGAAATGCAGTGTTTGAATATTTACTCTTCCCGCTCCAACGCATTTCCACTTTATTCACATATGATTGGAAAAATCTTAGACTATTCTACGATAAATTGGATTATGTTTCAAGTATCTACCTTGTATAATTATCCAATCCGTTTAATGAAAAACTCTTACTTTTACTTCAATCGAGAAGCAAAAGTAAGAGTTCGTTAATCGATGAAATGATATAATAAAATCCCTGTAGCAACCGCCACATTCAACGATTCTGCTTGTCCTAAAATCGGAATCATCACGTTTTGAGTCGTTTGCTCGAGCAATTCCTTTTGAACACCGCTACCTTCATTTCCTACAATTAAGGCGAAACTTCCTGACTTATGTAATTCTCTATAATCAACTGCATTTTCAAGAGCAGTTCCATACAAAGGAATGTTTCTTTCTTTTAATTTTTCAACCCAATCCATTAAATTTCCGCGAATTACCGGAATATGGAAGTGGGATCCTTGCGCCGAACGCAATGTCTTTGAATTATATATATCTGCACAGCCTTTTCCTAAAACAACCGCATCGATTCCAGCAGCATCCGCTGTACGAATCATCGTTCCGATATTTCCTGGGTCTTGCACTGCATCAATAAGCAATAATTTTTTCCATGATGCCTGTTCAGTTTCCGAAATCATTGTTTGTTTGCAATGTGCAAATATACCTTGTGAAGTTTCTGTTTCTGCAATATCCTTCGCAATGGAGTTCGTTACTTCCACTATCTTTACATCATTCAATGACCATTCACGGGGAATTTCAACCCCTTCGCGTACAATGATTTGAATGACTCGTTCCTTATTTTTTAGTGCTTCCTCTACTAAATGAAATCCTTCGACAATAAATTCTCCTGTTTTTTCTCGCTCTTTCCTATTGGTAACTAGCTTTTTCCAATGTTTCACATAAGCGTTTTGAGCCGATTCTATGCGTTTCATTATTGATAAACCGCCTTTATTTATTTTTTTACATCTTGATCTAAATTTACTAATGCTTTACTAAGTCGATAAATATGTTCTTCTGTTGTATCCATTCCAAAAGAGATTCGGAAAAATGTACGTGCTTCCGATAAGCTATGCCCCATGGCAAGTATCGCCTTTGTTCCTGATGCACTGTTAATATCGCAAGCACTTCCGGTTGAAATGCAAATTCCTTCTTCATTTAATCGCAACATCACGTATTGCCCTTCCGCCCCCTTCATACATAAGCCACATATGCTTGGGAGTTGATGAGCTTCGTCTGCTTCAATAAAATAGCAGTTTGTATCTTTTATTGATTCTTTTAATTGGTTTCGCAAACTCCAAAATTTATTGAAGTCATACTGGTAATGCTCTACGCTTTTGGCAAAAGCAAAAACCGCTGGGGTATCGACAGTACCGCCTCTTAAGCCCCTTTCATGAGTCACACCTGGAAAAAGTGGCAATATTCTTCTGCGTGGATTTAAATATACCGCACCACAGCCTTTTGGTCCACCAATTTTATGGGCGGATACTGTGATGCCATCAACAAATTTTGAAAATTCCGTTACATCTAATTTACAGAAGGACTGAACACAATCTACATGATATGAAATATTGTATTTTTGTGCAACTTCGGCAATTTCTTTCACCGGTTGAATAGAACCAATTTCTGAGTTGACATGTTGGATTGTAATGAGAACAGTATCTGGGCGAATCGATTGTTCTAACATGCTTACATCAACTATACCTCGTTTTGTTAACGGTAGTTTTGTAATTTCATAACCTTCTCTTTCTAGAGTATTTATAGCTGCATGTACACTCGTGTGTTCTGCGCTTGACGTGATGATATGTTTCCCTTTTCCTGCACGGGCTAAAGATATTATTGCAAGGATATTCCCTTCTGTACCACTTCCAGTAAATATGATGCCGTCCCGATTAACGCCTAATTTATTTGCCACAACATCTCTTGCGTTTTCTAACAAAAAGGCTGCTTGTCCACCTGCATCATGCAAACTGGATGTATTACCATATACGCTTTTTGCAGCAAGACTGTAAGCCTCAATACTTACATCCATCATCGGGGTTGTCGCAGCATAATCTAGATAAATCATTGATATTCCCCATTTCTACAAAAATTATGGACTCTTAGCATACTTTACATAACGGAAATTATGAATGAAAATGCTTGTTTTATCATTTATTTTATGTAAATATATGTGTCAAGACAACTGTAAAGAAGGTAATGCTATGATCATCAACACAGACATTGTCATTATAGGAAGTGGTATTAGTGCTCTTCAAACAGCAAAACTCCTTGCAAAAAAGTATGATGTACACATTGTCACAAAAAATCACATAAAAAACGGTAGTTCATACAAAGCACAAGGAGGAATTGCTGCAGTCACAAGCAGTGAAGACAACATCCGATTTCACATAGAAGATACATTTGTTGCTGGCCTTCATCATCATGATGTGGAAAATGTAATAAAACTTGTAAAAGAAGGAAAACAAACTGTTCAACAACTAATTAACGATCATTTTCCTATTGATTGTGCACCTGATGGCTCGATTTTGCTTGGACTTGAAGGAGCACATAGCAAACCAAGAATCATCCATTCTGGCGGCGATGCAACGGGCAAAGCTCTAGTAAACTTTTTGGTAGATTCTTTGCCTGAAAACGTCATAATTCACGAATATGAGTTGGCTTATGAACTACTCATTAATGATGATGGAGAATGTATCGGTGTAAAAACGAAATCTTTTGAAGATCATATTACGTACTTAGCCTCATACGTGATTGTTGCAACTGGCGGTGTAGGAGCATTGTATGAATATACTTCAAATTGTTCCGATAGCTTTGGTGATGGGATTGCCCTTTCTTACCTTGCAGGAGCCGAAATCGCTGATATGGAATTTATTCAATTCCATCCAAGCTTAATTTATTTGGATGGAAAAACGCATGGACTTGTTTCTGAAGCAGTTCGAGGAGCAGGCGGTTATTTTGTTGATGAAAATGGAAATCGAATTATGGAAAGAGTTCATCCACTTGCGGATTTAGCTCCAAGACATATTACCGCTTACGAAATGTATAAACATCGTACAAATGGCCATGAAGTTTATATCGACATTTCGAACATCGAGCACTTTGAAGAAAAGTTTCCTACGATTACTAATATTTGCAAAGTGATAGGGATTGATTTATCGAATCAGCGCATACCCATTGCACCGGGAAGCCACTTTCTTATGGGAGGCATCGTCAGCGACGTTTACGGCCGGACTAATATCCCAAGACTTCTTGCCATTGGTGAAGCCGCTTGTACGGGTGTCCATGGAGCAAATCGACTAGCCAGCAATTCATTGTTAGAATGTATTACCTTTGGAAAATTGATGGCAGAACATTTGCTAAATAACGGCAGCCGTCAAAACAACTATACGATTCGAAAAATTGACAATAAATCGTCCAACATCCCAAAATTAATGCAACCTAGTGTCTTACAAAAAGAAATGTTCCTAAAGGCTGGCATCGTAAGAGAAAAAAAAGCGTTAACGGATTTAATTGAACAGTTGCCTGCCTATGAGGAATTTGCAAATGTCAATTTTGATGCATTAGACAGACGAACGATTGAACAGTTATTTATGCATATTACCGCCTCTTTAATTGTTCAAGGAGCATTTACTAGAGAAGAATCTCGTGGCTCCCATATTCGTAATGACTTTCCATCAATTAATGAGGATTGGCAAAATAAGTGGATTATCTTCAAACAAGGAAAATTACATGTGAGGGACGGACTTTATGAACAAAATCAAATTACAAGAAATATTGAAACAGTTTTTTAATGAAGATATCGGAGACGGTGACTTATCAAGCGAAACCATCTTTTCCCGTATAGATCAAGGATCTTTTACTTTTTATGCAAAGGAGGACGGAATCTTTTGTGGAGCTACGATAATCGAAACCGGATTTAAGTTGCTCGACCCTTTCCTTAACATCACCTTGCTGAAAGAAGATGGGGATGAAGTTCATAAGGGGGATCAAATCGCTATCATAGAGGGTTCTTTACAAAGTTTGCTTAGCGGAGAACGGGTCATTTTAAATTTAATTCAACGGATGAGCGGCATCGCAACGAACGCAAGAAAAGCTGTTGAATTAACTAAAGGAACAAATGCAAAAATATGTGATACCAGAAAAACGATGCCAGGTCTAAGAATGCTCGATAAATACGCTGTGCGGACAGGCGGTGCATATAACCACCGAAGCGGCTTATACGATTGCATTATGTTAAAAGACAATCACATTGCATTCGCTGGAAGCATTTCAAAGGCCGTACAATTAGCTAAATCAAAAATTGGTCATACGGTAAAAATCGAAGTGGAAATTGAAACGAAAGAACAATTGTTAGAAGCAATTGAAGCTGGTGCGGATATTATCATGTTTGATAATCGAACTCCTGAAGAAATTAAACAATGGTTGCCGCTTGTTCCAAAACATATAACAACGGAAGCTTCTGGGGGCATTACGTTAGACAATTTGCGAAAGTACGCAGAATCTGGCGTAGAATGGATTTCCCTCGGCTCCCTTACCCATTCGGTTAACGCTTTAGATATTAGTGCATTAGTAAAAAGAAAGGATGTTGAATAATGTCAACAATTTGCACACTTCCAACTCAAGGTATGTTGCCTGAAAAATATCGTCGCTTGTCTCGTGATGAAATGGAAAAGAGAGTTCGTGAAATAAAGGAAAAATTAGGTGATCAATTATTTATCCCTGCACATCATTATCAAAAAGATGAAGTAATCCAATTTGCTGATGCAATAGGCGACTCTTTGCAATTGGCGCAAGTAGCTGCTAAAAATAAACAAGCTAAACATATTGTATTTTGCGGTGTGCACTTCATGGCTGAAACAGCTGATATGTTAACAACCGATGAGCAAATTGTTTACTTGCCTGATATGCGTGCAGGTTGTTCCATGGCAGATATGGCAAATATTTATCAAACGGAAGAAGCATGGGAGAAGTTAACAGCCCTTTTCGGCGATACAATTATCCCATTAACATATGTCAACTCAACTGCTGCGATAAAAGCATTCACCGGGCGGAATGGCGGTGCTTGTGTCACTTCATCCAACGCCAAAAAAATGGTGGAGTGGGCACTTACGCAAAAAGAGCGAATCTTTTTCTTACCAGACCAACATTTAGGAAGAAATACAGCCTACGAATTAGGAATCCCTTTAGAACAAATGGCTGTATGGAATCCGATTTCTGGAGAATTCAAGTATGAAGGCAATGTCCAAGACATAAAAGTGATTTTATGGGATGGTTATTGTTCTGTTCATCAAGGATTTACAGTGGAGAATGTTCAAGAAGTTCGAGAAAACTATCCTGAAATGACAGTCATTGTTCATCCAGAATGTTCTTTTGAAGTAGTACAAGCAGCAGACCTTTCAGGTTCTACTAAATATATCGTAGAAACCATCAAAAATGCTCCTGCTGGCTCGAGTTGGGCAATCGGAACGGAAATGAACTTAGTGAAACGAATTATTGCTGAGCATCCCGACAAGCACATCATCTCACTCAATGAAAATATGTGCCCTTGCCTAACAATGAACCGTATCGATTTGCCACATTTCCTTTGGGCGCTTGAAATGATTGAAAATGGTGAACAAGGAAATGTCATTAAAGTGGACCGAGAAACAACGGAAGAAGCATTGTTGTCATTAAACCGTATGCTTCAATTAGCATAAAATCACATACACATTACGCAAGTTGCGCTAAGAAGAACTTTACTCCAAAAAAGTTTCTCCAAGGAGTTATTGAAAATGACGCATAATTTCATCGAGTGGTAACAAACTACTACTCGAGGAGGCGAATGGTATGAACTTTCAAATAAGAGAAGCCATTACAGCAAATGTTAAAGGAGACAACCCACAAGATTTTCAGGAAACAATTCAAGATGCAATCGCTCGAGGAGATGAGCACCTACTTCCAGGACTTGGTGTCTTTTTAGAAAAGTGGTGGCAAACTTCTACTGAAGAAGAGCATGCAAAGTTTACCGAAACATTATCAAAAGCATTTCAAAATTAAAGGGCTGGAGAATGGATTCTCCATGCCCTTATTTAATATAACCCCCATTCCATTTTTAAAATTTCCTTCAAGCTTTTTAGTTGTTCTTCCCCTATATGTTCTGCAATGATATTCTCCAATTCTTTTTTTAAAGCGATATATTTTTCATAGCAAGCTTCTCCCGAAGGTGTCAGTTCAATATATTTATCTCTCAAGTTCGCTTTATTCGTTTCCACCAAACCTTTTTGCTCTAATTGTTTGATAAATTTATGGGTTGCTTGCCTTGTAAAATGAACTTGTTTCGCTACATGAGAAATTAATGGCTTATCCTTATAAACTATTGATAAAATAGCAAATTCTGAATTTGTTATGTAAATATCACTAATATCTTGCCATTTTCCTTTCTTTATTTTTTTCAATAACATCCATTTCCCATTAATTAAATCAAACAACAATTCTCCCTTATGATCATTCAATCATCTCACCCCTTTGTAGACTAGCAACTATATCAATAATGAATTTATTATTCAATTGTTAATACTACTATCATACCTGAATAGTTCTAATTCGTCATTTACCAAAAAAAAGAGAGCGTTTATACTAGTATGAGAATTAGTAAAAATATCATTATTTCATAAGTTTATCCAAACTAGTATTGAAGGAGGGAAAGTGAAGTGGGAGTACATTACAATTGGAAACAATGGCTATGGAGTAGTTTTATCATTTGTATGTTAATTTTTTGCGTAAAAGTAAATCATGGAGATGCTGCTACTTTTAAAGATGTTCCTGAAAGCCATCCGTCAATATTCGAAATTGAATTTCTTGCGGATTCAGGAATTATTAAAGGTTATCAAGATCAAACCTTTAAACCTTCTAACAATGTTACAAATTCCCAAGTTGCATTAATGATTACAAGAGCATTAAATCTTAATGTAGAGAATCGACCAGCTCCAGGATTTCAAGATTTAGGAAAAATCGATGAAGTTACTTATAAGGCCATCGCAGCAGTCGTGGATGAAGGAATTTTTCCAAAAGGAGATACTTTTAGACCCTTTGAACCCATTACGCGCGGTGAAATGGCTCAAGTATTAGTTAATGCATTTCATTTAAAAGGTACAACAAACCAAGAGTTTAAAGATGTTTCCAAAAACCATACATTCTATCAAGCAATCAAAATATTAGCTGCAAATAACATTACAACGGGATTCGAAGATGGCACTTTTAAGCCTTCTCAACCTCTTACTCGCGCTCACTTTTCCACTTTTATGTCTCGGATTATTGAACCTGATTTTATTCCTGTTTCAAGTGGATTTGGGTACAATAAACAGTACCAGTACATATATGAATTAAATGAGGGCTATACCGCTCGAGAATATTTTTCGTATCTTTCATCTGACGAACTAGGGGATTGGTGGCAAGTTTCCGACGAAAACAATCAATACATCCATTATGTAAATCGCATCGATAAAAAAGGCTTCACTTTTACTGGTTACTTAGAAAATGAAGAAATTATCACAGATTTTCATATTCCGTATCCAGTAAAACTTGGAACGAGTTGGTCTTATTCATTTAAGGATGAGTATCAACCAGTAACCTATGTCGTAACCAGCATGTCGGAAAAAATCACAACACCTGCTGGAACCTTTCATCCTGTAATGGAAATTGTTAGTTCCGATGGTTACCAATATTATTATTCGAAAGAATTAGGCCACATTTGTACGAAAGATTTGCAAACAAATGCGATTGTTTATCAATTAATTGATTTAAAGAAACGGTCTTCTAAATAAAATATTCCTTCATGTAAAAAGGCAATCCAGCGCCTCCTGGATTGCCTTGTATCTTTTATTTATATCGATGCTTCATTCCACCTAGAAATCCACATCGAGTGAAAACATGTTTTAATCTGCATAGTAGTAGAGATAAAAGTTTCCTCTGCCGCTTTCGGGGCAGAGCTATAGCAGATTCTCTTCTATTTTCATTATGCTAAAAGAGATAACAATACTGCTTTTTGTGCGTGTAATCGGTTTTCTGCTTGCCCCTGCCGCTTGCGCTTTCGGGGCAGAGCTACAACATATTTTCTTCTGTTCTTTTTATGCTAATAGAGATAATAGCACTGCTTTTTGGGCATGGAGTCGGTTTTCTGCTTGCCCCTACCGCTTGCGCTTTCGGGGCAGAGCTACAACATATTTTCTTCTGTTCTTATTATGCTAATAGAGATAATAGCACTGCTTTTTGTGCGTGTAATCGGTTTTCTGCTTGCTCGAAGACGTATGAATTTGGTCCATCGATTACTGATGTTGCCACTTCTTCTTCGCGATGAGCTGGCAAACAATGTAAGAACATAAAGTCAGGTTTTGCATGAGCAACAAGTTCCTCATTGATTTGATAACCTTTAAAGTCTATTAATCTCTGAGCCGCTTCCTCTTCCTGCCCCATACTAGTCCATACATCTGTATAGATTACATCTGCATCTTTCACAGCTTCAATTGGATCATTTGTTACGACAACCGTGCTGCCATTTTTCTCTGCAATCGCTTGAGCCTTCTTCATGATGATTTCATCTGGCTCATACCCTTTAGGAGTTGCAACCACAATATCCATTCCAACATGGGCAGCTGCAACTACCAGCGAATGGGCAACATTATTTCCATCGCCAACATAAGCTGTTTTTAAACCTTTTAATTTTCCTTTATTTTCAACGATTGTTTCAATATCTGCCAATGCTTGACATGGATGATAAAGATCCGTTAATCCATTAATCACAGGAATTGTAGAGTATTCAGCTAACTCCTCTACCATCTTATGGGAATTTGCACGTATCATAATGCCATCTAAATATCCTGAAAGCACAAGGCCAGTATCAGAAATTGGTTCACCACGACCAAGTTGCATATCTCTTGCATGTAAGAAAATCGCTTTTCCACCCAATTGATGCATTCCTACTTCAAAGGAAATACGAGTACGAGTTGAATTCTTCTCAAAAATCATTCCGATTATTTTTCCATCTAATAGTTTTGGACATCTTCCGTTTTTCGTTACCTTTTTCATTTTTATTGCAAGACTAATTAGTTCTTGCACTTCTTCACTTGTATAATCAAGCAGCGTCAATAAATCTTTGCCCTTTAAACTAGAAACGGGCTTTAGCTGCACTTCTTCCAACAGTTTCATTGATTCTTACCGCTCCTTTAACGTTTGGTTGTATTCATTATACAATTGCATATTTATTAAATCAAGTGTATTTTTATTATATTTTAATCTTTTTGTCAATCGAAGGAATATTCAATCAAAACGAATAAAAATTCAACTAAAACGAGTTTATTTTTGATTTTAATTAATATTTATGCGTACAAATTAAAATGATGTCCATTCCATTCTATTCATAATAGTACATGTTATGCATAAAGATAACTTCAAGCGTTCTAAATGCCAATAAAAAAGAGAGGATGTTTAATCCTCTCAATCAAATTTAATTTTATTCACCGCATCCCAATCAAGCCGCTTTACAATTTCGACCATTAATTTTACTGCATTTTCAAAATCATCCCGATGCAAAATGGATGCATGGGAATGAATATAACGAGTAGCAACGCCAATGGAAAGGGTTGGTACGCCGCTTCCAGTTAAATGAATAGAACCGCCATCCGTTCCACCACCAGGCATCGTTTCAAATTGATATGGAATCTTGTTCTCTTCTGCAACATCTATTACAAAATCCCGTAATCCTTTATGCGATACCATCGAAGCATCGTAAATAACGATTTGCGGCCCTGCTCCTAGCTTCGATGTCGATTCTTTTGCAGTAATCCCCGGCGTATCACCAGCAATTCCAACATCTACTGCAAAGCCAATATCCGGTTGGATTTTAAACGTGGACGTTTTCGCACCTCTTAAACCTACTTCTTCTTGTACATTGCCGACACCATACACGATATTTGGATGTTTTTCATTTTGTAATCGTTTCAACACTTCGATGGCAATGGCACAACCAATTCGGTTATCCCAAGCTTTTGCGAGTAACAATTTTTCGTTTTTCATCACATTGAATTCAAAATAAGGAGTAATCATGTCACCAGGTCGTATTCCCCAGCTTTCCGCTTCCTCTTTTGAAGATGCACCAACATCGATAAACATGTCTTTTATATCTACAGTTTTCTTTCTTTGTTCTTGAGGCAGGATATGTGGCGGTTTTGAACCGATTACGCCAATGATTTCTTCTCCTGAACGAGTTGTAATCGTTACCCGCTGAGAAAGCATAACATGAGCCCACCAGCCGCCTACAGTTTGAAATTTAATAAACCCCTTTTCATCAATTTGAGACACCATGAAGCCGACTTCATCTAGGTGACCGGCAATCATAATTTTTGGGCCTTTTTCATCGCCACATTTTTCAGCAATTAAGCTTCCTAAATTGTCATACTCAATCTTATCAGCAAACGGTTCGATATATTTTTTCATTACTGCTCTCGGCGCTTTTTCATTTCCTGGGATGCCGTTTGCATCAGTCAAATCTTTCAACATTTGCAGAGTTTGATCCAAATTCATTATGAATATCCTCCTTAATATCCATTGCGTTGCCGCTCGTAATTTTTCTCGTTTTTAGCAATGTATGCTTGGATAATATCATCCAATGTGAAACCTAAATTATAGGCAAGCACTCCATAATATTTCCACACTTGCAAGTAATTATCCTCTGTCGGATTATGAATAAATGATAATATTACATCTTGTGTTTGTAAAAACCACGTCGTTAAGTTTTCCTTTTTCTTAATTTCCGGCCAAGCATCTAATCGATAGCCTTTCTCATTTCCTAATGAAAGCAGAAAATGAATAGAATCTACAAATTCCTCTAATATCACTTCTCGTTCAGAAGGTCCTTTCGTGCTCCAATATTTAAAACAGCGAGTTTCATTTGCTAACTCTGCTAGTTCAATTGTTAGCGCCAATCCTTTTTCTAAAAACACATCACGGTTGATTTGCTGATTTTTTTGAATAAATGAATCCAGTTGTGCTTGCATATTAAACAGTTCTTTAAATTCCATTAATTTTATCCCTCATTTTCTATAAAAAATGAAACTATATATCTATCCTAATCGTATAGGATATGATACCTTTTATACAAGGGGGAACTTTTATGGGTTTTCTTTTGCGCATTATAGTTATTGTCCTCATTATCTATTTATTTTATAAAGCTGTTCGCTACTTAACAGATCCAAAAAGGAAATTAGATGAAGCCTATGAAAAGGGGCAATATTATTTTTATGACGATGTAAAAAATGTACGAAAAAACTTCTTTATTTCTTATAAAGGGGCATTATTTGAAGGTGAAAAATATTTAGGGACAACCGAAGATGCCTTTGAAGTTGTTTCGATTTTCGTCTGGGTGCATGATCCAATGAAACTTCACGGTATGACGAAAGATGATTTCAAATTTTTAGAGAAGGAAATTTTAATGAATTATCCTAAAGCGAAAATCAATTGGAAAAATCCTATTGAAAAATTGATGAAAGAAGAATAATAATCATCCTCTAAATAATGTTTTAATTGTTCGTTGATGGACAGGGGGCTTGTCCAAATAATATTAGTAAACTCTCTGTTGAGTGAATCATTTGAAAAATAAGCGGCTTGAGCTCTAAATCTTTATGGGCTTAAGCCGTTTAATTCTTTAAAGAGCGAAGTGGATCATCACAACATACTCCATCAAATTAGAATGAACGATTTATATACATGATTAATATAATCTGTATTGCAGACAAAAATGGCAATCCAAATGCAAATACTGAGTGTTTCGTTTTATGGCGGAATAGATACATCCCGATTAGCCCACCACAAGCACCACCGATGATTGCAACGAACAATAATGTTCTTTCTGAAATACGCCACTTCTTTTTTCTCGCTTTTGATTTATCAATCCCCATCAATGTAAAACAAATCGCTGATAGAATCATCATGTAAACAATAAGAATTTCATTCATATGCGCTTCTCCTAATAGAAAAAGACTGATAGGATGTCCTACCAGCCTTTAAAGTTGTTGTTTAAATTCGTGAAAAAATGAGTCAATTTCTTATTTCGCAATTGCTTTTTTCGCTTCTTCAGCAAGTTGAGCAAACGCTTGTGCATCGTTTACTGCCAAGTCAGCTAACATTTTGCGGTTTACTTCGATACCAGCTTGTTTTAAACCGTACATTAAACGGCTGTAAGAAAGGCCGTTTTGACGAGCAGCTGCGTTGATACGAGTAATCCATAATTTACGGAAATCGCGTTTTTTCTGACGGCGGTCACGGTATGCGTATAAACCGGATTTCATTACCGCTTGATTTGCTGTTCTATATAAAGTGTGTTTTGAACCGAAATAACCTTTAGCTAATTTTAATACTTTTTTACGACGCTTGCGCGTTACTGTTCCACCTTTTACGCGTGGCATATTAATTACCTCCTGCTATTCTCTCGTAAATTAAATTTTTATATAACGTTCAATTATTTTTTGTACGCAAGTAAAGTTTTAATGCGTTTGTAGTCACCTGCAGTCATCACTTTAGCTTTACGCAGTTGACGTTTTTGTTTTGTCGTTTTGTTTGCAGCTAAGTGGCTACCGTAAGCACGGTCAAATTTAAATTTACCTGTACCCGTTCTTTTGAAACGCTTAGCAGCGCCACGATGAGTTTTCATTTTTGGCATAGTATTTCCTCCTAAACCTTATTTCGTAATCATTATTTTTCATTTTTTGGTGCAAGTACTAAAAACATGCTTCGGCCTTCTAATTTCGGCTTTTGTTCTACTGTTGCATATTCTGCACATTCTTCAGCAAAACGATCTAATACCCGCTGACCAATATCTGTATGCGTAATTGCGCGACCTTTGAAACGCAACGTACATTTTACTTTATCTCCTTTTTGAAGGAACTTGATTGCGTTTCGAAGTTTTGTTTGGAAGTCATGCTCATCAATTGTTGGGCTTAAACGTACCTCTTTCATGTGGATGACTTTTTGATTTTTGCGAATCTCGCGCTCTTTCTTTTGCTGCTCAAATTTAAACTTGCCATAGTCCATAATACGAGCGACAGGTGGCTTCGCTTGTGGTGCTACTAGGACAAGATCCAAGTTTACACGAGCAGCCATTTCTAACGCTTCATTACGGGATTTAATTCCTAATTGTTCACCGTTTTGATCAATTACACGAAGTTCACGTGCACGTATCCCTTCGTTGACGTACATGTCTTTGCTAATAAAAATCCACCTCCAAGGTTGTGTCGCGAATACACGGTTTGGAAACATCCCTGGTTGAACGTCGCTGTTGATTCTGTTATGTCCATAAAAAAAGACGGACATTTCAGAAGATGTCCGCCCGCCGAAAAATACGCAAAAAGAGCGTATTCATTTTTCATGTATTCCAAACCTGCCAACTGCTTGAAGCGTCGAAACAGGTGAGAAGCGGGCAGCCTCTACTTTCAACCACAAACTTGTATTCTTAACCTTTGTTATCGTAACATTCATATTTTAGAATGTCAAGTTTTTTATCAATACATTCCTTTGAAAGAAAAAAAATAGAAAACTTTAAAATCTAAAATTCTTTAACGAATACTAGCTATCGTGCAATGATTAGAATTATAAACTAAAGTATTTTAAAAAATCAAGATGCCCTTTGCTAAGCTCCGGGCATCTTCCACACTAATCAAAAATACAAATCATTTTTGTATCCCGTTTACACTCTTGCGTCCTTTTTGATATCTTCAAGGAATTGTTCGAATGAAACTGTTTCGGAATCTTTAGATCCATATCTGCGAATATTTACCGCATTCGCTTCCACTTCTTTATCTCCTAATACCAACATGTAAGGGATTTTCTTCATTTGTGCTTCACGGATTTTATATCCTAACTTTTCTTCACGAACATCCAATTCTACGCGAATACCAGCTTTACGAAGTGTTTCTTCCACTTGTTTTGCATAATCAAAATGCACTTCGTTTGATACAGGTATCACTACTGCTTGAACTGGTGCCAACCAAGTTGGGAACGCACCTTTATACTCTTCAATTAAGAATGCAACAAAGCGTTCCATTGTCGATACAATACCACGATGAATTACAACTGGACGATGTTTTTCTCCATCTTCTCCGATATATGTTAAATCAAAGCGCTCTGGTTGCAAGAAGTCAAGTTGCACAGTTGATAATGTTTCTTCTTTACCAATAGCAGTTTTTACTTGTACATCCAATTTAGGACCATAGAATGCCGCTTCGCCTTCCGCTTCAAAATATTCAAGGCCTAGGTCATCCATTGCTTCTTTTAACATGCTTTGAGCACGTTCCCACATTTCATCGTCGTCATAATACTTTTCTGTATCTTCTGGATCACGGTAAGATAAGCGGAAACGATAATCTTTAATATCGAAATCTTTATAAACATCTAAAATTAAGTTAACTACTCGTTTAAACTCATCTTTAATTTGGTCTGGACGAACGAAGATATGGGCATCATTCAACGTCATTCCGCGCACACGTTGTAATCCAGATAAACCACCAGATGCTTCATAACGGTGCATCATACCAAGTTCGGCAATTCGAATCGGCAACTCACGGTAAGAGTGCATGCTGTTCTTGTACACCATCATATGGTGTGGACAGTTCATTGGACGAAGCACAAGTGTTTCGTTATCCATTTCCATTGGAGGGAACATATCTTCAGAATAGTGATGCCAATGTCCAGATGTTTCATATAAACTTTTAGAACCTAGCACTGGAGTATATACATGTTGATATCCAAGACTGATTTCTTTATCAACAATATAGCGTTCGATGATACGACGAATTGTTGCCCCATTTGGCAACCAAATTGGTAACCCTTGACCTACAGTTTGAGATAAAGTAAATAGCTCAAGTTCCTTACCAATTTTACGGTGATCTCGTTCTCTTGCCTCTTCAAGCATTTGTAAGTGTTGTTTTAAATCTTCTTTATTGAAGAATGCTGTGCCGTAAATACGTTGAAGCATTTTGTTGTTAGAATCGCCACGCCAATATGCTCCAGCTAAAGAAAGCAATTTAAACTCTTTTAATTTGCCTGTAGATGGAACGTGTACTCCACGGCAAAGATCGAAAAATTCCCCTTGATAGTATATAGAGACTTGTTCCCCTTCTGGAATCGCATCAAGTAATTCCAATTTATATTCATCGCCGATTTCTTCATAAATTTTGCGCGCTTCTTCGCGAGTAACGTTTTTACGTACGATCTCAAGGTTTTCAGAAATGATTTTTTTCATTTCTTTTTCTATTTTTGGAAGATCATCTGCAGAAATTGGTGTTGGTGAGTCGATATCGTAGTAAAACCCACCTTCAATTACAGGACCAATCCCAAGTTTCACACCAGGGAATAAACGTTTTACTGCTTGAGCTGTTAAATGAGCAGTAGAGTGGCGCAATATTTCTAATGCATCTTCATGTTCTGGTGTAATGATTTCAATTGCACCATCTTCCTCAATTGGTGTTTTTAAATCTAATAACTTACCATTGATTTTACCTGCTAACGCTTTTTTACGTAATCCTGGGCTGATGGAAGCTGCCACATCATCAGTAGAAGTTCCTTTAGGAAACTCCTTTACAGCACCGTCTGGAAATGTTAATTGAATCACTTCAGACATACTCAAATTCTCCTTTACTATATTTTTTGATGCAAAATTTTTAGCTATTCTGTATTCATAGAAATCAAAAATTAATAAAGCTAAACAGTTGAAACCTAAAATAAAAAAACGCCATCCCAATAAAGGGACGACGCGATCGCTCGTGGTTCCACCCTTCTTCCTTCCGAAATAAAATTTCAGACGAAGCTCTAGGTCGGTGTAACGTACCGAAAACGTTAGCGGATTGTTCCCCGCTAATGCTCCGAGGTAGTAAAGTGTTGCGTCGTACTAGGAAACTTCCAGCCTAGGTTTCCCTCTCTATAAGCCGTTTCACAAACTTCGTGTCCTCTTCACCGCAAAATATTTTTCATCATCATAATGAAAGTATACGCTGAGTTTTTTAGAAATGCAACTATCGAAATAGACAAAGCTTTTTAAAGTCTCCTATTTCTTCCTGTCATTCGAATAGGAAACGTCACGGCTTTAATTCGCTCCATAATTCTTGCCGCTTTCACTACATCCATCTCACCACGAGAAGTTTCTGCTAGATGAATTTCCAATTGTTTATAATCTAAATTCGATGTAATAAAGGTTGGTAGTTGCTCACTCATTCGATAATGTAAAATGGATCCTAAGATTTCATCCCTCGCCCAGCTTGTTAATGATTCCGCACCAATATCATCGAGCATCAATACTGGAGCTCGTTTCACATAATCGACTTTCTCCTGAAGTGTTTGATCGTGGATGGAATTTTTTAATTCCCTTAAAAATTCAGGTACAAATACAAGAACTGACGGGACTTTTAAACTTGCGAGTTCGTTGGCAATCGCACCTAGTACAAAGGATTTCCCAACACCAAACTCTCCATACAAGTAAAAACCTTTTTTCGGTAATTCCCCTGAATTTTTGATATGAGCAACAAAATCAGCTGCATAATTAAGTATTTCAACCCGCGATTCATCATCAATCTCTAAATCTTTCAATGTTGCAGATAATACATCTTTTGGCATGTACATGCTTGAAATCATCGATTCAATTTCTCTGCGTTCATCCTCAATGATTTTTTGTTTGCATCGTTCATATTCAACATCTATGGAATTTTGAGCGATATACAGTTTTGGAACAAACCCTTTTAAATAATTAGTGCATTTTTCTGTCGAACCGCAGTTGCAACATTCGCTCGTTTGGCTAATATATTCATATAGCTTTGCTAAACTGCGTTCAACCATCTCTTTATTAACCACATCATCATGTTCTGCTAAAAATTTTTGAACGTTCGGATGTTCTAAAATTTGATTTCGGATGGCATTGTATCTCTCTTGAAAGGATGGAATTTGCACTTTATTTAAAGATTTTTTGATCGATTCGATGGTTGGTCACCTACCCGTCTACAACTCCAAGTTTTTGCAATATTTTTTTACGTTCTTCTTCAAAGTTAATTTTTTGTTTTGTGGACTGTTCTTCCTCTTTCCGAGGTTCGTTTCGTTTATAGAACCATTCTGGTATCTTTTCTTCCCTTATATTTCTGTATGGCTGTTTTCTATAGTTTAAAGCAGAAGACTTTTTCTCTTCGTTTTCTTGCTTCCACTTATTATATTGATCCCGTTCTGTGCGAGCAAGTTCCATTGCTTCCTTCGCCGTTCGAACATTTTTCCTCATCCAATGGTCCGCAATTCGTTCAACATATTTGCGTGGTAATTTCATGTCTGTAGTTAGCATAACATATTCAAGCAATACATTGACAACTCCGACGGGCATGCCATGTTTCAATATTAAATCTTCTGCTATTTCGACAGAAGATGGTACTGGCTCTTTTCCGTTATTAATGTCTCTTAACACTTGAACGGGTGGGGTCGTTTCAAGGTAATCAATTAACTCTTGTTCTTTCGTTAAAGGCTGATTTTGTATTTCTTGCGGTTTCATTTCAAAAGTTTTTTCAAGTTTCGGCACTTCTTTAGAAATCGTTAATTTATAATAATCTGATGCAGCTTTTTTTAATCTATCTAACGAAATTCGCATTTCATCATCAATCGCTAAAATAACAACCTTCTGCATATCAAGTGGAGAGAATTGATAGAGGAAGGCTATCTTTGCAATCCATTCTTTTACTTCAATTGTAAATACACTGGTAGGAATCAATTGTTCCGATAACCCAGCTTGCAATAAAGCAAAATCAAATTGTTCATAATAGAATGGATAATTGCGATTTTTTGTTTCTAGGTTGGGTTCGATGAATTCTTGGGGAACATTCGTATGAATGGGTTTGTACACATCCATAAATGTTCTTGATACTTCTTTAAAAGAATCCATGTTCATTCGCTTGATGAATCGTTTCCGAAGTTTACGGTATGCTTGTTCTCCAATTTTACTGAAAAGAAACATTGATAATAACGGATCTTGAAAAAATGTCTCTGCATCAAGAGGACGCACTAATTCATATATAAAGAAACGATTTTCTCCTTCTTCTTTTCGATATGTTCTTAATAAACCGATTGCTTCTAATGAAATACGGGCTTGAAACACTTTACCAATCGGCATATCTAACACATTCATTAAATAATAATGATTTAAAGTTTCCCTATGAGCATCTTCACCTTCTGCCCATAAAGTTAAATATAAGCTAATGGGTTCCGGACCAGTAAGTGGCTGATAGAAAAGCGTTAATAGTTGTCGTTCATGGGAAGATAGAGAATGAGGGAGAATAATGTCAAAATGATCCTTCGGTTGAAGCTCTTTATATAAATGAACCAATTTTGCTTTCCCCCTATAACTACTTTTTTGGCTGTCGATTCAATAATTCTGTTAACTCTTGCATAAATACATTAATATCTTTGAATTGTCTGTAAACAGATGCAAAACGAACATAAGCCACTTCATCCACCTTTGCAAGCTCATCCATTACCATTTCTCCAACATCTACAGAACTTACTTCCGAATTTCCTAGTCTTCTTAATTCTTTTTCAATAGAAAAGACGATTTGTTCAAGTTGTTCTAATGATACTGGACGTTTTTCGCAAGCGCGAATTAGCCCTCTTAACACTTTTTCTCGGCTAAATTCTTCCCTGGACCCATCTTTTTTCACTACAATTAATGGCGTTTCTTCTATTTTTTCAAAAGTAGTGAATCGGAAACCGCAAGATTCGCATTCACGACGTCTACGTATCTCTTTATTATCATCAACGGGTCTGGAATCTATGACACGCGTTCCATTGTAATAACAACTTGGACATCTCATAAAAATTTCTCCCTGTCTAGTATATTTATCATTATTATATCAAATAAACATAGGAAGTAACACTTTTCCTAGTACATAATCTCTAATAGAAGATGATAGGTTTTCATTTTAATATACTTCCAACCAAAAATCGAGGTTATTTATAATGAATTTCATTAGAATGATTGCTAGCACTTTCAATGCATATTTTTCGGGAGTTTTGTATATAAATAGTAATGAAAGATTATTTTTACAAGTGATATTACATAACTACAGATTATATAAAAAAGTGTAGACAAAGTCGTTGTCAGACGATGTCTACACTTTATCAACTATTTATTATGCAGTTACCGCTTCAAGTGCTTTTACAACTTTTTTCGTTAAATCAACTACGCGTGCAGAGTAACCCCATTCATTATCGTACCAAGCCATTACTTTAACTTTTCTTGTACCCATTACCATTGTTAATTGTGCATCAATAGTAGATGAATATGTTGTTGTATTGTAATCAACAGATACAAGTGGTTCTTCGCTATAGTTTAGGATACCTTTTAATGAACCTTCACTTGCTTTTCTGAAAGCTTCGTTTACTTGTTCAGCTGTTACATCTTGTTTTAAGTCGACTACTAAGTCTACTAATGAAACATTTGGAGTTGGTACACGAAGAGCTAAACCATGGATTTTTCCTTCCATTTCAGGAATTACTTTACTTAATGCTTTTGCTGCACCAGTCGTAGTTGGAATAATGCTTTGACCACATGCACGAGCACGGCGTAAATCTTTATGCATGTTGTCTAGATTTTTTTGGTCATTTGTATATGCGTGAACTGTTGTCATTAAACCGTTTTCAATACCAAATTGTTCATGCAACACTTTTACAACCGGAGCTAAGCAGTTTGTTGTACAAGATGCATTTGAAATGATGTGGTGTTTTGACACGTCTAATACATCATCATTAACACCCATTACAATTGTTACGTCTTCGTTTTTACCTGGCGCTGTTAAAATTACTTTTTTTGCACCTGCTTCAAGATGTAATGCTGCTTTACTACGTTCATTGAACTTACCAGTTGCTTCAATAACAACATCTACGTCCATTTCTTTCCAAGGTAAGTTTTGAGGGTTACGTTCATTTACAAGTTGTACACGCTTACCATTTACGATTAGCGCATCCTCTTCTGCTTTTACTTCACCATCAAATTTACCATGAGATGTATCATATTTAAACAAATGAGCTAATGTCTCAGCTGGATAACTTGCATTTACCGCAACAATATTTAAATCATCTTGTAGAATCGCTTGACGGAATACCATACGTCCAATACGGCCAAATCCGTTAATAGCAATCGAAACTGTCATGAATAATATCCTCCCTATTCACTACGTTATACTTAATTTGTATTATTCACAAATAGTATAGCA
>SMEK01000051.1_pt1 | contig 42235 bp, 38 predicted proteins | sample 2456371 | NCBI WGS metagenome assembly SMEK01 (sample SAMN10132590, study PRJNA489261) | soil metagenome | isolation source: day1 antibiotic-loamy sand soil ammended with composted manure from dairy... | place: USA | collected 2015-04-01
AAAATTATGATTAATGAAATAATAAGTGGAGGGAGTATCGTTGATGTTAAAAAAGCAAACTGTTTGGTTATTGACTATGTTGAGTTTAGTTGTCGTTTTATCTGTCTACTATATTACGGCAGAGCCAACCAAAAATGTGGCAAATGTTGCAGAGGAAGAACAAAATGTAGAATCAAACGAAGAAGGAACAAATACGACCATTACACAAGTGTCTAAAGATGAAGTTTTCGAAGGCAGCTGAAAAAAGCGCTGCAAAGGATGAGATGCAACGCATACAGCAAATTGCGGATAAAGAAAAACTAGTGGAATCTTTAATTGTTTCAAACCTTGGTTATGAAGATGCCCTTGTGCAAGTTGAAGATGATGAAGTTTTAGTTACTGTTAAAGGCATGGAACCTACAAAAGCGAATGCCAATGAAATTATTAAGATAGTAAAAAAAGAAATTGGTAGCTCTTTTGTTTCGGTAGCCTACGATAATAATAATGATGAAGAAACAAAATAAAAAACGGATAGGATCAAATTTGTATGAACCGTTAAGATGAAAGCAAGTTTAATCAATAAAGATTAAACTTGCTTTCATTTTGTAAAGAATTTATTTACTTTCCTATTGGACTAAAATAAAATTATATCGTATAGTTTTAATAGCTAGTACTAATTTTTTAAGTTTACAATAAGGGGTGTCAATATGTTAAAAGTACAAGAAATACGTGAATTAATCAGACTTGTGGATCAATCTAGTATTGATGAATTTGATTATGAATATGACGGTTTAAAATTAACTATGAAAAAAAATAAATCAGTTGTTGTAAATGAGCAGCCTGTAACTCAGGAAACAGCATATGTTGCTCCTAGTGTAGCTCAAACAGTTGCACAATCAGTAGAACAACCTCAAACAGAATCTGAAAATGCAAAAGCTCAACCAAAAGTTGACGAAGTAGAAGAAAAAGAAACGACTAGTTCGATAAATGCAGATCACTTACATAAAATTACTTCACCTATGGTCGGTACCTTTTATCGTAAACCGAACCCTGATGCTGAACCATATGTAAAAGTTGGCGATAAAGTAAACTCAGACACGATTGTTTGTATTGTAGAAGCGATGAAATTATTTAACGAAATTGAAGCAGAAGTAGAGGGAGAAATTGTTGAAATTCTTGTTGAAGATGGCCAATTAGTAGAATTTGGTCAACCACTGTTTTTAGTGAAGACAAATTAAGAGGTGGTACTGTGTTAAAGAAAATATTAATTGCTAATAGAGGTGAAATTGCCGTACGAATTATCCGTGCTTGTAAAGAGCTTGGGATTGAAACGGTTGCGGTTTATTCAGAAGCAGATGGTGAAGCACTCCATGTTCAAATGGCGGATGAAGCAATTTGTATCGGCCCGAAACAATCTCAGGATAGTTATTTAAATATGGCAAATATTATTAGTGCGGCAACATTAACAGGGTGTGATGGAATCCACCCAGGGTATGGATTTTTAGCAGAAAATGAAAATTTTGCCAATCTAGTTAAAGAGTGTCAACTAACATTTATTGGACCAAGTGCAGAAGCCATTGGAAAAATGGGAACAAAAGACGTTGCCAGGGAAACAATGAGACAAGCCGGTGTACCTATCGTACCAGGTTCCGATGGGATTGTTGAAGATATCGATGAAGCAAAAAATGTGGCTTCAGAAATCGGGTATCCAGTGATTATTAAGGCTACAGCAGGCGGCGGAGGTAAAGGTATACGAGTCGCGTATAATGAAGAAGAATTAATTAAAGGTATTAATATTACTCAACAAGAAGCGTTAACAGCTTTCGGTAATCCTGGTGTATATTTGGAAAAATATATAGAGGACTTTCGTCATGTTGAAATTCAAGTATTAGCTGACAATTTCGGAAACGTCATTCATTTAGGTGAAAGGGATTGTACGGTACAACGAAGATTACAAAAACTAATTGAAGAGGCACCTTCTCCTGCATTAAATGATGAAATACGGAATAAAATGGGAGAAGCAGCTGTTAAAGCAGCCAAAGCTGTCAATTATACGGGTGCAGGTACCATTGAGTTTATATTTGATTATCGAAACAAACAATTTTATTTCATGGAAATGAATACAAGAATTCAAGTTGAGCATCCTGTTACTGAATTAATTACAGGCGTTGATTTAATAAAAGAACAGATTCGTATTGCAAGTGGAGAACCATTATCCGTGAAGCAAGAAGATGTTACTTTTAACGGTTGGTCAATTGAATGTCGAATCAATGCGGAAAATCCTGAGAAAAATTTTATGCCATCACCAGGAAAAATTAATGTATACTTAGTACCAGGGGGGTTAGGTGTACGTATTGATTCTGCATGCTATCAAGGTTATACAATTCCTCCTTATTATGACTCAATGGTTGCTAAGCTTATTGTTCATGCGCCAACAAGGAATGAAGCAATCGATCGCATGCAACGTGCATTAGATGAATTTGTTATTGATGGCGTTCATACGACAATCCCATTTCATCAAAAAGTGTTACAACATCCTGCATTTGTAAGCGGAGAATTTAACACGAAATTTTTAGAAATGTATGATGTGATGAAAAATAATAAGTAAGGTGGTGTATTCTATGGCGGAAAATCATGCGTTAGAAATGGTGCAAGATGAATTAGGTAAAATTGAGATTGCCCCTGAAGTTATTGAAGTCATTGCTGGAATTGCTGCTTCTGAAATTGAAGGAGTAGCGACAATGAGAGGCAATTTTGCAGCTGGTGTGGCAGAAAGATTTGGTCGAAAAAATCATGGAAAAGGCATTCGTGTTGATTTATCTGAAAATCAAATTAAAATTGATGTCTATTGTGTTCTAAATTACGGTGTTTCTATTCCAAAAGTAGCTCAACAAATTCAAGATAATATTCGTCAAGCATTACTGAATATGACAGGACTAGAAACGGATGAAGTAAATGTCCATATCGTCAATGTCAACTTTGAAACTCAAGAAGATCATGACAATGATGAATAAAAAGCGTTTTCAAGCAGGAAACTTCTCCTGCTTTTTCTTATAATTTTTTAAAATTCAAGAGTTAAAAATACTTAACAAGATTTTCTTTTATAATAAAATTATGTTATTATTTTTTTGGATTTTTATTAATCATTAAAAACAATACTTTGTATATTCAGAAGGAGTTCGTCTTGTATGAGTAGAAAGGCAGCACGAGAGAAGGCATTACAAGCCTTATTTCAAGTGGATGTAGGAAAAAATAATCCAGATACGGTTTTAGAAAATTTAGTAGAAGAAGGATTTAGTGAAGAAGTTTTCTTACATCACTTATTTTTTAATACTATTAATAACTTGGAAGAAATTGATCGAATTATCTCTGAACATTTAGAAAAATGGACATTAGAGAGATTAGCAAATGTTGATCGTAATGTTTTACGGCTTGCAGTTAGTGAAATGAAGTATACTGATGACGTTCCTTCTGCTGTCACTATAAATGAAGCAGTTGAATTAGGGAAACGATTCGGTGATGAGAAATCTGGAAGTTTCATAAACGGTGTTTTATCCAAAATTAAAGATGAATTAAAACGATAACATAATGGGAGGGGTATAACGTGTTTGGCCAAATCATCAGCGGAAAAGAAATTGCAGCAAAAAAACGCGAAGAAATTAAATTAAAAGTTAAAAAGCTAAAGGAAAAGGGGATTCAACCAGGGCTTGCTGTTATTTTAGTAGGCGATGATCAAGCAAGTGAACGTTATGTACGGAATAAACAGAAGGCTTGTGAAGAAGTAGGGATATATTCTCTTTTACAACGATATGATAGCCATATTACAGAAGCGTTTTTAATAGAAAAAATAAAAGAGTTAAATCATAATCCTGATATACATGGGATTCTAGTCCAGTTACCTTTACCTAAACATATTGATCCGCAAATCGTGATAGAAACAATCAGTGCTGATAAAGACGTTGATGGTTTTCATCCGATTAATGTCGGAAAACTAGTGATTGGAGAAGACAGTTTTATACCTTGTACTCCTTTCGGCATTATGGTCATGCTTGAAGATATCAATTATGATCTAACTGGTAAAAGGGCGGTTGTTGTAGGTAGAAGTAATATTGTTGGTAAGCCGATGGGACAACTGTTGTTACAAAAAAATGCAACTGTAACGTATTGCCATTCAAAAACGGCTAACTTACCAAGTGTTACGAGAGAAGCTGATGTTTTGGTCAGTGCTGTTGGAATTGCAAATTTCATAACAGCTGAACATGTGAAAGAGGGAGCAGTTGTAATCGATGTCGGTATGAATCGTGATGAAAATGGAAAACTTTGTGGAGATGTATTATTTGAAGAAGTGAAAGATAAGGCTTCTTACATTACACCTGTACCAGGTGGTGTTGGACCAATGACCATCACCATGCTTCTTGAAAACACATTAAAAGCAGCTGAAAAATTACAAAAAGTCAATTAAGAGAATGAATAGAGTAGCAGCTCCTTAATTTAGGTGACTGCTTCTCTTTTTTTTAGTAGAATGTAAGAAGTATAAGAGAATGAGCATTCATAAAAGTAAAGGAATGATTCAAAGGGGAATTCTAATGAAACAAAAACAATATTTAACTGTTGAAGCATTAACGAAATATATAAAGCGAAAATTTGATTTTGATCCCCATTTACAAAATATTTATGTTAAAGGCGAGATATCAAATTTCAAACGACATACGAGTGGCCATATGTACTTTACCTTAAAGGATAAAAAAGCACGTATTGCTGCTGTTATGTTTGCTAGTTCTGCTCGAAGCATACGGTTCGAACCAGAAGATGGAATGACGGTACTGCTACATGGTGAAATAACCGTGTATGAACCGAGTGGACAATATCAAATCTATGTTAAAGGTATGGAGCCAGAAGGAATTGGTGCCTTATACTTGGCCTATGAACAATTAAAAGAAAAGCTCGATAAAGAAGGTTTATTCAATTTACAATATAAGAAAAAAATACCAACCTATCCAGATGTGGTCGGTGTTATAACTTCTCGAACAGGAGCAGCAATTCGAGATATCATTACAACCATTAAAAGACGTTTTCCGATTGCTAAAATTATTATTTATCCAGCACTTGTCCAAGGATCACAAGCAGCACCATCAATTGTTCAGGCTATTAAAATAGCCAATGAAAGACAAGAGGCTGATGTGTTAATTGTGGGCCGCGGTGGCGGTTCCATTGAAGATTTATGGGCTTTTAATGAAGAAATTGTGGCGAGAGCTATTTTCTCATCAAAAATTCCAATTATTTCTGCGGTTGGTCATGAAACTGATACAACGATAGCTGATTTTGTTGCTGATATGCGAGCACCAACACCAACTGGGGCTGCAGAACTTGCCGTACCAAATATTAAAGATTTATTAGAAAAAATCTTAAATCGTAAGGTACGACTAACGAGGGCGACAAAAGAAAAGTTAACTTTTTCTAAAGAAAGACTAAATCGAATCGAGAAGTCTTATGCTTTCCGATATCCTGAAAAATTATTCGTACAAAAAATGGAACTTCTAGATCGGACAATCAATCAAGCAAATCGATTGGTGAATCAAAAGATATTGGATGCGAATCAAGAATTAATTCATTTGAAACAGCGTTTAAAAGGAAAAAAACCAGAGGCGCAATTAAAATTAGCTCAACAAAAAATGGACGCTTTATATAAACGTCTAAATCGTGTAATGACTACAACAGTTAATCAAAAAAATCAAAATTTCGTGAAACAGTTGAGTACACTTAATGCATTAAGTCCATTGAAAATTATGGAAAGAGGATATAGCATTGCTTTTAATCATGAACAAAAAATAATTAAAAGGATACATGATGTAAATATCGGAGAAACCATTACAGTAAGAGTGTCAGACGGAACTTTAGAGGGGAAAATAATCGAAAAAAAAGAAGGTGTAAAATATGACGGATAAAGAAAATCTAACCTTTGAAGAAGCAATGGAAAAGTTAGAGGAAGTCGTGGAAGCATTGGAAGAAGGTGACGTTCCATTAGAAGAGGCGATTGAAAAATATAAAGAAGGTATGGAACTAGCAAAAATTTGTCATCAAAAATTAACGAATGTTGAGGAACAATTAACGGAAATTTTAAAGGAGAATGGTGAAACGGAAAGTTTCTCCATCAATGAGGTGGACTAAATTGCAAATGCCAGACTATATGAAGGTACAAATTGAAAAAATAAATATTGAACTAAAAAAATATATTCAGTCCCTTAATACCCCTGAATCATTACGCCAAGCAATGGATTATTCTTTACAAGCAGGGGGCAAAAGAATTCGTCCATTATTAATATTTTCAACTTTATCTGCTTTTAATAAAAATCCACTAATCGGCCTTCCGGTTGCATGTGCTGTGGAAATGATTCATACCTATTCACTCATTCATGATGACTTGCCAGCAATGGATGATGACGAATTGCGACGAGGCAAACCAACAAATCATAAAGTATTTGGTGAAGCAACAGCAATATTAGCCGGGGATGGATTATTAACTTACAGTTTTCAAGTGTTAGCAGAAATGAAAGGATTTTCAGCTAATAAAAAGGTTGCCCTTATTCGTGAACTTGCAAAGTCTGCTGGTCCTGAAGGAATGGTTGCTGGACAAGTTGCAGATCTAGAAGGGGAAAATCAAGATTTAAACCTAGAACAACTGGAGTATATACATAAACATAAAACAGGTAATCTCTTAGCGTTTTGTATTAAAGCAGGAGCCATAATGGCTGATTCAGATCACAAGACGCTAACGAAATTGGAAGAATATGCCTTCCATATTGGCCTTGCTTTCCAGATTCGGGATGATATTTTAGATATTGAAGGATCAGAGGAAATGATAGGGAAAAATATCGGCCGAGATGTTGAAAAGCAGAAAAGTACTTATCCGAAACTGTTAACTATGAAAGGTGCAAAAGAGAAATTAAAAGATCATTTATTAAAGGCAGAACAAATATTATCAACTTTACCAATTGAAAAGCACTACTTATCATATATAACAGAATTAATTGGTAAAAGAAACAGATAACGATTTCCCACAGAAATTAGGAAGAAAAATGCTGGAATATTGACATCATGTTATAATTATAGATATTCTAAATTATACTGGAGAGTAGGAAATCGAATGAAAGTGAGTGATCCAATATGGATCTTTTATCCATAGAAAATCCATCATTCTTACAAAATTTAACAAAAAAAGAATTAGAGCAACTAAGTGAACAAATCCGGAGCTTTTTAATTAAAACGCTTTCTAAAACCGGCGGACATATTGGACCGAATCTTGGCGTTGTTGAATTAACCATTGCATTACATCGGGCATTTAACAGTCCTAAGGATAAAATTATTTGGGATGTCGGACATCAATGTTATGTACATAAAATTTTAACCGGACGTGCCAAAGATTTTCATTCTTTACGTCAGTATCAAGGATTATCTGGCTTTCCAAAGATGAACGAAAGTCCTCATGATGTATGGGAAACTGGCCATAGTTCAACGAGTTTATCTGCAGCGATGGGGATGGCGATTGCCCGTGATTTAAAAGGAGAAGATTATTTTATTGTACCTGTTATTGGTGATGGTGCCTTAACAGGAGGTATGGCGTTAGAAGCGCTGAATCATATTGGACATGAAAAGAAAAATATAATTGTCATTCTGAACGATAATGAAATGTCGATTGCCCCAAATGTTGGTGCACTTCACAATATTTTAGGTCGACTTCGGTCTGCTGGAAAATACAATCGGGCAAAAGATGAATTGGAAGCATTACTGAAAAAAATTCCGGCTGTAGGCGGAAAAATGGCTCAGACTGCAGAGCGTTTCAAAGATAGCTTGAAATATTTATTTATCAATGGTGTGTTTTTTGAAGAGCTAGGGTTTACTTATTTTGGACCAATTGATGGTCATAATTATGATGACCTGTTTGAAAACTTAAAATACGCGAAAAAAACGAATGGTCCGGTTCTTTTACACGTTGTTACGAAAAAAGGAAAAGGTTATAAACCAGCAGAAAATGATAAGATTGGTACATGGCATGGGACAGGACCATATAAAATTGAAACAGGTGACTTTATTAAACCCGTTGATAGTAAACCTGCATGGAGCAAGTTAGTAAGCGAAACAGTACGGAAATTGGCAAGAGATGATGATCGAATTGTAGCCATTACACCAGCTATGACTGTCGGCTCAAAATTAGAAGGTTTTCAAGAGGAGTTTCCGGAACGAGTGATTGATGTAGGAATTGCAGAACAACATGCTGCAACAGTAGCGGCTGGACTAGCTACTCAAGGAATGAAACCATATTTAACCATTTATTCTACTTTTTTACAACGTTCCTATGACCAATTAATTCATGACATATGTAGACAAAATTTAAATGTATTTATAGGGATTGATCGTGCTGGACTTGTTGGTGCAGATGGAGAAACCCATCAAGGGGTATTTGATATCGCCTTTTTACGACATATCCCAAATATCGTTTTAATGATGCCTAAGGATGAAAACGAAGCGCAACATATGATTTATACGGCGATTCAATATGATAACGGTCCGATCGCAATGCGTTTCCCAAGAGGTAGTGTTTATGGTGTCGAACTTGATAATAAATTGAAGAAACTTCCAATTGGCACATGGGAAGTTTTACGTGAAGGAACAGATTATGCCATTTTAACATTTGGCACAACAATTCCGATGGCATTAGAAGCAGCGAAGAAATTGGAAAAATATGGTATCCAAACGAAAGTTATTAATGCTCGTTTTATAAAACCGTTGGATGAAAAAATGCTACGCAGTTTACTGCACAATCAAATTCCAATTTTAACCATTGAAGAAGCGATTCTTCAAGGTGGATTTGGAAGCAGCGTATTAGAGTTTGCGTGTGACAATGGGTATACCGATCATGAAATCAAACGAATGGGGATACCGGACCGTTTTATTGAACATGGCGATGTGAAGAATTTACTTCATGAAGTTGGATTAACGTCGGATAACATCGTTCAAACGATAAAAAATGAAATACAAAAATTAATAAAAAGGGCTTGAGGAATTTGGTGAAAAAAGAAAGACTTGATGTTATTTTAACTGAGCGTGGTCTTTTTGAAACGCGAGAAAAAGCAAAACGAGCAATTATGGAAGGAATTGTATTTTCGAAGGAAGAACGCCTTGAAAAACCGGGGGTAAAGGTCCCGGTTGACATCGAGATTACGATTAAAGGTAAGAAAATGCCTTATGTGTCTCGCGGTGGTTACAAACTTGAGAAAGCTTTAAAAACATTTAATTTAAATATAAAAGATAAAATCATGATTGATATTGGTTCTTCAACAGGTGGTTTTACCGATTGTGCATTGCAAAATGGTGTACGGTATAGTTATGCTGTTGATGTAGGGTATAATCAATTAGCATGGAAGTTAAGAAACGATGATCGTGTGATCGTCATGGAACGTACAAATTTCCGTTATATAAAACCGGAAGATTTGACTAGAGATATGCCGGAATTTGCTTCAATTGATGTATCTTTTATTTCATTAAAATTAATGTTACCGCCATTAAAAAAACTGCTTGTTGATGGAAGTGATGTTGTGGCATTAATTAAACCGCAATTTGAGGCGGGACGTGAATTTGTTGGTAAAAAAGGAATCGTCCGTGATCCGAAAGTTCATATGCAAGTCATTCAAGAAATTATTGATTTTGCAATTGCTGAAGGTTATGATGTCCAAAACCTAACCTTCTCTCCGATAACCGGAGGTGAAGGAAATATTGAATTTTTAATTCATTTAAAATGGCGAGTTAAAGATGAAAGCGAACAAGGGAAGAACTTTTTAAATATTAAGGTAAATGATGTGGTACAATCTGCCCATGAGCAATTAAAAGAAGGAAAAATTCAAGGTTCAGTTAATTAGAAGGCTGTCGATTCGACAGTCTTTCTATTTTCATTCATGGTATGTATTGATGTAAATGTGTATAATAATGTCGAGATTTAAATAATTCTTTTCTAAAATGAGGTTCATTTTGTAAAATATAAGATAAAGAAATGAATGTAAAAAATGGATAAGCAGGTGACAATCTTGACAAGTAAATTACAACGACATTTAAAAATACGTGAGTTAATTGCCAAATACAACATCGAGACACAAGATGAACTCGTTGAACGAATGCAAGAATCAGGATTTCAAGTTACTCAAGCAACGATTTCCCGAGACATAAAAGAGCTCAGGTTAGTGAAAGTACCGTACCGGGATGGATTATATAAGTATAGTTTGCCATCAGACCAAAAATATAACACTTTGGAAAAACTGCAAAAATTATTAATTGATGCCTTTGTAAAAATCAATAGTGCTGGACATTTAGTCATTCTAAAAACAATACCAGGAAATGCCAATGCTGTTGGTAATTTGATTGATCAATTAGATTGGGATGAAATTTTAGGTACTGTTTGTGGTGATGATACATGCTTAATCATTGCTGATACACAAGAAAACGCAGAAAAAATAAAAGAAAAATTTTTCAATATGCTGGAATGATTGGATAAAACGTTATAGCAATACAATGAATTAAAGGAGAGGGAAACGGTTGTTAGCGGAATTAGCGATAAAAAATATTGCCATTATTGAATCGGTAACGGTATCTTTCCAAAAAGGTTTTACAGTTTTAACAGGAGAGACAGGAGCGGGGAAATCCATTATAATCGATTCAATTCATTTATTAGTCGGTGGTAGAGGATCATCGGATTTTGTACGTCATGGTGCGGATAAGGCAGAAATCGAAGGTCTCTTTTTAATAGAAGATGATCATCCAGCAATTGCTAAATGTTCGGAATTTGGGATTGAAATTGAAGAAGGAATGTTACTTTTAAAAAGAGACATTTATCCTTCTGGAAAAAGCGTTTGTCGAGTAAATGGAAAACTTGTCACAATTACAATTTTACGAGAAATCGGTCGAACACTCGTCGATATTCATGGTCAACATGATAACCAAGAAATGCTAGATGATAAAAGTCATTTACGTTTACTGGATGAATTTGGCGGAAAAGAAATCTACCCTGCTCTAAATGAGTATCAATCGATATATCGAGAATATGTCAAAATAAAAAAAGATCTTGCCTCTTTAAATGAAAATGAACAAATGATGGCACAACGGCTTGATTTATTAAAATTTCAATTAAATGAAATAACAAATGCTCAATTAAAAATTGGTGAAGATGAACAACTTTTAACTGAAAAGAAGAAGTTAACCAATTTTGAAAAATTGTTTTCAAGTTTAAATACAACCTATGAGGCATTACAAGGTGAACAAAAGGGTCTAGACTGGGTTGGACTAGCTTTATCTAATTTAGATGAAGCACAAACGATAGATGAAGAATTAAAGGAAATTTATAGTATTGTTTCAAATAGTTATTATCAATTAGAAGATATTGTTCATACGTTACGAGATAAACTGGATGAACTTGAATACGACCCGAATCGACTTAATGAAATAGAAAATCGTTTAAATATCATTCATCAAATGAAAAGAAAATATGGGGATTCCATTGAAGCGATTTTAGAATATTGTGCAAAAATTGATGACGAAATTGAAATGATCACAAATCGTGAGTCACATATTGAGACGTTAAATAAGAAATTAGTTTCTATAGAAAAAGATCTATTAGTTGAAGCCAATCATTTAACTTCATTACGTAAAAACGCAGCAGAAAAATTAACAGAGGCCATTCATAAGCAACTGAAAGATCTATATATGGACAAAACGGTGTTTGAAGTTAAATTTTTTGAGCAAGATAATATCGAATTTCAACCAGATGGCATTGACAAAATCGAATTTTATATGAGTACAAACCCAGGAGAGCCATTGAAACCATTGGCAAAAATCGCATCAGGCGGAGAATTATCTCGTATTATGCTTGCCTTAAAAACGATTTTCTCACAACATCAAGGAGTAACATCAATTATTTTCGATGAAGTAGATACTGGTGTAAGCGGTCGTGTTGCTCAAGCAATTGGTGAAAAAATATATCGAATTTCCGTCAATTCACAAGTATTATCTATTACTCATCTTCCTCAGGTTGCTGCATTATGTGATCATCATTTCTTTATTCGAAAAGAAATAAAAGAACATCGAACGATCACTTCAATTCAACAATTAAGTGAGCGTGAACGGATTGAAGAAATAGCTCGCATGATATCTGGATCACATATAACAACTGCTACGGAAGAACATGCAAAAGAGCTTCTTGATTTAGCACATAAATATAAGTATCAGCATCATTAATATTATATTTAGTCGTCCATCCATTGGACGGCTTTTTTTATACCAAATTTTCCTCAACCAAAGTTATCCATTCTGTACAGTATTTTTTTTTATATGTCGATTATAATTAAAGGGCGAAACGGCTAGATTATAAATGTACCCTTTGTGTGGACATGAAGCGAGGAGAGTGAGTGTATTGAATAGAGATAAAATAAGAAAAATATTTGGTTTAATTCTCCTTGTTTCTTTCGTTTATATCGGCTTTTTCTCACCAGTTGGAAAAGTTTTAAATAATCCAAGTGAATTAACTTTATTTAAAGGACAATCATTTGAATTGGCTTCTACAGAAGTTGTTAATACCGTACAAGATACACAAGAACATATTCAAATTAATAAAGATAAAAATTTGACAGTTGAAGCATTGAAAGAAGGTAAGAGTGATCTAATTTTTGACATTGCTGGTATCCCTATAAAAAAAGTGAGCGTTAATGTATTAAAGGATTTCAAAGTGATACCAGGTGGTCAATCCATCGGTGTAAAAATAAATTCAAAAGGTGTACTTGTCGTTGGACATCACTTAGTAAATTCCCCTTCAGGCAAAGTATCTCCAGGTGAAAAGGCAGGTATTCAAACAGGAGATTTAATTATCAGTATTAATGGTGAAACAATTGAATCCATTAATGATATTGGTCCCCACGTTCAAAAGTCGGGAAAAGAGGGGAAACCATTGAAAATAGGAATTCAGCGAAAGAATGAACAATTCGAAACCGATTTATATCCTGCTATCGATGAATCTGAAGGTAAATATAAATTAGGATTATATATTCGTGATTCTGCTTCCGGTATCGGAACATTAACCTTTTATGATCCAAAAACAAAAAAATATGGAGCATTAGGACATGTTATCTCTGATATGGATACAAAAATGCCTATTGTAGTGAAAGATGGTTATATCGTTCCTTCAACAGTAACTTCCATTCAAAAAGGAACCAATGGCGCACCTGGTGAAAAATTAGCCAGATTTTTAAATGAAAGAAATATAGTTGGAAATATACAGAAAAATAATCAATTTGGAATATACGGAACATTAACGAAGGATTTAAATAATAAGATCATGAATAAGCCCCTTCCAATCGCTCTATCCCATCAAGTGAAAAGAGGCCCTGCACAAATTTTAACGGTAGTTGATGAGGATAAAGTTGAATTATTTGATATAGAAATTATTAGCTCTACACCACAAAAGTTTCCGGCAACGAAAGGAATGGTAATAAAAATTACGGATGAACGACTACTTGATAAAACAGGTGGTATTGTTCAAGGAATGAGTGGTAGTCCGATCATTCAAGATGGAAAACTCATAGGAGCAGTCACCCATGTATTTGTAAATGACCCATCCAGCGGATATGGTGTTCATATTGAATGGATGCTAAACGAGGCTGGTTTGGATATATATGTAAAGGGAGAAGAAAAAGCGAGCTAAAACAGCTCGCTTTTTTCATTCCTAACCTTGAATTTCTTGGGAATATGAGTAATATATTTATTAAAAATATTTCAAAAAGTTACATTTGCCGGGATGGTGCGATGATTTTTATTATAAATATAGTAAAAACGACTTTTTTTCGGATGAATTAAAAGGGATTTTATTAGCAATTGTCGAAATTGTAGATTACAATGAAATTTAAGATATTAGGGGAGGAAGTCTCGTGAAGAAAATAAAAGTGTGTATTGTGGATGACAATCGGGAACTTACTGTGCTTTTGAAGGATTACATAAATAATCAAGAAAATATGGAAGTGGTTGGAGTTGCATACAATGGCCAGGAATGTTTAAAAATGTTAGAAAACATTCGGCCGGATGTATTAATTTTAGATATTATTATGCCACATTTGGACGGTCTTGCGGTGCTAGAAAAACTTAATGTAGACAAAAATCCTCCGAAGATCATTATGCTTACAGCTTTTGGTCAAGAGGATGTGACAAAGAAAGCAGTTGAATTAGGCGCATCCTATTTTATTTTAAAACCGTTTGATATGGATCATTTAGTAGCACAAATACGTCAAGTAATGGGTAAGGGTGAAACATCAAAGAAAAATACCAATATAAACAATAATGCTTCCATAATTATTCAACAATCTGATGAACCGAAAAGTTTGGATGCGAGCATAACAAATATAATTCATGAAATTGGTGTTCCAGCACATATTAAAGGCTATTTATACTTAAGAGAAGCTATATCCATGGTTTATCATGATATTGAATTATTAGGTTCCATCACAAAGGTGTTATATCCTGATATTGCAAAAAAATATAATACAACAGCAAGTCGTGTGGAACGTGCAATTCGCCATGCCATTGAAGTTGCTTGGAGTAGAGGGAATATTGAATCAATTTCAAAGCTTTTCGGATACACTGTTAGTATGTCAAAAGCAAAACCAACAAATTCCGAGTTTATTGCTATGATAGCTGATAAATTAAGATTAGAACATCAAGCTTCATAAGTAGCAATGATGTGGTTAGATAAGATAAAAAGATCAAACGATCGAGTAAATGCTTGCTCGGTCCTTTCTTTTTTAGCCAACCTAATCAATGAAAAATAAAAGGGTAGGTTTAGGAATAAGTTAATTCCTAGGTTTATGGAAACAAAAACACCTGTCCCTTACAGGTGTTTTACATCTAAAAGCTACATATAATGAGTAATTGAAACGATCGTTGAATTGAGTTAGAAATTTCAGGATAAATGAAAAAGGAGATGAATCATGACACATATATTTGCTCACCGAGGTTCAGCAGGTACACATCCTGAAAATACGATGTTAGCCTTTAAAGAAGCAGCCAGGGTCAAAGCGGATGGAATTGAGTTAGATGTGCGCTTAACAAAGGATGGTGAGGTTGTGATCTTCCATGACGATAAGGTGGATCGGACAACAGATGGTACTGGATTTGTTAAAGATTTAACAACTAAAGAATTAAAAACATTAAATGCAGGTGCAAAATTTAAAGATGGGAAATTTCGAGCCGAGATTCCTTTATTAAAGGAATTTTTAGAATGGTTTAAAACAACAGAACTGGTTTGTAACATTGAGTTTAAAACACGTTCATTAAAAAATTTTGAATTAGTGAGAAAAACCATCGCGTTCATCCGAGATATGAAATTAGAAGAACGAATTATCTTCTCATCTTTTAATCATTTTGCTATTGTGTATGCTTATCGTGTAGCTCCTGAGATTGAAACAGCCCCATTATATTCAGAAGGTCTGTTTAATCCATGGATTTATGCAAAAGCAATACGAGCGAAAGCTATTCATCCTAATTTTCGGTCTTGTCCAAAAGAATTAATTTTGAAAACACAAGAGCATGGTATAAAGGTGAGACCATATACCGTCAATGAAAAAAATGAATGGTTGCGATTATTTAAGTGTAAAGTTGATGCGTTGATTACAGACTTTCCTGAAAAGGCTAGAACATTTCGTGACGAACTAAAAAGGTAATCAGGAGGTTAAGTAGGTTATCTTTTCCTAATTCACCTACTTAATCTTCTTTTTTTAACTCGTTGCCTTTTTTTATCTCGGTGATAAATAAAACCACCGATAAAGGCAATTCCTAAAATGACCATGATAAAGCCAGAAAAAGCTTGGACCCACAATAATGGAAATGGCCACTGTAATTCATTAAACATTGTGTCACGAATGTATTTTATTCCTAGTGTAGCCATTAAACCTGGTATTAATAAAAGTAAGAATGCGAATAAACGTTCCATATCGGTTCCTTTCACCTGTATGTTAATATTTTATATATTGAATATGGTCTAAATTGTCTAAATTGTCAAGGGTGTTGTCTTTTTACATAATGGAGGTGTTTGAATGCAAAATGTATTAATTTTTGGAGCGGGTGAGAAGGGATTAGCTATCCTTGAAATATTACAAAAGGTTAAGGATTTTAATATCATCGCCATAATTGATAAGGATAAAAATGCACCAGGAATATTGGCAGCGCAAAAACTTGGTATTCCATTTTTACATACTTTTCCTAAAAAACTAGAAACAGAAATTCACATTATATTTAATACAATCGAAGAAAATTCCGGGCGATCTATATTGAATGATGAGAAAAAGCCCATGATGATTTGTGAACCAATTCTATCTTTAATTTTGAACCAAAAAGAAGCGATTCGACAATTGACAAAAAAGACGAATGATTTAAACGAAATGCGTACGATGTTGGAAGCGATTATCCATTCAAGTGATGATGCAATTTCTGTTGTTGATGAAAAGGGAATTGGCATCTTAATTAATCCTGCTTATACACGTTTAACTGGACTTACGGAAAGTGAAATCATTGGAAAACCTGCTACAACAGACATTTATCGTGGTGAAAGTATGCATCTCCGTGTTTTAAGAACAAAAAAGCCGGTTCGGGGAGTTAAAATGTTAGTCGGTCCTAATAAAAAAGAAGTTGTCGTCAATGTAGCGCCAATTATAACTGGAGGAATTTTAAAAGGAAGTGTAGCAGTAATTCATGATATGTCTGAGATACGTGATTTAACAACTGAATTAGAAAAAGCAAAAGAAAGAATTCGTACGTTAGAGGCAAAATACACCTTTGAAGATATTGTCGGTACAACGAATGATATTTTAACTGCAATTGAACAGGCGAGAAAGGCAGCAAAAACTCCAGCAACGGTTTTGTTAAGAGGTGAATCTGGTACAGGGAAGGAGTTATTTGCCCACGCTATACATAATGAAAGCGATCGTAAATATAATCATTTTATTCGTGTCAATTGTGCAGCAATCTCAGAATCGTTATTAGAAAGTGAGCTATTTGGCTATGAAGAAGGTGCGTTTTCAGGAGCAAAAAGAGGTGGTAAAAAAGGGTTTTTTGAAGAAGCAAATAACGGCAGTATTTTTTTAGATGAAATTGGTGAATTATCGTTACAAATGCAAGCGAAACTATTAAGAGCTGTTCAAGAAAAGGAAATTGTGCGAGTAGGTGGGACAAAACCAATTCCGATAGATGTTCGAATTATTGCTGCTACGAATAAAGACTTGGAAAAGGAAATTGAAAAAGGTCAGTTCCGTGAAGATTTATATTATCGATTAAACCGTTTTCCAATAAGGATACCTCCTTTAAGAAATCGACTCGATGATATTCCGAAACTCTGTCAACGACTGATCCAAAAAATAAATCACGATTATGGACGTAATGTAGAAGGAATAGACCAAGATGCCATTACCATCTTAAAACAATACCATTGGCCGGGAAATGTGAGAGAATTAGAAAATATTTTAGGTAGGGCTATCATTTTCATGAATTATAATGAGACATTGATTCGAAAGGAACATTTACCACCACTTGACATTAATCAAACAAAAGTTGATGAAAATGATTTGAATCCTGAAAACACCAAAAGTTTACAAAAAATGCTTGACGATTATGAAAAGCAGATTATCCAGACAGTATTACGAAAACACCGTGGTAATAAAACAAACGCGGCAAAAGAATTAGGTATATCCATTCGTACCTTATATTATAAACTAGAAAAAATGCAAAATTTTGCATGAATTTTTTTGCATATACTGCAAATTTTTGCATGACCAATCAATCTAGAAATCGATAAATAACAAGAAAACGCTTTCAAAATTAAGTTGGCATAAAACTTGCATTTTATAATATTGGGCGAAGTTTTTTACAGGAAAAGGAGAGATAGCAAGATGAGTATCGAAATATTTAAAGAAATGGAAAAGTATGATTATGAGGAATTACATTTTGTTCAAGATAAAGGATCAGGATTAAAGGCAATTATCGCCATACATGATACAACTTTAGGTCCTGCTTTAGGCGGACTTCGTATGTGGAATTATAAAAGTGAAGAAGAAGCGATCATTGATGCTTTACGTTTAGCTAGAGGTATGACTTATAAAAATGCAGCTGCAGGACTTAATCTTGGTGGTGGAAAAACAGTTTTAATTGGGGACCCTAGAAAAGATAAAAATGAAGAAATGTTTCGTGCTTTCGGTCGTTTTGTTCAAGGACTTAATGGTCGTTATATTACGGCTGAAGATGTTGGTACTACAGAAGAAGATATGAATATTATTCATGAAGAAACAGATTTTGTGACGGGAACATCTGCTGCTTTTGGATCATCTGGGGATCCATCTCCGGTAACGGCTTACGGTATTTATAAGGGAATGAAAGCTGCTGTAGAGGAATACTTTGGTCATACTTCTTTAGAAGGTAAAACTGTTGCTGTTCAAGGTGTAGGTAGTGTTGCTTATCATTTATGTAAGTATTTGAATGAAGAAGGAGTAAATTTAATTGTTACGGATATCAATCAAGATTCCGTAAAGCGGGCAATGGAGGATTTTGGTGCAAAAGCAGTTGATCCTAAGGACATTTATAGTGTTGAATGTGATGTATTTGCACCCTGTGCTCTAGGCGGAATTTTAAATGATGAGACAATTCCCCAATTAAAAGCAAAAGTGATTGCCGGTTCTGCTAATAACCAATTAAAAGAAGATCACCATGGTGACCTATTAAATGAAGCTGGTATTATCTATGCACCGGATTATGTTATTAATGCTGGTGGCGTTATCAATGTAGCGGATGAATTATACGGTTATAATCGTGAACGGGCAATGAAGAAGGTTGAACAAATTTATACGAACTTAAAACGGGTATTTGAAATTGCAAAAAGAGACAATATCCCTACCTATGTAGCGGCAGATCGTATGGCGGAAGAACGAATTCAAAAGGTAAGAGATTCAAGAACAACATTTTTAAGAAATGAAAAAAGTATATTATCCCATAGAACCAATCGTTAATATGATGAACTTTAGGCTCTCAAAATTTTTGAGAGCCTAAAAAGAGAAAGAAAAATTGATAGGAGGACGGACATGGCAAAGGAATATGATTTAGTGATAATAGGTAGCGGACCAGGAGGGTATGTATCTGCAATCCGGGCAAGCCAACTAGGTTTAAAAACGGCTATCGTTGAAAAAAACAAATTAGGCGGCACTTGCCTTCATTCTGGTTGCATTCCGACAAAAACTTTATTAAAAAGTGCAGAGGTGTACAGAACGATAAAAGAAAGTGATCAATATGGAATCGCATCACAAGTAATTGGAATCGATTTTTCGAAAATTCAAAATAGAAAAAATGACGTGATAGACAATTTACATCAAGGCATCCAGTATTTAATGAAGAAGGAAAAAGTTGATGTATACCATGGAACGGGTCGCATTTTAGGACCTTCTATATTTTCCCCGATGCCTGGGACTGTATCCGTTGAATTGGAAGATAAAAGTGATAATGAAATGCTTATACCAAAAAATGTTTTAATTGCGACAGGTTCAAGACCTAAGAAGTTGGAAGGAATTGAGTTTGACGGTGAGATCATTTTGTCATCCGATGACTGTTTAAATATGGAAAGACTACCGAACTCAATGCTGATCATCGGGGGTGGGGTCATCGGTGTAGAATGGGCATCAATGTTGGCTGATTTGGATGTGGATGTTACGATTGTTGAATATGCGGAACGTCTTATTCCGAGTGAAGATGAAGAGATTAGCAAAGAATTAGCAAATTCGTTAAAGAAAAAAGGAGTTCAAGTATTAACAAATGCAAAGGTATTGGCGGAAACATTAAAAAAATCTAATCGGGTAAAAATTCAAGTAGAAATTGGTCATGAAAGAAAAGAGCTTGAGGCAGATAAAGTTCTTCTCTCTGTTGGTCGGATAGCAAACACTAATGATTTAGGTTTAGAAAATACAGATATAGAACTTCATGATGGAAAAATCCGAGTCAATGATTTTTATCAAACTAAAGAATCACATATTTATGCAATTGGGGATTGCATTGGTGGTATACAACTTGCCCATGTCGCTAGCCGAGAAGGAATCATTGCTGTAGAACATATGGCAGGTTTAAATCCAACCACACTAAATGAGCGTCAAGTACCAAAATGTATTTATTCTAGTCCAGAGGTGGCAAGTATTGGTTTAACCGAACAGAAAGCTAAAGATTTAGGCTATTCAATCAAAGTAGGAAAATTTCCGTTCAAAGCGATTGGTAAAGCACTCGTCAATGGAAAGACTGATGGCTTTGTTAAAATGATTGCTGATAAAAAAACGGACGATTTATTAGGGGTCCATCTCATCGGTTCTAATGTGACAGAATTAATATCTGAAGCAAGTTTAGCTACTTTATTGGACGCAACTCCATGGGAGATTGCCGAGGCGATTCATCCGCATCCGACTTTATCGGAAATATTTGCTGAGGTTAGTATGGCAGTTGATGGAAAAGCAATTCACGGATAATTTGTAAAGAGAATGAAAAGGGGGGCATTCACACAGATGGAAAACAATCGTCACCAAAAGCTTGGTTTAAGCGATCAGGATGTATTAGAAATGTATGAACTTATGGTACTTGCAAGAAGACTTGATGAACGTATGTGGTTGTTAAACCGTGCAGGGAAAATTCCATTTGTTATATCAGGTCAAGGTCACGAAGGAGCACAAATTGGTGCGGCTTTTGCATTAAATCGCAAGAAGGATTATCTATTACCATATTATCGAGATCTTGCTCTTGTTTTGGCATTTGGTATGAGTCCGCGAGAAGTAATGCTTGGTGCATTTGCAAAGGCAGAGGATCCAAGTTCTGGAGGTAGACAAATGTCCAGTCATTTTGGTCAAAAGAAAAATCGCATTGTGACAGGTTCATCACCTGTAACAACACAAGTGCCCCATGCTGTTGGTTTTGCCTTAGCTGCTAAAATGAAAAAACAAAATTTTGTCTCATTTACAACATTTGGTGAAGGTTCTTCCAACCAGGGTGATTTTCATGAAGGGTTAAATTTTGCGGGTGTTCATAATTTACCGGTCATTTTTATGTGTCAAAACAATCAATATGCGATTTCTGTACCAATAGAAAAACAATTACCAACCAAAAGTATAGCAGATCGGGCAGCAGGATATGGAATGCCGGGCTATAAGGTCGATGGAAGTGATCCATTAGAAGTATATCGTGTAGTTAAAGAGGCTAGAGAACGTGCAATTAAAGGTGATGGTCCGACATTAATCGAAGCGCTTACAAATCGATTCACACCACATTCTAGTGATGATGATGATAAAGCTTATCGCAATCCGGAAGAAGTAAAAAATGCGAGACAGAATGATCCGATTGTCATCTTTGGAAAATATTTAATTGAAGTTGGATTGTTAGATGAACCAAAAAGGAAAGAAATTGAAGAGCGGATGAAAGGAATCGTAAACGATGCAACAGATTATGCGGAACAAGCTCCATATGCTAAACCAGAAGATGCATTAAAATATGTATATAAGGAATAGGAGGGATATTGATGCCGGTTATTTCATATATTGACGCGGTGACACAGGCGATACGTGAGGAAATGGAACGGGACGAAAATGTTTTTATATTAGGCGAGGATGTTGGGAAAAAAGGAGGAGTGTTTAAAGCCACTCAAGGTTTATTTGAACAGTTTGGTGAAGAACGTGTTATTGACACACCTCTTACTGAATCTGCTATAGCTGGTGTAGCCATAGGTGCTGCTATGTATGGATTACGTCCTATAGGTGAAATGCAATTTGCAGATTTTATCATGCCCGCCGTGAATCAAATTGTCTCAGAAGCAGCAAGAATTCGGTATCGTTCAAACAATGATTGGCATTGCCCAATTGTTATTCGGGCTCCATATGGAGGTGGTGTTCATGGTGGTTTATATCACTCACAATCAGTCGAGGCTATATTCGCAAATCAGCCAGGGTTAAAAATTGTTATGCCTTCCACTCCTTATGATGTAAAAGGTCTTTTAAAAGCGGCCATTCGCGATGATGACCCTGTTCTGTTTTTTGAACATAAACGGGCTTACCGTTTAATCAAAGGCGAAGTACCTGATCATGATTATGTTGTACCTATTGGAAAAGCAGATGTAAAACGCGAAGGGGAAGATATTACCGTTATTACGTATGGATTATGTGTTCATTTTGCCTTGCAAGCGGCAGAGAAGCTGGCTCAAGAAGGAATCTCTAGTCACATCCTTGATTTGCGTACAGTTTATCCTTTAGATAAAGAATCAATAATGGAAGCGGCAATGAAAACTGGAAAGGTACTTTTGATAACGGAAGATAATAAAGAAGGTAGTGTGATCAGTGAAGTTGCTGCAATTATTTCAGAAAACTGCTTGTTTGATTTAGATGCTCCAATAATGCGCCTGGCAGGACCAGATGTTCCGGCTATGCCTTTTGCTCCAACAATGGAGAAGTACTTTATGATCAATCCAGATAAGATCGAGAAGGCAATGCGGGAATTAGCGGAATTTTAAGGAGAGGGGGAGCTAACATGAGCGTAGAAAAAATTTTAATGCCTCAATTGGGAGAAAGTGTGACAGAAGGAACAATCAATCAATGGCTAGTATCAGTTGGTACGAAAGTAAATAAATATGATCCGTTAGCTGAAATTATTACTGATAAAGTAACTGCAGAAGTTCCATCGAGCTTTACTGGTATCATTAAAGAAATTATTGCACAAGAAGGAGAAACCATAACGGTTGGTGAAATCATTTGCACCATTGAAACGGAAGAGAATAGTACAGAAGTTGAACAAATGGAAGTAACCGATTTACAAGAAAACTCAGATACATCAGAAAAAGAAATCCGTACTCCACAAAAACAACGTTATTCGCCAGCAGTCCTTAGACTATCTCAAGAGCATGATATTGACTTATCAAAAATAACAGGGACTGGAAGAGGTGGCCGGATTACAAGAAAAGATGTATTAAATTATATTGCAAACAACAAATCTACTGACATCGAACAAGAAACAACAACACATCAAGAAAATTCGATACAACAATTGTCACAAGTTAATGAAAAGGACTCTTTAGCCAAACAAAAAACAAAATCTTTACCATTGCATAATCCGACATCAGGTGATATTGAGATTCCTGTAAGCGGTATTCGAAGAGCGATCGCAACGAATATGAAGAAATCAAAACAGGAAATTCCACATGCGTGGATGATGGTAGAAGTTGACGTCACGAATCTTGTTCAATATAGAGATTCAATAAAAAATGAATTTTTACAAAAAGAAGGATTTAAATTAACATATTTTCCGTTTTTTGTAAAAGCTGTTGCTCAAGCGTTAAAAGAATTTCCGCAATTAAATAGTATGTGGGCTGGAGAAAAAATCATACAGAAAAAAGATATCAACTTATCAATTGCTGTTGCAGATGAAGATGCACTTTATACACCAGTTTTAAAACATGCAGATGAAAAGACCATCAAGGGAATAGCCCGTGAAATTTCTGAGTTAACACAAAAGGTGCGAACGGGTAAATTATCTCCAGATGACCTTCAAGGTGGTACATTTACTGTTAACAATACGGGTTCCTTTGGTTCAGTCCAATCGATGGGCGTTATTAATTACCCACAAGCGGCAATCCTTCAAGTAGAAAGTATTGTTAAAAGACCAGTTGTGATGGAAAATGGGATGATTGCTGTAAGAGATAAAGTAAACTTGTGTTTATCACTAGATCATCGCGTATTAGATGGCTTGATTTGTGGTAAGTTTTTAAAGCGGGTAAAAGAGATCTTAGAAAATATGTCTCAGGAAAATACGAATATTTATTAATATAAAAATAAAAATATTTCATTCCTCACATAATCATAATTTTATTATTATAATAATTTTTTGTTCATTACCTGTGAGGGATGATTTTTTTTGTTTGTTTTTTCTGTATTTGGGATAAAAATGATTAAATTATTTTCAAAATTTTTGTTTTAATATAAAATATTAATAAAGTGAATCTATTTCGAGAACAGGGGGGATCCTTTTGGAAAGCAAACATGGGGGAATTTTGCAACATACAATAGCTACAGAATTTCAAAAACCATCTTATGATGAATGGTTGGAAGTTGCAAATAAATCATTAAAAGGGAAAACAGTTAGTGAATATGTTCGCAATACATTTGAAAACATCAAAATTAAGCCACTGTATACTAAAGCGGATTTACCAAAGGAAAGAATCCATTTAGGAGATTACCGTTACAAATGGAAAATAGCTCAACAAGTTGAGGGAGAATCGATTGCAAAGATTAATAAGAATATTCTCGAAGCAATTGAATATGGACAACCTACTGTTGCTTTTAAAATTCCGAAAGGTCTAAATAAAAGTAATATAGAGGAATTATTTAAAGGAATAAATTTTGCTGAAGTGTCTTTTTTTATTGATGGGAAAGAGGAAATTATTCCATTTTATCAATTACTATTTCACTTTATAAAAAATGAGAGTGTGCATATTGAAGGGTTTATAGGGTTTGATCCTGTTAGGTCGATCGTAGAAAATTCCTATAAAGGTGAAGAAAAGAAAAATCTGTTGACATTATGGTGCAACACAATAAAGAAAGCTTCAGATCAAACTCAAAATTTAAAGACCTTATTTGTTGATGGTAGATTTTTTGAACAAACAGGAGGTAACGCAGTTCAGCAAATTGCCTTTACCTTGTCCACAGCCGTTGAGCAAATTGAAAACTTAAAGGAAGCCGGAGTACCAGTTGAATTTTTCTTTAAAAATACTGTAGTAGGACTCAACGTTCAGTCAAATTTCTTTATGGAGATTGCTAAACTTCGAGCGATGCGATATTTATGGAAGAAACTTGCTGAGAGCTATGAAGTGGATAACCAATTAGCTGTACTTGACTTATTTGCAGAAACAACAATGGTAAATAAATCAAAACTCGACCCATACACCAATATGCTAAGGTCCAGTGGGGAAGCATTTGCAGCGGTTATCGGACAAGTTCAAACATTACGTATACAACCATTTGATGCAGTATATGGAGAGACTAGCAAATTAGGTGTTAGATTCGCTCGCAACATCCACCATATTTTACGTGAAGAATCAAGTTTAGCAAATGTTAAAGACCCTGCAGCTGGTTCATATTTTATTGAACATTTAACTAACGAATTAATTGAAAAATCATGGCAGCTTTTCTTACAAATAGAGGAGTTGGGCGGGTTATTGGAAGCGTTTAATCAAAAGGCAGTTGAACAACTCATGATTGAAAACCGTCAAAACATGTTATCGGACTTATATAAACGAAAAATAAAATTAATTGGAACAAATCAGTATGCTGATATTTCGGAAAAGCTTCAAGAATCGGATTTTGCTGTTGAAACTTTAAAAAAATTAAAACCAATTGCAATTCAACAAATAGAAAATGGCATTGCTAATGGTGATTCTATTGAAGACTTTTTTGTTGAGTCTAGTGAAGAAAAGAGTGTTATAAATTACTTCCGTCTTAGTGAAGAATATGAAAAGTTACGTTTCTTAGCGAAAAAAAGCTATAAAGAAGGTAATCCTCCAAGAATCGGGCTAATTGGGCTTGGTATGGTAAAAGAATATAAAAAAATAACTGATTTTGTGTCTGACTTTTGTGCTAGTGGTGGTATTTTAGCCGAGCCAATCCAAGAAGAGATCCAATTAGAAGAAATTAGTCGTATTGTCAATCAAGCATCTGAAAAAATCATTGGTTTTGCTGGAACAGATGATCATTTTGAACAGGCATTACCATTCATTGAAAAAACGATAGTGGAAAATCACAAAAAGCTATACTTAATTGCAGGTTTACGTAAGAAAGAAGTCATACACAAACTAAAAGAATTAGGTGTTACATTTTTCATTGATGAAAAAGCGGATCATGTGGAAACATTAAAACGAATACTAGTAGAAATCGGAGGAGATCTAGATGCGGCCGGCGTTCGATAAAGTGCAATTGTTTAAAGATAATCGAAATGTAGCGACAGGTTCTACTGTTGAAACACATAAAACATATGAAAATATTACGATCAAATCTGAATATACGGAAAAAGATCTTACAGAAGCAAAACATTTGGATAGTTTACCTGGTCTACCTCCTTATACAAGAGGACCATATCCAATGATGTATGTCAACAGGCCGTGGACGATCCGGCAATATGCAGGCTTCTCAACAGCTGAAGAAAGTAATGCATTTTATTTACGAAATTTAAAAATGGGACAAAAAGGTTTATCTGTAGCCTTTGATTTGCCTACCCACCGTGGTTATGATTCAGATCATCCAAGGGTAGTTGGTGATGTCGGAAAAGCAGGTGTTGCGATAGATTCAATTTTAGATATGAAAATTTTGTTTGATCAGATTCCGTTAGACCAAATGTCTGTTTCGATGACCATGAATGGAGCTGTACTGCCAATTATGGCTTTTTATATCGTGACGGCTGAAGAACAAGGTGTTCCCCAGGAGAAATTATCTGGCACGATTCAAAATGATATATTAAAAGAATATATGGTTCGAAATACGTATATTTATCCACCAAAAATGTCAATGCGAATCATTTCAGATATATTCGCCTATACAGCCAAATACATGCCAAAATTTAACAGTATTAGTATTTCTGGATATCATATGCAAGAAGCAGGTGCACCAGCAGATTTAGAACTGGCTTATACTCTAGCAGATGGGCTGGAATATGTACGGACAGGTTTACATGCAGGTATTGATATCGATTCTTTTGCACCTCGGTTAAGCTTTTTCTGGGGAATTGGAATGAATTATTTTATGGAAGTGGCAAAACTACGAGCTGCAAGATTCATTTGGGCTAAATTAATGAAACAATTTGATCCGAAAAATCCAAAATCCCTTGCACTGAGAACCCACTCTCAAACGTCAGGTTGGAGTTTGACAGAACAAGATCCTTTTAATAACGTGACAAGAACTTTAATTGAAGCCCATGCAGCAGCAATGGGTCATACTCAATCTCTGCATACGAATGCATTAGATGAAGCGATCGCTTTACCGACAGATTTTTCTGCACGGATTGCAAGAAATACACAATTATATTTACAAGAAGAAACGGGTATTACTCAAACGATTGATCCTTGGGCTGGATCGTTTTATGTAGAGTCTTTAACGAATGAACTGATTGAAAAAGCTTGGAAGCATATTGAGGAAATTGAACAATTAGGTGGTATGACTAAAGCTATTGAACAAGGATATCCAAAATTAAAAATTGAAGAAGCAGCGGCAAAACGTCAAGCAATGATTGATTCTGGACAAGAAAAAATTATCGGTGTAAATACTTACCAAGTTAAAGAAGAAGAAGCGTTTGAAATTTTAGCTATTGATAATACAAAAGTTCGTCAAAAACAAATTGAACGTTTACAAGAATTAAAACAATCAAGGGACGAAAAAACTGTTCAAAAAGCTCTTGAACATTTGACAAAAGCAGCAGAAACCGGTGAAGGTAATTTACTAGAATTATCAATAGAGGCGGCAAGAAAACGAGCAACATTAGGAGAAATCTCTATGGCAATAGAAAAAGTATGTGGTAGACATCAAGCAACAATCCGGTCCATTAGCGGAGTATATAGCAGTGCTTATGGAGATCAAGAAACGATTGAAGAGATTAAGCGTATGACCGATGAGTTTGCTGAATTAGAAGGAAGAAGACCACGCCTTTTAATGGCAAAAATTGGTCAAGACGGTCATGATCGTGGAGCTAAGGTTGTTTCTACTGCTTATGCGGACATGGGCTTTGATGTTGATATCGGTCCACTTTTCCAAACACCTGAAGAAACAGCTAGACAGGCTGTAGAAAATGATGTTCATGTCATCGGTATGAGTTCACTTGCAGGTGGTCACAATACATTTCTACCAAAACTTGTCGAAGAGTTAAAAAAACTAGGGAGAGATGATATTGTGATCACAGTTGGAGGCGTCATTCCATCACAAGACTATGATTTTCTAATGAAAAATGGTGCCTCTGCTATATTCGGTCCTGGAACCAAAATTCCAAACTCAGCCAAAATTATACTAGAAGAAATTTATAAACGACTTGGTTATGAGGAAGTGAATTAAATGGTATCAAATCGGTTTCGAAAAAAGAAGAAATCGATTCCTATCCAACAGTATGTTGAAGGAATAAAATCAGGCGACCGAATGACTTTGGCAAAGGCGATAACATTAATTGAAAGTAACCATCCTGATCATTTTCAAGCTGGACAACAATTATTGAAAGAAATATTACCGTTAACTGGAAAATCAATGAGAATAGGGATTACAGGTGTTCCAGGAGCTGGAAAAAGTACTTTTATTGAGCGATTTGGCACAGATCTGTGTCAAATGGGGAAGAAGGTGGCAGTTCTTGCCATTGATCCTTCTTCCACTATTTCTCAAGGGAGTATATTAGGAGATAAAACCAGGATGGCACAGCTTTCTCGTGAAGAAAATGCTTTTATTCGTCCGTCACCTTCGGGAGGAACGTTAGGTGGGGTTCATCGCAAAACGAGAGAGACGATTTTACTTTGTGAAGCAGCTGGATATGACATGATCCTCGTTGAAACCGTTGGCGTTGGTCAAAGTGAAGTTGTTGTGAGAACAATGGTTGATATGTTTTTAATGTTAACGATAACAGGTGCAGGTGATGACTTGCAAGGTATGAAAAAAGGAATGATGGAACTAGTTGATGCCATTATCGTTACAAAAGCAGATGGTGACAATAAGGAAAAAGCGATTAAAACGAGAAACGAGTATAATCAAATTTTGCGCCTTTTGAAAGCAGCAACTGAGGGGTGGCAAACGAAAGCGGTGGCATGTTCTTCCATTACCGGCGAGGGAATTTCCGATGTTTGGGAACTTATTTTGGATTTTTTTAATAGCACGAAGAAATCAGGGGTGTTTTATGCAAGAAGAAAGAAGCAAACAACCGATTGGATGTTGACATCGATTAGAGAACGTCTTGAACAAACGTTTTTCCAAAATGAGCAAATAAAAAAGCGATTACCTGTTGTTCAACGTAATGTTGAAACTGGGAGACTTCCTGTATCAATAGCAGTAGAAAATTTATTAGCTGATTTTTTTAATAATCAATATAAAGAATAGAAGAGCACGTAATGAGCATATAAGGAAATTTAGAAAAAATAATTCCACCAGTTTTGTTTCATACTATAAAAAAGGCTGGTGGATGTTTTGAAATCTTTCGTTTTTATTTTACTGACAATTGTTAGCATTTCACCATTATGGCCTATTGGCCCTGCTCTACCAGGCGATCCTTTTATTATCGTTAATAAACAAACGAATGAAGTCGCTTTTATAAAAGACAGTGAGGTCAAAAAGATTTATAAAGCTGCAACAGGAAAAACCGATGACCTTACACCTGAAGGGATGTTTACTGTGACCGTAAAAGCGATTAATCCTTATTATAGAAAATTAAATATTTCTGGAGGATCGCCAAAAAATCCTCTCGGAACAAGGTGGATTGGATTTGATGCCCTTAATACGAATGGTCGAACATATGGGATTCATGGCACAAACAATCCCCATTCAATTGGTTATTATGCTTCATTAGGTTGTATTCGTTTACGCAATGAAGATGTCGAAGAATTATACGAACTTGTTCCGATTGGAACAAAAATATTTATCACGAAAACTTGGAAGAACTTCGAACAAATTGGAACAGAAAAAGGGGTCATTTATCCTTAATTTTAGATGAATGACCCAAATCATAGCTTATAAAAACATTGAAATTCCGGTAAGGATAGTTGTAGCAACCATTGCAAATATCATCAAGTAAACAATTAATTTTCGAATTCTTTTATTACTCATGATATACGACCTCCACATACAGTGACAACTCTAGCATATATTTTAACGTGAATTTATATTTTGAACAAGCGTGCATGCATGACTTATTATTGGATATATGGATTTATTAAGAAAAATAGTATTAATTTTTAAAGTCGAAACATTTAAAAATATTTGTTGTTTTTGTTATAATGTATTATAACAAAATAATATTGTGTTATAACAAACAGTTCGTTAGGGGGAAAAATATGCAAGGGATCGATCATATTGGGATAGCTGTTAAATCAATTGATGAAGCTCTTCCGTTTTATACGAATATATTACAATTTAAACATGTAGGAACAGAAATTGTAGAATCACAAAAAGTTAAAGTTGCTTTTATCAATGCCATAAATTGTAAAATCGAGCTTCTAGAACCAACAGATGAAAAAAGTCCGATACATAAATTTTTACAAAAACGCGGAGAAGGGATTCATCATATTGCATTAACATCAAAGGATATCGAAGGAAATATCACATATCTAAAGGAAGAAAATATTCAACTTATTGATGAAAGTCCAAGGATAGGAGCAGGTGGGGCATTAGTTTCGTTTTTACATCCGAAATCATGTCGGGGCGTATTATATGAACTTTGTCAACATAAAGAAGATGAATAGCTTACTAGATTGATAATGTAACAAAGGGGAGAAGGGAAATGATTGATGTAAAGAAAATGGATATGTATGATAAAATTCATGAGTTATATGATAAGCGTAGGGAAGTAGAACTCGGCGGTGGGGAAGAGCGAATTGATAAACAGCATGAAAAGGGGAAACTTACAGCAAGAGAACGAATTGATATATTGGTTGACGAAGGATCATTTGTTGAATTAAATCCATTTATTGAACATCGTTCTTCTGACCTTGGAAAAGGTCCTGGGGATGGTGTTGTAACCGGTTTTGCAAAAATTAATGGACGTCCGATTTATTTATTTTCCCAAGATTTTACTGTGTTTGGTGGAGCATTAGGGGAGATGCATGCAAAAAAAATTGCAAACATTATGGATTTAGCAGCGAAAAATAATGTTCCAATCGTTGGTTTAAATGATTCTGGTGGAGCTCGTATTCAAGAAGGGGTAGTATCTCTAGACGGTTATGGTCATGTTTTTTATCGTAACTCCATCTATTCCGGAGTAGTTCCACAAATATCTGTTATTATGGGACCATGTGCAGGTGGGGCTGTATATTCCCCAGCGATTACCGATTTCGTCATCATGGTTGAAAAAACAAGTCAAATGTTTATAACTGGCCCGAAAGTAATTGAAACGGTAACCGGTGAAAAAATTAGTTCAGAAGATTTAGGTGGTGCAAAAGTCCATAGTTCTATCAGTGGGAATAGCCACTTCAGTGCTAAAAGTGAAGAAGATGCATTACTTTTAGTTCGCACATTATTATCATATTTACCATCAAGTAATCGTGAGAAACCACCTGTCATAACCTTTGATGAAACAGATGATTATCGTCCAGATTTACCAGATATTGTCCCAATCGATACCGTTAGACCTTATGATATGAAGAAGGTCATTGAGCAAATTGTTGATCCAGGTTCTTTTTTAGAAGTTCAAAAGGATTTTGCAAAAAATATTATTATAGGATTTGGAAGAATAAGAGGAGAAGTCGTTGGACTAGTTTGTAACCAACCCAAATTTTTAGCTGGAGGACTCGATATTGATTCTTCAGACAAGGCAGCCCGATTTATCCGATTTTGTGATTCTTTTAATATTCCTTTGATTACATTTGAGGATGTAACAGGCTTTTTCCCGGGTGTGAAACAAGAACACGGTGGGATCATTCGTCACGGTGCCAAAATTCTTTATGCATATTCCGAAGCAACAGTACCGAAAATTACTGTAATTACTAGAAAGGCATATGGTGGAGCTTATGTCGCATTAAATAGTAAATCAATAGGTGCAGATCTAGTGTTCGCATGGCCTAATGCTGAGATTGCGGTTATGGGTCCTGAAGGAGCTGCTAATATTATTTTTGCTAAAGAAATTAACAATAGTCCGAACCCTGAAGAAACACGTGCACAAAAAATAAAAGAATATCGGGAGAAATTTGCTAATCCTTATGTTGCGGCAAAAATGGGGATGGTTGATGATGTGATTGATCCTCGTGAAACCCGAATTAAACTTGTTCAAGCACTAGATATGTTAAAATCGAAAAAAGAAGATCGTCCGAAGAAGAAACATGGAAATATACCATTATAAGATTGTTCCTCCTAGTATTAGGAGGATTTTTTGATGTATCATTCGTTTGTTTATATTAATAGATGAATAAATTTAACATAATTCAATAATAAAGAATTGAAGGAAGTGGTAATTAAAGGGTATACTTATTAAATAGAATGGAGGGTTATAATGATTAATGAGACACGATTACTAAATGAATTTTTAGAACTAGTTCAAATCGACTCTGAAACGAAACATGAGAGTAAAATTGCTGAAGTTTTAAAGCAAAAGTTTACTGAACTTGGTTTAGAAGTCGTTGAAGATAATGCGAAAGAAAAGACTGGCCATGGAGCTAATAATTTAATCTGTACATTAAAAGGAACAAACAAACAAGCTGATCCGATCTATTTCACCTCCCATATGGATACAGTTGTTCCAGGTAAAGGTGTAAAACCTACGGTAGAAGACGGATATGTAAAATCTGACGGTACTACAATTTTGGGTGCCGATGATAAAGCCGGACTTGCAGTCATGCTTGAGGTTATTCGAATTTTAAAAGAAGAACAAATTGAACATGGTGATATTCAATTCGTTATTACTGTTGGTGAAGAGTCTGGTTTAGTTGGGGCAAAAGCATTAGATGCTTCATTTATTAAGGCAAAATATGGGTATGCCTTAGATAGTGATGGTGAAGTTGGAACGATTGTTGTAGCTGCACCGACTCAAGCTAAAATTAATGTTACAATAACTGGAAAAAGTGCCCATGCAGGTGTAGCACCAGAAAAAGGGATATCAGCAATACAAGTTGCAGCAAAAGCGATATCAAAAATGCCACTCGGCCGTATCGATGAAGAAACGACAGCGAATATTGGCCGTTTTGAAGGTGGACAAGCAACAAATATCGTTACAGAAAAAGCTTATATATTTGCTGAAGCTCGATCTCTTGTTCAAGAAAAGTTAAATAAACAAATTGAAGCAATGAAAAAGGCTTTTGAAGATACTGCAAGCGAAATGGGAGCAAAAGCAGAAGTTGATGTAAAAGTAATGTATCCATCCTTCAAATTTGGACCAGAAGATGAAGTGGTACAAATCGCACAAAAGGCTTGTCAAAAAATAGGAAGAACACCGAAACTAATTAAAAGTGGTGGCGGAAGTGATGGAAATGTCATTGCTGGACTAGGCATCCCAACAGTTGTATTAGGGGTTGGTTACGAAGAAATTCATACTACAAAGGAAAGAATACCAGTAAAAGAATTAAATAAACTGGCTGAAATGGTGTTAGCGATTATAGAATCAGTTAATCAAAAATAAAGAGCTTTTGGACCATTTGCAAAATATCGGACCATTCAAATGTATTGGTTGAAGGTGAAACGAAATGGGTGAGGTAGAGAAAAGAAATGCAAGGGTTATTTTTCATGTCGACATGAATAGTTTCTATGCATCTGTTGAAATGGCATATGACCCTTCTTTAAAAGGTAAACCGTTAGCCATTGCAGGAAATCCTGAAGAAAGACGAGGAATAATTGTTACTTGTAGTTATGAAGCGAGGAAGTTCGGTGTTAAAACAACAATGCCGATTTGGCAAGGAAAAAAGTTGTGTCCAAATTTAATTGTTCTAACACCTAATTTTGAACGGTATCGAAAATTTTCACAAAAGATATTTCAAACGCTACGTGATTATACAGATTTGGTTGAACCCGTATCCATTGATGAAGGATATATGGACATTACACAATCCATAACAAAACACCCGATTTCCATAGCAAAAGATATTCAAAGTCGTTTACTGAAGGAATTGGATATCCCATGCTCTATCGGAATTGCACCTAATAAATTTTTGGCTAAAATGGCCTCTGATATGAAAAAACCCTTAGGTATTACGGTGCTTCGAAAAAGGGACATTTCAAAAATATTATGGCCAATGCCTGTTTCAGAAATGCATGGGTGTGGTGCCAAAACGACCGAAAAATTAAACAGCATCGGAATTAAAACCATTGGTGATTTAGCTAAAGCGAATGAAATTCAACTAAAAAATTTAATAGGGATAAACGGGGTTCGCTTAAAAGAAAGAGCAAATGGTGTCGATTCTAGGAAAGTAGATCCGGAAAGTATAAACGATTATAAAAGTATCGGTAATTCGACAACACTTCCTCGTGATATTTCTTCGCAAACGGAATTGCTCAGTATTATACAAAGCCTTGCCCGAACCGTTTCAGCTCGTCTAAAAAATAAAGAGGTCTATACTACAAATTTGGCCGTAACTATTCGATATAAAGATCGAAAAACAGTAACAAGAAGTGAAAAATTAAAAAATCCGATTCGTGATGAAAAAGATTTATATTATCAAGCAAGACATATTTTTTTAAAACATTGGAATGGTACACCGATAAGACTTTTAGGTATAACTGGAAATGACCTTGTTGAAGAACAATATGGATATAAACAACTGGATTTATTTACCTTTGAAAAAGATGCTAAAGAAGAACCATTAATTGAAACGATTGAACAATTAAGAGAAAAATTTGGGTATGATATTATAAAAAAGGGAATAAAAGTGGACAGTAAAGATGGGCAAACAAATACTAGTTTTAATAAAGATTTTTTAAGAAAAAAACTATAAAGAAAGAGGTAAACTTAAATGGCAAAACAACAAATAGGTGTAATTGGACTTGCTGTAATGGGAAAAAATTTAGCATTCAATATCGAAAGTAGAGGATATACGGTATCTGTGTTTAACCGTTCTCGGGAAAAAACAGATGCGCTGATGAAAGAAGCAGAAGGAAGAAATATTGTTCCTACATATTCAGTGGAGGAGTTTGTTAACTCCCTAGAAAAACCGCGTAAAATTTTAATTATGGTAAAAGCGGGTGCTGCAACAGATGCAACCATTGAACAATTAATTCCATATTTAGATAAAGGTGATATTTTAATTGACGGTGGTAATGCTTATTTTGAAGATACGATCCGTCGCAATAAGAATTTAAGTGAATTAGGTTTTAATTTTGTCGGAATGGGTGTATCAGGCGGAGAAGAGGGCGCTTTAAATGGTCCATCACTTATGCCTGGCGGTCAAAAAGAAGCCTACGATTTAGTTGAGCCGATTATAAAGGCCATTTCTGCAAAAGTAGACAATGAACCGTGTGCAACATATATCGGTCCAGATGGTGCTGGACACTATGTGAAAATGGTCCATAATGGAATTGAATACGGAGATATGCAATTAATCGGTGAGTCATACTTTATTTTAAAACATTATTTAGGATTATCGAATGAAGAATTACATGAAGTATTTTCAGAATGGAATAAAGGCGAACTAGACAGTTATTTAATTGAAATTACAGCAGATATATTCAGTCAAAAAGATCCTGAAACAGGAAAGCACATGGTTGATGTAATCTTAGATAAAGCTGGACAAAAAGGTACAGGAAAATGGACTAGTCAAAGCGCTTTAGATTTAGGCATAAACTTGTCATTAATTACTGAATCTGTTTTTGCAAGAAATATTTCTGCTATTAAAGAAGAGCGTGTGAAAGCTAGTAAAGTACTAAACGGTCCTGCTAAATCAGAATTTACTGGTGATAAACAACAGTTTATTGAACAAGTTCGTCAAGCTTTATACTTAAGTAAAATTTGTTCTTATGCACAAGGATTTGCTCAATTACGAGCAGCTTCAAACGAGTATAATTGGGACTTGAATTATGGTGAAATTGCCATGATATGGCGTGGTGGTTGTATCATTCGTGCGCAATTCTTACAAAAAATTAAAGAAGCGTATGACCGCAATCCAGAACTTGATAACTTGTTATTAGATGAATATTTCAAAGGTATTGCTGAACGTTATCAAGAATCATTACGTAAAGTTGTGGCAACAGCAGCATTGAATGGTATACCTGCACCATGTTTCTCAAGTGCATTAGCTTACTTTGACAGTTATCGTACAGAAACATTGCCAGCTAATTTACTGCAAGCTCAGCGGGACTATTTCGGTGCCCATACATTTGAAAGAGTAGATAAAGAAGGAGTATTCCATCATAATTGGATGGAGTAGGTTAAACCTAGCGAACATCATATTATAGAAAAAATAGGACTGTTCACTAAAATCCATATTGGGTTTTTCTTCGAACAGTCCAATTTTTTTTGCAATTAATAAGAACCGTTTATTTTAACATATGGAGAGGTGTTAAAGAAGTATACTTTTTAAAAACTTTAGTGAAGTAATTAACGTATTGATAGCCTACCATAAATACCACATCAGTAATTGAAATGATTTCCCGCTGTAAGTATATTTTGCTTCTTCCACTCGTTTGCGATTAATAAATGTACGGATGCAATAAATTTTGGAACGGGGTGTATTGCGCTTTTACATATTATAAGTGGGATGTAAATCTTTCTTCTTATCAGAAGTGGAACAGTTTGTGCAAAACCGAAATTTCCTTCAATCAGGAGATAGGTAAAAAATAACCCAAGAATGCTTGTGATTTATTTACAACCATTCTTGGGTTTGATTAGTAAGTATACATCATTGTTCGTTACTCATCGATAATTGGCCACCATGAGAATCCATCTTTTTCAAGTAGAAGGTCAGCCTCTTTTGGCCCCATTGATCCAGCTGGATAATTCGGGAAAACAGCGGGTTCATTTTCCCAAACGGCAGAGATCTCGTCAACAAATTGCCAAGATAAGGCAACTTCGTCCCAATGGGTAAAGTTTGTTGCATCACCGCGTAAACAATCATATAGTAGTTTTTCATAAGCTTCTGGCGTGTTCATTCCATCCACACCTTTTGTTGAATACTTCAATTTAATTGGTGTTGTAACAATCCCCTGCCCTGCTTTTTTGACATTTAAATGTAATGTGATCCCTTCATCTGGTTGAATATGAATAACAAGTAGATTTGGTTTTAAATTGGATCCTGTTTTAAAGTATAAATTCATCGGAATATCTTTAAACTGGATGACAATTTTTGTTGATTTAGTCGCCATTCTTTTACCAGTACGAACATAAAAAGGTACACCTGCCCAACGGAAATTATCAATTAACAATTTCCCGGCAAAATAAGTTTCTGTATTTGAATCTTCAGGAACATTCATTTCTTGACGGTAACCAACTACTTCTTTCCCGTTTATTTGGCCTTTACCATACTGTCCACGAACAAAATAATCATGAATATTCTTTTTATCAACTGGTCGAAGTGCTCGTAGTACTTTCACTTTTTCACTACGAATCTCATCAGTTGTCAATTTAATTGGTGGCTCCATGGCTAGCAATGTTACCATTTGCATCATGTGATTTTGTACCATATCACGAATGGCACCACTTTTATCATAATAATTGGCACGTTCTTCAACACCGAGGGTTTCACTTGAAGTGATTTGAATATTAGATATGTATCTGTTGTTCCATAGTGGTTCGAAGATGGCGTTAGAAAAACGGATGACTTCAATATTTTGAACCATTTCTTTTCCTAAATAGTGGTCGATTCGATAGATTTCATCCTCATCAAATGCTTTGCGAATTTGGTTGTTTAACTTAATAGCGGATTGTAAATCGTGACCGAAAGGCTTTTCAATGACTAAACGTTTAAAACCGTTAGTATCTGTTAAACCATCTTCTTTTAAATGTTCGGCAACCGTACCAAAAAATTCTGGAGACATAGCTAAGTAGAAAATTCGATTTCCACCTAACTCGTATTCCTTATCTAATCGATCAACTAATGTTTTTAACTGTTTATAGGATGCGGAATCAGTAACATCATGGGATTGATAATAAAAGTGGGAAGTAAATGCATTTATGTCTTTTTCATTTTCACTTTCACCGTACGTTAAGATAGAATCTTTAACCCATTCCCTTAATTCAGCATCATTTTTTAGTCTTCTGGCGACACCTACGACAGCAAAACGGTCAGAAAGTTGTCCTTTTATGTATAAATTATATAATGAAGGATATAACTTCCTTTTTGCTAAGTCACCTGTTGCTCCAAAAAGTAATATTAATGATGAAGGACTCTCAACTGTTTTCACTTTTCCCCCTCTTTTCTTGTGTATTAGTTAACAATTAAATTTTACATATGTATCCATTGAATAGCAAATTTGGTACCGTTTACTTTTATTGTTCGCAAAAATAATTTTTATATTATACGAAAGAATCGTAAAAAAGCTGTTTATCCAGTATGATTAAACTGTATAATGGAGTATGACAAATTTTTAAAAAACGCGACAATAACCATTGAAAATATTTGTTTCCTAATGTTTAAAAAATAAATTTGGAGGAATGATTTTGGAGATTACATTTTTAGGTACAGGTGCAGGGATGCCTGCAAAAAACCGAAATGTTTCGTCAATCGCTTTAAAACATCTAGAGAATGGTTCAATTTGGTTATTTGACTGTGGAGAAGCAACTCAACATCAAATATTACATACATCGATTAAGCCTCGAAAAATATCAAAAATTTTTATTACTCACTTACACGGTGATCATATCTTCGGTTTACCTGGACTGCTTGGAAGTAGGTCATTTTTAGGAGGGACAGAACCGTTAACGATTTATGGTCCAAAGGGAATTCGTGACTTTATAGAAGTTAGTCTATCCGTTAGTCAAACCCATTTAAATTATAATATTGAAATTGTTGAATTTGAAGGTCATTGTGTCTTTGATTTAGGTCATATTATAGTAGAATCGAGATTGTTAGAACATGCGATTCCATCCTATGGCTATCGTATAGTAGAAAAGGATAAGCCAGGTATGTTATTAGTTGATAAATTAAAAGACATCGGTGTACCACCTGGTCCACAATATCAATTATTAAAAAACGGGGAAACAATTGAATTAGAGGATGGTCGCCGAATTAACGGAAAGGAATTTTTAGGTCCAGACAAAAAAGGCAGAGTAGTGGCTATTTTAGGTGATTCCAGACCGTGTGAAAATGCTGTAGAATTAGCAAAAGAAGCTGACTTACTTATCCATGAAGCCACTTTGGACAAATCGTTGGAAAAAACGGCACATGAATTTTTCCATTCTACAACCCATCAAGCAGCCCAAATCGCCAAAAAAGCACAAGTAAAAAAACTTATTATTACTCATATCAGTTCACGTTATGAGAAACAGGAATGGGTTAGATTAGAGCAGGAGGCTAAAGAAATCTTTTCTAATACAATCATTGCCGAAGATTTCAAGAAAGTAACTATAAAAACATAATGAAGATGAGAAGACTGTTCAAATGGTGCTGAACAGTCTTTTGTTTATTGTGTGACATTTTTATATGAAAAAGATAAAATGTCTTTGTAACATTAGTGTTTAACATGTATTCTAGTTTAATTGAACACACTTCAGAACAAATTAACTTAATCGAAATAAGGAGATTACGATGGCAGAATGGATTCAGTCAATTGGAAAAATTACCGTACCAACACCACTTCCAATAGGTGATGTGAATTTGTACCTTTTAAAAGGAGATACGTTAACCCTCGTTGATGCAGGTATCAAAACAGAAGCAGCGTGGACAGTTTTTAAACAAGAATTAAAACAGCTTGGGTATTTGCCAAGTGATATTGAACAGGTTGTCCTTACACACCATCATACTGATCATGTTGGTTTCTTAGATTATATGCCGAATGTAAAAATTTTCGGTCATGAATATGGCCGGAAATGGATAAAAAAAGACCGGTCATTCATGGAGGAAACGCTCGCTTTCTTTTCAAAGGTTTATAAACAATTTGGAATACCAAAAAAATATGATGAAGGTTTTTCAGAGTTTCATTTACTTGCCAAGCTTGCTTGCGGTAATCAAGAGTTAACAGATGACTTATCTGAAGGAATGACAATACCAGGTCATCTGAATTGGTATGTTATTGAAACTCCTGGTCATTCACAAAGTCAGCTTAGCTTTTACAATGAATTGGAAGGTTTGTTAATCGGTGGTGACCATATTTTAGCGAGTATGTTATCTAATCCGGTCTTGGAACCACCGTTGGATGTGGAAAAGGAAAGACCAATGTCACAAATTGATTACCTTCATTCGCTTAAAAAAGTAAAACAGCTTCCTTTAGATATTGTTTTTGCTGGTCATGGTCCTGAGGTAAAACAAGTACACGCGTTAATCGACCGACGGCTAACAAGATTCCATGAATTTGCGATGAATATAAAAGACGAGCTTATGAATCATCCAATGACCGTCTTTGAACTTTGTAAAAGCATTTTTCCAAAGGCTTATGAAAAAAATATTTCGATGACAATTTCACAAACGGTTGGTTATTTAGATTATTTACATTCTTTAGGAGAGGTACAAATAATGGACGAACATGATATACAATACTTTGTAAGATCAAACAAAGGATAAAATGGAGGCAATTATGAATCATCGAATTCAAGGCAAGACGATTCTTATAACAGGGGCATCTCGTGGACTTGGCGAACAAATTGCCTATAAATGTGCAGAAAATGGAGCAAATTTAATATTAACAGCCAGGAGTATGGATAAATTAGAAAAAATCAAAGATATTATCGTTGATAAATATGGGGTTCAAGTAGCCACTTATCGTTTAGATGTTGGTGATCGTTTTGAATTGGAAGAAAGAATGGATACGATTATTGAGCAGAATCGGACGATTGATGTGCTCGTCAATAATGCTGGTTTTGGTAAATTTAAATATCTCGTAGATACGTCGATAGAAGAAGCGGAAGAGATGTTTCGTGTCAACGTCCTTGGTCTAATCACTGTAACTAAAAAAGTATTGCCAACGATGATGAATCAAAAATCTGGTCATGTTATTAATATTGCTTCTCAGGCTGGAAAACTAGCAACTCCGAAGTCAAGTATATATGCTGCTACAAAAGGAGCGGTTATAAAATTTTCTGACAGTATTAGGATGGAAGTCCAGAAGAATAATATATTTGTTACAACAATAAATCCAGGTCCAATTCATACGAACTTTTTTGATATAGCAGATGAAACAGGGAAATATTTACAACATGTTGGTCGTTGGGGATTAGATCCTGAATTGCTTGCCGAAAAAATTGTTATGCGTATGTTTGTACAGACCCGTGAAATAAATTTGCCTAAACTAATGAATTTTGGAAGTATATTGCATGCATTATTTCCAAATGTTGTAGAAAAGTTAGGAAAACGTGCTTTTAACAAAAAATGATCGATAAAAATAGGAGGCTGAAAATCTGGATAGCCTCCTTAAATTTGGTTAGAGAAAAATGTCTACAAATGTTGAATTTGAAAAGACTAAATTTAAAATGGTTATTAATGCTGCAATGATCATACTTCCATATAATGGTTCAAATCTTTTTTTTGCTTCATCTGTATACATTTGAAACGTCATCATAATGATAAAAAATAATACTGCACTTCCTAATCCGTTGGCAAAACTTTGTAGCCCTATAAAACCTGTTATTGTAAACAGTAATGCAGTGATATTACATAGAAGTAGTACAATGGCCAGTGTTCCGAATCGTCCAATAACATGGTTGAATTTGACATTTATTCTCATTATATTTCTAACAAAAACGAAAATCAGTCCTATAGCGAGGGCAAGAATAGCAATGTAGATTAATAGATGTACAACAAAGGTTGAAAAGAAACTATAACTAGAACTACTAAAAAACGATAATGCTCGATCAAAGATTTGGTATACCATTGCCAATGCAAGTCCATGAAAAAGTGCAGCAAGCCCTAATATAATATAGCCAAATACATATCTAGCACCACCTTGATATTTTGCATATTGAGAGGGATTCTTTAAGCCGTTAATAAAGAAGGTCATAAATTGACTAAAAAATTTTACGGTTTGAGTTTGATTGGGCGGCATTTGCATCTGGAGTTGTTGACCATCTTCATTTCTTTTCTTTATAAAGGATGTATTTTGAAAATGTTGCTTGTTTGATAGCTCGTTCCGATTTACATGTAAATTTACTTCTTGAAACGAATAACCACAATATGGACAGTAGTTTGCCCCTTCTTGATTTTGTTTTTGACATTGCGGGCAAATCAAAGTATGTCCCTCCTTTATATTTTTCTCTTCTAAACCAGTATATTTATCAAGACAAATAATAATTCAGACTGTCGACAAACCCCAACTCAAATGCTTCATTTGAGTTGGGATTTGTCTTTTTTTGCTCATCATTTTCTAAGATTCTTATCTTATTTAGGCTG
>SMEK01000473.1_pt1 | contig 41809 bp, 44 predicted proteins | sample 2456371 | NCBI WGS metagenome assembly SMEK01 (sample SAMN10132590, study PRJNA489261) | soil metagenome | isolation source: day1 antibiotic-loamy sand soil ammended with composted manure from dairy... | place: USA | collected 2015-04-01
AGCGAGTTCTTGATCTTCATTGTCCTGCCCGTCAATTTGTGCCCCTACGGGCCAACCAGAAAGGCGCGCCGCAAGGCGCGCCGAATTCGTGCGTGGCTCTTAAACGACGAGCGCTTGCGCTGTCAACCGGCGAAGGCCGACTCTTTGATCGGCCCTTCAGCGTCCGTGACCCTATGCGCCGCGGGCGGTGGACCCCATGCCGTAGGCTTCGCTGCGCTCCACGGCACGGTAGAAATCGGCGAGCTGCTTGCCCCGCTCCGGCTTGAAGACGAGGCCGGAAGCTATGATCGATCCGATGCGGTCGATGCGGAAGGCGCGGAAATCGTTGCGCATCTCGCACCAGGCAACCAGTGTCCACACCTTGCCCCAGAACCAGAGGCCGAGCGGCCGCACGTTCCTCGAGGTGATGCGGCCGGCCTCGTCGCGATATTCGATGGTCAACACCTGACGTTTCTCCACGGCGCGCTCGATAAGATCGATATTGGCGCGAGCCTCGTCGCTCACCACCCACATCGGCGTGTGGATTTCGGTGCGGGCGATGCGGTCCCGCTCATTGTCGGGCAAGACAGCGCCGATCTTTACCAGAGCTTCATCGGCCGCCCGTGCCATGGCTGCTCCGCCGAAGGCGCGCACCATGCGTGCGCCCGCAACCAGCGCCACGATCTCGTCACGGGTGAACATCAGGGGCGGTAGTTCGAAGCCTTCCCGCATCATGTAGCCGACGCCGGCCTCGCCTTCGATCGGCACCCCGGTCGCCTGCAGATCGGCTATGTCGCGATAGATGGTGCGCTCGGATACCTCGAGCCATGCGCCCAGCTTCTGCGCGGTGACCAGTCGGCCGCCACGCAAATGCTGGACAATCTGAAAGAGCCTGTCGGCGCGTCGCATAGTTCTGTTCCTCGCCGTTGATGATCGTCCTGCTCCAGTACAATTTCATGGCAGTATGGCACGCGGCTCCTGACAGCATGTTGTCAGGAGAGGATCTCATCCCGCTGCATGCTCCCGCGCGAACATCGTCCGCATCTGCGTCAGTGTTTCGGTCCTTTCGGGAAACAGCGCGGCCAGGAATGCCACGGCAAAGGTTCCCGGAGCCGAGCCTGGCGCCGACACGATTTTGCTGTCGGCAACTGCATGCGGCACGTTCCGGTAATTGTCCCGCCCGACATAGTCCGGCAGGTGATGCAGGATCCAGTCGCGGCCGTTGCTGGTGTGTGCTGCTGATGCAAAAAGGCCAGCGCGTGCCAACGCGAGCGTGCCGGCGCAAATGCCCCCGATCACGCCTCCACGCCCGTTTACGCTCGTCAGCAGTTCGCCGATGTCAGGCGCGTCTTCGCCGACCCAGTTGTCGGAGCCGATCACTGCAACCGCATCGAGATCGCCGTTGGCGGCCGCATCCAACGGACGCTCGGCAGCAATCCGGAATCCGCTGGCGGACCTTACCGTCCCGCCGTCGGGCGTGAGCGGGACTGCCCTGGCGCCAAACCATTCCACCGCGGAAGCCGAGAGCAGACCATATTCCCAGTCGGCCACCCCGGGGATGAACACGAAACCGATGGTCTTGATCCCAGGCATGCGAGCCTTTCCTCATCCGGTCCGTAGGGTCTGCTATGTGGGTGACGCTGCCCCGATTGTCCAATCGAAATATTTCATCGATATTCATCAACCGCAGAGCGGCGACCGGGAAAACCGGAGCCTGACCATCCGATGTCCGCCTGGATGTGCGGGGGCAGGCTGTCGAGCAGGCGCCGAGTACGGATCTCCTTGCGCATCGTCCGGATGCGGCCGAAATAGACGCGCATGTTCGCTACAAAACCTGGCATGGCTACCTCCTCTCGTTCAGGCAGGAGCATTGTCGCACAGCGCTCCTGACAGCAGTCTGTCAGCAACAAGCAGGCGCTCGCTGCGCGCGTGAGGGGGAGCCTATTTAAGCGGCCACACCAGCATCAGCGCCGGGACGGCGACGAGAATGACGAGCAGGGAAAGCGGCAGACCGAGCCTGGGATAGTCAGAGAAGCGATAGCCTCCCGGGCCCATCACCAGCGTATTGCACTGGTGGCCGATCGGGGTGAGGAAATCGCAACCCGCGCCGATCGCCACGGCCATCAGGAAGGCTTCCGGACGATATCCCAGATTGGCCGCGAAACCCGCGGCGATCGGGGCCATCACCAGCACGGTCGCCGCGTTGTTGAGGAACGGGGTTACCGCCATTGCGGTGACCAGTATCAGCGCCAGCGCGCCGAAGCCTGGCATGCCCTGCCCGATTTCTCCGAGATAGGAGGCCAGCACATCGGTTGCGCCGGTGAGGCGCAGGGAGTCGGCCACCGGGATCAGCAACGCCAGCATGACGAGGATGGGCCCATCCAGCGCGGCATAGATCTCGCGCGGCGGGATGACACGGAACAGCACCATGGCTACCGCCGCCGCGAAGAAGGCAATCTGTACCGGGAGCAGGCTGAAGGCGGTGGAGCCCATCGCGGCGGCCAGGATCAGAACCGGCACGAGGCCGCGGCGGACGCTGCCGAGCAGGAGCGGCCGCTCGGCAAGAGGCAGCAGGCCGAACTCGCGCAGGAATTCGGGCAGCGCATCACGGCTGCCGCGCAGCAACACAACGTCGCCGAGACGCAGCGTGATCGTTCCCAGGCGCTGGTCGAGCCGCTCGCCCTTGCGGCTGACGGCCAGCAGATTGACGTTGAAACGGTCGTAGAGCAGCAGGCGCTGCGCCGACCAGCCGATAAGGCTCGAACTCTCGCCGACCACCGCTTCGATTGCCACCGTCTCCCATTTCGAGCCGTTTTCCTTGGCCGAGGCGCGTTCCTCGCCGATATCGAGCTTGGCCTGGGCGACCAGCCGGTCGAGCGCTTCCGGGCTTCCTTCGATCAGCACGATGTCGCCGACGCGCAGTTTGAGGTCGGGAAGTGGTGCCAGCCGCAGCCCGCCGGCGCGCAGAACCGATGTAATGGCACTTTCGCCGGCCGCGATCTTCAGCAGTTCGGCCAGCGGCTTGTTAGCCACGGTCGAGTCCTTGCTTACCTTCGCCTCGGCGGCATAGTTCTGGGCATCCAGCGCCTCGTGAAGGGGCTGGTTCTGCTTTTGCCGTTGCGGCAGCAGCCAATAGAACAGGATCAGGAAGACGACGCCCGCCGCCGTCAGCGCGAGGCCCACCGGGGTGAAGTCGAACATTTTGAACGGTGTGCCGGTGAGCTCCCCGCGAAGTCGCGACACGACGATGTTGGGCGAGGTTCCGATTTGCGTCATCAACCCCCCGAGCAGGGAGGCGAAGGCCATCGGCATGAGGAAGGAGGATGGCGAGACGCCCGAACGCCGTGCGAACTGGAAGGCGATCGGAATCATGATCGCCAGCGCCCCGATGTTCTTCACGAAGGCCGATAGCAGCGCAACCGTGATGACCAGAAGGGCAAGCTGCGCGCGCAGCGACGCGACGTTTGGCGCGTAGTGCTGCAGCATGTATTCCATGATGCCGCTGCGCGCCACTCCGGCGCTGACCAGCAGCGCCGAGCCGACGATAATGACGATGTCATCGCTGAAGCCGCCAAAGGCACGGTCGAACGGAACGACGCCAACGGCAAGCCCTATCAACAATGCGAGCGCAGCCACAAGGTCATAGCGAAACCGGCCCCAGACGAACGCCGCCATCATCAGGGCGATGACCGTTATGGATAGGATCTGCGGCAGTGTCAGCCTGGTGTCTCCGCGCTTGGCCGGAAGAAACGTCCGACATGGCTTTTTCGTTGCCGTCGGAGCTCCGCCCGGCCCCTGATGCGATCAGGCGCCGGTGCCCCGCTTTGCCAGCGCCTCTGCGATTTCGTCGAGTATGGCAGGATCGTCTATCGTGGCCGGCATGGTCCATTCCTCGCGGTCGGCAATTTTCTGCATCGTGCTGCGCAGGATCTTGCCCGAGCGGGTCTTCGGCAGGCGCTTGACGACCACCACTTTGCGGAATGCGGCAACCGGTCCGATCCGTTCCCGCACCAACGTCACGGCTTCCTTTTCCAGCGTCTCGTGATCGCAGGTTGCGCCGGCATTCAGCACGACCAGACCCAACGGCGCCTGGCCCTTCAGATCGTCGTTGACGCCAATGACGGCACATTCGGCCACGGCCGGATGCTCGGCCAGCACTTCCTCCATCGCGCCGGTCGAGAGCCGGTGGCCTGCGACATTGATGATGTCGTCGGTACGGGCCATCACGAAGAGGTAGCCGTCTTCATCGATCATGCCAGCGTCGGCCGTCTTGTAGTAGCCGGGGAACTCGTCAAGATAGGCCTGGCGGAACCGCTGGTCGGCGTTCCACAGGGTGGGCAGGCAGGCCGGCGGCAGCGGCAGCTTGATCACGACATTGCCCAGCGTGCCCCGGGGCACGTCATTGCCAGCGTCGTCAAGCACGTGCACGTCGAAGCCCGGCATCGGAACGCCGGGCGAACCGTGTTTCACCGGCAGCATGCCCAATCCGACAGGATTCTGCGTGATGGGCGCGCCGGTTTCGGTCTGCCACCAATGGTCTATCACGGGAACCTTGAGCGTCCGCTCCGCCCATCGGATCGTCTCCGGGTCGGCGCGCTCGCCAGCCAGGAAAAGCGTGCGGAACTTCGACAGGTCGTATTTCGGAATGAAGGAGCCCTGCGGGTCCTGTCCCTTGATGGCGCGGAAAGCCGTGGGCGCGGTGAAGAGGGCGACGACGCCGTGGTCGGCAATGACGCGCCAGAACGTGCCGGCGTCCGGCGTGCCGATCGGCTTGCCTTCGAACATCACGGTGGTACAGCCGTGCAGGAGCGGTGCGTAGACGATGTAGGAATGGCCCACGACCCAGCCGACGTCCGAGGCAGCCCAGAAAACCTCGCCCGGCTTCACGCCGAACTCGTTTTCCATGGACCATTTCAACATGACCATGTGGCCGCCATTGTCACGCACCACGCCTTTTGGTTGGCCGGTCGTGCCGGACGTGTAGAGCACATAGAGCGGATCAGTTGCAGTCCAGCCATGCGCCCGCAGCTTTTTCCCGCTCCATCTGGTCGGCGAGGTCGAGATCGCGGCCTGGCGTCAGTTCGCAAGGCTGTTCGTCACGCTGCAGGATCAGGCAGCGTTCCGGCTTGTGGCGCGCGAGTTCGAAAGCGTTGTCCAGAAGAGGCTTGTAGGCAACCGTCCGGCCAGGTTCCAGGCCGCAGGAGGCGGAGATAACGAGCTTCGGCTTCGCATCATCGATCCGGCTCGCCAGTTCACGCGCTGCAAAGCCGCCGAACACCACGGAATGAATGGCGCCGAGCCGGGCACAGGCAAGCATGGCAAACAGGGCTTCCGGCACCATCGGCATATAGATGATGACCCGGTCGCCCTTGCCAACGCCCTGGTTGGCGAGCACGGAAGCCAGCGCCACAACTTCGCGCTGGAGTTCGCGGAACGTGTAGCGCCGCACCCTTCCGGTCATCGCGCTGTCATGGATCAGGGCCAGCTGGTCGGCCCGGCCGCGCTCGACATGCCGGTCTACGGCATTGAAGCAGGTGTTGCAGACGGCGCCCGGAAACCAGCGTCCGTAAACGCCGTCATTGGCGTCGAAGGCCTTGTCGAAAGGACGAAACCAATCGATGTCCTGCGCGGCGTCGGCCCAGAATCGCGCAGGGTCGCGTCGCCAATTCTCGTAGACCTCATGATAGCGAGACGACATTCGCTCCTCCCTCCCTGGATGTGGTGCAGCGGAAACTTACTGCTTCCGCCGAGGGGACGTCCACCGCACTAATGGCGCATGCGCCATTTTGACAGGCGAGCCTCGTTGATGCTCAAAGATGGCATGTCAAAGTTTCTCGCCCTTGTCGTCGTCGCCCTCATGGCCATCCAGATCATCAAGCCGCTGGGCCTGCCGGGCCTGCGGCGGCGCATGGACTTCTGGAAGCTGGCGGTCCTGGCGCTGGCAGCCGTTTCGCTGACCGCCCTGCTCTCGCACTGGACGTGACAGGAACAGCCGGGCGGAGCAAAGGGGAGGCAGGAGCCGCGCGGCCTATTCTTCTTCGGCATCGCCCTTGGGCTTGAGCGCGGAGAGCTTGGCAAAGACGGCGTCGGCGTCAAGCTCGTCCTCGTCGCCTTTCGGCTTCGGCTGCTCGGGGACCAGTCTTTCGGTCAACGAGGCCGGCAGCAGGGTGTCGCCGGCCGGCGGCTGCTGCACCTGCTCACGGCCGCGCGAGGCGCGCTGTACCTCGAGGTCGAGGTCGATCTGCGAACACAGGCCCAGCGTCACCGGATCCATGGGCACCAGATTCGCCGAATTCCAGTGGGTACGGTTGCGAATCTGCTCGATCGTCGACTTGGTGGTGCCGACGAGGCGCGAAATCTGGGCATCCTTCAGTTCGGGGTGGTTGCGCACCAGCCACAGGATCGCGTTCGGCCTGTCCTGGCGCTTGGATAGCGGCGTGTAGCGCGGGCCCTTGCGCTTCGATTCGGGCACACGCACCTTCGGCTCCGACAGCTTGAGCCGGTAGTTGGGGTCCTCCTCGCCGCGGGCGATCTCCTCGCGGGTCAGCTGGCCCGTGATGATCGGATCCATACCCTTGATGCCCTGGGACGCCTCGCCGTCGGCAATGGCCTTCACCTCAAGCGGATGGAGCGAGCAGAACTGGGCGATTTGCTCGAAGGTGAGCGCCGTGTTGTCGACCAGCCAGACAGCGGTCGCCTTGGGCATCAGCAGCGTGTTGGCCATGGGTAAATCCTTCTCGTTCGCCCGCGTCCCGGCGCGGGCGGTGGTACAGGGCCACCAATAAGGGAAATCGCGGCGTGTATAGCGGCTTCCGCAACGAACCGCAACGATTTTGGAGAAGGGAGAAGATTTTAGAGAGGGAAGAAACGGTGCACGAAAAAACAAAACCCGCCGGAGTTACCCGGCGGGCTCGGAGCCGGAGGCACCTTGCGGCGCCAGCATCGGCTCTGGCTTGGCTACCGTCCTGCCTCAATAAGAGGCAGAGCGGGCGACCTTCTCGATGTCGGCGCGGCTGATGCCCAGGTCATTCAACTCGCGGGCATTGAGGCGGCTCAGCTCGCGGACGGTCTGGTGATAACGGCGCCAGTTCTTGTAGCTACGGATCAGGTTCATCTTGTCCTCCAACGGGTCGGTTGATTGCGTGCCTCACAGATAGGCACTCCTGCCCATTTCGTGAACAGACGTTTTTGCATAGCAACATTGCCTGTTGTGCATTGCAGCATTAAGAAGTTCTAAACGCCCCGGAAGATGGCTCAAGGCCTAACCGACATCGAGCACGATCTTGCCGATGTGTTCGCCCTCTTCCATGCGCTCATGCGCGCGCCAGGCTTCGCGCAAGGGGAATATCCTGTCCATGACGGGTGCAACCTTGCGAGCGGCAAGCAAGGGCCAGACCTGGGCCTCCAGCGCCGCGGCGATGGCGCTCTTGAACTCGACCGTACGAGGACGCAGCGTCGAACCGGTATGGATCAGTCGCTTGACCATGAGCTTGGAAATGTCGGCATTGGCCGTCGCACCGCCCTGGGTGGCAATCTGGACGATGCGCCCCTCTATTGCAGCCGCGTCGTAGTTGCGGCTGACATAGTCTCCGCCGACCATGTCGAGGATGACGTTGACACCCTTGCCGCCCGTCGCGTCCTTGGCCACGGCCACAAAATCCTCCTCCCGATAATTGACGGCGCGGCGAGCGCCGAGTCTCAGGCAGGCTTCGCATTTTTCCTTTGTGCCGGCGGTGGCGATCACGAAGGCGCCGAAGGCGGTGGCAAGCTGAATTGCGGTGGTGCCGATTCCCGAGGAGCCGCCGTGGACGAGGAACGTTTCGCCTTCTCTCAGGCCGCCGCGCTCGAACACGTTGTGCCACACGGTGAAGAACGTCTCCGGCAGCGCCGCGGCCTCGGTATAGGTGAAGCCGGCAGGCAGCGGTAGCACGCTACCGGCATGAACGCGGACATATTCGGCGTATCCACCGCCAGGTGTCAGCGCACAGACCTGATCGCCGATGCGCCAGCGCTGCACACCTTCGCCGAGCGCTGCCACCTCGCCGGCGACCTCCAGGCCGGGCAGGTCGGACGCTCCGGGCGGCGGCGGATAGGCTCCCTTGCGCTGCAGCACATCAGGACGGTTCACCCCGGCGGCATGGACCCGAATCAGGATTTCTTCCGGCCGGGGCTGCGGTATCGGACGCTGCTCCGGTTTCAGCACCAGCGGTCCGCCCGGCTCGGAAATGGCCACGGCCATCATCCGGGCCGGGAGTGGGTGTGCATTCGACATCGTCTTTTTGCCCTTTTGTTGGTCGAAGGGTTTTGACCCGCCACAACCCTATGTATTCTGATTGCGAAAGCAGGCAAACGCCAATCGCAGGAGCCCAGGAGATGGCAATCTTCGACGAGGAACCCCGCAGGAAGCCCAGGACGCATGAGATCGGCCAGGATCTGAGCCTGCTTTCGGTAGGCGAGCTGACGGAGCGGATTGAACTGTTGCGCGAGGAAATCCGCCGCCTCGAGGCCGAGCTGCAGGCAAAGGGCGCAACCAAATCCGCCGCCGAGGCCCTGTTCCGCCGGGGTTAGGCCCGGCTCGCATCCAACCAGCCGAAACGCCGTATCGTCTGCGGCGGGCGTCCACAACCAACCTCCGGCGTGCCAATGTTCGCAACCTATCGTCCCATCCTTTCCCTGCTGCGCGGCACTGCCTTCCTGCTTGCGGCCTCAGGTCTGCACGGGCTGCTCCTGCCACTCAGGGGGCAGAGCGAGGGGTTTTCGACCACGGCTCTGGGTCTGATGGGCACGGCCTGGGCAGGCGGCTTCATCGCCGGCTGTTTTTTTGCGCCGCGCATTGTGCGCCGAGCAGGCCATGTGCGCGCCTTCGGCACTTTCGCGGCATCCGGGGCGATCATCGCCCTGCTCACCGGCCTGATCATCGACGAGTATGCATGGATCGTGCTGCGCGCCTTCACCGGCTTCGTCATGGCCGGCGCCTTCATGGTCATCGAAAGCTGGCTGAACGAGAAGGCGACCAACGAGAGCCGGGGCACGGTCTTCGGTTTGTACATGATGGTCACCTATGCATCGATCATGGGCGGCCAGATGATCGTTGCGGTCGGCGATGTGCGTTCTGCATCGCTGTTCATGATAACGGGCATCTTCTTCTGCCTGTCGCTTATCCCGACAGCGGTTTCGACCCAGTCCACGCCACGACCCCTGCAGGACGTGAAGCTCGACCTGAGGGGCCTCTACGTCAATTCGCCGGTTGCCGCCGTCGGCTGCCTGCTTATCGGCATCGCCAATGGCGCATGGGGCACGCTTGGCGCGGTTTACGGCGCCCGTATCGACATTTCCACGGCGGTGATCGCCCTCATGATGAGTCTCGTGGTTGTAGCCGGCGGAGCCATGCAACTGCCTGCCGGGCGCATCTCGGACCGGACCGATCGTCGCTACGTACTGGCTGGAGCCGCATTCGGAGCCGCTTTCTTCGCCCTTGTCATAGCCCTGTTCCAGCCTCGCTCGGCTACATTGGTGCTTGTATCCACGGCCTGCTACGGCGCCTTTGCCTATACGCTCTATTCGATTGCGGTCGCCCATGCCAACGACCATGGCGATGCCGAGGACTTCGTGAAGGTCTCCAGCGGGCTGCTCATGCTGTATGGCTTCGGCACGATGTTTGGGCCGCTGCTGGCGGCCCCTTTGATGGGGCTGCTCCCGGAAGGGCTCTTCCTGGCCACTGCCCTCGCGCATCTGGCGCTTGCCGGCTACACGCTGCTGCGCATTCGCGCCCGTGCCCCGGTGCCGATCGAGGATCGCGATGCCTTCAAGACGCAGCCGGCAGAGCGGACATTGACGCCCGAGGCGGTAAGGCTCGACCCGCGTACGCCGGCCGAGGAGGCGTAGCTGCAGCGAAGACAACAAGTTGGGGTGCCGGTCGTTGTCCGAGGTAGCGACATGACGAATGCAGACGCTTTCGCCGCAATTGCCGACCCCACCCGACGGCACCTGCTGGAAGAATTGCGCCGCGGGCCGAAGACCGTGACCGAACTGGCCTCGGGCCTGCCGGTTTCGCGCCCTGCCGTTTCCCAGCATCTCAAGGTGCTGCTCGAGGCCGGACTTATCAGCGTCAGGGTTGAGGGAACGCGGCGTATCTATGCCGTCAGCAAGCCAGGTTTCTTCCGGCTCAATCTTTGGCTCGATCAGTTCTGGGACGGCGAGAGCAGAACGCCTAATGCAGGTTGACGTCCCGCCCGGCCGCACGAATCGAAACCGAAAACCCGGCCAGCACGTCGATCAGCGAAATAATCATCAATGTGAAGAAGACCGGATTGGCGGCATTTCGCACCATGAGGAACTCCACCAGGAAGGCGACGAAAACGAAGGTCGACAGGAGGTGGTCGAGGATGGAGGCGCTCGATGTACGCGTCGATTTCAGGATCTCGACGAAGAAGAAGACGAGGCCGGTCAGAATCATCAGGTTTCCCAGCGACATCGAGAAGATGCCGCCCGACATCATCCTGACAGACAGGATCGTCATGGCCCAGGGGTCGCCGTCGACGCCCGGGCCGAACAGGCCGGCGAGCCCGAGATTGAAAAGCAGGAAGGGGACGATCAGGAGCGGAATACTGGCAAGCATCGGACCTCTCCGGTTTCCGGCCATTTTGTAGATCGCGTGCGAGGGCAGGCGTCAAGGGGCCACCCCGCCGTCCGGTCCGTCTCCCTAAAAGAAAAGGGACCGGCCGGCGGCCGGTCCCTCGAATTCGCCAGCGGGAAGCTTCAGTTCTGCTTCGGCTCGAGAACCTGGCGGCCGCGATACATGCCCGTCTTCAGGTCGATGTGATGCGGGCGGCGCATCTCGCCGGAATTCTTGTCCTCGACATAGGTCGGCGCCTTGAGTGCGTCTGCCGAGCGGCGCATGCCGCGCCTGGAAGGAGAAGTTTTTCGTTTCGGTACGGCCATGGATATGCTCCGCTATCGGTCCAACGCCCCGCTATGCCCCTCGCAAGGGCCGCCGTCGGGCCGGATTTCCTGAGAAAGTGGCGTGGCTATACACGCGCGCAAGCCTTTTGACCAGCGCTGCCCGGAAATTTTTTGGCTACCCGCGCCCTTTCAGCGCAAGCAGCCCACATAAGCGCCCGCCCTGGCGGCCCGTCGCTCGATGACGTTGGCGAGTTGTCGAAGGCCTCGGCCCGGCTTGGCCGGATTGCGCGCGATCGGGTTGGGAAGCGTCACCGCCAGCAGCGCGGCCTGCCGGCGCGACAGCTTGCTGGCCGGTACGCCGAAGTGATGCCGCGACGCCGCTTCTATACCGTAGATGCCCGGCCCCCATTCTGCGATGTTGAGGTAAATCTCCATGATACGGCGCTTCGGCATGATCGCATCGAAATAGACTGCCAGCGGCAGCTCGATGACCTTCCGCAATCCGGCAAGCGGCCGTGACCAGAGGAACAGGTTCTTCACCGTCTGCATGGTGATGGTCGATGCGCCGCGCTTGGGCCCGCCGTCCATCACGTCGTCGATGACGCCCTTCAATTCGCCGAGATCGACGCCATGATGAAAGCAGAACTGTCCATCCTCTGACATGAGAACGGAATTGGCCAGCACAGGCGCCACGTCATCGATGGAAACCCAGCGGCGGTCGTAAGGTGTGGAGGTGACGAGATCCTTCAGCATCAGCGTCGAAACCGGATGGATGAAGGACGGGACGTAGAGAAGCGTCAGGACTGCCGGAAGGAGCGCCAGAAACACCAGGACCGCCAGGACTCGTCTGCCCCGACGCTTGCGAGCGCTGGTCCTCCCGCTATTCGCTCGCGGTACCATCCGCGCCTCTTCGGCCTCTCGTTCAATGATCGGTTCGGTCAAACCGTCCGCCCCTGCCTGTCTTAAAGGGCATAAAGGGGCACGACGCCTTGCGCAACGCCCGAGTGTTCGCTACCGCTCGCCACCATGACGAAAGACAGCGAAAGCGGCTTTGGGGAAGCGCTTGGTCGGCGCGCGCAACAGGTGGAAACCCTGTTGCGGCAATTGCTCCACAACCGACCCCTGAGCGGTGAGATCGATCGTCCCGAGCGCCTGATGGCAGCGATGCGCCATGGGGTGTTGAATGGCGGCAAGCGGCTGCGGCCATTCCTTCTCATCGAAACGGCCGCCCTTTTGGCGCCCAAGCAGGACGAGAGCGCGGCCTTGCGCGCGGCGGCAGCACTGGAATGCGTTCACTGTTACTCGCTTATTCACGATGACCTGCCGGCCATGGACAATGACGACCTGCGCCGCGGCCAGCCCACCGTGCACAGGGCCTTTGACGAGGCGACTGCAATCCTGGCCGGCGATGCGCTGCTTACGCTCGCATTCGCCATATTGGCCGATGACGAGATGGATCTGCCGGCCGAGCGCCGAACGGCGCTGATTCTGGAGCTCGCCCGTGCCTCGGGCGTCGGTGGGATGGTTGGCGGTCAGATGCTCGACCTCGCCGGCGAAGGCACGCTGCCGGGCGAGTCCGAGATCATCCGCACCCAGGCAATGAAGACTGGCGCCCTGATCCGCTTTGCCTGCGAGGCCGGGGCGATCACCGCCGGCGCGGGACAGGAGGAACGCGAGCGGATGGCCGAGTTCGGCAGCGCGATCGGGCTTGCCTTCCAACTCGCCGATGATCTGCTCGACCTGACCGCCGATGCGGCGACGCTCGGCAAGTCTCCTGGAAAGGATGCCGCGGCCGGCAAGGCCACATTGGCTGCCCTGCACGGCGAGGAATGGACGCGCCGCCAGCTTGGCGGACTGATCGAACAGGCCCACGCGTTGCTTGAACCTTTCGGCGATCGGGCCGGCTTGCTGCGTGCCGCCGCAAGTTTCGTCGCGACCCGGGATAATTGACCGGACCTGCAGGCATTCCTGCTCTCTCCGGTCGAGATTTTTCGGGCATACGAAATATTAAGGCTAATCGAGCGTAATCCCGATCGTTAAAATGGCGCGTAGGGGTTTGGGGTTACGATGCCTGATTATTCTTCTTTCATCCGGTCGGTCCGGATCCGTTATATTTCGGGAATTTTGATCTTTGCCATTGCCGCGGCTGCGGCAATTTTCGCCCTCAACAAGATCAATAGCTTCCGCCAGCAGGTGGATGCGGTGAGCGGCAATCTTGTTACTCTCACTCGTGACCTGCACAACGCGACCGCCTTTGCCGAAACCGCGACCCGTACATGGCGGGCCGATAACCGCAGCAGGCTGGCAGCCGCCGCGCGGGGCCATGCCGAGCGGCTGGGCGCTGATATAAACACGCTGTCGATCCAGCTTTCCGCTCTTGCGCCAAGGCTGTCGAGTGATACCGCCAGGGACCTGGCGTCCTCCTCGGTCAACGGTGACCTGTTCTGGTCGGCGCGAGATATTGTGCGCAATCTCGAACTGATGGCGGTGGCGCAGGCGGTGGACGACTGGAGCTACCGCGAAATTCGCAACCAGAACAATCTTTTCGCCCAGCCTACGCTGATACGCGTGCGTGCTGCCATGGACAATGAGCGCCGTCGCGCCGATACCGAAAGCGATCGCCTGCTGATGTGGGCCAGCGCCATGCTGTCCCTGGTGCTGGGCTTCGTCGCCTTCTGGATCTTCCGGCCCATGGAAAGGGCGATCCGGCGCGCCTTCGCCGAGACCGCGGAGTCGCTTTACAAGGCGGAGGCAGCCGACCGCGCCAAGTCCGAATTCCTGGCCAATATGAGCCATGAGATAAGAACGCCGATGAACGGCGTGCTTGGCATGGCCGAGTTGCTGGCGAAAACGGACCTGACGCCGCGCCAGAAGACGTTCACCGACGTCATCGTCAAGTCGGGCAACGCGTTGCTCACCATCATCAACGACATTCTTGATTTCTCCAAGATCAATGCCGGCCAGCTTACGCTCGACCCCGCGCCATTCCGCCTGGTGGAAGCGGTGGAAGACGTGGCGACGCTTGTGTCGGCGCGCGTGGCGGAGAAGAATCTGGAATTGATCGTGCGCGTGGACCCCCAACTGCCGTCCTTTGTCGTGGGAGATGCGGGTCGCTTCCGCCAGATCATTACGAACCTGCTCGGTAATGCGGTGAAATTTACCGAGAAGGGCCATGTGCTGATCGATGTCGGCGGAGAAACGTCCGGCGAAGTCGTACAGCTCAAGGTTCGCGTCGAGGATACCGGCATCGGGATCCCGGCAGACAAGCTGCAAAGCGTGTTCGAGAAGTTCGCCCAGGTCGACGCTTCCTCCACCCGCCGTCATGAAGGGACCGGCCTCGGCCTGGCCATCGCCGCCCGCCTTGTAGACCTGATGGGTGGCAAGATCGGCGTCGAAAGCGAGGTCGGCCGTGGTTCCGTCTTCTGGTTCACCGTACCGCTGCCCGTGCATGAAGCCGGCGCCGCGGATGAAGGCGTGCCCGGCGACGTGACCGGGGCGCGCGTACTGGTCATCGACGACAATCCGGTCAACCGCGAGATACTGCTCGAGCAGCTGCGAAGCTGGAGTTTCGACTGCGCGGCTGCCGAGAGCGGTGCCGTCGGGCTGGCCTTCCTCGACCGCGCCATGCAGCTCGGCGCCTCTGTGGACTGCATCATCCTCGACTATCAGATGCCCGGTATGAACGGAGCCGATGTAGCCAAGGCAATTTCCGCCGACAGCCGGCTGTCGTCCATTCCGATCGTGCTGCTCACATCGGTCGACCAGGTCGATTTCGGAAGGCTGGTGCTGGAGTACGGAATTGCGGCCCATCTGACCAAGCCGACGCGCTCGGCGATCCTGCTCGGAACGGTGATTTCGGCAATCCAGAAATCACGCGCGCAAATCGGAAAGGCGGCTCATTTCGTGCGCGAGGCGGTTCCGCCGACGCATTCGCCGCCGACGCTCACCGTCATCCGCGGCGCTTCGGATCAGGCCGGAGGACAGGATGTGGCGATGAATGCCGGCCGGCCCATCGACATCCTCATTGCCGAGGACAATGAGGTCAACCAGCTCGTTTTCGGACAAATGCTTTCGGGGCTTGGGCTGACCTATCGCATAGCGGGCAATGGCCGGACCGCCGTCGAAATGTTCCGGACGCTTTCGCCCCGTCTCATATTGATGGACGTGTCGATGCCGGAAATGAACGGCTATGAGGCGACGCGCGCCATCCGTGACTCGGAAGCTGCCACGGGCGGGCATGTTCCGATCATCGGGGTGACGGCGCATGCACTGAAGGGCGATCGCGAGAAATGCCTGGAGGCTGGCATGGATGACTACCTGTCCAAGCCGATCTCGCCCGACCGGCTCGGCGCCAAGATCGGCACCTGGCTGTCGGAGACAATGGCCAAGAGAGCATAGACTCAAGATAGCCGTTTGGCGGTCATCACGGGCATCTAGCGATTGCGCACCACCAGGCAGGAAGCGCCGGCGCCGCGCAATTGGCCGCAGATTTCATCTGCGGCCTTGCGGCTGTCGGCGCCGATCCTCACCGCATAGACGCCGCGGCGGCCCATGGGCGTGCGCACTCGGCTGACTACAGGCTCGTGGCCCACCAGCACCCGGCGGAAGCGCGTCTGCAGCCGCTGCCACTGGCGGAGCGCGGCGGCGCGGCGAAAGTTGCCGGCCACCTGGACGCCCCAGGGCTTGCTCGGGATCGTCGCCATCGCAACCATGTCCGGTTCGAGTGCGGGCAAGCGGCGGCAGGCAATGTCGAACGGCAACTTACCGTCCAGGGGATGGATCGTGCCCTGGTACCCGGGGTCGGTGAAGCTGTCGGTCGGCTCGCCCATTATGTCCAGCACATAGTTCTCCGTCTCCAGCGGCAGGAAGCCGCCGCTGCCCAGCCAGTTGGAAACACGTGCCTCGCCCGCGTTGTAGGCCGCTGATGCAAGGCCGAGATTGCCATAGCCGGTGCGCATTTCGGCCAGATAGGCGGCGGAGGCCGCTATTGCCTGTCTTATGTCGAAAGGATTGGCGAGGCCGCGCATCTTCGCCGTGCCGGGCATGAACTGGGCGATGCCCTCGGCGCCGGCGGGGCTGACCGCACCGGGGTCGAAGCGGCTTTCCTTCCAGATCAGGCGAGCAAGAAAATCCTTCGGCAGGCCGTGCCGCTCGGCTTCGGTGGCGATCAGGTCGCAAACCAGTCCCAGCAACCTTTCGCGGGCAGAAAGCGCGTGTGGCGGATCGGCCAGTGCTGCGCGAACGAAAGCCAACCATGCAAGACAAAGCAGGCAGGCGGCGAACGCCCGCACCATCTTCTACTCGGCCGCCTTGGCCTGGACACCGCTGCCGAAGCGCCGCTCGATATAGTCGGCGACCATTTTCTGGAATTCCTCGGCGATGCGCGGGCCACGCAAGGTTGCGGCCTTCTCGCCATCGATGAACACCGGTGCGACCGGCATCTCGCCGGTACCGGGCAGGGATATGCCGATGTCGGCATGCTTGGATTCGCCCGGCCCGTTGACGATGCAGCCCATCACCGCCACCTTGAGCTGCTCGACGCCTGGATATCTCTCGCGCCAGACAGGCATGTTGGCCCGGATGTCCTCCTGGATCGCCTGGGCGAGTTCCTGGAATACGGTCGATGTGGTGCGGCCACAGCCGGGGCAGGCTGCAACGATTGGGACGAACTGGCGGAAGCCCATGGTTTGCAGGAGCTCCTGCGCCACCTGCACCTCGCGCGTGCGGTCGCCGCCTGGCTCGGGCGTCAGCGAGATGCGGATTGTGTCACCGATGCCCTGCTGGAGAAGTATGCCCATTGCCGCCGAGGAGGCGACGATGCCCTTGGTGCCCATGCCTGCCTCGGTGAGGCCGAGATGGAGCGCATGGTCCGAACGCTGCGCCAGTTCGGTATAAACCGCGATCAGATCCTGAACGCCGCTGACCTTCGCCGAGAGGATGATCTTGGAGCGCGGCAGGCCGATCTCTTCCGCCATTCTTGCCGACAGGATGGCGGACTGAACGATGGCCTCCCGGGTGACTTCGATCGCCGTCAGCGGCGAGCCCTTGGCCTGGTTCTCGTCCATGAGCCTGGTAAGCAGTTCCTGGTCGAGCGAACCCCAGTTGACGCCGATGCGTACGGGCTTGTCATACCGGATGGCCATTTCCACGATGGCGCCAAACTGGCGATCGCGCTTGTCCCTGAAGCCTACATTGCCGGGGTTGATCCGGTACTTGGCCAGTGCTTCGGCGCAGGCCGGATGATCTGCCAGGAGCTTGTGGCCAATATAGTGGAAGTCACCAACGATCGGCACAAAGATGCCCAGGCGCTCCAATCGCTCACGGATCCTGGGCACTGCGGCCGCGCTCTCGTCCCGGTCCACTGTCACGCGCACGAGTTCGGAGCCCGCCCGGTGAAGGGCAGCGACCTGGCGCACGGTGGCATCTATGTCGGCAGTGTCGGTGTTCGTCATGGATTGCACGGCGATGGGTGCCGTGCCGCCGACGACCACGCCGCCGACATCGACGCCGACGGATTTCCGTCGCTCGAAGGGAGAGGAAAAATAACCGGTCATTGCCGGTGGTCCCGATCCTCGTTCTGCTTTCGAATTCGGCCCGAAGCCGGCTTGCTGGAGGGCTACGCGCGCATGTTCATGACGTGGCGGACATGGCCCCGCTTGTCAATGGTTCTGTTGAAAGGGGGCGGCTTGAGTCGTTCAATAAGGCTGCGAATGCCTCTTTCGGGTGTCATAACCACCCGGAAAGGGCATCATTATATCACGATGCGATCGCCAATTGGCGTCACAGAAACAAAGGCACCTTGGGCCCTGCGCGGTATCCGGGTCTCACAAGTCCCCACCTGCCAGCGGCACTATGCCGCCGGCATCCTGGGACCGCGCCCGGCGCAGCCGGAAAGTGCGTCAGTGGGAAGTGGGTTGAGCTTTCAGCTTCTCAATCTGGTCCTTGATTGCCAACTTGCGCCGCTTGAGCGTGGCGATTTCGAGATCGTCCACGGAAGGATGCAGCATCGCTTCATTGATCTCGCGTTCAATGTCGGTGTGCTTCCTCTGCAGCTCCTCAAGATGGGATGCAAGAGACATGATTGGTTCTCCCTTTCATGGTTCCGCGACCAACCGTCGAAGGCGAACCCACCACAGACCCGCCTTCATGACGGTTGAATGTAAGTGTGCCATCAACCGTTCCGTATGTCGAATGCTGCGTGGCATGATTTCCCGTAATTGTGAAATGTGATATGGGTCCCGCCGGCGGAAGCACTTCGCGCCGGCCAGCCCGGCGCCCGCCGCCGGAGATCTGCAGAGTGGACATGTCGGAACAGGAACAGGCCGAGATTCGTCTCGAATTCGCGCGGCTCAAGCAGGAACATGCCGATTTCGACGCTGCCATCAACGCGATGATCGTCACCGGCTGTGATCCGCTGCAAATCCAGCGCATGAAGAAAAAGAAGCTGCTGCTCAAGGACCGGCTGAGCGCGCTGGAAGACCGGATCATTCCCGATATCATTGCCTGACGCGAGCGGTCCGTGGCAGCGCCGCACGACCGGCAGAGGTCTGCATGGGTCCAGACCCCGGCCCGGATGGGGCGCAGGGCTTCTCCGCCCCTGGAACGCTTCTTGCGGCAGCCGCCCATTTCCGCTAAGGGCGGCCTTTCCTCAGCGGGAGACAGCGCCTTGAGCGACCAACGCGCCGACGTCGCCATCATCATGGGCAGCCAGTCCGACTGGATGACCATGCAGCATGCAGCCGAGACGCTGAAAGCGCTGCAGGTCTCCCACAAGAGCCTGATCGTTTCCGCCCACCGCACGCCCGAACGGCTGTACGAATTTGCCCGGGGGGCGAAGGATGCCGGCTATCGGGTCATCATCGCCGGGGCAGGCGGCGCGGCACATCTTCCGGGCATGACAGCAGCGTTGACGCCTTTGCCGGTCTTCGGGGTGCCGGTCGAGTCCAAGGCGCTGTCGGGGCAGGATTCGCTCCTTTCCATAGTGCAGATGCCGGCTGGCGTACCCGTCGGAACGCTGGCGATCGGCAAGGCGGGCGCCATCAATGCCGCCCTGCTTGCCGCCGCCGTGCTGGCTCTGTCCGATACCGAACTCGCCGCGCGGCTTGATGCCTGGAGGCGGGACCAGACGGCGGCCGTGGCCGTCGAGCCCACGGAGCAGCCGTGAGCGGGCCGCTTCCTGCCGGATCGGTCATCGGCATCATTGGCGGCGGACAGCTTGGCCGGATGCTTGCCATGGCCGCGGCACGTCTCGGCTACAGGACGGCGGTGCTGGAGCCACAGGCAGACTGCCCCGCAGCCCAGGTGGCCAACAGGCACATCGCGGCCGCCTATGACGACGAGGCGGCTCTGGCCGAGCTTGCTGCTATTTGCGACGTCGTCACCTACGAATTCGAGAATGTGCCGGTCGCGGCAGCGAGAACCCTTGGCGGAAAGCTCCCTGTCTTCCCGCCCGAGCGGGCGCTGGAGGTTGCACAGGATCGTCTCGTCGAGAAAACTTTCCTGAACGGCATCGGCATTTCGACGGCGCGCTTCAAGCCTGTCGATGACGATAGGCAGCTTGCCGAGGGGCTCTTGGCGTTCGGAGGTTCCGGCGTGCTCAAGACCCGTCGCCTGGGCTATGATGGCAAGGGGCAGCGCGTTTTCCGCGGCATTGATGCTGGCAGCGTGTCCGGTACATTTGCGGCCATGGGCAATGTCCCGCTGATCCTGGAAGCGCTCGTGCCTTTCGAACGGGAGATTTCCGTCATCGCCGCGCGTGGACGCGACGGCTCGTTCGCCGCCTATGATCCGGCCGAGAATGTCCATCGCGAAGGCATATTGCGCACATCGACGCTGCCTGCGTCGATCTCGCTGCAGACGGCCGCTGCCGCGCGGGATGCGGCCCGAAGGATTCTTGAAGCGCTGGACTATGTGGGAGTCATAGGCGTGGAGTTTTTTGTCCTTGCGGACGGCTCGCTGCTTGCCAATGAAATTGCGCCGCGCGTCCACAATTCTGGGCATTGGACAGAGGCGGCCTGCCTGGTGTCTCAGTTCGAGCAGCATGTTCGCGCCGTCGCTGGCCTGCCGCTTGGTTCGACTGCGCGCCATGCCGACTGCGTGATGGAAAATCTGATCGGCGACGAGGCCTTGCAGGCCTCGGTGCTGCTGGGCGATCCGGCCGTATCATTGCATCTCTATGGCAAGGCGGAGTCGCGCCCCGGACGCAAGATGGGACACTTGACGCGGTTGCTCGGTCACAAGGCCTGAGGAGAGCCTGCTGGGCATGATCTGCCGGCACGCGCGGCCGCCGGCACGCGCCGCCCACCAGCCTGAGTCCGGCCTATGCGATTGCAGGAACACGTCAAGGAAAATCCGGGCAGCAAACCTCGCTGCCCGGACCTAACCTTGGCCATCTGGCTTCGTATCTTACCCCTGCGGCTGGGGTTCCATGCCGCCTTCGGGCTCCGCTTGCCGCGTGCGGCTCCGCCCGCCTTGGGAACCGCCGAGCCGCGGGAGGGCGGGGTATCGTCGCCAAGGTCGCGGGAGGGCTTGTTGCCGGCAAGAAGCTGCTTGATCTCATCACCTGAAAGCGATTCGTATTCGAGCAAGCCTTCCGCCAGGGTAACCCAGTCCTTCTTCTTTTTGGTCAGGATCTGCTTTGCCGACTCATAGGCTTCATCGATCAGCCGGCGCACCTCGGCGTCGATAAGCCGGGCTGTCTCTTCGGAAACGTTCTGTTGGCGCGTCACCGAATGGCCAAGGAACACCTCTTCCTGATTGTCGCCATAGGCGACATGGCCGAGCTTGTCGGAAAAGCCCCAGCGCGTGACCATGGCCCGCGCCAGCTTGGTCGCCTGGTCGATATCGGAAGCGGCGCCGGACGTGATGTTCTCCTTGCCGAACTTCATTTCCTCCGCCACGCGCCCGCCCATCATGATGGCCAGCCGCGAAATCATGTACTTGTAGCTCATCGAGTAGCGGTCGCCCTCGGGAAGCTGCATGACCATGCCAAGCGCGCGCCCGCGCGGAATGATGGTTGCCTTGTGCAGCGGGTCGGCCGCCGGCACGTTGAGCGCAACGATCGCATGGCCGGCCTCGTGATAGGCCGTAAGCTCCTTCTCGGCCTGCGTCATGGCCGAGGAGCGGCGCTCCGCGCCCATCATGATCTTGTCCTTGGCATCCTCGAACTCGGCCATGGTGACCAGCCGCTTGTTGCGGCGAGCGGCCATGAGCGCCGCCTCGTTGACGAGGTTGGCGAGGTCGGCACCCGAGAATCCGGGTGTGCCGCGTGCCAGCACCTTGAGGTCGACATTGGGCGCCAGCGGTACGTTGCGCACATGGACCTTGAGGATCTTCTCGCGGCCGATGATGTCCGGGTTCGGGACCACGACCTGGCGGTCGAAGCGGCCGGGTCGCAGCAATGCAGGATCGAGCACGTCCGGCCTGTTGGTGGCCGCGATCAGGATGATGGACTCATTGGATTCAAATCCGTCCATCTCCACCAGAAGCTGGTTCAGCGTCTGTTCGCGCTCGTCATTGCCGCCGCCGAGCCCGGCGCCGCGATGACGGCCGACGGCATCTATCTCGTCGATGAAGATGATGCAGGGCGCATTCTTCTTGGCCTGGTCAAACATATCGCGCACGCGGCTTGCGCCGACGCCAACGAACATCTCGACGAAATCGGAACCGGAAATCGTGAAGAACGGCACATTCGCTTCGCCGGCGACGGACCGGGCAAGCAGGGTCTTGCCGGTGCCGGGCGGGCCGACCAGCAGCACGCCGCGCGGAATCTTGCCGCCGAGGCGCTGGAACTTCTGCGGATCGCGCAGGAATTCCACGATCTCCTCAAGGTCCTCCTTGGCCTCGTCAACGCCGGCGACATCCTGGAAGGTCACGCGCCCATGCGCCTCGGTCAAAAGCTTCGCCTTGGATTTGCCAAAGCCCATGGCGCGGCCGGAGCCGGACTGCATTTGCCGCATGAAGAAGATCCACACGCCGAGGATCAGGATCATCGGCAGCCAGGAGATCAGGTAACCGAACAGGCTGTTCGAGCCGTCGGTTTCGGGCCGCGCATTGATGATGACGTTCTTTTCCTCAAGCCGCGACACCAGCGACGGGTCGCCCGGCGAATAGGTCTGGAAACCGGTCTGGTTGTCGACATAGGAGCCGGTGATGCGGTCGCCAGAAATGGTCACGGACTTTACGCGGCCGCCTGAAAGGTCCTGCAGGAACTCCGAATAGGCAATATCGCGCGAGGCGCCGCGGGTCTGCGGGGCCTGGAACAGATTGAACAGGGCGATCAGCAGAACTGCTATGATCGCCCAAAGCGCAAGGTTGCGATAGTTCGGATTCATTTACGTTCCTGTCGGCGCCGAAGCCGGGCGCATGGTGAGAAGAGAGTTGACGCTAACATAGGCAGCGCGCTTTGCCTTGCCAAGCATGACTGCATGAAGCGGTTAAGCATTAACGCAAGGTCCAACGGCAATGGGACCGGATAATGGCGGGTCAGGGATCGCCGGAGCGCCTACCATTTTGCTGATCGCGCGAGCAAGGGTAAGGTCGAAGCAGGACAGGAAGAGGTGCCATGGAGCCATGACGGGCTCGCACCAGCCCCGCTGCCTGCTTTCAGTTGCCAACAGTCCGGTTTCGCCGTCCAGAAGAACAGGCTCCGCCGCCAGCGCCGCTGCGGCTATGCTTTCAGGCACTTCCGCTGGAAGCGTGGCAATCTTCCCAACCGCCTCCTCGCCTCGTGGAGCGACGATGAGGCTGGGCTTGATAGCACTCAACTTGATCCGTCTGCGGCCGTCCCACACCTGGCCGGCCGCAGCCCGGCCAGCCGGTGGCAGGTCTCGCGCTTCCCGGTGAAGGAAGATCCCGGTGCCGCGGGAGTCGATCACGCAGCGCGACAATGTGGCGCGCATCCGGCGCCCGGTGCTCAATCTCGCCAACAGATCATCGACCCTGTCTCTGGAAGGCGGGAACATATTGCCGCCGGTCACGGCAAGAAGCAGGCGCAGGGCATGGAGCGCGGCATCCCGGTCGCTGGCGTTAACGAACTTTCGGTCAAGCCGGACAAGGCCGGGAACCGGCATGTCGGCCAGGGCCTGCACGAGCTTCCCGGCACGTGAATTGAGGTCGAGGCGGGCCCGCGCGGCGCGGCGGGCGGTAGACAAAGCCTCGGCCATGCGATCGTCATTGCCGGCCGCTCGCAGTCGCGGTCTTTCAAAACGCCTGTCCGAGTTGGTTGGATCGTCAATCCATCCGACATCTGCATTGCGCAGCAGGTCGCGCAACGTAGCCCTGCGGATTTCAAGCAGCGGGCGGACGATCCAGACCCTGCCTTCACGGAGCGTCGCCGGCGCCATGCCCGCCAGTCCCAGAGCGTCCGCGTCGCTACCGCGTGCCTGTCGCATCCATATGGTCTCGGCCTGGTCGTCGGCCGTATGTCCGGTTGCAACAATGGACAAGCCGGCTTCATGCCCAGCCTGAGCCAGCAGGTGGTAACGCGCCTCCCGGGCCGCGGCGGGGATTCCGGCGGACGGCTTCGGCCCGCGCCACACGACGGTCCGGTGGGCGATTCCCCGGCTTTCGCACAGGCGTGCGACGCCTTCAGCCTCTGCCGCGGAATCGGGCCGCAGAGCATGATCGACGGTCACCGCCAGCAGGCGTGCGTCCGGATAGTGCCGGTCGAGATGGGATTTGAGGAGAAGCAGAAGGGCGACGGAGTCGCTGCCTCCGGAGACCGCGGCGACGACGCCGCCGGAAAAATCAAAGGAAGAGAACGGCGCAAGCTCCTGCCCGGCCGCGATCGTCAGCACGAGGCGAGCGCCCGTTCCTGCTTGATGCGCGATTTGAGCGCGCTGGAGATGTCTGGATAGCGCTTGCCGATCTCGGCAAAGGTCGCACAGGCGACATCGCGCTGGTTGAGGCCAGCCAGGGACACGCCGAGCTTGAGAAGCATGTCGGGCGCCTTCTTGGCCTTGGGATAGTCCTTCGAGGCTGCGAGAAACACTTCCGCGGCGTCGCGATATTTCTGCTGCCCGAGCAGCGCCTCGCCCAGCCAGTAATGCGCATCCGCCGCCTTCGGATCTTTCGGGAAGCGGGTGACGTGATCGCGGAATCCCTGTTCGGCCGTTTTGTAGTCCCCTGAAAGGATGAACTGGTAGGAATTGCGGTAAAGCTCTTCCGGATCGTCCGTGGGGGGCAGCGCCGCAACTACAGCCCCGCCGTCGACTGCCGGGGGCTCGGGTTCAGCGGCGGCCTGTCCGGCATCTATGACATTGCCGTCCTTGTCCACGGTAATGGTTCCGAATGTTTTCGGCGGAGCGCCCTGAATGACCCGACCCGGTTCACCATTCCCGGAATCGACGATGATCTCGCCGATGTCGTCGACAGGCCGGGTAGCGGGCGCCTCCGCGACGCTGCTGCCAGCGTCGCCTCCTGCGTCCGATTTCTTCTGCGGCGCCTGGCCACCGCTTTCGAGTTGCTGGAGGCGAAACTCGTTATCTTCCTGCTGCTTACGGATCTGCTCCTGCATCTGCAGGATCTGGAAGTTGAGTTCCTCGATCTTGCCGTTCAGTTGGCGGATCTGGTCCTCGATGCCGGCCAGACCCGCAACCCCGGACTGCTGGGCAAGCTGCACCTGCTTTTCCTGCTTGCCACCCAGGACGCCAAGCGTGGGAAGGCGGAACGTAAAGCCCCCCTCCGGTGCACCGTTCTGGGCGTGTACAGGCGTGGCTGCCACAAGCAGCGCTGCAAGCGTGCCGCTGAGGATAGTTCGAAAATGCATGAGCCTCTCGCCTCGGAATTAAAGCCTTGGATGGGGCAGGGTCGCGGGAAGCCGCTAGCCGGCGGTCCTGCCGCACCCGCTTCTAGCAGGGCGCGAGACTTCGGCCAAATTTTGTTGATGGCGGCTCAACAAAAAAGGCAGCACTGCGGCTGCCTTTTTTGGATGCGCGAAACCTTGCCCCCAGGGGCCAGTCAGCTTCCGGCGCCTGCCAGCGTCGTGACGGCGCGGCGGTTCTGCGACCAGCAGGAAATGTCGTCGCAAACGGCGACCGGACGTTCCTTGCCGTAGGAGATCGTCTTGATGCGGTTGGCAGCCACGCCCAGCGAAGCCAGATAGTCGCGGGTGGCGGCGGCGCGCCGGGCACCGAGCGCGAGGTTGTATTCGCGCGTGCCGCGTTCGTCCGCATGACCTTCGATGACGATCTGGTACTGCGAGTACTTGTTGAGCCACTGCGCCTGACGGGCCAGTGTCTGCTGCGCGTCTGCGCGGATCGCCGAAGAGTCGGTGTCGAAGAAGATGCGGTCGCCGACATTGACGGTGAAGTCCTGTGCGGACCCTGGCGTCGCGGCACCGGCGCCAAGGCCAAGATCGGCGGCGCTGTTGGGTGTCTTCTTCGAGGCGCAGCCGGCCAGCGCTAGCGATGCGACCAGCGCGACCATTACAGGGTTCGATGCAAGTTTCGCGATACGGCGCATGCCGCCTCTCCTTCGCATTTCGAAAGGTTTCATTGATCCATCAGTAACCACGTTTGGGTTAACGGCCACCCAAGAAACAGGGTTAAAAATCGGTTGCGACCGCCTTCCTCCACCAGTTCCCCAGCGGTTCGGCGATCACATCTGGCGCCGACACTGGGCTGAAATGCGGCCAAAACGCGGCCATGCCATGGAAAAGACGCTCTGGCCGCGAGATGGCAGCGCCGTGATGCCTATTCGAGAAGCGGCGACCACGCCGGGTCCGAAGCGAAATTGGGCGTGGGGATCGGCTGTTCGTTACGTCCGGTCAGGTCGATCGAAAAAAGCTTCGGGCCGCCCGAGCCCGGAACGTCGCGGAAGAACATCAGCACGCGACCATTTGGCGCCCAGGTTGGTCCCTCCTGCTGGAAGCCCGTGGAAAGAATGCGCTCGCCCGAACCGTCCGTGCGCATCACGCCAATCTGGAACTGGCCGGCTGCCTGCTTGGTGAAGGCGATCAGGTCCCCTCGCGGCGACCAGACGGGGGTCGAATAGACACCCTCGCCGAAGGAGATTCGCTGAGGGTTCGAGCCGTCCGCACCCATGACGTAGATCTGCGAACGCCCGCTGCCGCCGCCGCGATCCGAGGTGAAGACGATCTGCGAGCCATCCGGGGAATAGGAAGGCGAAGTGTCGATTGCGGAGGAATTGGTCAGCCGTGTCGTGCTCCGACTCCTCAGGTCCATGGCAAAGATGTTGGAATTGCCGTCGTCACGCAGCAGACTCATGATGACCTTCTGGCCATCGGGGGAGAAGCGCGGGGCAAAGGTCATGCCGGGGAAATTGCCGACCAGTTCGCGCTGGCCCGTCTCGATCTGCAACAGGTACACTCGAGGCTGGCCGCCCTCATAGGACATGTAGGTGATTTCCTGGCGGTTCGGCGAGAAGCGCGGCGTCAGCACGATCGAACTGCCGTTGGACAGGTAGCGTATGTTGGCGCCGTCCTGGTCCATGATGGCAAGCCGCTTCTTGCGCGAATCCTTCGGCCCGGATTCGTCGATGAAAACGACACGCGTGTCGAAATAGCCCTTTTCGCCGGTCAGCCGCTCATAGATGGCATCGGCGATGATATGGCCGATGCGGCGCTTGTTGGCGTTGTTGGAGAAGAACTGCTCGCCGGAGAGTTGCTGGCCGGCGAAAGTGTCCCACAGGCGGTACTCCGCGCGAATGCGGCCGTCCGCCTCCTGGCGCACGCGTCCCGTAACCAGCGCCTGTGCATTGATGACCTTCCAGTCATCGAAGCGTGGTGCCACGTCGGGGTTCGAGATCTTCTCGATGAAGGCGCCGTGGTCAATCGGTGCGAAAAGACCCGAGCGCTTCAAGTCGGCCTCGACGATGCCGGATATCTCCTTGCCCAGTGCATCGCCCTGAAAGTCGGTAATGGCAATCGGCAGCGGCTCGATTGTGCCCTTGTTGACGTCGATTTCCACCAGCGCATGCGCCGGCGACGCGGCAAACGACCAGAAGCCTGAAGCGATCGCGCCGATCGTCATGAGGGTGGCAATGAATGTCTTCATATCGCGTGAGCCTCGTTTTCTCGCGGGCTGAGGGGCGGAGCCCAGGAATCCTAGAACATGTCGCTCGGGTCGAAGTTGACGACCACTTCGGCCCAGGTCTCGTATTTGTCTGCAGGCAGGTTGAAGGGAGCACATTTCTGCACCGCCCGCACCGCCGATTCGGCTGCCGTGCGACCGGGGCCCGACGATGCGCCACCCTTGATGACCTCGGGGCGGCCTTCGAGTTCGCCGGAACGGTCGAGGCGGAATCGCACCGACACTTTCAGCGTCTCGGCATCATCGACTCCTGCGGGAATGTTCCAGCAGCGGCCGAGAGCCTGTCGGAGCGCGTCCATTTCATTGGCCGACAGCTTGTTGGCGCCTGTATTCCTTTCGCCGCCAAGCGAAGCCTGCTGGCTGGAACGCTTGGCGCCACCGCCGGACGCCTTTTCCTTGTTCAGCAAGGCGGCAATCCTGTCGTCCAGGGATTTGTCGCTGGATTCCGGCCGCGAGGAGGCTTGTTTCGCAGGCTTGTCGGATTCCTTGCGTTCCGGCGCCTTTGCGGTTTCGGCCTGGGCGACCTGCGGCTTCGGTCGTGCGGCCGGTGCGGGCGCGCTGTCGGGCAGGCGGATGCTTTCCTGCGGCTGCTCGGCGGCAATGGCTTCGGCAATCGGATCGGGCTTCTCCGGCTGCGGCTCGGCCTGCGCCGTCTTCTGCTCGGCAGGCTCCGGCGCCGGCTCGGGCTTCACCTCCTGCCTGGGCTGGGGCTTGGGTGCAACCTCCGTAGCAGGAACCGGCTTCGGCTCCTCCTTCGGCTTTGGCACATCTTCGGATTTGGGCTGTTCCTTTGGCTTGGGCGCAGGCGGCGGAGCATCTGCCGCTTCCACCGGCCTGGGTTTGGCTTCGGGGGTAGGTGGCTTGTCGGTATCGACACTGTTGTCGCCGACCTTCTGCGCATCGGCAACGATATCGGGGCGCTGCGTAGGTGTGGGCGCCGGCGTTTCGCGCATGGTCGCCTTCTTGTCGCCTTCCAGGATCTGCGTCATCGATTCAACAGGCACGATATCGACAGGCAGGGCCTCGACGTCGCTGACGTCAAATGCGGAAGGCGCGCGCAGCGTGAACAAGCCAAGGGCCAGCGCCGCGGCGTGCATGATCACCGATGTGGTGAGCCCGACCTTCAACCTGCTAGTCCTGTTCCTGCAAGGTGACGAGGCCGATATTGCGGAAGCCCGCCGCGGAGATCCGGGCCATGACCTTCATGACGGTGCCATAGTCGGCAATCTTGTCGCCGCGCACATAGATGCGCTCGTCGTAACCGGTCTTGGCGATGGCCTCCAGCTTGGGCACCACCTCGTCAATGGGGATTTCCGTCTCCTGCAGATAGACCCTACCTTCCGGGTTTATGGAGACGGTGATCGGTTGCGTGTCCGAGTTCATCGCCTTCGCCTGGGTGTCGGGCAGGTCGATGGGCACGCCGACGGTGAGCAGAGGCGCAGCCACCATGAAGATGATGAGCAGCACCAGCATGACGTCGACCATCGGCGTCACGTTTATTTCCGACATCAGAGCGTGATGACGGCCGCGGCGCCTGTGGCCCCGACCGCCGCGCCCTGAACCGCCAGCGCTTGCAGACATACCCATGATATCCGTCCCTCAGGCTGCTGCCCTGGTCACGACCTTTTCATCGATTTGGCGCGACAGTATGGCGGAGAACTCGTCCGCAAATCCTTCCATGCGCAGCGCCAGCTTGCTGGCGTCGGACGAAAGCTTGTTGTAGGCGATCACCGCCGGGATAGCCGCCAGCAGGCCTATCGCCGTGGCCAGCAGCGCTTCTGCAATGCCCGGCGCCACGACCGAAAGGTTGGTGTTCTTCGATGCCGCGATGGCCTGGAACGAGGTCATGATGCCGATCACGGTTCCGAAAAGGCCAATAAAGGGTGCTGCCGAGCCGATGGTGGCGAGGAAGCCAAGCCGGGCTTCAAGCCGCTCCATCTCGCGCGTCAATGCCAGGTCCATCGCCTTGTCGATACGCGTCTGCAGCCCGAGCGGCGACTTGGCGCCTTTCTCGAAGCTCTTCTTCCATTCGCGCATGGCGGCCACAAAGATGGAGCCCATTCCGGTCGTCTTGCGGTCGGCCAGCGTGCGATAAAGCTCTTCCAACGACTGTCCCGACCAGAACACCTGCTCGAAGCGGTCGAGCGCAACGCGCATGCGCGCATAAGCGATCAGCTTGTCGATGATGATCGCCCAGGTCCAGACCGAGGCCGCCAGCAGGCCGAGCATGACAAGCTTGACGACCCAGCCGGCCTGCATGAACAGGGCCCAGATCGAAAGCGAGGCCGTCGGTTCGGCAAGTGCAAGATTTTCCATCAGCAAGGATCCTTAAGATTTCCGGGCGCGATCGGCGCCCGGTCTCACGGCGCTCTCCTGCGTTCCGCTCTCGTGAAGCTTCCCGAATGCCCCAAAATCCGCCGTTCGCGGCGTTATTTAGGGCAAATGTTGGTGAAACGAAGGCGGCAGGATCCTTCAATTTTCACCTGTGTCTTCATGAACCGTTATGGTTAAGGATCGGTTAGGGAAGTGCCGCTGCGTAAGCGCAGCGCTTTAGGCCTGGCGCGTAAATGCGGCTATCCATTCCTTCGGGAAGCGCTTGGGGCGACCGTTTTCGCCGATGATGGCGGCCTCGACCTTGGCGCGAACGATGAGATCCTCCCCGCGCCTGAGTTCCTGGGCCATGAAAATGCGCGCGCCGGAGATGGTTTCGGTGCGTGTCTCCACGATCAGGACGTCGTCGATGCGCGCCGGCTGGATGAAGTCGATCTCCATGCGCCTCACCACCCAGACAATGGGCTCGCCATGCTTGCCTTCCATCAACTCCGTATGATGCACGCCGGCAAGACGGAGAAAGTCCGAGCGGCCTCGCTCGAGGAACTCGAGATAGCGCGCATGATAGACGACACCGGAAAAATCGGTGTCGGCGTAATAGACGCGCGCCACGAGGCGGTGGCCGAACGGCGTTAGCTCGCCCGCGAGCCCCACGGCGGGGGACAGGTCGGAGCCAGCGCTCACGGCTCCTCCTGGAAAAGGCTGATCTGCTGCTGGACGAAATCCTTCGGCGCTTCGAGGCCAAGATGACGCCAGGCATTGCCCGTCAGCACCCGGCCGCGCGGCGTACGCTGGATGAATCCCTGCTGTATGAGATAGGGCTCGATGATGTCCTCGATCGCATCCCGCGGTTCCGACAGGCCGGCCGCAATCGTTTCGATGCCGACTGGGCCGCCGCCGAAATTGCGCGCGATCATGGAAAGATAGCGACGGTCCAAAGCATCCAGGCCGAGCGCGTCAACCTCCAGCCGGTTGAGCGCTTCGTCCGCCACTGTGCGGTCGACGCGGTCGGCACCCGCGACTGCGGCGAAATCCCGCACCCGTCGAAGGAGCCTGCCGGCAATGCGCGGCGTGCCGCGTGCCCGCCTGGCAATCTCCACCGCGCCGTCATCGCCAAGCGCCAGTCCCAATATGCGGGCACCGCGCCGGACGATCATCTCAAGCTCTTCGACCGTATAGAAGTCGAGCCGAACCGGAATGCCGAAGCGGTCACGCAGGGGGTTGGTGATGAGGCCAAGCCGCGTTGTGGCAGCCACCAGCGTGAATCGCGCCAGGTCGATCTTCACGGAGCGCGCGGCAGGGCCCTCGCCGATGATGAGGTCAAGCTGGAAATCCTCCATCGCCGGATAAAGTATCTCCTCGACGGCCGGGTTGAGGCGGTGGATCTCGTCGATGAACAGGACGTCCCTGTCCTCCAGGTTGGTCAGCAGTGCGGCGAGGTCTCCTGCCTTTGCGATGACGGGGCCGGATGTGGAGCGGAAGTTGACGCCCATCTCGCGCGCCATGATCTGGGCCAGCGTCGTCTTGCCCAGCCCGGGCGGACCCACGAACAGGACGTGATCAAGCGCCTCGCCGCGGCCTTTCGCCGCCTCGATGAAAACCTTCAGATTGGCGCGCGCCTGCGCCTGGCCGACGAACTCATCGAGGGTTTGCGGGCGCAGCGTCTGGTCCAGGTCCTCGCCGCGTTTTTCCGACGAGATGAGGCGGGGTACGGTCATGACGACAGGCAATCCATTCCGGCCGCCGCCTTCGCGGCCGCTTCGATGGTGGAATATGGCACCGTGGCGCCGGGTCCGAGCCTGCGCGACACCGTCACCCGGCCACTTCTGGAAATTCTGGTTTCGATGCCCATCGCAGGAACTTTCCGGATTCTCTCAACTGTAGAATAATGTAAACGACGCCTGCCAGCTAATGGCCTTATCGCGCCAGCTCCTTGAGACCCAGTCTTATCAGCTTTGCAGAATCAGCCCCATCTCCTGCCGCCTTCAACGCGGCGGCGACTGCATTGGCTGCAGTGTCGCGGGAATAGCCAAGGTTCACCAGCGCCGAAACTGCATCGGCCACGGGCGCCGGAGCCATGCCCTCGCCGATATCCTGCTTGAGGCCGATCGTGCCGGACGCCTCACCCGCCAGGGCAGGGGCCTTGTTCTTGAGTTCGGTGACGATACGCTCGGCCACCTTCCTGCCGACGCCCGGGGCCCGGCTTACCATGGCGATGTCGCGAAGGGCGATGGCGTTGGCAAGGTCGGACGGCGACAGCGTCGAAAGCACGGACAGCGCCACCTTCGCCCCGACGCCTTGCACATTGTTCATCAGAAGACGGAACCACTCGCGCTCCAGCGTCGTCTGGAATCCGTAAAGACGGATCATGTCCTCCCGCACATAGGTTTCGATATGGAGCACCATTGCCTCGCCGGGCGAGGGCAGCGCGGCCAGTGTGCGTGTGGGGCAAAAGACGAGGTATCCCACTCCATGCACATCTATGATGCAGTAATCCTCGCCGATCTCGTCCAGCGTGCCCTTGAGCTTGCCGATCATGGATGGGTATCCGAATTAATGGGCTGAACAGCAGGATAATGCGTCCCGCAAGGCGGCTGATGCCGAATGCCTGCCTGTCCTGCCAAGGCAGCGGGGACCAGAAGCCTTGCGAGGCAATAGCGATGGCGGGAACGGGTCAGGGGCATGGCAGCTCCGGCCAGCTCGCGGCAGCCAGCCGGTAGGCCAGGCTCTGCCGGTGATGCGCATGGCAGATGGCGATGGCCAGTGCATCGGCCGAGTCGTCGCCGTCGAAGGAGGCCTTCGGCAAAAGCACCTTGACCATGGTCCGGATCTGCTTCTTGTCACCATGGCCCACGCCGATCACGGCCTTCTTGACGGCATTGGGCGCATATTCGGCCACGGCGAGCCCCGCGCGGGCCGGCACGAGCATGGCGATGCCGCGCGCCTGGCCGAGCTTAAGGGTTGCGGTGGCATCCTTGTTCACGAAGGTCTGTTCCACGGCGGCTTCGTGCGGCGCCGAGCGCTCCAGCACTTCAGTGAGCCCGTCATATAGCTGGCAAAGGCGCGTTGCGAGCGATGCCTTGTCGTCGGAACGTACTGTGCCGGCGGCGACGAAGCGCAGCGAATTGCCGGCGCTCTCCACGATGCCCCAGCCGGTGCGCCTGAGGCCCGGATCTATGCCGATGATGCGAATCGCCTGCTGCATGTTACCGAGTGTACCTACCCGGCCGAGCCATGCCACCAGGATGTGAACAAACAGGAAACGGTATAGACTTCAGCCGCGGCCGAAGGCGGTGTGGAGAAGCGTGATCTGGTCCGAAACGGGGTTCGGCCGGCGCGCCGCAGCCTGAAGCGCGGACAGGCTGCCGTTGCCGTAGATTTCCTCGTCCATGCGGCGAACCAGGGCCTGCAGCCTGAGCGAACGGGTAACCAGGCTGACGAAGTCCTCGGGCAGTTCGCTCCAGCCGGCTGCGTCCTCATGGGCGGATGCGGTGTCCAGCCGGACCTTGGCCTTTTCGGCGGCCACCTGGTCGCGGGTCATATCCGGCCCTTGCCGTCGAGATACTCCGCCGCCTCCTCAACCAGGCCCATGCCTTCCTTGTAGAGCGGCTTGAAGGAGTCGGAAAAAATCCGGCGCTCGGCCAGTTTCACCGGCGTGCTCGTTCCTCTCGAAGTTTCGCTCATTTTCCAGTTCCGTCTGAACCTGCTGATTCGACGCCGCCACGGGCCGCACACTACACAATGCAGGCTGGAAAATGCGCCCGGCGCGCAGCGAAGGCAAGCACATGTTTAACAAACGGTTAACGTGCAGCCGCGATCCGCGACAGGTAAAAAAAAGAGCCGCGGAAAAGCGGCTCTCAGGAGTTTAACAGGGAGGCGTCAAACAAAGTGGCTCCAACCACTCGGTAAGAATCCAGATCACTGGATGGGCACAGTAAGCGCCCGTAAGGGTAAACAAAGCCTTAACGGGGCCAGGATTTTTTTAGCGGCTCGTCCCACCGGATCGCCCGAATTGACGCTTACCGCGACGCTGTCATGCCGTCCTGTAAATGGCCGGAATCGCGATGAAGGCGAACAGCAGCATGGCTGCGTAAAAGCAGATCGACCCCAAGGCGGTGACAGCCTCCATCGCCGTATTGCCTGCCATCAGGAAAAACAGGCCAACCACAAGCAGGATACCGCTGACCGCAGTGAGCCAGAAATGAACCCTGGCCAGCATCCCGCCGGCGGCGGCCGGGACAAGATGGTAGAAGAAGGCGAAGACTGAGGACATGAGCCATCCCGCCACCATGATATGCGCGTGAGTCGTCATCTGGCTATGATCGTGGCTTATGGCCATGTACAGCCCAACCGCCATGCCGCACAGCGCGTAGATTATCGCCAAGGTAAAGAAGTTTCGTGCCACCCCTTGCATTTTCTCCCCCTCCGAGAGTGCTAGTGAAATCCGGTTCGTGAAAAACAGATTAAGCGTTTGTGCCCCGATGCAGATGAGGCAACGCTCCGTCCCCTCCCAGTACCGGCGCGACATTTTAGCAGAATGTAAACGACGGATGTACGGGGAAGACGAAATCCCTGCCGTTTTTTTGAGGGGCGGGCCGAGGCGACCGCGAGGGCGCCGCGACCCGGCGGTCTCAGATGCTGCCGGCCATCTCGCGCAGCCGGAACTTCTGAATCTTGCCGGTCGAGGTCTTCGGTATCTCGGCAAAGATGATGGCCTTGGGACACTTGAAGCGCGCAAGCAGCTTGCGGCAATGCTCGATGATTTCGGCCTCGGTGGCCAGCTTGCCCGGCTTCAGCTCAACATAGGCGATGGGCACCTCGCCCCATTTATCGTCCTTGCGGGCGACGACCGCGCAGGCGGCAATTGCGGGATGGCGGTAAAGCGCGTCCTCCACCTCGATGGAGGAAATGTTCTCACCGCCTGAAATGATAATGTCCTTGGACCGGTCCCGGATCTGTATATAGCCGTCCGGGTGCATGACGCCGAGATCGCCGGAATGGAACCAGCCGCCGGCGAAGGCCTCTTCAGTGGCTTTCCTGTTCTTCAGGTAGCCCTTCATGACGATGTTGCCCCGGAACATCACCTCGCCCATCGTCTTGCCGTCGGCCGGAACTTTCTGCATCGTCTCGGGATCGATGACAGCCAGTTCCTCCAGTGCCGCATAGCGGACGCCCTGGCGTGCTTTCCTGGCCGTGCGCTCCTCCTTGTCGAGCGAATCCCATTCGGCGTGCCATTCGTTGACGACGGCCGGCCCGTAGGTCTCCGTCAGCCCGTACAGGTGATTGACGGCGAAACCGGCATCAGCCATCGCCGACAGCACGGCCTCGGGCGGAGGCGCCGCAGCGGTGCTGAAGGTCACGGTCTGCGCAAAGGCGCGGCGCTCCTCCTCGCTCGCATTGATGAGCAGGGACATGACGATCGGCGCGCCGCACAGATGTGTCACGCCATGATCTGCGATGGCGTCGTACATCGGCTTTGCCCGCACCCAGCGCAGGCATACATGCGTGCCTGCCTGCACCGCCAGCGTCCAGGGAAAGCACCAGCCATTGCAGTGGAACATGGGAAGCGTCCAAAGATAGACGCAATGCTTGCCCATGCCCGCATGAATGGTGTTGGTGTAGGCCATGAGCGCCGCGCCGCGATGGTGATAGACGACGCCCTTGGGGTTGCCGGTGGTGCCGGAAGTATAGTTGAGCGAGATGGCATCCCATTCATCGTCGGGCATCGACCATGCGAAGTCCTCGTCGCCGGTGCTGACAAAGTCCTCGTAGTCGATGGTGCCGATATTTTCGCCCTTGGGGTAGGGTGCATCCGCCCCATATTCCGGATCGTCGAAATCGATCACCAGCGGCCGGACGCTGGCGAGCGACAGCGCCTCCTTGACGACGCCGGAAAATTCGCGATCCACGATCAGCACCTTCGTGCCGGCATGGTCGAGCTGGAAGGCGATTATGGCGGCGTCGAGCCGGGTATTCAGGCAATGCAGCACCGCCTTGACCATAGGCACGGCGAAATGCGCTTCCAGCATGGGCGGCGTATTGGAGAGCATCACCGTCACCGTGTCGCCCCTGCCCACACCGTTCTTCGACAGCGCGGAGGCCAGCTTCAGCGAGCGGCGCCAGAAGGTTCGGTAGTCTGTTCGCTGTCGCCCGTGGATGATGGCAACATGGTCAGGGAACACTTTCGCAGCACGCTCCAGATAGGAGATCGGCGTCAGCGGCTGGTAGTTGGCAGGGTTCTTGTCAAGGTCGACGTCGTAGGGACTGGCCATCCCGTCCTCCGAAATTCAGGATCGCCGTTTAAGCACAAGGTGGCGACAAGGTCATCTTCTACAACAGTGCCGCACCTTCGTCCCACATCAGTTTTCGAGACGGCAGGCACACCGGCGTGCAGACGACAGGATAGAGATCCAGCCCGCTTGCGCCTGGCGGTCGCAGCGCCGCAAGCCTGCCGGGTTGGGAGGACCAGGCCGGCCACGAGACTGGGCGATCGGGCCGCGCCGCGCTGTTCAAGCGCGGCGCTTTCCTCTATGCCGCATTGCAACCATCTTCGCCTCGCATAGGCGGAACCGGAATCAAGGCCATGAATGATGAAACGCCGCCCAATCGTTGTCGTGTCGTGCTGCTGGCAGGGCCAGGAACGGATCCCCTGCGCGTGCGGGCCGCACTGGACGGCGGCGACGTAGCCTCCGTCATCCTTTTCCAGGAAGGGATGGACGAGGTGTCCTTCCAGCAAATGGCGGAGAAGATCGTTCCGGCAGCGCAGCGTGCGGGCGCGGCCGCCATTATCGCTGGCGATACGCGCATTGCCGGTCGCGTGCAGGCGGACGGTATCCATGTCGAGGCCGGCAAGGCGCAATTGGCAGATGCGATAGCGCGCTTCCAGTCTAAAATGTCGGTGGGAGCCGGTGGGGTCCGGACGCGCGATGAGGCGCTGGAGCTTGGCGAAGAACGGCCGGACTACCTGTTTTTCGGTCGTTACGGTTACGATACGAAGCCCGATGCCCATCCGCGCAACCTGACGCTGGGCGCCTGGTGGGCCGAGATGATCGAGATACCCTGCATCACCATGGCGGGGTCGGATGTTTCCTCTGTTGTTGCCGTGGCTGCCACCGGAGCTGAATTCGTGGCTCTGTCGTCAGCCATTTTCGGCGAGGGGACAGATGCCACGGCGGCGGTGGCGCGCGCCAATGCGCTGCTTGATGAACATGCGCCGGCTTTCGGAGACTGACGGCATGCGCTTCCTCGCCGTTTTTGCTGTTCCGCTGGTCAGCGCCATTGCGCTCTTGCCCGCCTGGGCTGCCGGGCCCGACCCGAAGGCGGCGAGGCCGCGAGCCGGGACTGTGGCCACCAGCCCTATCGCCAATCCTCTGCCACAACCCGCGACGACCGAGGAGCCACCTCCGCTGCCATCGGCAGATTCGGTCGACCCGTCCCGCTTTGGTGGCCGCCAGCCCGATGCGGCTTATGGCGCCTATCAGCGGGGTCTCTACAAGACGGCCTACAATCTTGCGCTCGTGCGGGCAAAGAACGGCGATCCCGCAGCCCAGACCCTCGTGGCAGAAATCCTCTCGCGCGGGCTGGGCGTTCCCGTCAATGCCGCGGAGGCGGCCAGATGGTACCAGCGCGCGGCAGAGCAGGGCGTGCCCGAGGCGCAGTTCCAATATGCGCTGATGTTGCTGGACGGCCGCTACGTCAAGAAGGACGTGAAGGAGGCGCATGCCCTGATGCAGGCCGCAGCCGAGGCCGGAAATACGCTTGCCCAGTTCAATTTCGCGCAATTGCTCGTTTCGGAAGACCCGAGCGAGGCCGGACTGGCTAGGGCGGTCGGCTATTACGAGCGGGCCGCTGCTGCAGGCCTTGCCGACGCGCAATATGCCATGGCGCAGATCTATGCCAATGGGTCCGGAGGCCGCAGGCGGGACGACGTGCGCGCTCGGAGCCTGCTGCTCATGGCTGCGCGGCAGAACTACGACACCGCGCAGATCGACCTCGGGCAATGGCTGATCGAGGGACGGGGCGGCGAGCGCGACCTGGAGGCGGGCTTCAATTGGACGAAAATCGCTGCAGACGGTGGCAACGTCGCAGCGCGCAACCGGCTGGCGAAGCTCTACATGGCTGGCATTGGCGTCGAGCCGGATACCAATCTCGCCGCCGCCTGGTACATCGTCGCCCGACGCGCCGGCCTGATCGACCCAGAAATGGAGGATTTCCTCGACGGACTTACCGAAGAGGAGATGAAGCAGGCCTTGCAGAAGGCCAACCGACTGCCCTGAGCCTTACCGCCTGGCTGCCGTTGCGGCTGTGGCCTTCGCTCACGGTATGCCACAAATCGTGACCGTGGACCGCATTTTAGCCGGAACGCATGTGCGCCTGCGTCGTTCTCGCCATCGAGGGATCGGGAGAATGGAGTGCAGTCATGAAGAAACTTGTCTTGCCCGTGCTTGCAGGAGCCTTGGTTGCCCTGTCGGGTGCGGCATTTGCCGAGACGCCGGTTTCGGCAGTCACCGATCTGAATGTTCGCGCAGGCCCCGGCCCGCAATATCCGGTGATCGGCATGCTTGCGGCCGGCCAGAGCGCCACCCTGACGGGTTGCCTCGAGAACTCGAAATGGTGCACCATCGCCGAGGCGAACGGCCCCGCCTGGGTCTATTCCGATTATGTTGTCGCCGATCTCGGCGGCAGCAGGGTGATAGTGAGCCAAAGGCCTGCCGACGTGGACATTGCGATCGTCGAGGCTCCTCCCCCTCCGGAGGGTTTCGTGTCCATTGATGATCAGGTCACCTCCTCCATCAGTGCCGGGCCGGTTGAGGATACGACCTACGTTCCGATTGATCCGCCCGCGGAAGTAAGAACGTACATTACCCGCCGCCCGGCCGAGCCGGTCTATCTCGACGGCGAGGTAGTCCGGGGCGCGACGCTGCCCGACACGGTCGTGCTCCAGTCAATCCCCGACTATGACTACGACTATGTCTATGTGAACGGCCAGCCGGTGCTGGTTGAGCCGCAATCGCGACGCATCGTCTATATCGAGCGCTGATTCGTCTTGCGACACGGCCGCGGCAAACCGCGGCCGAATTTTTCCTTCCTAAATCTCCGGTTTACCCAACGCGTCCATATGATCTTCGCTGTCAAACCATGCGATGGGGTCAGATGTGGCGCTCGACGGGACTGCATTTGAAAGATACAGGCGCTCGGCGAGCGAGAGGACGACGCTGCCCCGCCTGATTGCCGGGCTCCTTGTCATCGTCCTTGCCTGGATGCTGGCTACCGTGGCGGTCATCGCCCTTGGCATGTTGGTTCATGCATGGCTTGGATCGGAAGGTGCTGACGGCGGCATGGCGGGCTTCCTTTCCACGCCGGTAGGCGTCCTCACGGCGCTCGGCTCATTCTCCGGTATCTGGATCGGCGCATGGATCGCCATGCGATTCATCCATCGCGAGCCTCTTTCAGCCCTGTTCGGAAACAGCCGGCGCATCTCACGCGCGGATTTTGCCAAAGGCTTCTGCGCGGTGGCGCTGACCTCCCTGTTTTCAGAAATCCTGCTCTACGCGCTGGACCCGCAGGTCACGCGCGGTTCCATAGGCATTGTCCCCTGGCTGCTTGCGCTGGTACCGGTGGCGCTACTTGCGCTGCTGCAGACCTCTTCGGAAGAGCTCTTGTTTCGGGGTTATCTGGTGCGAGCACTGGCGCGCCGCTTCTCCAGCCCGCTCGTCTGGGCGGTACTGCCGGTGCTGGTTTTTGCCGTTCTTCACTGGAGTCCGTCGGCTTCACCTGCCATGAACGTGGCCGGACTGATCACCATCGGCGTCTTTGCCGGGCTGCTTGTTGTGCTTGTCTATGCGACCGGGAATATCGGCGCGGCCATGGGGGCGCATCTAGCCAACAATCTTTTCGGATTTCTGCTGATATCACACCAGCAAGCGTATAACGCCTTCGCGCTCTTCGAGGCCCGGCCGCTGGAGGGTGCGAACTGGGGCGGCGCAGAGGCTTTTTGCATTGGCGCGATCGGCGCTGTCTCGACACTCCTGACCGCACTGCTCCTGCTGCATCGGCGGTCTCCCTTGAGAGTGTGTGCCGACGCCGGTTGACGGCATGGTCGCCTAGACATGGACCTCGCCGACGCCGATTTCCTCCGAATCCTGATGCGTGCGGCGGGAAGCCCAGACCAGCCATGTGTAGAAGAGCGCGACGCAGACAAGGACGACACCTCCCGGTATCGGCCCCAGCCGCGCGGTCTGCAAGATCTCCTGCAGGGAGCGTGCCAGCGTGCGGCTGATATTCTCGGCCTGCAGGCCGGGTGTCGAGATTTTCAGCACCCAGGCGAGCAGCAGGATCAGGAACATCCAGATGTAGTTGCGCCTCAGCCTGCGGGAGAAGGCGTCCGCGTAGGAAATGAAGAATTTCGGCTCGCGCAGGTTCTGGCCAAGAATCTGCAGCCAATTCGCCGAGAAATCCGGCATGGGGGAGAATATCTGCGCGAAATAGTGTCTCTCGAACTGACGAACGCGATAGCGATAGACATCGAAGAAGCGATAGCGCCGCGCCTCGATCATCAGCAGGAGATAGACCAGCAGCATGGCGAAGAGGAGGACGCCGTGATGCGAAGAGGGCGTGGAAAGGGTGATAGACAGTAGCGCCGCCACGACGGTGATGGCCCAGTTGGACGTCCGGTCGATGCGGTCGCGCCAGCCGGCCATCCGCGCGATTTCGGCGCGATAGTAGTGCGCCAGCGCCGTCACCGTTTCGGAGCCGCCAGCCGGCAGGAGCGAAGGCAGGATATTTTCCTTTTCCTGAGCCATGGCGAAATCTCCTCTGCGTCGTGCTGCTTCAATATGATAGGGCGCCTACGCGGTTTTGCTTGACTCCGGGTCGCGTTTCCTGTCTACACGCTGCGACTTTCCGCGACGTACCTCTCGCGAAAGCCGACCGGGGCGCCTTAGGGCTTTCACGACCCCGGAGGCCAACACCCGGCAGCGCGATGCGCCCCCGGGTGCCTTTCGGCTTTGGCTTTTGCTTGGCAGGCCGGCGCAGAGCCATTACCTCTCGGGTTTCCATCCCGGAACCGAAGGAAGACGAATGTTCGAGAGCTTACAGGAACGCCTAGGCTCCATATTGAACGGCCTTACCGGCCGCGGCGCGCTTTCCGAGGCGGATGTCTCGGCGGCGCTGCGTGAGGTGCGCCGGGCGCTGCTTGAGGCCGATGTTGCGCTGGAAGTGGTGCGCTCCTTCACCGACAAGGTGCGCGAGAAGGCAGTCGGCGCGGCGGTTCTGAAGTCGATCAAGCCTGGCCAGATGGTGGTCAAGATCGTCCATGACGAGCTTGTCGCCATGCTTGGCGATGAAGGGGTCGCCATCGACCTCAATGCGCCTGCTCCTGTCGTGATCATGATGGTCGGCCTGCAGGGCTCCGGCAAGACCACCACCACGGCCAAGATTGCCAGGCGCATGAGTGAGCGCCAGGGCAAGAAGGTGCTGATGGCTTCGCTCGACACGCGTCGGCCCGCCGCGCAGGAACAGCTGCGACAGCTTGGCGAGCAGACGCAGGTGCCCACGCTTCCGATCATCGCCGGACAGACGCCGGTAGAGATCGCCCGGCGGGCTGTCCAGGCGGCGAAGCTTGGCGGACATGACGTCGTCATCCTCGACACGGCCGGCCGCACTCATATCGACGAGCCGCTCATGGTCGAGATGGCCGAAATCAAGGCGGCCTCCAACCCTCACGAGATCCTGTTGGTGGCGGACTCACTGACCGGTCAGGACGCCGTCAATCTGGCCAAGAGCTTCGACGAACGCGTCGGCATCACGGGCCTTGTGTTGACGCGGATGGACGGCGACGGCCGCGGCGGCGCAGCGCTTTCCATGCGCGCCGTCACCGGCAAGCCGATCAAGCTGATCGGCACCGGCGAGAAGATGGATGCGCTGGAGGAGTTTTTCCCCCGCCGCATCGCCGACCGCATCCTGGGCATGGGCGACATTGTCTCCCTCGTCGAGAAGGCCGCAGAGACCATCGACGCCGAGCAGGCGGCGGCCATGGCGAAGAAGATGCAGTCCGGGAAGTTCGACCTGAACGACCTGGCCCAGCAGCTTCAGCAGATGGCAAAGATGGGCGGCATGGGCGGCATCATGGGGATGATGCCGGGCATGGGCAAGATGAAGGACCAGCTTGCCGCGGCTGGCTTCGACGACCGCATGTTCAAGCGCCAGCTTGCCATCATCTCCTCCATGACCCGGGAAGAACGGGCCAATCCCGACATCATCAAGCATAGCCGCAAGAAGCGCATCGCGGCAGGCTCCGGAACCAGCGCGGCGGAGATCAACAAGCTGCTCAAGATGCACCGCAGCATGGCCGACATGATGAAGGCCATGGGCGGCAAGGGCAAGGGCGCCGGGCTGATGCGGGGCATGATGGGCGGGCTGGCCCAGAAGATGGGAATTGGCGGCATGATGCCCGGAATGGGGGGCATGCCCGATCTTTCCAAGCTGGATCCCAAGCAGCTCGAGGCGCTCCAGAAACAGGCCGAGGCAGCCGGTCTTGGCGGTGC
>SMEK01000190.1_pt1 | contig 41807 bp, 32 predicted proteins | sample 2456371 | NCBI WGS metagenome assembly SMEK01 (sample SAMN10132590, study PRJNA489261) | soil metagenome | isolation source: day1 antibiotic-loamy sand soil ammended with composted manure from dairy... | place: USA | collected 2015-04-01
AGTCTGCCAATGGCTGTACTGCTGACTCGACTATTCGGATAATTGTTCATCCCAAAGTAGAGGCGGATTTTGAAATCAGCACCCTGTCTGGATGTGCGCCTTTGAATGTCAGCTTTATGGACAAGTCAAAAGGAGCGGTAGAAGAAGAAAGTGGGTGGTACATCAGGGAAGGCGGCGAAAATGAGTATTCCTTTGTCGATCATGATGTGTTGCAATACACCTTTGAGAATACTTCCAGTGCCGCCAAAACATATGAAGTAATGTATGTCGCTAGGAACAGGGGCGGATGTGCCGATTCGGTAGTGAAAGAGGTGGTTGTGCAGCCTGCTGTTGTAGCAGACTTTTCAGCCGCTCCGCAAAATACATACAGTGGTCAAAAGGCCACTTTTTCGAATGATGCACTCATACCGGGAGTTCGGTACACCTGGAATTGGGGTGATGGTTCTGCTCTGGTGGTTTCAGATAGGCCAACTATATGCCATGAGTACACCAATACTACTGCGTACAACCATTATTATGAGGTGACGCTGACCGCCGAAGATCCTGTGTTTGGTTGCAAAAGTACAAAGAGGTTGGTGGTGACGGTTTATCCTGCTATGCAGATGGCGGTGAGTCCCAAGAAGGATACGGTGTGCGTGCCTGAGATACCCGAGTTTAACATCAAAACCCAGAATGTGAGTGACCATTATTGGTATGTAGGAAAAAAGGGTAAGGTTGATTACAGCAGGAAGGTATTCAATATATACGATCCTATACTCTTTGACAATACTTCCAATAGTCCTATCGCCTACGAGGTTGTATATGTAGGAATAACGGCAGAAGGGAATAAAGACAGCGTGCGTACAGAGGTGGTTGTATATCCTGCTCTCAACCCCAGCTTTACCTTAGATGCCAAAACGAAGGAGCTTCCTCATGCGATATTTGCTATCACCAATACCACACCTTTCTCCAGTGCCTGGAATACCACTTGGGATTTTGGCAATGGAGAAACCAGCAATGAAATAAATCCTGGAACTTATGAATACAAAACCTATGGGTACTATACCATTACCATGACTGTGTCCAATGGCTTTTGTTCCCAGTCTTATGCTATGAATGTCTCAGTTTCAGACGCTCAGCCCGATGTCTCATTTGAGATGGAGCATATCGAAGGTTGTTGGCCATTGACGGTGACCTTCAAGAACACCTCGAAATTTGCCGACAATGCGCAATATCTCTGGGATTTTGGAGATGGTATAGGAACCTCTACTGCTATAAACCCTAGCTATACATATAACAAACCGGGCAATTACAAAGTGACGCTTCAGGCTACCAATAGAACGGGTGAAAAAAGGGGAAGTACAGTTTCTGAGCAGGTAGTGAAAGTGTATGCTCAACCGAGTCCTGATTTTGTTGTCAGAAAAGAAACTGTTTACATTCCTGATGAGCCTGTGTATGTGGCCAACTATTCTATGAGAGGTGTCTGGTATCGATGGGACTTTGGAGATGGTACGATCTATGAAGGTGCCGACCAGTTTGAGCCTGTGCATTACTACAAAAAAGCGGGTGTATATAATATTAAGTTAGTGGTAAGGAGTGAATATGGTTGTGAGGATTCGGTAACAGTATTGCGTGCCGTTACCGCAGAGGGAGGGGGCGATGTGATCATCCCGAACGCCTTTACGCCAAGCGCTTCTGGACCCAATGGTGGTCATATAGATCAAGGTGGAATAAACGATGTGTTTCACCCCGTCTTTAAAGGGAAAGTGGACCGCTATCACTTGCTGATCTATAACCGGTGGGGAGACTTGATTTTTGAGACGAAGGATACCGCAGTTGGTTGGGACGGTTATCACAAAGGTCAACTAAGCCCTTCAGGAGTATATCTATACAAACTCTCCGCCATCCTTAGAGAAGGCAAAACAGTCAAAAAGGTAGGCGATTTAACACTCATTCGATGATCTTAACTAATAAAATGTACAAATACCTCATAAGCCTTGCCTTGGTTTTGGGATTCTTCCAAACTCAGGCTCAAGATCCACAATTTTCGCAATTCTATTCCATGCCATTGCATCTGAATCCAGGGTTTACGGGATCTACTCCTATGCATCGTTTCAACATGGCCTATCGGATGCAGTGGCCTAATATGCCGAAAGCTTTCAATACGATGGCTTTGTCCTATGATTATAACCTCACCGGACTGAACAGCGGCTTTGGATTGATGTTTATCCATGACAATGCAGGTGCTGCCCACCTTGAGTCGACCAATATCTCGGGTTCCTATGCGTATAAGATCCATTTTGGCAATGGATGGGTGGCCACGCCTGGGCTTCAATTTGGATATGTAGTTAGGAGTCTGGACTTCGGAAAGCTTCTGCTAAACGATCAAATTGGGTTTGGCAATTCCGGCATAGCTCCTGGCACCGTAGATCCTAAAGTGCTGAATATGGATAAGACTGATTATTTTGATTTCAGCACTGGCTTGCTGCTGTATAATGAGCGCAGTTGGTTTGGTGCTTCAGTATATCATCTCAACAGACCCGAATTTTCCCTGTTAGAAGGTGATGAGAGGTTGCCTGCCAAGTACTCTGTTCACGGTGGTTTTAGAATTCCGCTTTACAATGGGCCTATGGATAGAGCAAAGGTAAGCAGTGTTGCTCCGTCCTTTATTTACAAGAAGCAGGGCGGTTTTCAGCAAGTTGACATGGGCTTGAGTTTTTATTACGATCCTATTATGGTGGGTGCTTGGTACAGGGGCGCTATAGGAAAGGAAACTTACAATTATGGCAAGCAGCATACTGCAATCTTATTGATGGGAATAAAGATGCCCCACTTTGAAGTAGGTTATAGCTATGACCTTGCCCTGTCACAAGTAGGGCCATCCTCAGGTGGAGCGCATGAAATAACCTTGACCTATCTTTTCAAAACAAAGGATTCTCACAAAATGAAGCGAAGAGATAAATTTATTCCTTGCCCTGCTTTCCTGCTTAATTAATTCTATTGATTAAGATGTTGTTCTCATGAATAACCAGTTTTCTGTTCGATCGTAAGTAGGCAAGGGCCATTTCAGTAGTTGGTTCACTCGATTTCTTCCCTTACTCAAAAAAATGATCTGAATAAATTTTTGCATATTTGCCAGAGAATAGAAACTAACTAATTATACTATGCAAACGGGAAAAACTAAGGAAGAGATCTTTGCCGCTATTGAGCAAAGATTGAGAGCTCAGGGATTTATTATCGATAATCAGGACCAGACCCGCCCCTGGGGAGGTTTTTTTGTAATCAATGAAGGACAGGCTCAAGCGTTTGCCGATACCTATTTTGATGGTATGCCTGTCGATCAATTGAAGATTTCTGGAAAGCTGAGCCCTAAAATCTTGGTTGTTGCACCTGAAAAGCGTTTGTCTTGGCAATACCATCATCGTAGAGCTGAGATTTGGAAAGTTATAGAGGGCCATGTGGGAGTGGTGACGAGTGATACAGATGAGGAGGGTCCTTTAAAAGAATTGAGCACAGGCTCGCTGATTACCTTAAAGCAAGGTGAGCGTCATAGGCTAGTAGGGCTTGACGGATGGGGTGTTCTAGCAGAGATCTGGCAGCATACCGATGAGGAAAACCCTTCTAACGAAGAGGATATCGTGAGGGTCCAGGATGACTTTGGTCGATAGCCCCAAGATATAATCAGAAGATATACAAAAGCCCTGGTTAGGGGCTTTTGTTGTACATGGGCATGTCTTTTAGTATCGCATTCTTAAATTTTGTACCTTAAGATGCACAATATCATTCTACCTAAAATGTGCTGACCATGAGCTTTGTGTATGATTACCCACGTCCCGCAGTTACAGTAGACTGTCTTTTGCTAAGGATAAATGAAGAAAAAATCGAGGGCCTTTTTATCAAACGAAAGAAGGATCCTTTCAAGGGATGTTGGGCATTGCCTGGCGGCTTTATGGAGATCGACGAAACTCCTGAAGCGGCAGCTGTAAGAGAGCTTGGGGAAGAGACAAGCATCAAAATAAAAGGTGTGATCCAAATTGGGGCGTTCGGTGCGGTAAACCGTGACCCTCGTGGAAGGACGATCAGTATAGCTTTCTTGGCTTTTATGGATGACGAGCAACAGGCAAAAGCGGCTTCCGATGCTGCACACGTAGAGTGGATAGGCTTAAGTGAATCGATAGACTTAGCATTCGATCATCAAGAAATACTAAGAGAGGCCATCAAAAAGTTGACAGATACACTCAGTATCCGCAACTTAGGGAGCGCACTTGGCATGGGAACGAATGCAGTAGAAAAGCTTATCTTGGCCGCATCTAATCTTCAGCTCGAAAAGGAACGGGCCTCAAATCTGAATGGAGAATAAACAAAAGGCCATAAAAGGGGGAAAGGTTTTGCCTTTTTGTATAATGTCATTTAATATTTGGTAGTATATTTTTTAAACAACTATTATAGTTAAATAATTTATACATTGGTTTAATGTTAATTATTTAATTTTTTCATCTATGAATTTCTTAAAATATGAATTGAATAAGGGCGGAGTTTATTTCTGTTTGATTTTATTCCCTCTGAGTTTTATGTCCTGTGACAATGATGACGACAATGGTACCAGCGATCCTATAAGTCAGCAAGACAGGGACTTTGTGAAAGATGCGGGCTATGCCAACCGGGCAGAGATCGAAATGGGTCAACTGGCGTTGTCGAAATCTGAGCATGATGATATTATCGATTTTGCAAACAAGATGATCACTGATCATACCAATGCTCAGAATAGGCTCAAAGATCTGGCCGACAAAAAGAATATCCCAATGCCTGATACTTTAGATGCTGCGCATAAAGCAATGAAAGAGACGCTCTCCGCATTGGATGGTTATCAGTTTGATAGTGCTTATATCAGCAGTCAAGTGACCGACCATGAGAAAGCCGAGCGTATTTTTAAAGATGGTGACGACAAAAATGACGATGACGAATTAGAGGATTATGCTGAAGAAATCCTTCATCACATAAGGGAGCACTTAGATTGGGCGAGACAATTGAAAGAGGAGATCCTCAATAACGAACCAGCTTAAGCTTCAATTTGCTTTAGCAATTAAATAAAAAGAGCGGCGACCAAGTAGTCCCGCTCTTTTGTAGTATTCAATTAATAGTTTTTTGATTAACCGATCTTAGCGATCAAGTCAGCCGTTCTGTTAGAATATCCAGCCTCGTTGTCATACCATCCTACTACTTTCACCAAGTTTCCATTGGCAGAAGTAAGCTCAGAATCGTAGATGCAAGAGTGCGTGTTTCCAACGATGTCAATAGAAACAAGTGGCTCATCTAAGTACTGAAGAACGCCTTTCATAGGACCTTCAGCCGCTTTTTTCATAGCCTCGTTTACTTGCTCCACAGTCACGTCTTTTTTCAAGATTACAGTAAGGTCAGTAAGTGAGCCTGTAGGGATTGGAACTCGCATTGCGATACCGTCCAACTTTCCTTTTAAGTGAGGCAATACTAAACCAACTGCTTTTGCAGCACCTGTAGAAGTAGGTACGATAGATAATGCAGCAGCTCTAGCCCTTCTCAAGTCTTTGTGCGGAGCATCTTGGAGGTTTTGGTCAGCAGTGTAAGCGTGAACAGTCGTGATATAACCTTTCTCGATACCGAAGCTGTCGTCCAATACCTTTGCCATAGGAGCAAGGCAGTTGGTTGTACAAGATGCATTAGACATGATCTTCTCATCACCTTTTAGGGTGTCTTCGTTCACGCCCAATACAACTGTAGGGATATTTCCTTTTGCAGGAGCAGAGATAACTACTTTTTGCGCACCAGCAGTGATGTGTCCGCCTGCGCTTTCTTCATCTATAAATCTTCCTGTAGATTCCAATACCACGTTAATACCAAGCGCTTTCCAAGGAAGATTCTTAGGATCTCTTTCAGCAGATACTTTAATGGTCTTTCCGTTTACAACCAAGCTGTCTTTCTCAGCAGTAACTGTCCCGTCGAATTTACCATGGGCAGAGTCATACTTGAGCAAATGAGCAAGGGTAGCGGTATCGGTAAGGTCATTGATAGCGACTACTTCAACATTGTCTTTTAAAAGCAAAGCCCTGAAAGTTAATCTTCCGATTCTTCCAAAGCCGTTAATTGCAACTTTAGTCTTTGTCATCTATATAAGTGTTATTGGTGAATTACTTTAACGGGGCAAAAGTACAACACCTCGGAACCAAAAGCAATGAAAAGTTTAATTGTTCCTAGGCTGAATAATATTTGGTTGTTGCGTGTAAAATGCCTTTTTTGTTCTGCAAACGAATGAAATGACTGTAGATTGTAGAATTTGTATTCTAGACACCAGAAACCAAATTGTCCTACTACTATCTTTGAGCATCATACCGATTTCCTCCTGATCCCTGTGCTAAATGGTCTATAAAATCTAATGTCTTACGACACTGCCATTAGTGAATAAGTCCTTACAGGATGGCAGCCCGATCTACGACTTTATTGGCATTTTCTTTTGTCATTCCCTAGTTTCCTTCCCGCTTCCATCTTCTAACTTCCATCCCAAAATTCAACACGCAAAATTTAAAATTCTAGCTCCATTCACTCATATGAACATATTAAGGCTATCTATAGTCTGTGCTCTCATATCTTTTGTCTTCGTCAGATGTCCTGCTTCACATCGAACCGCTCCAAATAGTCCGCTACCCTACGAACAAACATTCCTCCTAAAGCTCCATCTACCACTCTGTGGTCATATGAGTGAGAAAGGAACATCTTATGCCGTATGGCAATAGCATCTCCGTTAGGGGTTTCGACTACCGCAGGTTTTTTCACTACTGCACCTAAAGCTACAATGCCTACCTGTGGCTGTACAATGATGGGCGTACCCATGATATTGCCAAAAGAGCCTACATTGGAGATTGTAAATGTACCGCCGCTAAGGTCATCAGCCGTAAGCTCGTTGTTCCGGCTTTTCCTGACGATCTCATTCACTTTTTTGGTGAGGCCAGCAAGGCTCAGGTTGTCAGCGTTTTTGATCACTGGCACGATCAGGTTGCCGTTCGATAGGGCAACAGCCATTCCAATGTTAATGTTCTTCTTCTTGATGATTTTATCCCCATCTACACTGATGTTCATCATCGGATAATCTTTTAACGCCTTCACAACAGCTTCAATGAAGATAGGCGTTAGTGTAAGACTGTCTCCTTCGCGCTCTTTGAAAATGTTTTTGACCCTGTTTCGCCAAGACACCACGTTGGTGACGTCGGCCTCTACAAAAGAGGTTACGTGCGGAGATATCCTTTTGGAGTCTAGCATGCGTTGGGCTATCATCTTCCTCATCCGATCCATCTCAATGATCTCATCTTCTCCGCTAATGGAAATAGCAGGAGCACCGTTGGTTGAGGTGGATTGTCCGAGAGACGAATGTTTGCGGCCGCCTTCGATATAAGTAAGAATATCTTTTTTGGTTACCCGGCCCCCTTGCCCGGTTCCTACTATGCGATCGAGCTCTTCTATCCCAATGTTTTCTTGTTTAGCAATATTGCGGACGAGGGGGGAATAGAAACGCTCGGATGTGGTTTTTGCACTTTCTTGAACCGGTTGTTTAGTGTTGTCCTGTATCGCTTGGCTTGTGACGTCATTATCTTTGCTTTCCCTCAGCCCCTCAGTGCCTGAGCTAGGCTTCTCATTTTCTTCTTGGTCTTCTGTAACAATGATGGCAATGGGTTTCCCAACTTCTACAACCTCACCTTCTTTTGCAAGTATTTTTTTGAGGATTCCAGCATGTGCAGAAGGTACTTCAGTATCAACTTTGTCTGTAGCCACCTCAAGCACAGACTCATCTTGATCAATATGATCCCCTTCTTTCTTCAGCCACGAAAGGATAGTACCTTCCATGATACTTTCTCCCATTTTCGGCATTACCATTTCTACTTGTGCCATAGAGTATTAAGATGATGTTCGTTGCAAATTTAGCATTTTAAGCATTTAACTCAACCGTTTCGAGTTAAACTTTGCCACAGCAAGTACAGAGCCGCAGTACTTGTGGACTGTATATTATGAAGGCGCCCTCTTCCTAAACTCAATTTTTTCGTCACTGTTTGGACGCCATCTGAAAGGGCAAGCCAAACTGTTCCTACTGGTTTCTCCGCAGTGCCTCCATCTGGCCCAGCAATCCCACTACTTGCGATTCCAAAGGAAGCTTTAAATAGCTTCCTGACATTGTTGGCCATCTCAATTACCGTGGCTTCGCTTACGGCGCCATGTTGTTCAAGGGTGGCAGCATTGACACCTAAAATACCTGCTTTAAAATCATTGTGGTAGGGGATGAGGCCACCTTGGAAATAGGCTGAACTGCCGGGAACACTAGTGATCAAATGGGCCACATGACCTCCAGTACAGCTTTCTGCTAATGCCAGGGTTTTCTTTTGGTCGATGAGTAACCGGCCTACCACTTGTTCCAGCGTGTCCTGGTCATAGCCATATACAAAGGGCTGGATTATTGGCAGAATGCGTGCTATCTGTTGCTCCACCTCATTGCGCAAGGTAGCTATGTCATCACCTTTTGCTGTCAGCCGAAGTTTCACTGTCGATAATGATGGAAGATAGGCCAAGCTGATATTGTTGGGGAGACTGTTTTCCCAGTCCCTTATTTTGTCCGAAAGCCATGACTCTCCAATACCTGCTGTTTTGATTTCTTTGTGATAGAGCACATCCGTGGGGTACTTCTCTTTCAGTTTTGGCAAGACATGGCTTGTCATCATTTCTTTCATCTCGAATGGGACACCCGGCATACTAACGAACACTTTCCCTTCTTTTTCGAACCACATACCCGGCGCAGTTCCTAGGGAATTGCTAATCATTTGGCACTTTTCGGGAAGGTCTGCCTGCTTAGCATTAGTAGGTGATAGTGCTACCCCCCGTCGTGAAAAGAATAGTTTTAGCTCCTCCAACGCCTGGGCATTTGTAGTAATTGGCGAATTGAAATATTGCGCCATGGCCGGTTTGGTGTGGTCGTCTTGTGTTGGCCCTAACCCTCCGGTGATGAGTATAATATCTGCTCTTTGTTCTGCTTCGGCCAATATATGTAGAGTTTCCCTAATACCATCCCCAATAGAGGTTTTCCTTATTACTCTAAAGCCTGCAGCATCAAGTGCTTGACTCATCCATTGGGTATTGGTGTCCAATAGTTGCCCATATAGTATTTCATCTCCAATCGTGATGATTTCTACCAAAGCATTTTTATTCATTTCATTTCTATTTGATAATTCTTTGCCTCTTGTATAACTATTATTGCTATCTACTAAAGGTTGGTAAAGGTCAAAAATAGGGTAAGTTTGGCATATGTTCATGTCTTTTTCTTACCACACTTTCACAACAATAACATTAAAAATTCAACATATAAGGGGCGACTTTCTATAAAAAGGTTTAATTTTCTGACAGCAATAGGATGGTGAGATGAAGTGTGCTGTCTTTATAATATTCTTTTGTTGTTTCAAATTATATATAATCATATGAATTTTAAGCGTTTTCTTTCAATCATTGGGTTGGCCTTTCTTGTGATGGCATGTACTAGCCAACAGATTTCTCAGACTTTAGGAACAGTATTAGGAGAAGGCCTGACCACAGAGCAGGTGGCAGCTGGGCTTAAAGAGGCCTTGAGCAATGGGGTAACAAAAGGCACGCAATCTGCATCCAGGACAGATGGCTATTTTAAAAATCCTAGATTGAAAATTCCTATGCCTGAGGAAATGCAGAATGTAGAGCGCACGCTGAGGCAGGTAGGGTTGGGCGACGAGGTAGACAAGTTCATCCTTACTCTAAACAGAGGAGCTGAAAATGCAGCCAAGGAAGCGGCGCCAATTTTCCTTAATGCTATTAGATCTATGACTATCCAAGATGCTTGGGGGATATTGAAAGGGAATGAAAATGCGGCAACACAGTTTTTGGAAAGGACGACTACAGCATCGCTTAAGGAGAAATTTAAGCCTGTGATGCAGGAGGCATTGGACAAGGTGAATGCTACGAAATACTATAGCGATATTGTGACGAGCTACAATCGCATACCAGGTGTTAAGAAGCTTAATCCAGACCTGAATGACTATGCAACAGAAAAGGCCATAGAAGGGCTTTTTATTTTAGTGGCTGACGAGGAGGCCAACATCCGAAAAAACCCCTCGGCAAGGACTTCTGAATTATTAAGGAAGGTATTTGCTCAGGCTGATTAGTTTATAAAATGGCAATAAAGATCAAGTTTTTAAATTTGATTAGGATGCATTAGGAGACTTGCTTCTTTATTGATTATTCAGCCTTCTTTAATAGGAACATGCATCAGACCATCATGAGATGAAATTCGATCTATGTATCCCCAGTATTTCCTTTGTTTGTTTTTAGCTGTGAAAATCATTTTAAAGTTTATAAAGGGAACAATACGTATTGTTCCCTTTACTATTTCTTATTGAGCCACTTCTGCTACGGATGTGCAATAATCTATTACAGCCTTTTTTATTTTTTCAAAGGTGATTCTCAACAGTTCCTCATCCTCTTCCAGCAGTGTTACCCTAAAGCCCAGCAAGTCTGAATGAAAGGAGGACAATGGTACCACACATACGCCTTCTGTAGCAAGGAGGTAATAGGCAAAACGCTTGTCAGGAGCATAGTTTTTACCTTCAAACCATTGATCTAACAAAGCTTGAATAGCAGGATTGTCTGTATGCAGACGCTGCCCTTCCTTGAAAACCCCATCTTTGAATACTATTGAATTGTAAAATGCTCCATAAGTTTCGTTGAATTTGATCATGGGCACATTGCCCAATATGTCCGTAATGATCTTGCTCCTTTTGCCAATGGCTTCATTCCTTTCCTTTCGATATGGCGCATAAGCTGGGTCTGACAAAATTAATGGAATAGCATACTGTGGCAAAGTTGTGGAACATACCTCAGTCATTTTCACATCTTCCAATATCTCACAAAGTCTAGTAAAATCTTTGTCTTTATCTCTATTATAGAACTCCATCCAACCAGCACGGGCACCTGGCCACGGTACTTCTTTGGATATCCCTTTCATCGCAATACCTGGAACAGCGCCGATCACTTCGGCCAATGCATAAGCTCTGGCACCATTATAGGTGATGTTGTTGTAAATCTCGTCGCTGATCAGCATCAGGTTGAATTCTTCTGCTATAGCCACAATTCGCTGCAAAGTCTCCAAAGGATAAACCATACCCGTAGGGTTGTCTGGATTGATGATGAGAATACCAGCCACGTTAGGGTTGTATTTTACCTTGTTGTACAAGTCCTCAAGATCCGGATACCAGTGATTGTCCGGATCTAGTTTATAGGTGAGGGGTGCCATAGAAGCGTGGGCTGCTTCTGCAGAAGAATGGGTAGGATAGGCAGGGGAGGGACCAATAATCCTAGTGCTTGGGTGAAGGAATTGATAAACTTTGGAAATAGCGTCACCTAGTCCATTGAAAAACAGGATGTCGTTTTCAGTGATCTGTACACCCCCTAAAGCGTTATTTCTTTCAGCCAAGAACTTCCTCGTCTGCAATAGGCCTTTTGAATGACAATAGCCATAGGTTTTATCTTCTTGCACCAACTTGGTGATGATGTCTTTTATCCATGCAGGAATCTTTGCGTTTTTCTGGATGGGGTCTCCAATATTTTCCCAATATATCTTTTGTCCGCACCGCTCTACCTGCTCTGCTTTCTTTACGATCTCCCTGATCTCATATTCCAGCCTTTCTGCTCCTCTGGCCAGTAAAATACTACGCATATATTTTGTTACTTAGATGTTGCTATTATGGTATAACAGTTAGTTGCCGACAGGTTGTTATTTTATCAAGTCTTCCAATGCCTTTTCGTACTGAGCAAAGTTAAACTGTGTCAAGGAGTTTTCCATCTTTTCTCGAATCTTCTCATTGCATAAGTTGCCAATACTGCCTTCATGAGTATGTCTAATGGTTTTGTCAGGTACGTACTCTCCTTTTTCTATGATTTGCCCTACTCGCTTATAAGCTTCCCTAAAAGAAAGCCCTGCCGAAACTTCGTGATGTACGGCTTCCACGCTATAGATATAGTCGTACCGCTGGTCATTTACGATACCAGTATTCACTTTGATATTACTCAGCATTAGATCGGCCATTTGTAGGCAGCTTTTTAATTCTTGAATGGCAGGGAATAGAGTATCTTTCAATATTTGGAATTCCCTATGGTAGCCACTTGGCAGGTTGTTAATAATGAGCGTAATGTCCAATGGCAATGCCTGGATCTTATTGCATTTTCCTCTGATCAGCTCAAAAACGTCTGGATTCTTTTTATGGGGCATTATGCTAGAGCCCGTTGTCAAATGATCAGGGAAAGTGATGAACCCGAAATTTTGGCTGTTATACAAACAGGCGTCCATGGCCAATTTGCTTAATGTAGCGCTTAGGGATGCCATCCCAAAAGCCATAAACTTTTCTGTTTTTCCTCGGGCCATTTGTGCATTCACAACATTGTAATGCATGGTTTTAAAGCCTAATAATCTAGTGGTCATCTCACGGTCAAGCGGAAAAGAGCTGCCATAGCCCGCAGCAGATCCCAAAGGGTTCTGATTTACCATTTGATAGGCTGCTTGAAGCATACTCAAATCATCGGTCAGTGCTTCTGCATAGGAGCCAAACCAAAGGCCAAAAGAAGAAGGCATGGCAATTTGGAGATGCGTATACCCAGGTATGATCACATCTTTGTACTGATCACTTAGATTGATGAGGGTGGAAAAAAGTTGATGCGTCAGAGTAGCGATTTCTTTAATCTCATCCCTTAGGTACATTTTGATGTCTACCAGAACCTGATCGTTTCTGGACCTGCCCGTATGAATCTTCTTGCCTATATCGCCGATAGCTTCGGTCAACAAGTATTCTACCTGAGAGTGAATGTCTTCAAAGCTATCCGCTATAGAAAATTCTCCTTTGTCAATGGATAATAGAATATCCTTTAATGACTTTTCGAGCGCTGCCAATTCAGATTTGTCCAAAATCCCTACTTTTTCTAGCATTTTGCCATGGGCCAAAGAGCCCAACACATCATATCTGGCCAACACTTGGTCCAACTCTTGGTCGTTGCCAACCGTAAATATCTCGACTTGCTTCTCGGTAGCGGTTCCTTTATCCCAAAGTTTCATTTGTGTTTTGTAATTTATAAAAATGTCACCCCTACGGGGTTCTGATCGTTTATTAATGACCTGCTATAAGAATTTCATCCGTTCGGGATTTGCTTCCCTTGATATATAAAATGTTTGTATTTTCAGTTCTTTAGCATATGCCATTTTTTAAAAGGTAAATTCTTCTTTCATTCGCATTTTTTTTAATCGGTCTGAGACTGTGCCCTGTGATTTTATTCGGTACTCATTACCCCCAATATGATATTATTTACTCTATCCAGTCGAACAAATACTTTTTATCATGAGAAAATTGAATTTTTCTAGAAATGTATAATATTCCTCTTTAAATGATTTTGTACTATGGTGCTTTTCTTGACGGAGTATGTAATTATAAACTTTGTCAATTTGTGAGTGGCCGTAGGAAAAAGCACCATAACCCTCTTGCCAAGAAAATCTTCCACCGACAAAATTATTGCGATTGATGTAATTAGAGGAATTGTTTTTGATATCCCTTACTAATTCAGCTATACACATAGACGGTTTCAATCCAACAAATATGTGTACATGATCAGAAACGCCATTCACAATAATGGACTTTTGCTTTTTATTAGTAATGATACCAGAAATATATTGAAATAACTCATTTTTCCATTCTTTCCTAATTAAGTTTTCTCTGCCTTTTACAGCAAAAACTATTTGTACATAAATTTGAGAAAATGTTCCTGCCATAGCTGTGGTTATTTGTTGATGTTATCAAATTTTATAACTGTTTTATATCTTCTCACCTTTCAGGCTCTGATCACTTATATGATATAGATTTATAAGAATTTAATTTCTTCAGGATTGTCTTCTTTATAATGCTTTTCTTTACGCTCCTTTAGTTATTAACCCCGAAGGGGTAAAACTATTGTAGCAGTGTTATTTATTGCCTCTGCACAACCCCGAAGGGGTGGCATATTCAATCGTGCGATAAGTTATATCTCCAAGCCCTTCAACAATTCTATATATTTTATGATCCCTTCCCTCACCTCGTCTATCATGATATATTCATTGGGCGTATGGGACCGTGCTGACTGGCCAGGCCCAATTTTTATAGTAGTAAAAGGCATCAGCGCTTGATCTGAAAGCGTAGGGGATCCATAGTATTCCATTCCCATTTTTAAACCTTTCTGTACAATAGGGTGATCTAAGGCAATGCCAGATGCATTGAGTCTTGTAGAACGTGGTTTTACTTCTGCTCCTACTTTCCCTTGAATTATCTTTACGATTTCAGCATTGGTATAGCACTCAGTCGTACGTACATCTACCACAAAACTGCATAAGTCGGGCACTACATTGTGCTGGGTACCCGCATTGATTTGCGTTACCGTCATTTTGATGGGTCCCAAAACAGGAGACTCCTTTTCAAACTTGTAGTTGCGGAACCATTCTATATCAGTCATTGCTTTGTATATGGCGTTTTCTCCTTCATTGCGAGCCGCATGGCCTGTCCTACCATAAACCGTACAATCCAGAACCATCAAACCTTTTTCGGCAATAGCCATATTCATACCAGTGGGTTCGCCCACTATCCCCAAGTCGATCTTTCCCAAATCTTCCAATATGGAAGCTATTCCGTTCTGGCCCGAAATTTCTTCTTCTGCTGTAATGGCTACAATAAGCTTATATGGAAGTGATGGCAAACTATTCAGGTAAAGGAAAGTAGCCAATAAAGAAACCACAGAAGCACCAGCGTCATTGCTGCCGAGGCCAATGATCTTCCCCTCTTTTTCAATCGGCTTGAACGGGTCTGTATCCCATCCTAATGAAGGCTTTACCGTATCATGATGGGAGTTTAACAGAATAGTTGGTGCGTTCTCTGAATGGTTCTGGGTTATTGCCCACAAATTGTAGCCTTTTTGAAAGACTTCAATCCCCTTGCTTTCCAAGAAATGTGTGATGAGCATAGCAACATGCCGCTCTTCTTTAGAAAGGGAAGGAACCTGGATGATGTTTTTTAGTAATATTATTGCGTCATCGGTCAGCTCCTGAATCTTGTCAATGGAAGTATTTACTTCAGGCATAATTTCGTTCCTCCATAATTATCCTGCATTCGTAGGTTTTCCGAACTGCAAATGATGACCGAAGATACTCCTTTATTCAGTGCGGCAAAGGCGTTTTCCAGCTTTGGAAGCATGCCCTCTGAAACAGTTCCATCTTCCACCAGCCCTTTATATTTTTCTGTATTGATTTCTTTGATTACACTGTTATCGTCCTCTGGATTATGCAGTACACCTTTTTTTTCAAAACAATATACCAACTGCACTTCAAAGAATGCCGCTAAGGCTACTGCCAAAGCAGACGCAATAGTGTCGGCATTGGTGTTGAATAGTTGGCCGTGGCCGTCATGTGTAATAGGAGCGAAAACAGGTATCAATCCACTTTCAAGTAATGAAGCTAAAGTTTTACCATTGAGTTTTTCCTCTATTACATCACCTACCAAGCCATAATCAACTTTTCCCCCAGTTCTTCTTTTTGCAGTAATGATGTTGGCGTCAACTCCCGTCATTCCTATAGCGTTGCAGTTGAATGCTTGGAGTTGGGCTACTATGTTTTTGTTTACTAAGCCCCCATATACCATCGTCACTACTTTTAAGGTTTCTGCATCCGTTACCCTTCGGCCATCCACCATATTAGGTTGGATCCCCAGTTGCTCACCTATTCGGCTGGCAATATTGCCTCCGCCATGAACCAATACTTTATGGCCCGGAATAGCAGAAAAATCCCTGAGCACATTAGTTAATAGGGTATCGTTGTCTATTACTTTTCCTCCGACCTTTACTATTGTTATGGGTTGCATTGTTGTTTTTTATAATGATGTCAAATTATAAATTTGACTCTAATATTCGCTTTAGAACTGCTTGAGCAGCATATACTCTGTTTCCAGCAAGTTCTATCACTTTCGAATTGTCGATCACTTCATCCGTGGCAATTACATTTCTTCTTATGGGCAGACAATGCATAAATGTAGCGTATCTTTACTTAGAATTTTGCCATATTCTTGGTAACTAGACCAATTCTTGGCATAGATAAAATCTGCGCCTTTAAAAGCTGCATCTTGATCATGGGTAACATGCACACCTTCCAAGAGGCTGCTTTCCAATGCATAACCTTCAGGGAATGCCACTGTCAAGTCCACATTGGCACGCTTCATCCATTCCACAAATGAGTTTGGCACTGCCTGTGGCAATGCTCGAGGGTGTGGCGCCCATGTCAGGACAACTTTAGGTTTTGCTGCCTTTTTGTGCTCTTCGATCATCAATAGGTCTGCAAGAGACTGCAAAGGGTGTTTGGTGGCACTTTCCAAACTGATTACAGGAACTGATGAATACTGTATAAACTTGTGAAGCACTTCTTCTCTGTAGTCTTTCTCCCTATCGCTAAGGTTTGCAAAAGTCCTTACGCCCAAGACATCGCAATACTGACTCACAACGGCCACGGCTTCTTTGATGTGCTCCTGCTTGTCTCCATTCATTACTGCGCCATCTTCAAACTCGATTTGCCAACCTTCTTGGTTTATGTTCATGACAATGACTGACATGCCCAAATTCAGGGCAGCTTTTTGCGTGCTAAGACGGGTACGTAAACTGGGGTTGAAAAATATCATTCCCAATGTCTTATTCTTGCCAAGATTTTGATAAGAAAAAGGAGAGTGTTTTAAGCTTAAACCTTCCTTTACTAGAGCATCGACATCGGGGATATCATTAACTGACAGAAACTGCTTCATTGTTATTGGTTTTCTCGATCGCAACGATCAATCTGTTGATAAAATGGTCCGCATCTTCTTTTGTAAGTGACAGAGGAGGAAGCAACCGTAGTATATTGGGGTCGCTAGCGGAACCTGTAAATATTTTCTCTTTATGTACTAGGTGATTTCTAAGGTCTTTTACTGAGAAGTCAAACTTTAAGCCTAGCATCAACCCACGACCTCTGATCTCTACTATTTCCTTGATTGCTTGAAGCTTTTCTATAAGATATTGGCCAACTTCATGCGCATTCTTTACCAATTCTTCTTCCTCCATTACTTCCAACACTGCTAATCCGGCTGCGCAAGCCAAATGGTTTCCTCCAAAGGTAGTTCCCAATAGGCCAAACTTTGCTTCAAATTTAGGGCTGATCAAGACACCACCAATAGGGAATCCATTTCCCATACCTTTAGCCATGGTGATTAAATCTGGCTTTATACCAGCTTTCTGGTGAGCAAAGAAGTCACCCGTCCGGCCAAATCCAGACTGGATTTCGTCCATTATAAAAATAGCTTCATACTGCTTGCACAAAGATTCAATGGCTTGTAGGAATTCGTCTGTTGGTGTGTGAATACCGCTTACTCCTTGAATTCCTTCTATAATAACAGCACAAACGTCTCCCTTTTCTAAGGCCTGTTTTAGGGCATCTATATCATTGAGTGGCAAGAACTGCACATGGTGCGAGAAGTTTATTGGCGCTTGTATGGATGTGTTGTCTGTGATCGCCACAGCGCCAGAAGTCCTTCCATGGAAGGCTTTGTCAAAAGCAATTATTTTAGATTTCCCATTATGGAATGAAGCAAGCTTTAGGGCATTTTCATTAGCTTCTGCACCTGAATTGCATAAAAACAAATGATAATTCTCATACCCACATGCTTGGCCAAGTTTTTCGGCATAGGATTCCTGAAGGGTATTCAAGATGGAGTTAGAATAAAAGCCAAGCTTTCCCAATTGTTCTGAGACTTTCTTGACATAATGAGGATGGCTATGGCCAATACTGATTACAGCATGTCCTCCATAAAGATCCAGGTAAGTCTGGCCATTGCTATCAGTTACGTAGCAGCCTTTTGCTTGTACAGGTTCAATGTCAATTAAAGGGTAAACATTAAAAAGATCCATGATTTCTAGTATTTATGGATTTCCGCCCTATTTTGAGCGCTTTAAACAATTTTTTCAATTTTTTTATAAGAGGCTACAATGCCCTTGATCAATGCCGAACTAAGGCCATGATGTTCCATTTCATTCAAGCCAGCAATCGTACAACCTTGAGGTGTGGTCACTTTATCAATGGCGTCCTCAGGGTGCTGGTTAGTTTCCAGCAATAGCGAAGCTGCGCCCAGTGCTGTTTGAGAAGCGATCACCTGTGCCTCTTCAGCGTGAAAGCCTACTTCCGTTCCACCTTGTGAAGCTGCCCTGATAAATCTTAAAAAGAAAGCAATGCCACAAGCCCCTAATACGGTGGCAGCTTGCATCAGTCTTTCATCGATGATCATGGCTTTGCCCATGGCATCAAAGATGGTTTTAATTTCGTCAAGAACATCAGATGAAGCGTTGGCGCTAGCGATACATGTCATGGACTGACCAATAGCAATGGCGGTATTAGGCATAGCGCGAATTACCCTAATTTCTTCTCCAAGAGTTTTTGTAATATCGCTGATTTCAATGCCGGTAATGACAGAAATCACAGTATGTTGCTTAGAATTTAGTACTGGTTTGATTTCCTCAAGTAGGCCGTTAAGTTGCTTGGGTTGTACCGCTAAGATAATGAGGTCTGATTCTTTTACAGATTCTTTATTGTTGTTCGAAACGGCAATGGCTAAGTCTTTCAAAGGCTCTAGTGCTTGAACATTCCGCCGTGTAACAATGACATCATATTGAGCAGATAGAGCAGGCTTTCTAAGTCCTTTTGCTATGGCCACGCCTAAGTTGCCTCCTCCCAAGATTGCTATTTTTTTCTTTGCCATTATCTGCTATGTTTTGTTATTATTATTCTAAATCAAAATCCAATGCTTTTTAATGTCAGACCTGCAGTTTCGTCAAGGCCATACATCAAGTTCATATTTTGTACCGCTTGCCCAGAAGCGCCTTTTAGAAGGTTATCTACCGCACTAGTGATGAGTACTTTGTCTTTGTATTTTTCTATCTGAAGCAAGCATTTATTAGTGCCCACTACTTCTTTCAAGCTTATTGGGTTATCCGATACTATCGTGAATGGGTGATTAGCATAAAAGTCCTTATATGTTTTCACCAATGACTCAATATTTTTATCCGTCCTCATATAGGCACTGATAAAAATGCCTCTGGTAAAGTTTCCTCTTACTGGGATGAGGTTGATCTCTGGAGCATCTCCTCCAGCTTCCTCCAAGGATTGCCTTATCTCAGCCAAGTGTTGATGCTCGAAGGCCTTATAAATGGATATGTTGTTGTTTCTCCAACTGAAGTGACTTGTTGCGCTCGGATTTTGTCCAGCACCAGTAGAACCTGTAATGGCATTAATATGTACCTCCTCCGTCAACATCCCTTGGGCTGCCAAAGGAAGTAGCGCCAACTCTATTCCAGTGGCAAAACAGCCGGGATTGGCAATATGATTAGCTGACTTTATGGACTCTTTATTGAGTTCTGGCAATCCGTATATGAAGTCGTGGTTACTAGATTTTATCCGGAAATCTTGGCTAAGGTCTATGATCTTAGTGTTGGCAGGAAATTGATGCTCGGCCAAGAATGTTTTAGAGTTTCCATGGCCCAAGCACAGAAAAACAACATCTGCATCGGTAGGAGCGCCTGAAAATGTAATTTCAGTGTCTCCAATAAGATCTTTGTGTACCGCATACAAAGGCTGTCCCGCATGGCTATTGCTCATGACGAAAGATATCTCTACTGCTGGATGCGTTAAAAGTACTCTTAACAATTCTCCCGCCGCATATCCGGCACCTCCAATAATTCCAGCTTTGATCATTGTTACTTTTATTTTAAGGTTTAAAAATGTTTATTGTTAATAGTTTAATCTCGCCTCTACAGGGCGGTTGTTGCTATGAGGATACCATCTACAGAGATATTGCCCCGATGGGGCATGACTTGTCTGTTGATGCCTTTCTCCAACAGCCTCCTGAGGCGAATTAACCTATCTTTGCGTTCATCTTTGCGCCCTTTGCGTGAAACCTTTCACCTACTTTTCGATCTACTACTCTTTGTCCTTTTCCCATTTTTTAACCCCTTCGGGTTGGTTTTGGCTGGATCGCCCTTGGCTATTCATGTTGAAGGCTTTCAGGCTTGTTGATTCTCAACTCAACATTCAGCACTTAAAATTTCTCACTGCTGCATTAGCCATGGGATTGCTTCACTTCAATTGAACCAACTATTACTGGATTCTCCCATCATGCTACTTTTTCGATCAACTACACTTTATCGTTCGCAATGCCGGTAAATTTCGAAATTCAGCAGTTTGGCCCTAGCAGCGCTTGTGTCATCTTGAAGTCGCTCATTGGTATATTAGCCATCAGCACAATGGCTCCTACTTCCATCTTCCTGCTTTTCCAATTCAAAACTCAACATTCAACATTCAAAATTTTCTCATTGGTACATTAATTATCTTCATTCACCGCCCTATATATCTTCAATGGGTTAGCCAGTATTTTTGTAAATCCTCTTACGTCAGCGCCAGTCCATCCTTTGTTCATTTCACCGTAGCTGCCAAACTTAGAAGACATGAGGTCATGTTCCGATTCTATTCCTTGCAGCTCGAAACGATAAGGCAGGAGTTTTACGAATACCTTCCCAGATACAGTAGTTTGAGTATCTTCTAAGAACTTCTCGATGTTCCGCATTACGGGGTCAAGGAACTGGCCTTCGTGCACAAACATGCCATACCAGTTAGCTAATTGCTCTTTCCAGTACAGTTGCCATTTGGTAAGCGTATGTTTTTCAAGCAGGTGATGTGCTTTTATAGTAAGCAATGCTTCGCCAGCTTCAAAACCTACCCTGCCTTTTATCCCGATAATGGTATCTCCTACATGTACATCGCGCCCTATAGCATAGGCCGAAGTAATGTCTCTGAGTGCTTGAATGGCTTTGTAAGGTGCATCGAAAGTTTGGTCATCTATGCCTACCAATTCTCCTTTTTCGAAAGTGAGCGAGATAGTCTGTTCACTATCTTTCTGTAGTTGGCTTGGAAAGGCTTCATTTGGCAAAGTGAGCTTAGAGCCCAAAGTCTCTTGACCTCCTACACTTGTGCCCCAGAGCCCTTTGTTGATAGAATATTTTGCTTTTTTCCATTCTAGATCAAGACCAGCTTTTCGTAAATATTCGATTTCTTCTTCCCGAGACAGTTGTTGATCACGGATGGGTGTAAGAATCTCAATTTCGGGGCATAGGATATGGAATACAAGGTCAAATCTCACTTGGTCATTTCCGGCACCTGTACTGCCGTGAGCAATATATTTTGCATTGATTTCTTTAGCATACTTTGCAATGGCAATGGCTTGGAATACTCGTTCGGCACTAACAGAGAGTGGATAGGTGTTGTTGCGTAGGGCATTGCCGTAAATGAGAAAGCGAACGCATTGCTTATAGAAATTCTCTACTTCATCGATGGCAGCGTGATGCGTTACCCCCAAAGAGTAGGCTCTTTCTTCAATGCCTTTCAACTCTTCTTCTGAGAAGCCTCCTGTGTTGACCACTACTGAGTGCACATCTAACCCTTTGTCCACAGTTAGGTAACTGGCACAATAAGAGGTATCCAATCCACCACTGAAGGCTAATACTACTTTCTCTTTCATAATGCTTGACCGTTAACAGTTCGCTTGTTCTATAAATATGATTAATTTCTGATCGCTCTATCTAATGCCCATTACTTCTTGGTGTAAAGCGGCAGGGAAGCCACTTTTAATCGCAATAGGGTTTGATGAACTAATCTTCAAAACTATAACATTTATTTTAAAAAAATTTTAATGACGCATAGAAATCCCTTTCAAGTCTTCACTTTAAAAAGGATGGTCGGAAAACTCAGGGAGTAGATGCTGCCATATAAACAGCATCAGATTGCTTATATGGCAGGTACTGCTTCTTTTGATTCCTTGGCTTTTTCAGCGGCAGCTTTTGCTTTAGCTTTGGCAAGAGGGTCGTACAGCATGCCTGTGCATAGGCAGTATTTCCTCTCCGTCCTTACCAAGATGTCATAGTTGCGACAGCTTTGGCAACCTTTCCAGAATTCGTCATCGGTAGTCAGCTCAGAGAAAGTTACTGGCTTGTAGCCCAACTCGGAATTGATCTTCATTACGGGCAGGCTTGTCGTGATCCCGAATATTTTTGCATTAGGATATTTCTTTCGAGAAAGCTTAAATATGGCTTTCTTTATTTTTTTTGCTAAGCCATACCCTCTGTAGTCTGGGTGAACAATCAAGCCAGAATTGGCGACGTATTGTTGGCCGCCCCAGCTCTCAATATAACAGAAGCCTATAGGGGCATCCTCATGCACTACGATTACGGCTTTTCCTTCCTCCATTTTACGGATCAGGTATTCTGGGGTGCGCTTCGCTATACCAGTTCCACGTACCTTAGCCGCTTCTTCCATCATGGTACAAATGCTTTGAGCGTATATAAAGTGTTTTTTTGAAGCAATTTGAACTGTTAATTCCATGGGTTTTAAGTATTTAAAATTTTAATAACCCCAAAGCACAATGCTTTAGCTAAATGATTGTTGGATTAAAATTTAAATTAAAATATTAAGGTCGGAAAAAGCAGAACACGTAGTTCCACAGAATAGATTAGCCCCTTACGGGCCTAAAGGCCCTATAAGAAATAGACATCACAACACCATTCACAGCTGGGGAAGCTGTGGCTAAAAGGGGGTTATGTATGTCTGTATATCTTTTCATGGAGGTCACAAAGGTATAACAATTATACAGTATGAAGCAATAATTGTTGGTTATTTTTTTGCTCCTTCTAAAGCTCAAAATGATTTAGATACAAGGAAAGTTCCATTTTTATTATAAAATAATTCATAAAGTAATCAACGGCGAGGAGGGCTTGATATTTAAGTGTAAATCCAAATCGAACCTTAGTCAATGTTCATCGAATAAATGAGTTAAGGACTGTAGAAGTGCAAAACATATCTCCAAAATAATTTCTTAAATAAGTCCTTATTGGTAAATTTACGGCCGGGAAACAAAGCTTTCTTAATAAGCATTTTCCAATTAGAACCCATAAAAATTTTTATCTATGACTTCAGCGAGGAGGGGTTCTCCTGACGCTCTTTGTGTTAAAGAGTGTTTGCTGAGGTTGTTGTAGACAATACACAAACTAATAATCATGAAAGTAACAGTAGTAGGAGCAGGAAATGTAGGCGCAACCTGTGCTGATGTACTCGCTTACAGGGAAATTGCCAATGAGATTGTCCTTGTCGATATCAAAGAAGGGCTAGCTGAAGGAAAAGCCTTGGATATCTGGCAAAAAGCCCCCATTAATTTGTATGATTCAAGAACAATAGGTTCTACCAACGATTATTCAAAGTCTGCTAATTCCGACGTTGTCGTAATTACTTCCGGGCTGCCTAGAAAACCAGGCATGAGCCGCGATGACCTTATCGAAACCAATGCGGGAATAGTAAAGTCCGTTACAGAAAATGTTATTAAGCATTCGCCAAATGCTATTTTGATCATAGTTTCCAATCCTTTGGATGTGATGACTTATCAAGCCCATTTGGTTTCAAAGCTGCCAAGAGAGCGCGTCATTGGTATGGCCGGCATCCTGGATACAGCACGCTATAGGGCCTTCTTGGCCGAGGCGCTTAACGTCTCTCCTAAAGACATCCAAGCAGTATTGATGGGTGGTCATGGCGATACTATGGTGCCGCTTCCAAGATATACTACAGTGGGAGGAATTCCTGTAACTGAGTTGATCGAAGAAGACAAATTGAATGCCATCATCGAAAGAACCAAAACTGGGGGAGGCGAGTTGGTAAAACTGATGGGCACTTCTGCATGGTACGCTCCAGGAGCTGCTGCTGCACAAATGGTAGAGGCCATTGTAAAGGACCAGCGTAGGGTGTTCCCTGTATGTGTTAAATTGGAAGGAGAATATGGCATAAAAGATTGCTATTTGGGTGCTCCGGTCATTCTAGGAAAAAATGGGGTGGAGAAAATTATCGAGCTTCAATTGAATGAAAAGGAAAAAGCTGATTTGGAAACTTCAAGACAGCATGTTCGTGAAGTGATGGAAGTATTAGAGAAAATGATCTAATCATTAATTTGCCATAATAGTAAAGAGGTCATGGTTTACATCATGGCCTCTTTTTTTTAGTATTTGATCTGCTTTTTCGACGTTCGACCAAACGCTCATCCATTTGTGCTTTCCTTTCAAAACATTGACTGCCAGCATCTGTTATGTTCCCAAATAAAATCTTTTGCATATGAGTGATCATGTTTATAAAATCATCGAGCTGACAGGTTCTTCCACCAGTTCTATAGAAGATGCCATTGAAAGAGCGGTTGAAAAAGCCTCGGAAACAGTACGCCATTTGCGTTGGTTTGAAGTGACAAATACCCGAGGATTGATAGAAGAGGGCAAGGTGAAATACTATCAGGTAACCTTGAAAGTCGGTTTTACAATGGAGGATGAATAGACAAATTTATTCCATTGCCGAGACGAGAATACAATATTGTACTTGAATACGCGATTTACTTTAGTAATTTGCATAGTGAAAGTGCAATGTGTTCTGAGTAACTCTTGGTATAGATTAAACATATGTCGAAAAAGTCAATTGTCATCACTGCTATAGGAATCGTTATATTGGGTGTCTTAGGTTATTTTGCCTATCGGTATGTATTTCTAAAAGAAGAGGTCAATATATTTTCACTTGTTCCTGATAGTGCTCTTTTGGTATATGAATCAAGCAATATATCGGAAGATTGGCAGAACCTCCAAGGGAAAGAGCTTTGGGAAACCCTTCGTTCTATCCCCTCCCTGTCTCAAGTGGAGGAAGATGTTGCTTTGTTAGACACCTTGGCGACAGAAGCACCCAATATCAGCAAGTTCTTTCATAATAGGCCTTTTTTGATGTCTATGCACGCTGTAAGCAAAGACCAGTTTGACTTTTTATATGTGGTAGAGATAGATCAAGATGATTTCTCTATCGTGAATAAAGGCTTGAAATACCTTAAAGAATCATGGGAGGCAAGGGAACAGAAAAGAGTCTTTAATGGCTTAGATATTTATGAACTTAGAGAAGCGAATACTACTAGGATTTTTACTTATATAATTGAGAACGGACATTTAATTGGAAGTTTTTCACCTCTTTTGGTTGAGGATGCCATTCGGAATATCAACAGCGATTTTGCCAATAGTTTTCTTGTCTTACGTAATAGAACGCAAGGCATTTCTGGTGTAGCGGCTTCAGCAGGCATGTTGCATATTAACTTATTGCGGATGCCCGATTATCTTTCCCTTTTTGGTCATGAAAAGGGCAAAAAAAATATTGTTGACCATTTTGGAGAAGTTGCTCTATTGGAAGTTGACCTTCAGGGCGAGAGTCCATTGTTCAATGGTTTTACTGTAGCTGGAGCATCAACAAAAGATACCTGGTTAAATACATTGAAGGGGCAAAAGCCACAGGCGCTAGGGTTTGCCAATCTTTTGCCGGATAGAACGAGTATTTTTCACCACATTACTTTCGATAACGCTCCAAGCTGGTTGGTTGGGCTCAAACAGTTTTGGGTGGCCAATAGCCCCAAGCATATGGAGCGGTGGGACAACTTTGCTGCAGCTTATGGTTTAGAGCAAGATGATGTCTTTACACTTTTCGACAAAGAAATTGGTTTGGCGATACTGGAGTCTATTGAGATACAATCGCCAGATAAATTGGCTTATTGGCGTTGCAAAGAAGTGGAAAGGGCACTAGGAATACTCGATGATTTAGCAGAACAAGCGAGCATTGCCAAGAATGACACCCTATATGCCGAAGAGTATAGCGGAGTGAAAATACGACAATTGGACCTTGAAGAATTTCCTGCTATGGTTTTGGGAGAGATGTTTGAAGGATTTGAAACCTGCTATTATATGCCCATCGATGATTATGTGGTCATCGGAAATAGCGTTCAAGTATTGAAAAGCCTCCTCAATGATATAGAAAGGGAAGCAACGTGGGGGAAGTCAGTAAAATATAATGAATTTTTATCCAACTCAATAAGAGAGTCCAATTATGAATTGATGATTAATACGCCAAAAGTTTGGCCTATGCTTTTAGAAGGTTTAGGCCCTAAATGGGAAAGCTTTGCTCAGGAAAATAATGTAGCATTAAAGCAACTGGAACTGATTGGCCTTCAATTCAGCAATATCGATGAGGATTTCTACACAAGCATTACTTTAAAACAAGGACCTCCGTTGGTGGCCAAAGCCCAAGCCGATATTATGAATGTGCACCACGTTTATTTAGACCGTGACATTATTACGAAGCCCTTTATTGTTAAGAATCACACAAATGGCAATAGAGAAGTTTTGTTGCAAGATTCGGCGTTTGTGGTACAATTGATTTCTTCTGAAGGCAGAATCTTATGGAAAGATTCAGTACAGGCACCGATTATTGGAGAAGTTGCCCAAATCGATTATTACAGTAACGGCAAGCTACAGTATTTTTTTGTTACAGAAAACCATGTGCATGTAATCGACAGAGAAGGCAACTACGTGTCTGGATTTCCACTGACTTTAGATTATTCTGTAGGCTTTGCTTCTGTGATAGATTACGACAACAGTAAGCGCTATAGGTTCTTGATCAGCGATACGCGAGGCAATTTATACATGTACGACAAGGAGGGAAAGGGCCTTGAAGGTTGGACACCCCGCAGTATGGACTTTAGGCTCTCGAGTGCTCCCGGGCATTTAAGGGTTCGTGGGAAGGATTATATATATGCGGTGCAAGAGAATGGCTCGGTGAAGGTGATGAACCGTAGAGGGGAAATGTATTCAGGGTTCCCGCTCAAATTAGAGGACAAAATAATAAGTCCTTTATTTATTGAAATCGGATCAAATTCAGCTCAAACAAGGTTTACTGCGATTACAGAAAATGGTCTTTTGGTTCAGTTTAACCTAGAAGGGAAAGTGCTTTCACGAGAGCAATTGTACAAACCGTCCGCTATGACCACTTTTAGGCTTGTGCCTGGCGCTCTCAATAGAGGATATGTTATATTACGACAGGATATGCGAAGAGTAGCTATATTGGGCAGAAAGGGAGAAGTCATGTTTGAAAAGGATTACCTGTCTTCTGAGGAGATGAAAGCCCAGTATTACTATTATAATGCCGAAAATATCAAGATCGCTATAACAGACCCTATCCAGAGTTTTACCTACATATATGATATTGCAGGCAATCTCATAAGTGGCCAACCGATAGAAAGCGATGACGAGATTGGACTCTTATATTTCGAAGGGAACAATAATTTTAGGCTGTATAGTGTATATGGCCGCAAGTTTTCGTTAGCATCTTTCTAGCGTTAGCTTTTCATTTCTGCAACTTCTGTGTGATGATCCTCTTGAAGTAGAAATAGAACCCAACAATAGAAAATGTCAATAGTATTAGGAATGATATCTGATTGATGTTGCCTTGGCCTCCACTGATGGTTTCTCTCAATGCAGACGCCGTGCTTCCTGCCCAGATGAACAGCAATGTACGGGGCAACATGCCCAAAAAACCCGCCCATATAAACTGAAAGAAGGGAACCCGCATCATGGAGAGTACGACATTCATAATAGCAAAGGGCAATATGGGTGAAATCCTGCACAGAATGATAAAGGTAAATGATTGTTGATTTACGGCATGCATGAGATCATTTACTTTAGGCAGATCTTTTATCGCATTTAAGAACCTTCCTTGGTCGGCCAACCGTGCTAGCTGATAGCCAACGGCGGAGGCCGCTAAGTAGGCCACCAGCATAAACGGAACAGCCTGCCAGCTGAGGAAATAACCGCTCACCAATGCTACGAATGTGGTGGGCGTAAGGGCCAGTGCCATACTGGCGATCGTGCCGATGTAAAATAACGCCCATTGAATGTGGGTGAATGACCTTAAATAGGGCTCGTATTGCAATACCGTATAAGTGATAATGGCACTGCAAAGAAGCGGCATTACGGACATCCAAAGGAGTAAGAAAAAAGAAAGCTTGTTCTTGCGTAGAAGTTGAACAGGGGACATCAAGAGACGTTAAAGAGATAAAAAATGGGTAACTTGCTGCAAGTTAATAAAACGGCTCGACTTTGAGTGAATGAAGGGCGAGCCAATGATGGGCAGACAGTCGCAAATGCTCAGAGTCACGACCTTAAAACATTTACAAACTATTACATTATTGTTTATGAAATTCGGAACAAAAGCCATTCATGCAGGCGTTCGTCCTGATCCTTCTACCGGAGCAATCATGACGCCTATTTATCAAACCTCAACATATGTGCAGACCTCCCCTGGAGCACACAAGGGATATGAATATTCTAGGACGCATAATCCTACCCGAACAGCTTTGCAAGACAGTCTTGCCGCTTTGGAGAACGGTAAATATGGACTATGCTTTGCATCTGGACTCGCCTCTGCAGATGCTGTAATCAAACTCCTGAAACCTGGTGATGAAGTGATATGCTCCAATGACTTATATGGAGGGAGCTATAGGATTTTTACCAAAGTGTTTGCCAACTATGGCATCAAGTTCCATTTCGTTGGTATGGAAGATGTTGGTAATATAGCCCAATATATCAATGAAAATACTAAAATGATGTGGATAGAGACACCTTCAAATCCTATGATGCAAATCATCGACATCGAAGGTGTAGTGGCAGTGGCCAAGCAACACGGAATTAAAGTTGTGGTAGATAATACTTTTTCCACGCCATATTTGCAGACGCCCCTGGATTTAGGAGCGGATATCGTTACTCATTCGCTTACCAAATATATAGCTGGCCACTCGGATGTAGTGATGGGAGCGCTCATTTTGAATGACAAGGAATTGGCTGAACAGTTGGCTTTCATTCAAAATGCTTGTGGGGCCGTACCGGGTCCTCAAGATTGCTTTTTGGTACTGAGGGGCATTAAAACATTGCATGTGAGAATGCAACGACATTGTGAAAATGGCCATAAAATAGCGCATTATCTGAAATCGCACCCCAAGGTGGATGCCGTAAACTGGCCGGGTTTTGAGTCGCACCCTAATCATGATATAGCCAAAAAACAAATGAGGGATTTTGGTGGTATGATCTCTTTTACGTTAAAAGGAGATGCTGTTGAGGATGCTGTAGCTGTATTGGAGAAGTTCAAACTCTTTTCATTGGCCGAATCGTTGGGTGGTGTAGAGTCGTTGAGTGGACATCCTGCTACGATGACCCATGCAAGCATCCCCAAAGAAGAAAGGGAAAAAGTTGGGCTAAAAGATTCATTGATTCGCTTGAGTGTCGGAATCGAGGATGCTGAAGATCTTATTGAAGATCTGAAACAGGCATTGGATTAAGGACAGGCCAATCTTAAAAAATAAAGTGCATTCCGTTTTTCTTTATGAATGAACGGAATGCACTTTGAGTTTAAATGGGTCTGAGAAGATTAATTGGTCTCCAAAATTTGGAATAGTTCGTCGAGTTCCGGGGTGAGAATGATCTCAGTCCTTCTGTTTTTCTGCTTTCCTTCGGACGTCTCATTAGAGTTAAGAGGTGCATGCTCTCCTTTACCAGCAGCAGTGATTTTAGTAGGGTCGACACCCGACTCAGTAAGGATATTGACAATAGAAGTAGCACGAAGCACACTCAAATCCCAGTTGTTTTGCATGTATTGCGACTTTCTAGAGATCGGCACGTTGTCAGTATGGCCTTCTACCATAATATTGATCTCAGGATTGTCTTTTAAAACACCTGCAAGTTGTTTCAAGGCTTCAACCCCTTTTTTGTCTACCACTATACTGCCCGATCCAAAAAGAAGTTGCTCAGCTAGTGACACGTAGACCTTGCCATTCTTGATATTGACAGTCAAGTCGTTCTCTTTAAAATTGAGCAGTGCTTGGCTCACTTTATGTCGCAAATCGTTTACAGCTTTTTCTTTTTCCTCCAGCACCTTTTCTAGCTCATGGATCTTTTTCTGCTGATCGACAAACTCTTTGCTCAGCTTATCGCTGTTCACCAATAGGTTGTTATAGTACTTTTCTAGTTCGCCATATTTCTTGTTCATCTGAGCAGTGTCAGCAACAAGCTTATTGATCTCCCCATTGAGTTTTTCTATTCTATTGGTGAGTTTCTCGATTTCCTCTCTGGCCATTTCCAACTGTTCTTCCAGGTCGGCCTTTTCATTTTCTGTGTTGATTTTGTCGGTTAGCAGCGCATCATATTTTTTGGTTGAAACACAACTAGAAAAAAAGATGGCAACGAACAAAAACAAACCGATTAGCTTATTGTAATGTGGATAATTCATGATGTTTTAGTCAGGTTAATTTTGCTTGCCAATATAAAGCATATCCCTCTAATATGAAATAGTGTTATCATTGGTAGGCTTGTTTCACTGGCTTTTTATTCCCATGCTTTTAACTTATATTGATTGTAAAAACCATAGATATGAATACACAAGGAATGCTTAAAGAAGGTGCTTTGGAAGGAAAGACCTTTATTGTTACAGGAGGAGGAACTGGGTTGGGGAGGTCAATGGGGAAGTATTTCCTCGAACTAGGGGCAAACCTTGTAATCACCAGCAGAAAGATTGAAGTGTTGGAAGAGGCGGCAAAAAAGCTGGAGCACGAAACAGGAGGGAACGTGCATGCAGTAGCCTGTGATGTTCGGGATTACGGATCAATAGAAACCGTGATTGAGGAGACTATAAAGCGTTTTGGACAGGTGGACGGTGTCTTGAACAATGCAGCAGGAAATTTTATAAGTCCCACAGAAAGACTTAGTGCAAGGGCCTTTGAGACGGTCATCGATATAGTGCTGAAAGGAACCTGCAATTTTACTTTGGCTATAGGAAAACATTGGATAGCACAAAAGCAAAAAGGTGTTTTTTTAAATATTGTTACTACCTATGCTTGGACTGGCTCAGGCTATGTTGTACCATCTGCCTGTGCCAAGGCGGGCGTATTGGCGCTGACACGCTCGTTGGCAGTGGAGTGGGCCAAGTATGGGATAAGATGCAACGCCATAGCGCCAGGGCCTTTTCCTACCGAAGGAGCTTGGAGCAGACTGTTGCCAGGGGAAATGGTCGAGCGGTTTGATCCTGCAAAGAAAGTGCCGTTAAAAAGGACAGGCGAGCATCAGGAGCTGGCGAACCTGGCAGCCTATCTCATGTCTGATTTTTCAGCCTACGTAAATGGGGAAGTAGTGACGATAGATGGAGGAGAATGGCTTATGGGTGCAGGGGAATTCAACAACCTTGAGGCTGTGCCGAGTGAGATGTGGGATATGTTAGAACAGCAAAGAAAGCGGTAAGGCTGGACCTCATATATTCATCTTTTGCCAATATTGCCTATGCCAAAAAGATATGTGATTACCGATATACATGGTTGTGCCGCCACTTTCCTGAAGTTGCTGAGAGAACAAGTAAAGCCCGCAAAAGAAGACGATATATATCTGTTGGGTGATTATGTGGATCGAGGTCCTAATAGCAAAGGTGTATTGGATATTATCTTCGAGATGCAACAAGATGGCTTTGCAGTGAAATGTTTGCGAGGTAATCATGAGCAGTTTCTCTTGGATGCTCTCGAGGATAGTAGATTTGAAATGCACTGGCTAGACAATAATGGGGGCGCAGAAGCCCTAGCAAGTTTTGGTGTAGATTCGGTGCATGATATTCCATCAAAATATATCCGATTCATAGAGGACTTACCGTACTATTTTGAGCTTCCCGATTATTTTTTGGTGCATGCAGGATTTAATTTCAAAACTGAAAAACCTTTTGAAGATAAAGAGGCCATGCTTATGATCCGCAATTTCCCAGTGAATCACCAAGTGGTAAAAGGAAAGAGCATTATCCACGGCCATACACCTACACCTTTACACAAAATCAAAACGAATTTGGATGATGGTGCAGCGGTAAAAATAAACCTCGATGCAGGATGTGTGTATAAAGAAGCTCCTGATATGGGATATCTTGTCGCACTGGAGCTCAACGCTTGGCAGCTTATGATCGAACCTTGCATCGACCAGGTCAATAGCTAATGTGAAAGAATAAAATCTGAATACCTCCCAAGCCTTTCAACAAAAATTGCTTATTTTGGATGATATGAAATCATAACAGGAAGGACAGGCAATTGAGAAATTTTAAGATTTATAGGTCCTCTGCGGGGTCGGGGAAAACTTTCACACTCACCAAGGAATATCTAAAACTGGCTTTGCGATCGCCAGAATACTTCAAGACCATCTTGGCAGTAACCTTTACCAATAAGGCTACTCAAGAGATGAAGAGCCGGATTATTGAGCAGTTGCACAAGCTGTCTGAAGGAGAAGGAACGGCCTTGGTGCCTGAGTTGTGCGAGGCTACAGGTTTGGATCCAGCACGCTTGCAAGTTAGAGCAAAACAGGTGCTTACCAACATCTTGCATAATTATTCTCAATTTTCGGTGAGTACGATCGACAGCTTTTTCCAAAAAGTAATTCGCGCCTTTACGCGAGAGATTGGATTGCAATCTAGCTTTACGCTTGAGCTGGATCAAAAGAAAGTCTTGGACGAAGTGATCGATCTTGTGCTTCAAGATGTAGGAAAGAATGAGCAGCTTACCCATTGGCTGACCCAATTTGCTGAAGAAAAAGTCGAAGCTGGAAGCAATTGGGATTTTATAAAAGATATCCGCATGCTTGGCCAAGAGATTTTTCAGGAGCACTACAAGTCCTTTGAAAAAGACATTGCGGCCACCGTGAAGCAAGAGGACTTTATCCCGCAACTGCTGAAAAAGCTGAAGGGCATCATTTATACTTTTGAAAATGAGATGAAAGCCTGTGGCACAAAGGCCATTGAAGTCATGGCTGCGCACGGTTTGGAAGTCAATGACTTCTCCTATGGAAAATCGGGTGTTATGGGTTATTTGGAGAAGATTACACAAAAAGATGACTATGAACCTAAGCTTAGGGTGAGGTCAGCACTCAAAGGCCCAGAAAAGTGGCATGCTAAAGCATCGAAAAAAGCCACGCTAATAGCAGAAGCCGTCATGGCGGGGCTAGGGGAATGCTTGGAAATCGCTGTTTCAAAATACGATACAGACTATCCACAATATGAATCTGCCCGGCAGATCATGCGGTTCATATACACCTTTGGCATTTTGGCGAACATTACGCAGAAATTGGAGGATTATAGGGATGAAAATGACGTGATGTTGATCTCCGATGCGGGTACCTTCTTGAAAGAAATCATTGGTGGCAATGACGCCCCCTTTATATATGAGAAAATAGGTGCTACATATAAGCATTACTTAATTGATGAATTTCAGGATACTTCTGGTTTTCAGTGGGAAAATTTCCGCCCTCTTGTGCAAAACAGTTTGGCAGAGGGGCATAGCAACCTTGTGGTGGGTGATGTGAAGCAGTCTATTTATCGATGGCGAGGAGGGGACTGGCAATTACTGTTGGAAAAGATTGTAGAGGACATTGGAGCGGCTCAAACTGAAGAACTGAACCTCAATCAAAATTGGCGCAGCGGAAAGAACATCATTGATTTCAACAACAGCTTGTTTGCCGGCACTCCTTCGTTATTGGAGGCGCTCAGTTTGGAAGGGTTAAAATATATAGAAAATGAGTCGTTGCAGGAGTTTTTAAAAACTGAAGCCTCCAAGATTGCAATAGCTTATAAAGATGTCTTTCAGGAGTTTCCCGTTCAGCGAGGTAGCCAAGTTAGTCCTGGGTATGTGAATATTTCCTTTGTGCAGTCTCTTGGGGAAGACGAGGAATCAGAAGCCCCAACGTCGAGCTGGAAGGAAGAGGTCTTGAAAATGATACCCAAGATGGTAGAAGATTTTCAAGATAATGGATATGCTTTAAAAGATATCGCTTTTTTGGTGCGGAATAAGAGTGATGGCAAACTGATAGCGGATAGGCTTTTGGCATACAAAAGCTTGCCTGAAGCCAAGCCAAGCTATCGCTATGAAGTGATCTCATCTGAATCGCTTAAAATTGGTTCAGCTGTTTCTGTGGGGATGATTATCAATGCGATGCGGTACTTCGACAATCCAGAAGACGTGATTGCCAAAGTGAATATGATCTATGACTACCAGGTATATGTTAGGGGCAGGCACATAGACCAACATGCTCTATTTATGGCAACCGTCAATGAAGCGATTCCCTATAACTGGTTGCCTGAGAATTTTGAAATGGTTGAAGCTAGCCTTACAAGTCTACCATTGTACGAAGTGATAGAGGTATTGGTGCGGGTATTTGATCTGCAAGACTTGAGTGGTGAGTATGCTTATATGCAGGCCTTTCAAGATACTGTGCTGGAATATAGCAAGAATGAAAATGCTGATATCGCTTCCTTCTTGAAATGGTGGGACGAGCAAGGGCAGGATACAACCGTACAGATTTCGGATACGACAGATGCGATGAAGATCATGACTATTCATAAGTCTAAAGGATTGCAGTACAAGGTTGTGGTAGTGCCCTTTTGTGACTGGAAAATCGACCATGATCCTACTCAGAACAATACGCTATGGTGCTGCTCGGATTTGCCTCCTTTCAACGAGATCCCTTATTTGCCGCTCAAGTATTCCGGTATCCTCAAGTCTACTATATATCAAGAAAGTTATTACGAAGAGCGCATAAAGGCCTTTATGGATGCTCTGAACTTACTTTATGTAGCCTTTACGAGAGCGGAGGAAAATCTTTGGGTAATGGGAGAGTTGCCAAAGAAAAATAAAAATGGAGTGATGAGTGTTCAACGTGTTTCTGACCTTATATATACCTATTTTGATACTACGTTGGAACACCATGCAGGAACTGTGGATTTGCAGCAGTATTGGGACAGTGAAAATAATGTGTTCTCTTTTGGCGAATTACATCCAGCAAAATATGGAAGCGAAAACCAAATGCCCAACATTGTCTCCCTCGCCCGTTACTCTTCATTTGCATGGAGAGAACGCATTGCGATCAAACCTAGACAAAGGAACTTCCTTCTGGAAGAGGGGACGCCAATGGTGCAAAAGATCAATTATGGATTACTGATGCATGAAATTCTGGCTGAAATAAGGCTAAAAGATGATTTGCCCATGGTAATTAGGCAGTATATCTTCAGGGGTATGCTTTCGAAAGAAGAAGCGGAGGTTTTGGAAGAAAAGCTGGAGAAAGTGCTGGAGCATCCTGAAGCAAGAGGATGGTTTGAGGAAGGCTGGGAAGTAAAAACAGAAGTTCCTGTTTTGCCTCTGTCGGGGAAATTGAATCGTCTGGACAGGGTGATGATCAAAGGGAAAAATGCTGTTGTTGTGGATTTTAAATCGGGGGGCGTTCAGGAAAAATACAAGTCTCAGGTAAGGCGATATGCTCAACTTCTGAAGGATATGGGTTATGCACCAGTGGAAGGATATGTAGTGTATTTGGAGCCTGTAATGATTGTGAACGTAAGTTAATTTACCAATTGATTGATGTACCAATGAGAAAACGGGACTGGAGTTTTAAGTTTTGAATTTTAAATTTTCACGCAACGGCCGCAAAGATATACGCAAAGAACGCAAAGGAAAGGCGAGGCTAAGTTGCACCTATGGCTGTTGAGAAAAGCATCTACAGGCAAGCCATGCCCCAGAGGGGCAATATATCTGTAGAATGATATGACAAGCAGCAACCGCCCTGTAGGGGCGGGACGGATATTAGACAAAGACGTTAGATTGAATGAGGCTGTCTTGAGCGGGAAGCGGGAAGATAAAAGTGGGAAGCAATGTGCTGATTGGCGAATGTAATAAAAATTTTAAGTTTGGAATGTTGAATTTTGAGTTGAGAATCAACAGCCTCAAAGGCTTGAATACAAATAACCTTAAAGAATATCTTAATAATAGATTGAAAGCAAAGGTCAATTATAAAAGAAAAGTTATGGCAAACAGCCTATTCTATCATTCCATCATTCTATCATTCTATCATTCAGAGTAGGTATTGAACGTAGGAGCGGTAAGGATAGTAGCGGAAAGCCCGCAGCGGGTGGGCTCGTGGGCGGCCGGACTTGGAGCGGATAGCCTGGCCACCGCCCAAATAAAAATATTATAGCATTTTAATTAAGTGTTTTGATGAAATCTTTTTTAGCCGAACTATCGGAGCAATTATATCAGCAATATAAGGACAATTTGCAGGAAGTGACCTTGGTTTTTCCCAATAGGAGGGCAGGGCTTTTCTTTAGAAAGTACCTTGCTCAGCATATTGAGAAGCCGGTCTGGGCACCGCAAATTTTGAGCATTGATGATTTTGTGAAGTCTATGTCCGAGCTGGAAAGTGCCGATCAGCTGACGCTATTGTTTATACTGTACGATGCCTATTCTAAGGTTAGCCCCAAAAAGGAGACGTTTGATCAGTTTTATTATTGGGGGGAAATGCTGCTTGGGGATTTTGATGATATAGACAAGTACATGGTGAGGGCAGGGGACCTGTTTGTGGACCTGAAAAACCAGAAGGATATTGAACAGCAGTTTCAATACTTGACAGATGAGCAGATTGAGACAATCCGGCGATTTTGGAATAGCTTTAGTGACAAGCCTTCTAGGCATCAGGAAGATTTCTTGATGGTGTGGAATATTCTGGAGAAGGTGTATGGGCAGTTTAAGGCTCAATTGAAAGAGGAAGGGGTTGGTTATGACGGGATGATTTTTAGAGAAGTGGCAGAGCGGATCGTGAAAGATGATTTTGTTTATGATGGGAGACAGGTAGTTTTTGCGGGATTCAATGCCCTTACAAAAGCAGAAGAAGATATCATCGCTTCGATGTTGAAGAAAGCGGGTGCAGCGATGTATTGGGATTTGGATCGGTATTATTTTGAGGATGATAGCCAAGAAGCAGGATACTTCCTGCGGCGTTATGCTGGGCACAAAGTTATTGGGGCGACCTTTCCGGAAAATGTTCCAGATAACTTTTTGACAGGAGTTAAGAAGATAGAAATGGTAGGTGTGCCATTGGCAGTAGGGCAGGCCAAGCTGCTGGGTGAGTTGCTGGACGAGGTGGATAAACATAATCCGGAACGGACGGCGATCGTGCTACCAGATGAACAAATCCTGTTTCCGGTACTACATTCATTGCCAGAGGCATTTGAGGATATCAACATTACGATGGGATATCCGCTGAAAGACACTGCGCTTAATGGATTTTTGGAGCATGTACTCAACCTTCAGCAACATGTTCAGGAGAGCAGGTCTGGAAAGATAACCTTATACTATGCTCACGTTGTGAGCCTGATGAAGCATCCTTATTTCTTTCATTTCCATCCTGAGCAAGCCAATACAGTCATTAAAAATATTGAAAGCAAGAATATCATGCGAGTGGCGCTAGAGGATATGCCACAAGAAGGGTTATTTGGGAAGGTATTTCAGCAGGTGAAGGATACCGATGCGGTCTTTGAATATCTGTTGGAGATTCTAGGGTGGATCCACCTTGCGATAAGGGCCGGAGAGGTATCGGACAGGCTGGATATGATTGAGCGGGAATATGTATTTCATTTTTATACACAGCTGAAACGGCTGAAAGAGATAGCCACAGAGCGAAAGGTGGTCTTGACAATGCCGACGTTTCTGAAACTATTTAAGCAAATAGTGTATAGCCTGAAGCTTCCATTTTCTGGAGAACCGTTGAATGGCCTGCAGGTAATGGGAGTTTTGGAGACCCGAAATTTGGATTTTGACAATGTGTACATATTGTCGATGAATGAGGGCAACTTCCCTCCAGGCATCAATCAGAGCAGTTTTATTCCATTTAACCTGCGCAAAGGCTACAACCTGCCCACCTATGAGCATCAGGATGCCATTTATGCCTATAGCTTTTACCGATTACTTCAGAGAGCTAAGAAAATTGTGCTGTTTTATAATACCGAAAGTGGCATAAAGACCGGTGGAGAAATGAGTCGTTTTTTGTACCAGCTCCAGTATGAGGTTCCGATACAAATCCAAGAGCATGTATTGTCCAACACTATAAAAGTGCCGGCACCAAAACCCATTGTCATTGAAAAAGATGAACGGGTACTCAAGCTTTTGGACGCTTACTGTAATGAGAAAACGTCCATCCAACAACGGATGCTCACTCCTTCGGCTTTCAACACCTACTTGGATTGCAGGCTTAAGTTTTACTTTCGGTACGTGGTGAGAATGTATGAGCCGGACAGGATACAAGAAGAGATCGATGCGCCCACTTTTGGCAACCTCTTTCATACGATGATGGAGAGATTTTATACGCATGTTTGCGTCCAGAAAGGAGATAAGCGTATTGAGTCACATGATCTCGACAATGATACGTTGCTGCATACCTCACTTGAAGAAGCATTTATGGAGCATTATCATTGGCAAACGCCCGAAGAAGTGCATTTTGAAGGTCGAAATCTAATTGTAAGGGACATCATCTTGAAGATGGGTAGAAGAATTCTGAAGAATGACCAGGCGTATGCTCCTTTTGAGATACTGAGGATAGAAAACAGCAAAGAAGCTTATACTGTGGCGGTGCCGATCAGTACAGGAAAGGGTGAAAAGCAGGTTTGGGTAAAAGGAATCATTGATAGGGTTGACTTGAAGAATGGTGTGGTTCGGGTGCTAGATTATAAGACAGGAAAGGATGATAAACGGTTTGATGATGTGCCGTCTTTGTTTGACAGGAACAACAAGAAACGCAATAAGGCGGCCATGCAAACTTTGATGTACAGTTTGCTATATGCTGAAAATGAAACTGATCATGACCATGTCGTTACTCCTGGGCTATATAATGTGCGGGAGCTTTTTTCGGCCAATTTTGATGTGCATCTGATGCAAAGAGATGAGGTAGGAAAAAGGAATGCTACGCCGCTGATAGATGCCAGAAGTTTGTTGCCCGAAGTAAAATCAGAAATGAAAAGGCTGCTGGAAGAAGTCTTCGATCCTGGTATGCCTTTTGGTCAGACTGATAATTTAAGGATTTGCGACTATTGTCCTTATGCTGGGATATGCCATCGGTGAGGCGTCTGATATAGAATAGAGAAGATTCGCCTAACAAAAAAGCTGCTGAAACGCAGAAGTTGCGGTAAGGCATTTCTGGATTTCAACAGCTTTTTATTTATAGTATAATTTTGGGACTATAATTGTGCATCTAGCTTTTGCGCTAGTACATTCTTTTGAACAGCGCCAACTTGTTTATCTACAATTTCGCCATTTTTGAACACCAATAGCGTAGGAATACTTCTAATACCATATTTAGCAGAAAGGTTAGGATTTGAATCGACATCGATTTTACCTACAACAGCCTTGCCGTCATAATCACCTGCCAACTCCTCCACTATGGGCCCGATCATCTTACATGGTCCACACCATTCAGCCCAAAAATCTACCAAAACTGGTTTGTCCGTGGCGATGATTTCCTCAAAGTTGTCATCTGTAATTTCAATCGCTTTGCTCATTATTTTGTTTTTTTAGAATGAATAAGTAAAACATCAATACGCAAATGTAATATAAAAAGTTCCTCTTAAAACTTATGTGCCATGAATATCAAAAAAATTAAAGGGATACCCCTTTGGCAAAGGATTTTTAAGGAAAACCGTCCTTAACCTATTATTTGATATTGGACTTCCGTAGGTAAACTTTCTATTTTATCGATCAAAGTATTTGCGGGATTAATACGATATTTTTTTGAACGTAAACTTACCGAGATTTTTTCTTCATGGTCAAATAGCTGGAACTCAAGGTTGCACTGGCCAGGATGCTCCTGCAATATTTGCTCAATCCTTTCCATGAAATCGGTATCTATGTAATTAACAGGCAGTTTCAGTACCAAAGACTTGGCCATTTTATCGCGAATCTCTTGGAGTAGCTGAATCCTTTTGGGCATAAGCTGCCACACACCAGGTTGTCCTCTTCGCTCTTCTACTTTTCCTGTGATATACAGAAAATTGCCTATGGCCAATAAGTGCCTGTTCTTAAGGTATTCTTCGCCAAACATGATCATTTCTAGCGAATCGATATAGTCCTCTATAGCAAATATGCCGAAGGGATTCCCATTTTTGCCATATCTCTCCATGGCTTTGGTCACAATACCACCTACTGAGATCTCTTGGCCCTTATAATTTTCTATTTTATCTACTGTACAAGTACAAAAATTTTCAATCTCGAGCTTAAACTGGTCCAATGGATGACCAGAAATATAGAACCCAACAACGTCTTTCTCTATCTTGAGCTTTTCTATTTCACTGTAAGGCTCACAGTCTTCTACCTTGGGCAATGGAATTTCTACTCCGCTACTGCCTCCAAATAATGACTGTTGTGCATTATTCTTTTCTGCTTGGTGCATGTTGCCATATTTAATGGCCTTTTCTATAAGGTTGCTTTCGTTGTCCGGCGCATAGAGGTACTGTCTCCTGTGCAATCCTTCAAAGCAATCAAAACCTCCGGCCATAGCCAAGCTCTCAAAAGTTCTTTTATTAACAGTGCGAAGGTCGATCCGCTCAGCAAAATCAAAGATATTCTTGAATGGGCCGTTTTCATTTCTTTCTTTGATAATGGCTTCTACGGCTGCTTCTCCTGTTCCTTTGATAGCACCCATCCCAAATCGGATCTGCTGTTCTTTATTCACATCGAAAAACAAGTTACTTTCGTTGATGTCAGGACCAAGCACTTTTATTTCCTGCCTTTTACATTCATCCATAAAAAAAGTTACCTTATCGATGTTATTCTTGTTATGGGTGAGCACAGAAGCCATGTATTCTGCAGGGTAATGTGCCTTAAGGTAGGCAGTTTGGTAGGCCACTACAGAGTAAGCAGCAGAGTGGGAACGGTTAAATCCATAAGCTGCAAATTTTTCCATTACGGCAAAAACTTCCTCTGCCTTCTTCTTGTCAATACCGTGTTTTTCTTTTGCACCCTTCACGAATATCTCGCGCTGCTTGGCCATTTCATCAAGCTTTTTCTTACCCATGGCACGTCGCAGGAGGTCCGCTTGTCCTAGTGAATAGCCCGCCATGATTTGAGCTGCTTGCATGATCTGCTCTTGGTAGATCATGATACCATAGGTGTTGGAAAGAATGGGCTCCAGCAGTTCATGTGGATAATTGACCTCTTCCTGACCGTGCTTCCGTTTGATAAAGTTAGGGATGAACTCCATAGGTCCCGGCCGATAGAGGGCGTTCATGGCGATCAGGTCCTCTATATTGGTAGGCTTCAATTGTTGGAGATATTTTCGCATCCCTGGTGACTCAAATTGGAAAGTGCCTATTGTTTCCCCTCTTTGATATAGCGCAAAGGTTTTTTCATCTTCTAGCGAGATACTGTCGATATCAATGTCCACATCATGATTTTTCTTGATCATTGCCACAGCATCTTTAATAATAGTGAGCGTTTTCAGACCAAGAAAGTCCATCTTTAACATCCCAGCATCTTCGATTACCTTCCCGTCAAATTGGGTGATCAGGAGGTTGGAGTCTTTTGACGTGGATACAGGGATATAATTGGTGAGGTCATCAGGGGCAATAATCACTCCTGCAGCATGGATGCCTGATCCTCTTACCGACCCTTCAAGTTTTTCGGCCATTCTCAGCACTTCGGCCCTCAGGTCGTTGCCCTTTCGGATATCATTGAGTTCTTTTACTTCTTGAAAAGCTTTGCTTAAGGAAATGCCAGGTCTTTCAGGTACTAGTTTGGCCAAAGCATTGGCTTCGGCCAAAGGGAGTTCCAGTACTCGGGCAACATCCTTAATGGCCATTTTGGCTGCCATGGTGCCGTAGGTAATAATTTGCGCTACTTTATTGTAGCCATATTTTTCTACGACATAATCAATTACACGCTGCCGCCCTTCATCGTCAAAAT
>SMEK01000115.1_pt1 | contig 41331 bp, 39 predicted proteins | sample 2456371 | NCBI WGS metagenome assembly SMEK01 (sample SAMN10132590, study PRJNA489261) | soil metagenome | isolation source: day1 antibiotic-loamy sand soil ammended with composted manure from dairy... | place: USA | collected 2015-04-01
AGCCGGCGCGTTAGCAGGTGTGTCCGCCATAACTTCACCTGCATTAATTATCGTAGGAAGTTTAATGATTGGTGCTGTCCGTGGAATCGAATGGGATAAAGTTGAAGAGGCTATCCCGGCATTTTTGGTAATTTTGATCATGCCGCTAACATCCAGTATTTCAACCGGTATCGCTTTCGGGTTTATTTCTTACCCTTTACTGAAATTATTCAAAGGGGAAGGGAAAGAAGTTCATCCATTGCTTTACTTATTCGCAATTTTATTCATGATCCAGTTGGTATTTATGCCTCACTAAAAGTTCAGTATAAATTTGGACCCCATTTACATTGGTAAATGGGGTCTGTATATTTTTCTTTAAAATTGATATATAGTGAGACGAACTAATTGAAAAATCGAAAAAATTTTGTCATATCATCTTATATAGTCATAAAATTAGCATCAATTTTAACACATATTTGGAATACTGTCTGTTGGTCAGCAGTCACTTGCTAATTATAATGCGATTAATGGTGATAAATTCAATAAAACATTGATATATCAATAAATAAAAGGAGTCCAATTCATATGCGAATTGAACTCCTTTTTGTATTACTTTTTTCAAGTTTATACTCAACAACCGAACCCGTTATGTTAAATTGTGCCTTTTTGTATGTTATCCCAAAGAATAATCTAGCGGATGTGTAGAGAAAATAATCCAAAAATGGTTCTTTCGGGAGTTTTTTATCAAAAACGATGTTATTTCATCAGAACTCAAGACATCGCTAAAAGTATGAAAGCGGATGTGACACAATTAAAATGTGAAGATGATATGGTATCCAGAACGTAACAAGAAGGATGCTAAAAATGAAATCGAAAACGAACAATAAAAAGTGGTCATTTTGAATCGATCGATAAACTGCATTCATACGGAGGTTTCTAATGAACAGGGATAAAGACAAGAAAGAAACTAAGAAAAAAGAGGAACAAACACAACAAACAAGTAATGAGGATAACGTCATACGGGAACTTGAAGAAGAATTTAATGCTGATATTCGGAAAGGACAGTTTGCTGCTGTCCTTTTTATCCCCTTAAATCGGCATGTTGCAAGTCCGATTTTTCCACCTGAACGTTTGTCCTCAGTCTCCCCCTCATTCATTATTATCTAAATCACCCATTTTCATGAAAAAACATTTCCTAAACTTGACAAAAAAATGAAGGTAAAATATGATACATACATATGAACATATGCTCATATATAAGAAATAAAGTGAGGGAAATCATCATGAAGACCGAAGACCATTCTTTCCTAAAATCTGAAACCATTGAAAATGTATCGCGCATATTTAAAGTATTAGCCGATCCAACACGAATCAAAATTCTTTATTTGTTATCGCAAGAAGAGTGCAATGTCAATCACATTGCAGAAGTGTTGGAAATGTCACAATCAGCCGTTTCCCACCAACTTAGTATGTTGCGAAATCTGAGACTGGTTAAGTATCGCCGTGAAGGAAAAACACTGTTTTACTCCTGCGATGACGAACACGTTATTTCATTATTAAAACAAGCCATTGACCATGCTGAACATCATTAAAGAGGCGTTTTATCATGCATCATCACCACCATCATTCTCACGACCACCATGGTCATCACCATCACCACGGACACCATCATGATCACAGTAGAGAAGGGAATAAAAAAGGGCTTACGATTGCACTTCTCATTACCATTGGAATTATGTTATTGGAGTTTTTTGGAGGTTTAATCACAAACAGTCTAGCTCTTCTTTCTGACTCTGGTCATATGCTTAGTGATGCCAGTTCACTTGTTCTTAGTCTAGTTGCTATTTGGTTTGCCACCAAACCAGCTTCCCCCAATAAAACGTATGGCTTTTATCGTTTTGAAATTTTAGCCGCTTTATTTAATGGAGTTACCTTGTTTGTAATCGCTGGATTTATTATTTGGGAAGCAATTGAACGTTTTTACAACCCACCAACGGTAGCTAGCGGCTCTATGATGATCATTGCGTCCATTGGTCTGTTTGCCAATCTTTTAAGTGCTTGGGCGTTAATGAGAAAAGGGGATGTGAAAAATAATGTCATTCTTCGTAGTGCTTATTTTCATGTGATCGGTGACGCCTTGGGTTCCGTAGGTGCTATCATCGCTGGGATTGTCATGTGGATCTTTGATTGGTATGTCGCAGACCCCATTATTTCCATTTTGGTTGCCTTATTAATCTTGAAAGGTGCTTGGGGAGTTATTAAATATACGGTAAGTGAAAAAAGCCTTAGAAAGTAGTGAAGGAGTGGTTGACGTTCACGACCTTCATATTTGGACCATTACTTCAGGATTGGACTCATTAAGTTGCCATATTTTGATTGAAGATCATCAAGACAGCCAAAAGGTTTTACAAGATGCCATTCACATGATTGAAGAAAAATTTAAGATTCTGCATACAACCATTCAAATTGAAACCTCTTAAATCCATCATGGGGAAATGAAAGTCTAGCGAAAAACAATATAGAGTGATGTCAGCTATTGTGATTAGCGGCTTAAACGCATATTTATTGTTTAAGAAATAGTAAACCTCATTATCTTTTTGCGGATAATGAGGTTTATTGTTTTTAGCTAATAGAATTTTTTGATGTAGCTAATTAAATGAAATGCCTGGTAAATATTAGGTTGATTTTTTACATCCAATTCTTTTTTGTTTTTCATTCAAATAAATGTTTGAATAATAAAAGAAATGAGGTATAATATATTCAAACGGAAATTTGAATATGAAAGGGGGATAATGAATGAGTAAGAAAGATACATGTGAAATTTATTGTTATGACGAAGAAAAAGTCAATCGAATACAAGGGGAATTGCAAAAAGAAGATATATCCAGTGTTGTTCTGTTGTTTAAAGCACTGGCAGATGAAAATAGGGCAAAAATTGCCTATTCACTTTGCCAAGATGAAGAGTTATGTGTATGTGATATTGCCAATATCATTGGGGCTTCTGTTGCAACCACTTCCCATCATTTACGGACTCTTTATAAACAAGGGATTGTAAAGTATCGAAAAGAAGGAAAGCTAGTATTTTATTCGCTGGATGATGACCATATTAAGCAGTTAATCATGATTGCGTTAGCACATGATAAAGAGGTGAAAGTCCGTGTCTGAACAACAAGCAAAATTATCTAAATCAGAAGCGAAAACCTACCGTGTTCAAGGATTTACTTGTGCAAACTGTGCGGCAAAGTTTGAAAATAATGTAAAATCATTGCCAAGTGTTCAAGATGCTAAAGTAAACTTTGGAGCATCTAAAATTACCGTTTGGGGTACAACAACCATCGAAGAATTAGAAAAAGCAGGAGCTTTTGAAAACTGAAAAAGCAGTCAAGCGTGAACCTTTTTGGAAGCAAAAAGAGAACATTAAAGTGTATATTTCCGCCGTTTTGCTTGTGATCAGTTGGTTTTTAGGGAAGCAATACGGAGAAGAGCATATCTTTGCGACAATTGGATATGCTGCAGCAATTTTAATCGGTGGATATTCGTTATTTATAAAAGGTTTCAAAAACCTAGTTCGATTGAATTTTGATATGAATACGCTGATGACAGTGGCGATTTTAGGAGCTGCAGCGATTGGTGAATGGGGAGAAGGTGCAACGGTTGTTATTCTATTCGCCATTAGCGAAGCATTAGAGCGTTATTCCATGGATAAAGCTCGTCAATCCATTGAATCGTTGATGGATATTGCTCCAAAAGAAGCATTAATTCGTCGCGGAAATGAAGAAATGATGGTCCCTGTTGACGATATTCAAGTCGGAGATATTATGATCGTAAAGCCTGGTCAGAAATTAGCGATGGATGGAATCGTCATCAAGGGTACATCTACGCTAAATCAGGCTGCCATTACGGGAGAAAGTGTTCCAGTAACCAAAACAGTCGGTGATGAAGTCTTTGCAGGAACATTGAATGAAGAAGGGTTATTGGAAGTAAAAGTTACAAAACGAGTGGAAGATACAACTCTTTCGAAAATCATCCATTTAGTGGAAGAAGCTCAAGCAGAACGAGCACCTTCTCAAGCGTTTGTAGATCGTTTTGCCAAATACTATACACCAGCCATTATCATTTTTGCTCTTTTACTAGCCGTTATTCCTCCATTATTTATGGGTGCTGATTGGAGCGAATGGATTTATCGAGGTCTAGCTGTATTAGTGGTTGGTTGTCCGTGTGCGTTGGTTATTTCCACGCCTGTTTCGATTGTAACTGCCATTGGAAATGCAGCGAAAAACGGTGTGTTAATTAAAGGTGGTATTTATTTAGAGGAAGCAGGAAACTTAAAAGTGATTGCTTTTGATAAAACAGGAACATTAACAAAAGGTATTCCTTCCGTCACCGATGTAGTCACTTATAATGGCAATGAAAATGAACTAATGACCATTACAGCAGCCATTGAAAAAGGCTCACAACATCCACTTGCTTCCGCCATTATAAGAAAAGCAGAAGAAGATGGATTGAATTTTAATGATGTATCGGTTGAAGAATTCCAATCCATTACAGGTAAAGGGGTCAAAGCCAAAGTAAATAACGCAATGTATTATGTCGGAAGTCCAGGTCTTTTTGAAGAACTTCTTCCAAATGGCATCCAATCAGAAATAAAAGAACAAATTACAACCCTTCAAATACAAGGGAAAACGGTCATGGCATTAGGAACGGAAAAAGAAATTCTGGCGTTAATTGCCGTGGCAGACGAAATAAGAGAATCATCCAAAGAGGTTATTCGAAAACTTCATCAAGTCGGTATTGAAAAAACGGTGATGCTGACGGGAGATAACCAAAGAACAGCCGAAGCCATCGGAAAACAAGTCGGTGTTTCCGATATTAAAGCCGATTTACTTCCAGAAGATAAACTGAATTTCATCAAAGAGCTTCGCGACAAGTATCGAAGTGTGGCGATGGTTGGAGATGGTGTGAACGATGCACCAGCTCTTGCAGCTTCAACCGTTGGTGTGGCAATGGGTGGTGCTGGAACCGATACAGCCCTTGAAACAGCCGATATTGCTTTAATGTCTGATGATTTAAGTAAATTGCCATATACGATTAAATTGAGCCGCAAGGCTTTAGCAATTATTAAGCAAAACATTACCTTCTCTTTGGGCATTAAGGTGCTGGCGTTATTGTTAATTGTACCTGGTTGGTTAACGTTATGGTTAGCGATATTTGCGGATATGGGAGCAACATTAATCGTAACATTAAACAGCATGCGATTGCTAAAAGTAAAAGAATAGAATCATATGTAAAAGGGATAGCAGAACGTTATCCCTTTTTATGATAAAACTGTTATTTAGTTTTGGGTACCATTGGTGAATTGCATTTTATGTTTTTTCATCAATAAAAAGGGTTATTCTGAAAGAAATAAAAGGCAAAGATGAACAATGCGATTTGGAATGTAATGATTACCGGAATTCCATATTTGAATGATTTATGGTGGGTTTTATGCCGAAATCGCTTGCCGCCTAACAAAATCCCAACAGAGCCGCCCAACAACGCAATATTAAATAATGTTTTCTCTTTAATTCTCCACTCCCCTTTGATAGCCCTTTTTTTATCTCGGTACATCAAAACCATACCAACAGTATTAATGAAAAATAAATATGCAAATACAAGAAAAATCAATTCCAAATTAACCTCCATCTCATTCCTTTAAATCTCAATCATTTGAATTATGTAAAGGAGTTACATTTAATCAACTTCAAATAATTATAACCGAAATTTGAATAAGATTCGCTTTTATTGAGCGAGTACAAAAAAGGATAGAATAAAGGTCATATTATAAATGAAGATTTACATGAGTGAAAATTGTCCAATTTTTTATGTGAAAAAGAACACGATATTGAACTAATTTACCAATATTGATCCAATTAGTTTATCATATTAGAAAATAAAAATAGTTTTTTTGTCCAAAAGTAAAATGGACCTAATTTTACTAAAAAGCCAATAATAATCAAGTTCGAGTATGATTGTACAAAAATCCGACTTATCATAATCTTGGTATGTATATGTTTCGTCATAAAACAAAGCATATTTCTTTTAAATTTGGTCTGCCCCTTCTTGCTGTTCTACAAGTTTTGTTCTTTTTTTATTATATGAATGACGATTGGACGACCATTATATTACAATTTTATTAAAAGGCATATCCTAATTCTGTTTTGTATATTTTTATATAAATAGCGTAATTTTTTCATTGGATTCACTTAATCCCTCTGAAAAAATGCAGCAAGGTATCAAAACGGAATAGGAGGGTATGAAAATGGGTGAAAAGGTGGAATATGTCCTATCCGTCGTTCAGATGAGTGGTATACTTGCCCCGATCATTTTTATTATTTTTCATACTTTACGACAGTTTTTCTTTATCCCAGTCATTGTGGTTTGCTTTGCAGGTGGTTTGTTATTTGGCGCTGTTTTTGGGGCTATTTATTCATTAATCGGTTTAACGCTATCAAGTTTTGTTGTTTATTTTTTGTTAAGGATTTTCCCGTCGTTCCATCAAAAAATACAACAGTTTAAAATGAAATGGTTTGGTCCATATGCCAATCTTACCACTGCACAAATTTCGGTATTAAAATTAGTTCCTTTTATGTATTACCAGTTACTTTGTTTCTGTCTAATGGAACGGAAAAAAGCATTCCACGAATATGCAATCGCTTCTTTTTATACAAATATACCAGTCGTTATTTTTTATACAGTGTTTGGTCAATTTTTTAAGCATTTTTCGCCGACGATGGGGATTGTATTCATAATTAGTTTAATGGTGTTAATAATAGCCTTTCGTGAAAAGTTTGTTGTGATCAAGTGGAAAGATTTTTTTAAAGCGACGTCGTAAACAAGTAACATCCATTAAACCAAAAAACTACCATATATGAAAATATTTTTTTCATATATGGTAGTTTTTTGTTTTAAGTATGATCTCTATATTTCGTTTTTTTAAATCGATATAAGAATGGATAGGTGCGACTTAGGCGTTTATAAAAAGAAGGCCCAATCACCTATAAGTTTTATTTAACGCTCATCCTGCCATGGCTTGTCCGGATTGTTATCATCATTGTTAAGAAACTCCTTGATTGGGCTTTTCCAATCGATTTCTGCTTTAGGATAATATTTTTGAATATGTTGCTCAATCGTTTTAAAGTCACTTTTTGTTAGCCCTTTTAGCGAAGCTACGTTTTTTGGGAAAACAAAGATTGATACAACTTCAAAAGCATCCGGTGTAGTTCCTAAATATTTTTCCCCTTCGAACAATACGCCTTTATAGGTCAACATAAAATTTTTTCTAACGTTGTTGGGGTCATCTAGAAAATAGAATCGTTTTTGTTCATGGGCCAATTCAAGTTTACGTTTTGGATGAAGGATATAACGGATTCCACTATAAATGAGCAATACGATTAATGCGATGACGACAATCCGTATGATTAATCCCATTTTTTCGCCTCCTACAAGACATAGTGATCATAAAGATAGAAATAAATAATGTTCTTGATATAAAATATACGAATGAGTTGAGAGGAGGTTTCATTTTTATATAATTTTGTTATAATTTTTTTAGCAAAATCATACGAAATAGGAGTTTGACCAATGACATATCAACTAAAAGTGAAACTTGTACATGAAGATGCGAAAATCCCTTTTTACGCAAACCCAGGCGATGCCGGGCTTGATTTATATTCAGTAGAAGAAAAAGTCATCCAACCTGGTGAGGCTGAACTGATTGCAACAGGCCTTGTCATCGAATTACCACAAGGAACAGAAGCACAAGTTAGACCAAGAAGTGGCTTAGCGTTGAAACATTGTGTAACAGTATTAAATAGTCCAGGAACAATCGATGAAGGCTATCGCGGTGAAATTAAAGTGATTTTAATTAATCACGGGAAAGCGCCTTTTAAAGTTGAAAAACAAATGCGCATTGCTCAAATGGTCATTGCGCCAGTTACACGGGTAGAAATTGAACAAGTGGAGGAACTGTCAGAAACATCCCGAGGTGAAGGTGGATTCGGTTCTTCAGGAATGAAATAATTTTAATAAGACGAAGGGCGTACCAAGTCATTAGAACTGGAGGGTACGCCCTTAAATTCTTTAGAGGACAACGTACCAAATGGACTTTTTTATTGAGCAATATTTCGATACTGCAAATGAAATGTAAAAAAATAATCGGACAAGACAATGGTAAAGGTTAAAAAATAGGATTATTTTAATAAATGGTATATAATACCATTGGTGGACTTGTTGTTTTTTGAGACGGAATTTTCAAAATTTATCAACCGTAAGTAGTTGATAGGCTTACGGTCTATTTATTAGAAATAAGGAGGGATTTTTTTGGTTCATCTAGATCCGACGTTAACAATGTTAAAAGATTTAACCGATGCGAAAGGGATTCCGGGAAATGAACGTGAGATTCGTGAAGTAGTAAAAAAATACATAACACCTTATGCCAATGAGATTACAACGGATGGATTAGGGGGCTTAATTGCGAAAAAAGAGGGGCAAGAAAACGGTCCTAAAATTATGCTGAGTTCGCATCTTGATGAAGTTGGCTTCATGGTTAAACATATTGATGATAAAGGGTTTATACGTTTTCAAACCGTTGGTGGTTGGTGGGGACAAGTGATGCTTGCCCAACGAGTGACGGTTGTTACATCAAAGGGAGATTCTATTACGGGTGTGATTGGTTCAAAACCACCGCATGTTTTATCAGCAGAGGCAAGAAAAAAGCCGTTTGAAATCAAGAATATGTTTATTGATATCGGTGCAACGAGTAAAGAAGAAGCGGAGTCATGGGGCGTCCGTCCAGGAGATATGATTGTTCCGTATTGTGAATTTACCGTAATGAAAAATGACAAGTTTTTATTAGCAAAAGCTTGGGATAACCGGATTGGCTGTGCCATTGTGATTGATGTATTAAAAAATTTACAAAAAGAGAACCATCCGAATACCGTTTACGGTGTTGCAACTGTACAAGAAGAAGTGGGCTTACGTGGGGCCAAAACAGCATCCTACAAAATTGAGCCAGATATCGGCATAGCCCTCGATGTTGGTACTGCTGGAGATACACCTGGCATGACGGAAAAAGAGTCGTTAAGTCGATTAGGTGAAGGTCCACAAATCATAGTTTACGACCATTCCCTTGTTTCCCATAGAGGATTACGAGAATTTGTCGTGGAAACCGCAGAAGCGTTAGGAATACCATATCAATTTGAAATGATTCCTGGAGGAGGTACCGATGCAGGCGCCATTAGTTTGACGAAATCTGGTGTACCAGCACTGGCAATTACAATCTCTACCCGCTATATCCATTCGAATGCAGGCATCTTACATCGAGATGATTATGAGAACACGGTGAAATTAGTAACTGAAGTTGTCAAACGATTAGATCGGGATACGGTTAATAAAATTAAATATGACTAAGGTAAAGGAAATTTTAGATATAAGAAGGGGCTGACTGTATAGGTTAGTCAGCCCTGCAATCATTATAATTATAAAATAAGTCCAGTGTTCAATTACCATACTTTCTAGTATGTTGCCATATTTAAGCAAGTAGAGGATTATATTTTTGTACATTTATTGCATCTTCATAGTCTAATAGAAGTCGATCGAAAATAGCCTCCCATGTCTGAGTTAACGCAAAATCCCGTGCCTGTTTACTCATCGTTTTTCGTAATTCATCGTCATTTATTAATTTTTGAATAGCTGAGATAAAAGAATCGACCTGTTTAGGCTCACATAAAATACCGTTAACCTCATGTTTGACTAAGTTTTTGACTCCGCCTGATTTTGCGCCAATCACCGGTGTTCCAGAAGCCAATGCTTCAATTACGACGTTTCCAAACGTTTCCGTTGCTGAAGGAAAGACAAATAAATCAGATACGGAATAGACCGCAGCTAAGTCTTTACCGCTCAAAAATCCTGTAAACGTCATATTGGAAGGTGCTTCTGCCATCATTTCATCCTTGGCTGGTCCATCACCGACAACAAGCCAGCGAACGTTTTCCTTCATGTCCTCGGGCAATTGTTTTGCGATTTTTAATAACGTGCCAATATCCTTTTCGGGGGCTAATCTACTTACAAAGGACAAAATATACTTTTCTTTTATATTATATTTTTCTCGGATAAGATCTTGAGAATAATATGGATTGAATAGCTCACAATCGACCCCGCCCGGCCAAATATGCAAATTTGTAAACCCTTTTTTGCGTAAGGATTCGATCGTATCATAAGAAGGAACAAAAATTTTTCGAAACGGTTTATGGAACCAGCGCATATATTTCCAAAGGACTTTTGATAGAAATTGAATATCATAGTATTCCAGATATTTATCAAAATTCGTATGATACGAACCGACGAGAGGTATATTTAATTTTTTTGCATAATGCAGCCCGCAAAGACCAACATTAAATTCCGTTGCGATATGAATAATATCCGGTTGAAACTCGAGCAATGCTTGTTTCACTCGCAACATGTTGGGTAGTGCTAATCGACATTCAGGATAGAAAAATAGGGGTAGACTTTTAAAACGATGGACTTGACTCGAAAATCTCGTATCCTTTGAGCTTTTCGGTGCAAAGACTATATATTCATGTCCTTTTTCATCTAAATAATCCGTAAAATGCTTTAACGTGATAGCAACCCCATTTACATCTGGGACAAATGTGTCCGTAAAGATTGCAATTCTCATTAAATCCCCCCCAAAGATATAACCATATAAACAAGTATAACCCTTTTTTTTGATGTAATTGTATTAATCTTTTGTAAATATTCAAAAAAGGACTTATTAGCTATAAGTATATTCACTAGATGAAAAGTTACAACTCATTATGGTTTTTTATTCATAAAATCAATATTACCATATTTTTCCATCATGAAAAGGCTCAATTTTGAGTAAGTGGTTTCCTTTTTATTTACGGGTCAAAAACGAATAAGATTCATTTGCTTGACAATTTTATCATGCTTTTTGTGAAAAAAACAGTCACTTCATAAAAAATGATGATACTAGATATATTTACCATAATTGGGAATGGCCATTTCATAAATGAAAAAGGGGTTTTTGAAGATCTGTTGTTAATTTTTCGCTAGACTTGGTAAACCATGTCTTGAAAGAGTAGTTTTGGTTGGAGCGCCGCTAACTTCTTAACAGATTCTTTCGCAAATTTCCAATCTGTTATGAAATCCAAGATGTTTTCTCCTTCTTGTAAAATAAAAAGGGGAACTTATGAATCTTTTCGTTCCCCACACTTTTACTTATTTTTTAACCCGGATTCTAATGTTTCTAACATCATTTTTTTCTCATTTTCATCGGCGTTTTTCCAAATGATTTCAAATAATACGCCAAGTCCTGGCAGCATTTTTTCTTCACCAACTTCGATCGCATCCACAATTGTATCTTTTAACTCCTCTTGTGAGTTTTCGGAAACATTTTGTATAATAGCATGACGTAAATTAAAATTCATTTTCGCAACCTCCTGTGAATTTGTCATTGTTATTGTTTTCCACTTTATCATGTAATATGTATCGAGAATTCGGTATAATATAGGAAGTTTATTGGAAAAAAATAATTTTTACAGGAGTTCTTTGAAAAGGGGATACGAAGTGAAATTTATTCAATCAGCCAAAAATGAAAAAGTAAAACAATGGAAAAAACTACGCACAAAAAAGGAGCGGGACAAAACTGGACTGTTTCTAGTTGAAGGTGAGCATCTTGTTTACGAGGCAAAAGAGGCAGATGCAATTGTGGAAGTTATTGTCACTGAACAATATTATCCAAAATTAGCCAAGTCTAGATTTAGCGATGACCAAATTTTTATGATTGCAAGTAGCCTGGAAAAACAATTATCAGAAACTGAAACACCACAAGGGATTTTTGCCGTTTGTAAACAAGAGATGGATCAAGAGGTAAAAGGTACCCGTTTTTTATTACTTGATGCCGTTCAGGACCCTGGTAATGTTGGGACCATGATTCGTACGGCAGATGCAGCCGGATTTGATGCCGTTGTTTTAGGCCACGGCAGTGTTGATCCATACAATTCAAAAGTGCTTCGTGCGGCTCAAGGTAGTCATTTCCATTTACCGATTATTCGTGGTCATCTCGATGAATGGATCGACCGTTTAAAAGAGATGAATATTTCCGTTTACGGAACGGCCTTGCAAAATGCAGTCTCGATGTATGAGGCGAAGTTGGATTCAAAATTTGCCCTGCTTGTTGGAAATGAAGGACAAGGTGTGAGTGAAGAATTATTACAGAAAACAACGCAAAATTTATATATTCCGATTTTCGGTAAAAGTGAATCGTTGAATGTCTCTGTTGCCGCTGGCATATTCATGTATTATTTGCGAGGAAAATGATACACTGAATAAATAAAAATAAAATGATAAAAGTTGGTTGGTTAACTTCAATGGCTATAAATACGTAATTTTTTACAAATGACCGTTGCGATTCGTGTTCGCAATAGATATAATAATAATTAAACATCAAAATACATATTTTTTCAAAATCGAATCATACAAAAAGTTATGATTAGGGCAAGTAGTTTAGGAACTTCTATTCCAGGGAGAAAATGCCGTGACTGAAAGCATTTTCAATAGAAGCTAAACGAAATTTCACCCTATGAACTCTCAATCGGGACCACAAGTTTTTTGTGTAAAGATTGAGCGGGAAGACCGTTAACAAATGAAGTGGATTCAATTCATATGTATCGATTGAATCAATAAGGGTGGTACCGCGAAGTAAACCTCGTCCCTTTTTGTGGATGAGGTTTTTTTGTATGGAAAATTTTTGTACATGCAAGTGGCAAATACATGGATAAAAGGAGGATTTAAAATGAAGGAACGTTTAGAAGAGCTTAAACAGGAAGCGTTAGGAAAAATAGAAAGTAGTCAAAGTTTAAAAGAACTGAACGATGTGCGTGTCGCGTATTTAGGGAAAAAAGGTCCGATTACGGAAGTATTACGAGGTATGGGGAAGCTTGCCCCGGAAGAACGTCCAGTTATCGGAGCGTTAGCTAATGAAGTACGGGCCGCCATCCAAGAACAAATTGAAGCGAAACAAAAAATATTAGAAGAAAAGGTCATTGCCGAAAAGCTACAAAAAGAATCGATTGACATTACGTTACCAGGACGTCCGATTGTTCAAGGCAATCACCATCCGTTAACAAAGATTATCGAAGAAGCTGAAAATTTATTCATTGGCCTCGGCTATACCATTGCGGAAGGTCCAGAAGTGGAAACGGATTATTACAACTTTGAAGCATTAAACTTACCGAAGGACCACCCAGCACGGGATATGCAAGATAGTTTTTATATATCTGAAGAATTGCTTTTACGTACACATACATCACCAATGCAAGCAAGAACTATGGAAAAACATGAAGGGAAAGGACCGGTTAAAATTATTGTACCTGGAAAAGTGTATCGTCGTGATGATGATGATGCGACACACTCCCATCAATTTATGCAAATTGAGGGGCTTGTGGTTGATGAAGGAATTCGTATGAGTGATTTAAAAGGTACGTTAGCATTATTTGCGAAAAAGATGTTTGGTGAAGATCGTGATATTCGTTATCGTCCAAGTTTCTTCCCATTCACTGAACCTTCTGTTGAAATTGATATTTCTTGTAAAATTTGTCATGGCGACGGTTGTAGTGTCTGTAAAGGAACCGGTTGGATTGAAATCTTAGGCGGGGGCATGGTTCATCCGAACGTCCTTCGTATGAGCGGATTCGATCCTGAAAAGTATACTGGTTTCGCCTTTGGAATCGGTGTGGAACGGATTGCAATGTTACGATATGGAATCGATGATATCCGTCATTTCTATACAAACGATGTTCGATTCTTAAAACAATTTTCACCGGTGGAATCTAATTAAATTGAAAATCTGGATTTTTTAAAAAATGAGGAGGTAAATCAATGTACGTTTCATATAAATGGCTTCAAGACTATGTTGATTTAACAGGCATTAGTCCGGAAGAGCTAGCTGAAAAAATTACCCGTACCGGCATTGAAGTTGAAGATGTTGAGAAAAAAGGTGAAAAGCTAAAGAAGATTGTGGTTGGACATGTATTAACATGTGAAGATCACCCGAATTCAGATCATCTTCATCTCTGTCAAGTCGATATCGGTGAGGAAGAGCCTGTGCAAATTGTTTGCGGTGCACCGAATGTTGCAGCAGGACAAAAGGTTATCGTTGCGAAAGCTGGAGCACGAATTGCAGGAAATGTCAAAATTAAAAAGGGGAAAATCCGCGGAGAAGTCTCACACGGAATGATTTGTTCGTTACAAGAACTTGGATTTGATGGTAAAGTTGTTCCAAAAGAATATGCAGATGGAATTTTTGTTTTACCGGAAGATGCAGAAGTTGGAGCAGATGCCCTTTCCTTACTTAATTTAGACGATGCTGTATTAGAATTAAGTATAACTGCTAACCGTGCCGATTGTATGAGTATGCTTGGCGTTGCGTATGAAACAGCAGCGATTTTCGGAAAAGAAGTGAAATTGCCGGAAGCGACTGTTTCCGAGACGAATGAACAAGCACGTGATTATATTTCCGTCCGTGTCGAGTCTGAAGATTCACCGATTTATACAGCGAAAGTTATTAAAAATGTAAAAATTGGTCCATCACCACTTTGGTTACAAAACAAATTAATGGCAGCCGGAATTCGTCCACATAATAATGTCGTGGATATTACAAACTACGTCTTATTAGAGTACGGTCAACCATTACACGCTTTTGACTATGACCGTTTTGGCTCGAAGGAAGTACTTGTACGGAAAGCATATGAAGGAGAAAAAATGGTTACGTTAGATGGTACAGAACGTACATTACGCCAAGAAGATTTAGTCATTACAAATGGAAAAGAACCTGTCGCCTTAGCTGGAGTCATGGGTGGATTAGATTCAGAAGTAAAAGATGATACGACAACGATATTGCTTGAATCTGCCTACTTTAACGGTACATCCATTCGGAGAACATCACGTTATCATGGGTTACGGAGTGAAGCAAGTAGCCGATTTGAAAGAGGAATCGACCCAACGAGAGTACGTCAAGCTTCCGAACGGGCTGCCGCTTTAATTGCGGAACTTGCAGGTGGTGAAGTTCTAGAAGGGACGGTAGCGCATGAAGAACTTCGTGTTGAACCAGTAACTGTAAAAGTAGATCGAACGAAAATAAACCGGTTCTTAGGAACAGATTTAAGTATAAAAGAAGTAGAAGACATGATTCAAAAACTGCAATTTGAGTATACGTTAGATAATGAAACATTTGTTGTTCATATACCGAGTCGCCGCTGGGATATTTCCATTCCAGAGGATATGTATGAAGAAATTGCGCGCATCTATGGATATGATAAGATTCCAACAACCTTACCGGTTGGTGCGCAAACTTTAGGTCATTTAACACCATATCAACAAAAACGTCGAGTTGTTCGCGAAGTGTTAGAAGGTGCAGGACTTTTACAAGCAACTACTTATTCCTTAACAAGTAAAGAAAAATTTGGTCAATTTGCTTTACAACCTGCAGAGCCCGTTCAATTATCGATGCCGATGAGTGAAGAACATGCCATTTTACGAGATACGTTGATACCTCATTTATTAGATTCTATTTCTTATAACCGTGCGCGGAAAAATAGTGATGTTGGGTTATATGAGATTGGAAAAGTATTCTACGGAAAAGGTGCTCATGTACAACCAGAAGAAGTGGAGCATTTAGCGGTAGCGTTAACGGGGTTATACGTGAACCATCCTTGGCAAGGTGAAAAAGTACCGGTTGACTTCTATACAGTAAAAGGAATTTTAGAAGCGTTGTTTGAACGGTTACAATTAGCAGGCATCCGTTATGAAAAAGCTGAAATCGATGGCATGCACCCAGGACAAACGGCAAAAATATATGTCAACGATGAAGTAGTGGGATTTTTAGGTAAAGTCCATCCAACTCGTGAAAAAGAATATGATGTTAAAAATGTATTCGTCTTTGAACTCGATTTAGAAAAACTAATAAATATGAAATCTCCATTCCTATCGTATACAACGATTCCAAAATTCCCAGGTATTACCCGGGATATAGCACTTGTCGTCGATCAAACACAAACCGCAGGTGAGTTAAAAGATATTATCGTTTCTGCTGGCGGCAAATTACTTAAAGAAGTCAATGTGTTTGATGTGTATGTCGGTGATAAAGTACCAGAAAATAAAAAATCTGTTGCTTTCACACTAAAATATTCAGACCCAGAAAGAACGTTAACCGATGATGAAGTCAATCAAGTTCATGAAAACGTCGTTGCAGCTTTACAATCGGCTGGAGCTGAATTGAGAATGTAATTGTTACAATAATATGAAGCAGCTGTTTATACTACAGCTGCTTTTCTTTTTTAGTTGTAATGCTGGAGTTTATGGTCAAAATGTCTTTTATCGGTGTCATGCAATAGATAAACTCCTTTCTTTTGAGTATTAAGAATTAATTACGATTTTACTTTTCCCTTCCCATTTTATTTTTGTTCATGATATGATAGTAAAAGGATTCTGACGAATGGAGGAATAATATTGTCAGAGGAACGGAAAAATCGGATTACTGTCGAAATTCTTGGCCAGCAATATGTCATTATTGGAAAAGAATCACCCAATCATATTAGACATGTTGCGACTACCGTTGATGAGAAAATGAAGGAAATTCGTAATAAAAATACCTTTTTAGATACGAATCAATTGGCCGTATTAACTGCTGTAAATGCAGTCAATGAATATATAAAATTAAAAGAGAAATATGATAGATTACAAGAAAGGTTAAATCAACTAGAATCAGATACGAATCAATAGTTTGGAGCTACTTTAAAGAAATGACAAAAAGGGTTGACTGACATGTTAAGTATAATCATTATCTTTTTATTACTGATTGGATGTATTGTGGGACTTCGAAGAGGTTTCATACTTCAAGCAATACATTTAGTTGGATGGATTATCGCATTTATTGTGGCCTTTATTTACTATGATGATTTAGCTAGCCGACTGACATTATGGATCCCGTATCCGGCCATTGGTGAAAATACAGCGTTACAAGTTTTATTAGATGCGGTTAATGCAGAAGCTGCTTTTTATAATGGAGTAGCATTCTTTCTCATTTTTATTGCTGTGAAGATTATTCTGCAAATTATTGGTTCGATGTTGACATTCGTTACCAATATTCCCGTTTTAAGACAATTAAACTTATGGTTAGGTGGTATATTAGGATTTCTAGAAACGTACTTATTCATCTTTATTCTGTTATATATGGCAGCACTAATTCCAATCGAACAAGTGCAGGATTATATCGAAGGTTCTTGGGTTGCAAAAGGGATTGTTAATAATACTCCAGTATTTTCACAACAAATTTATGAGTTATTTTTTCGTAAGTAATGAAATAATGAAGCAGATATGAGGCTGGCCTAATTTTGGATCAGTCTCATTTTTTGCCTTCTAAAAGAAGGAACAAAAGATGGCAGTTATTTTCAGATTGTCAGAAAAAATGATAAAGTATAAAAGGATATACTAAAAAATAAAATTCGGAACTTATTAAACAGGTGATCAGAGTGAAACGTAATGTTGACAAAAAAGATGTTATTCGTCATTTAGAAACGATTGCGATTTATATGGAATTAAAGGGTGAAAATCCATTTAAAATACAAGCCTTCCGAAAAGCTGCAAGAACTATTGAACTCGATGAACGGACGATTGAAGATATAGAAGATTTTACGTCCTTGTCAGGTATTGGAAAAGGAACAGGTGCGATTATTCAAGAATTTATTGAAAATGGCAATACAGATGTATTAAAATCCCTAAAGGAAGAAGTGCCGAAGGGATTAATTCCTTTACTTCAAATTCCAGGCTTAGGCGGAAAAACTATTGCCAAACTTTACCAAGAACTCGGAATTACAAACGTCAATGAGTTAAAGAAAGCTTGTGAAGATGGAAGCGTATCGGGATTAAAAGGATTTGGAAAAAAGAAAGAGGAAAAAATTTTAGCTGAAATTGAAAATCTCGGTTCAAGACCAGACCGGTATGCTCTTGCAGATATGTTACCAATTGTCAATTGGATCGAAGAACAACTTACTCAATTTGAAGGGATCGAAAAATATTCCCGTGCAGGTAGTGTACGTCGCGTAAGTGAAACTGTAAAAGATTTGGATTTCATCATAGCAACGAATCACGTACATAAGGTAAAAGAACAATTAACCCAGCTTCCAAATATAAAAGAAATTACAAATGACGGAGATACGAAGGTATCGATTGTTTTTACCTTCGATGTTGATGTGTCAGCTGATTTTCGTTTAGTATTGCCAGAACAGTTTGCAACGACTTTACATCATTTTACAGGATCTAAGGATCATAATGTTCGTATGCGACAAATCGCGAAGGAGCGGAACGAAAAAATTAGTGAATATGGAGTTGAACAATTAGATTCTGGTGAAGTTCTTACCTTCCAATCGGAAGAACAATTTTACAGACACTTTCATTTACCATGGATTCCACCTGAAGTTCGCATCGACGGAACGGAAATTGATCGGGTGGATGAATTGGACAAATTAATTGCCACTGATGATATTCGTGGTGATTTGCATATGCATACAACTTGGAGCGACGGTGCCCATTCCATTGAAGAAATGATTGAAGCTTGCCGAAGAAAAGGGTATGAATATATGGCCATTACGGACCATTCACAAAACTTACGAGTAGCCAATGGTTTAACGCCTGACAGGTTGAAAAAACAAATTGACATCATTCGTGAACTTAATGAAAAATATAATGACATTACCATTTTAGCCGGGTCAGAAATGGATATTTTACCAGATGGAACATTGGATTTTTCAGATGACATTTTAGCTGAATTAGATTTTGTTATTGCATCCATCCATACGGCATTTGGTCAAAGTCAAGAATTAATAATGAAGCGGTTAGAAGCAGCCTGTCGGAATCCTTATGTTCATATGATCGCCCATCCAACAGGGAGAAAAATCGGTGCACGCGATGGCTATAATGTAGATGTTGAACGTCTACTTCAATTAGCAAAAGAAACGAATACGATCCTTGAACTAAATGCGAATCCAAGACGATTAGATTTACGGACAGACTTTCTTATTCAAGCCCAAAAAGCCGGTGTTCACTTGATGATTAATACGGACAGTCACCAATCCATGACATTAAGCTATATGGAAATAGGTGTAAAATATGCTCGGAAGGCTTGGATTTATAAAAATACAATTGTCAATACAATGACAAAAGATGAACTGTTCACATGTTTATCGAAAAAGAGAGCGTAATTTCAAACAATAAACAGAAATGAAAGGAGTATAGATCTCCGTGAATAATAAAGCAATTGAGACTTTAGAATTTCATAAAATACGTCAACAGTTGACAACCTTTGCATCATCTAGTTTAGGAAGGGAATTGGCAGAAAAATTAACCCCTTCTACCGATTTTACGGAAATCGTGCGGTTACAAGAAGAAACAGATGAAGCTGCAAAGGTGCTTCGGTTAAAAGGGCATGTCCCCCTTGGTGGGGTATTTAATATTTTGCCTCATGTAAAGCGTGCTGAAATCGGTAGTATGCTACATCCGGATGAGTTTGTTGAAATTGCAAGTACCATTCGTGCCAGTCGGATTCTGAAAACATTTTTAGGGGAACTCGTCGAAGAAGAGGATGTAAGCTTACCAATTTTACAAGAATATGGTGAAAATTTGAATCCTCCGACGGAGTTGTACCGTATAATTACTAGTGCCATTAGTGAAAATGGCGATGTATTAGACAGTGCAAGTGAAAAGTTACGTTCACTTCGTACCCAGATTCGTAGCTTAGAAGGCAGGGTACGGGAAAAATTAGAAAACATTATTCGTTCATCAAGTGCACAAAAGATGTTATCAGATGCGATCATTACGATCCGTAACGACCGATTTGTTATTCCTGTTAAACAAGAATACAGATCCCATTTTGGTGGAATGGTGCATGACCAATCTTCTTCCGGTCAAACATTATTTATCGAACCGCAATCGATCGTTCAACTGAATAATGAATTACATCAAACAAAGATGAAAGAACAAGGTGAAATTCAACGTATTTTAACGGAATTGTCAACGAAAACGGCAACTTATAGTGAGGAACTTAAACAATTAGTTTCAATTTTACGCGAGCTCGACTTTATGTTTACGAAAGCAAAATTTGGTGCTTCAATGAAAGCAACAAAACCAATGATGAATAATGATGGTGTTATCCGCTTGTTCCGTGCTCGACATCCATTTATACCGATAGATGAAGTTGTGGCCAACGATATCGAATTAGGAAAGGACTTTACAACGATTGTTATAACAGGTCCTAATACAGGTGGAAAAACCGTTACACTCAAAACCGTCGGATTAATTACGTTAATGGCCCAGGCTGGATTACAAATTCCAGCACAAGATGGTTCCGAAGTTGCTGTTTTTGAGTCGGTTTTTGCTGATATTGGTGATGAACAGTCGATTGAACAAAGTTTAAGTACCTTTTCATCCCATATGGTGAATATTGTAGAAATTCTACGTCATGTAGATAGTAAAAGCCTTGTTTTATTTGATGAATTAGGGGCAGGAACCGATCCACAAGAAGGAGCTGCCTTAGCAATGTCCATCCTAGATGAAGTACATCGTCGAGGGGCGCGAGTCATTGCAACAACCCACTATCCAGAGTTGAAGGCCTACAGTTATAACCGAGATGGTGTAACAAATGCCAGCGTGGAATTTGATATCGAGTCATTGAGTCCAACCTATCGTTTATTAATTGGGGTTCCAGGACGAAGCAATGCTTTTGAGATATCGAAACGACTCGGTTTACCCAATGATATTATCGAAAATGCAAAAACCCATATTCATGTAGAATCAAACAAAGTCGATAACATGATAGCTTCCTTAGAAAGAAGCACACGCCTGGCGGAGAAAGAAGAGGAAGAAGCGAAAGATCTTTTAAAAGCAGCAGAGAAACTGCATAAAGACTTACAAAAGGCGATGATTGAGTTTTATAACAAAAAAGACGAACTGTATGAACAGGCACGACAAGAAGCGAAATCGATCGTAAGGAATGCAGAACGTGAGGCCGAAGAAATTATTCGAACCTTACGGCAAATGCAATTGGAAAAAGGTGCCGAAATTAAGGAACATGAACTCATTGAAGCAAGAAAGCGCCTTGAAGGTGTTGTACCAGAAGCGAAACAAGATCGACATCCGCCAATAAAGAAAAAAGTAAAACAAGATTTCAAACCTGGTGACGAGGTGAAAGTTTTATCCTTCGATCAAAAAGGCCATTTAATCGAACGTGTATCTGAAAATGAATGGCAAGTTCAAATCGGCATTATAAAGATGAAAGTCGAGGAAGATGACCTAGAATTAATTAAAAGTAAACCAAAAAAAGAGACACAGCACATTGCATCAATTAAAGGTAAAGAATATCATGTCGGATTAGAACTGGATTTACGTGGTGAACGTTATGAGGATGCCCTTGTTCGACTTGAAAAATATATTGACGATGCGCTACTTGCGGGTTATCCACGGGTATCCATCATTCACGGAAAGGGTACAGGAGCACTGCGGACCGGTGTACAAAATTACTTGAAAAACCATCGTCAAGTCAAATCTTTCCACTTTGGAAATGCGAATGAAGGCGGAACAGGTGTAACAATCGTAGAGTTTAAATAGATTAATTCCAAAAATTAAGAGGGATATTGGATGGAAAAGTTTTGGGAAAGTGAACTAGTCAATCATGCCGCTAACTATGGCGTAGCTATCCTATGTACACTTGTTTTCCTAGCAATCTTTGAGCTTGTAACAAAATATGATAACTGGGAACAAATAAAGAAAGGGAATATGGCTGTTGCCATGGCGACCGGTGGAAAAATTTTCGGGATATTGAATATTTTTCGCTACTCAATTCTACATAACGATTCGTTATTCGTTATGATTGGATGGGGTTGTTTCGGATTTTTCCTTTTGATTATTGCCTATTTTATCTTTGAATTTTTAACCCCGAAATTTAAGGTTGACGAGGAAATTGGAAAAGGGAACCGTGCCGTAGGTTTTATTTCAATGGTAATTTCCGTCGGTCTTTCTTATGTAATCGGTGCCGGAATTATGTAAGAAATAAAAAATGGGGGAGAGGAACCTGGAAAAATTAGGGAAAATCTTAATTGCTTGTTGTATCGTATTTTTCCTTTGGGGTTGTGTTTATTTGTTTTTAAATTAACTTAAAATTATATTGTTCAAAAGTCATCCTTACTCTATTAATAGCGTAAGGATGACTTTTTACTTTTTTAAATATGCAGACTTTTTCAAATTAAAAAGATTGTAAACGTTGTCAAGATTCGATAGAATATCTATAGTGAACAATTTGAATGTTCAAAATGTTCAAAGGGGAGGGGAAATATGGAAAATAAACCATGGGTACAACATTATCCAGAAACAATACCTGAAGAAATTGAAATTGCGGAAAAATCCTTGCAACAATTTTTAGTGGAAACCGCCAAAAAGTACCCGACAAAAGCTGCAATTCATTTCAATGGAAAAGAAATGACATTTAACGAAATATATGAATCGGCTTTGAAATTGGCCAATTATTTAAAAGGGCTAGGGATTAAAAAAGGGGATCGTGTAGGTATCATGCTACCGAATACACCACAATCGTTCATTTGCTTTTTTGGGGTCATGTTTGCTGGTGGTGTTGTTGTTCAAACGAATCCGATGTATACGGAAAGAGAAGTTGCTTATCAAATGAAAGACTCGGGTGCAAAGGTAATTATTGCGTTAGATATTTTATACCCAAGAATTACAAAAGTAAAAAACGAAACCGATCTAGAACATATTATTATTACGGCCATTAAAGACTACTTACCATTTCCGAAAAATTTGATTTATCCATTTATCCAGAAGAAGCAATACGGATTTTCGGTAAAAGTCGAGCATGCCGGTAATGTCCATCTACTTACTGAAATTATGAAAACTTCAACATTGGAAGATCCGATTGTTGAAGTTGACTTTGAAAACGACCTTGCCATATTACAATATACAGGTGGAACGACAGGTTTTCCAAAAGGGGTTATGTTAACACATAAAAACTTAGTTTCCAACGCCAAAATGTGTGAAGCCTGGTTATATAAATGTGAAGAAGGTAAGGAAGTTGTTTTAGGTGCATTGCCCTTTTTCCATGTATATGGGATGACGACCGTATTAATTTTGTCCGTCATGCAAGGTTCGAAAGTTGTGCTGATTCCGAAGCCAGAACCTGAAGTATTGTTAAAAGCAATTCAAAGTCAAAAAGTGACGATGTTTCCAGGTGCACCAACCATGTACATTGGTTTATTAAATCATCCGAATTTACAAAAATATGATTTATCATCAATCGACTCTTGTATAAGCGGCTCTGCTTCATTACCAGTTGAAGTTCAAGAACAATTTGAACAATTAACCGGTGGGAAACTTGTGGAAGGTTATGGTTTAACAGAAGCTTCACCAGTGACCCATGCCAACCTAGTATGGGATGGTGAACGAATTAAAGGTAGCATTGGCATTCCTTGGCCAAATACATTAGCAGAAATCAGGTCATTGGAAACCGATGAAACACTCCCTCCAGGTGAAGTAGGAGAATTAGTAATTAAAGGACCACAAGTGATGAAAGGTTACTGGAATCGTCCTGAGGAAACGGCGAAAACCCTCCGTGACGGTTGGTTATATACAGGAGATCTAGGTTATATGGATGAAAAAGGATATTTTTACATTGTCGATCGCAAAAAAGATATGATTATCGCCAGCGGATTTAATATATATCCAAGAGAGATTGAAGAGGTGTTATATGAACATCCGGCGGTCCAAGAGGCAGTGGTAGCTGGAGTCCCTGATCCATATCGTGGTGAAACCGTAAAAGCTTATATTGTACTTAAAGAAGGTCACTCAGTTACGGAAAAAGAGATGGACAAATATGCCAGAAAACATTTGGCTGCCTATAAAGTACCAAGATTATATGAATTCCGTGATGAATTGCCTAAGACAACCGTTGGCAAAATCTTGCGTCGCCAATTAGTAGAAGAGGAACGGAAAAAGATAGAAAATCAAGAAGGGGAGAAAAAGGCCTAATATTATAGATAAAAAATTTTGCGAAAAGGAAACTTCTAGGGCCCTTTTTTTATTCATAAGTTGGACAAGTGAGATAAGATGGTATTTGACAAAAACTTTCAGGTCTTTTAATATAAGAATATGAATGATTATTCATTCATATTCCATTCTTTCCAACATAGAAAAATACAAAATAAAGTCGAAGGTGAAAGAGTATTGAAAAACAACCAAAAACCAAAATATAAGCAAATTATCGATGCCGCTGTAATCACAATTGCTGAAAATGGATACCATCAATGTCAAGTTTCAAAGATCGCAAAACAAGCTGGAGTAGCTGATGGTACGATTTATTTATATTTCAAAAATAAAGAAGATATATTAATATCTTTATTTAAAGAAAAAATGCAACAATTTATTCAAAATTTATCTGAAATTATAGCAGGAAAAAATACAGCTGCGGAGAAATTATTATTATTAGTAGAAAATCATTTTCGCATCTTATCAGAAGATCATGCTTTAGCTATTGTTACACAACTTGAATTACGTCAAACAAACAAAGAATTACGTCTGAAAATTAACGATATTTTAAAAGGGTATTTACAACTGATTGATAACATTTTAGAAGAAGGAATTCAAAATGGTGAATTTGCCCCAGCATTAGATATCCGTTTAACAAGACAAATGATTTTTGGAACGATAGATGAGACAGCCACTAATTGGGTGATGAATGACCATAAATATGATTTAGTCAGCTTAGCTCCAAAAATCCATCAGTTACTCATTCATGGGTGTGGGAATCACCATTAATATCTGACTATTCCTATTTATATTTCTTTCTTAAATATTCGAGAAAATTATTGCTCAAAAATTTTTATTTAAGACCTATACAAGGTTAAAAAATGACTTGTTTAGAGACAGAGTCTTCTCTGTTTTCTAATAGATGATCCTATGAATCTATTAAATGGAAAAGGGGATGGGAGATGGAATTATTAAATCAAGAAATCGTCAACAAGACAGCTGTACTTACAATAAACCACCCTCCTGCCAACGCATTAGCAGGTGCTGTCATATCCGAACTCGATCATATGTTAAATGAGATCGAAACAAATGATCAAGTTCGTGTCATTGTCCTTAAAGGGGAAGGAAGATTCTTTTCTGCCGGTGCTGATATTAAAGAGTTTACAAGCATAGATTCAGAGAAGAACGCTGCAGAGTTGGCCACTAAAGGCCAAAAACTTATGGACCGCATCGAAAATTTTCCTAAACCAATTATAGCGGCCATTCACGGTGCCGCATTAGGTGGCGGATTAGAGCTTGCCATGAGTTGTCATATACGCATTGTTAGTGAAACGGCAAAGCTCGGATTACCAGAGCTATCCTTAGGAATTATACCAGGATTTGCCGGAACACAAAGACTACCAAAATATGTTGGAACCGCAAAAGCGGCTGAAATGATGTTAACTGCAGAACCGGTTTCAGGGGTAGATGCTGTGAAAATCGGTCTTGCCAACATCGCTGTTCCAGAGGAAAAGCTATTGGATGAAGCGATGAAATTGGCTAAGAAAATTGAAATGAAAAGTCCTTCAACCATTAAAGCCATATTAAATCTATTAACATATGCAAAGACTGAACAATTTGCCAAAGGTGTTGAGGCAGAAGCGAAAGCATTTGGCGAGGTATTTCAAACAGAAGATGCTACAGAAGGGATTAACGCTTTTTTAGAAAAAAGACAGCCAAATTTCACGGGGAAATAAAGTAAGTATTTTTTATATACGAACAAACAATGTAAGGGGGATGTTTGATGAACATTTACGTTTTATTGAAAAGAACTTTTGACACTGAAGAAAAAATAACGATTACAGGTGGCAGAATTGATGAAGACGGCGCTGAGTTCATTATTAACCCATATGATGAATATGCCGTAGAAGAGGCAATCCAAGTCCGTGACGAACATGGTGGAGAAGTCACAGTTATAACAATCGGTGGAGAAGATGCCGAGAAACAACTGCGTACAGCCCTGGCCATGGGTGCAGATAAAGCGGTTTTAATAAATGTAGAAGATGACTTACAAATAAAAGATCAATATACGACTGCAAAAATTTTAGCAACATACCTTGAGGATAAAGATCCGGATTTAATTCTTGCAGGAAATGTAGCCATTGATAATGGTACAGGACAAGTAGGGCCAAGAGTGGCCGATTTATTAGGAATTCCTTATGTGACCACCATTACCGATTTGAAAATTGACGGAGAAAAAGTCACTGTTGTAAGAGATGTGGAAGGTGACGAAGAAACAATCGAAACAACACTACCACTGCTTGTGACAGCACAACAAGGGTTAAATGAACCAAGATATCCGTCATTACCGGGGATTATGAAAGCGAAAAAGAAACCGTTAGAAGAATTAGAATTAGATGATCTTGATTTAGATGAAGATGACGTTGAAGCAAAAACGAAAACGATCGAAGTCTTCCTACCGCCACAAAAATCCGAGGGTAAAATTTTAGAAGGTGAACTTGCAGATCAAGTGAAAGAATTGGTGTCTTTACTTCATAATGACGCAAAGGTAATTTAAACTTTAATACGTTTACGAACAGGAGGGTTTTGAAATGGGTAGAAAAGTTTTAGTATTAGCGGAGTTAAAGGATAATAAATTACGGAATGTTTCCTTTGAAGCAATTGCAGCAGCAAAAACCATTGCTGAAGATGGTGAGGTCGTTAGTTTATTATTGGGAGAGTCGGTCGAATCTCTAGCAAACGAACTGATACAATATGGTGCGGATCGAGTAGTTGTTGTGGAAAATGATAAGTTAGCTCAATATAATTCGGATGGATATTCACAAGCTGTACTTGCCGTCATAGAGCAAGAAGATCCGGAAGCTATTGTATTTGGACATACAGCGTTAGGAAAAGATTTATCGCCAAAAGTTGCAAGCAAATTGGATTCCGGACTAATTTCAGATGTAGTCAATGTTGAAGTTACAGGTGGAAATGTGGTCTTTACAAGACCTATTTATTCTGGTAAAGCTTTTGAAAAGAAAATTGTAACGGACGGTCTCATTTTTGCAACTGTTCGTCCAAATAATATTGCTGCATTAGAAAAAGACGAGTCTCGTTCCGGCGATGTTTCAAAAGTAGATGTTGATATTAAAGATTTGCGCACAATCATTAAAGAGGTTGTGAAGAAAACAAGCGAAGGTGTGGATCTATCAGAAGCAAAAGTGGTTGTTGCTGGTGGACGTGGATTGAAAAGTGCCGAAAACTTCAAAATGCTGGAAGAATTGGCAGATGTTTTAGGAGGAGCCGTTGGTGCTTCCCGTGGTGCGTGTGATGCCGGGTACTGCGACTACTCACTCCAAATTGGTCAAACAGGAAAAGTAGTAACACCAGACCTTTATATTGCAATTGGAATCTCAGGTGCGATCCAACATTTAGCGGGAATGTCCAATTCAAAAGTAATTGTAGCAATTAATAAAGATCCTGAAGCTAATATTTTCAAAGTTGCTGATTACGGTATTGTTGGTGATTTATTTGAAGTGGTCCCACAACTTACAGAAGAGTTTAAAAAATTAAAAGTAAACGCTTAAATTTCTAAGGGTAAAGTGACAATTTGTTACTTTACCCTTTGATTTTTTAAATTATATTTACAAAGTATTCTGTTATTTTTTTCAGTGATATGATTTAATGGTTATTTCAGCCAATATAGGGTAAAATGATGTTGAAACAAATCATTCGCAAATTTGTGGATCCAGTGATATACTGTCGATAAGAAATTTTAAGGAGGGTTATTATGGCAATTGTAAAAGCAACTGACCAAACATTTAGTGAAGAAATTAAAAGTGGTTTGGTCTTAACAGACTTCTGGGCTACTTGGTGCGGTCCTTGTAAAATGATAGCTCCAGTTCTTGAAGAAATTGACGCTGAAATGGGCGATAAAGTTAAAATCGTAAAATTAGATGTTGATGAAAACCAAGAAACGGCAGCAAAATACGGTGTGATGAGTATTCCAACATTAATTCTATTTAAAGACGGAGAAATCGTGGATAAAGTCGTTGGATACCGTCCAAAAGAAGCTTTAGAAGAAGTTATTAACAATCATTTATAATGTTGTAATCGTCAATTGACATGGCAGTCCATTTTGGGCTGCTTTTCTTCATTTATATACCTTTTATCTATCTTTTTATCCCCTAAAGGAATTATAGTATAATATTAGTTATATGAATAACACTCAATATGGAGTGAGCACATTGGAAACAAAACCAAAAATTAAAGAGAAATTAGCATTATTGCCAGATCAACCTGGTTGTTATTTAATGAAGGACCGGCAAGGGACGGTTATCTATGTCGGGAAAGCAAAAGTTTTAAAAAATCGGGTCCGTTCTTATTTCACAGGATCGCATAATGCGAAAACTCAAGCATTGGTAAGTGAAATAGAGGACTTTGAATATATTATAACGTCATCCGATGTCGAAGCATTAATTTTGGAGAACAATTTAATTAAACAATATGATCCAAAATATAATGTCATGTTGAAGGATGATAAAACATATCCGTTTATTAAGCTGACGTCTGAACGTCATCCAAGGTTAATCATTACGCGTAAAGTAAAAAAAGGTGACAAAGCCAAATATTTTGGTCCCTATGCCAATGTTTATGCAGCAAGGGAAACAAAAAGATTACTCGACAAGTTATATCCGTTACGTAAATGCCAAACATTACCAAAACAAGTGTGCTTATATTACCATATTGGCCAATGTTTAGCACCTTGTGTCTTTGATGTTTCACAGGAAACGTATAAAAAAATGACGACCGAGATTACAAAGTTTTTAAATGGTGGTTATAAAGAAGTAAAGAAAGATCTCACTGAAAAAATGATCGAAGCCAGTGAAAAATTAGATTTTGAGCGGGCGAAGGAGTATCGGGATAAAATTACGGCCATAGAAATGACGATGGAAAAACAAAAAGCAACGATGACCGATCATATAGATCGAGATGTTTTCGGTTATGCTGCAGACAAAGGTTGGATGTGTGTCCAAGTATTCTTTGTCCGTCAAGGAAAATTAATTGAACGGGATGTGTCGATGTTTCCTTATTATAAAGATCCTGAAGAAGAGATGCTAACATTTTTAGGCCAATTTTATGATCGACCAGAACATTTTAAACCGAAAGAAATCTTACTACCGCAAAATGTGGATGCAGAACTCGCCCATGCTTTACTTGATGTGAAAATTGTTCAGCCAAAACGGGGACAAAAAAAGGAAATGGTTGAACTTGCAAACAAAAATGCGAAAGCAGCATTAAAAGAGAAGTTTTCCTTATTAGAGCGGAATGAAGAACGAACAATAAAAGCGATCGAAAAATTAGGCGAGCAAATGAATATTTATACGCCGTATCGTATTGAAGCCTTCGACAACTCCAATATTCAAGGGACAAACCCGGTATCGGCAATGGTCGTTTTTACAAACGGGATGCCAGATAAGAAGCAATATCGGAAATATAAAATTAAAACGGTTGAAGGACCAGATGACTATGACTCGATGCGAGAGGTTATTCGGAGACGGTATACACGCGTTTTAAAAGAAAACCAGCCACTGCCTGATTTAATCTTAATTGATGGTGGAAAAGGACAAATTGAAGCAGCGAAGGATGTTTTAGAAAATGAACTTGGCCTTGACATTCCAGTTGCGGGATTAGTAAAAGATGATAAGCATCAAACTTCTAATTTACTATTTGGTGATCCACCAGAAATGGTCCCTCTTGCTCGAAATAGTCAAGAATTCTACTTGCTTCAGCGGATTCAAGATGAGGTTCACCGTTTTGCGATCACATTCCATCGCCAATTACGTGGAAAATCGATGATTCAATCCATTCTCGATGAAATACCGGGAGTCGGTCAGAAACGAAAGCAGTTATTATTAAAGCATTTCGGTTCTGTAAAAAAAATGCAGCATGCTTCTGTTGAGGATTTCATGAAAATTGGGATACCGAAAAATGTGGCCGAATCCATTGTTCAAACATTACAAAACTCTGAAGAATAGGAAGTCCTTTTAAGTGGATTTCCTTTTTTATTTTTTTTGAGATTTTGTTTCATGGACAAAAAGGTGAGGAAAAGAGGTTGAAACGTCTTTGCGAGAACTTCTCGCGGACAAAAGGGAACCAAAAGAGATAAGAAAAGTCCGATCGAGCATCTCACATTTGCGCACAATAAATAATCAGAAAATATGTATTGATTCCATTATTTCAACATGCTATAATATAGCCAATTTAATAAATTCATGTTCTGAAAAGACGTGAAGATAGAGGCGCGGTTTTTAAGAGTACATGTATGGAGAAGATTGGACTTCTGTGAAATACATGGAAAGGAAAAATCGCCGAAAGAAAAAATAGTCCAATTCTATTTTTTCTTGGTTCTGCTACTGAATAAGTACAGAACTGTCAAGAGTTACTCTTGGAGAGCTATCTCACTGTGAACACGCTAATAATTGCGTTTTTGCAGGCAATGGGATTTCTCCATTGTCTTTTGTTTTATCTTGTACAAGTTTCTAGCGCTCTCCTTACAATTTTCACAATGTGTAACAATGTATTTAAAATTTGGCTTAAACAGCTGAAAAGAGGGGGAAAAAATTGGGCATTATTGTACAAAAATTTGGCGGTACGTCGGTAGCAACGGTAGAAAAAATATTAAATGTAGCAGATCGAGTTTTAGATGAAAGAAAAAGAGGGAATAATGTTGTCGTCGTTGTATCAGCAATGGGAAAATCAACGGATGAGTTAATTTCTTTAGCTAAACAAGTTTCAACCAAGCCTAGTAAACGTGAATTGGATATGTTAGTCACGACAGGTGAACAAGTCACGATTGCATTACTTGCAATGGCGCTGCATGAAAAAGGACATGATGCAGTGTCGATGACAGGTTGGCAAGCGGGGGTGGAAACAGAACCGATTCACGGGAGTGCACGGATTTTGAACATTGATACCGACCGGATCAACAGGGCGATCCGTGAAGGAAAAATCGTGATAGTTGCTGGATTCCAAGGTATCACTGAAGATGGAGAAATAACGACGTTAGGCCGTGGAGGTTCAGATACGTCTGCCGTCGCTTTAGCAGCAGCTCTAGGTGCTGATCGATGCGATATTTACACAGATGTAACGGGTGTATATACTGCCGATCCACGTTATATTCCGTCTGCGAGACAATTATCAACGATATCTTATGATGAAATGTTAGAGTTGGCGAATTTAGGTGCAGGTGTGCTTCATCCAAGGTCTGTTGAATTTGCGAAAAATTATCAAATTCCTTTAGTCGTTCGCTCAAGTACAGAAAAAGTGGAAGGAACTTATGTATTGGAGGAAACAATAATGGAAGAAAACTTAGTTGTCCGCGGTGTTGCCTTTGAAAAAGATATTACAAAATTAACGGTTTATGGTTTATCAAATGAAATTGCAAGTTTATCATCGGTATTTACTCCGTTAGCTAAAAATAACGTAAATGTGGATATTATTATTCAAAATGCGTCTGACCAAAACTTGAATACACTATCATTTTCGATTAAAACCGATGAGTTGCAAGAGGCATTGCAAGTATTGGAAGAACATAAAGAATCAATTGGTTATGATCATATTGAATATGAATCAGGTTTAGCAAAAGTATCCATTGTTGGTTCAGGCATGATTTCAAATCCAGGTGTAGCGGCTCAAATGTTCGCTTCATTAGCTGAAAAAGATATTTTTGTAAAAATGGTCAGTACTTCAGAAATTAAAGTATCTGCTGTAGTCAACGAAGACCAAATGTTAAAGGCTGCTGAAATACTGCATGATGTTTTCGGTCTTTCAAAGGTAGAACAGGAAGTAAGTGTTGCAAAATAATAAAAACGTTAAAAAACTTCATCAAGTGAGTCAGTCAACTCATTTGATGAAGTTTTTTGTAAAAAAATGGTTATTTTACAATTGAAATGAATAATATAATGAACAATGTCCACATTATTTATAAGTCTATAAGTGGAATATCATCCCATTTCACTGTAAACAATACTTTTCCATCCTTTTTTTTCGGATGTTCAAAAGTTTCGGCATAAACTTTCTTTTGTTGGGCAATTTGTTCAGCGAGGAAGCCGGCCTCAAGTTGGAATGTTGCATTGGTTCGTGTTAAAATGCGGTGTTTTACTAAGTCGCTTGTTAATTGAAGTTCGATTTCACTTTTCTTTTGGCTAATAATATCCAGGTTGCCCCATCCTGCATTTCGAAAAAACTCTTGAATCTCATCAAAAGAAAATAATGGATATTTTCGAGCGATTTGTTTTCCGATCCAATAAAGAATACTAGGTGCATCTTCCCCTAAAATTTCTTCTATAAAATCTTCACGAATCAGTTCATATCCAAATGCAGGAACGGTTAATTCAGTTAAGTTTATTTTTTCTTTTACTGTTTTTCTACTCAAACTTTGCTCCCCCTTTTCTTCAAATCTATTATATACAATTTCTGTTCATTTATTTAACATTTATTTATTTGGAAAAAAATTATATTAAAATATCCTCCTAAAATTTAGAATTTTTATTAGGACTTTATGACAACTTTATGAAACTATCATGTGAAGAAAAAAATATTTTTCAAATATTATTAAACCTGTATCCGTTTTCTTGACGGGTTTTATAAAAAGGTTTACAATTGAGTTGTTCATATATTTGCCATAGTTTTTAAAATTTATAGTCAATGATTAATAACTAAGGGGGGTACATCTTAAGATGGCAGGAAACCGTGAGTTTAATAATCGGAGATTACACTCACTATTAGGAGTTCTTCCGATCGGTATTTTCTTAATTGTCCATTTAACAATTAACTATCAAGCAACAAAGGGAGCAGAGGCATATAATGCAGCTGCAGGATTGATGGAAAACATCCCATTTCTACTATTTGTAGAAACTGTAGTCATTTATATTCCTATATTATTCCACGCAATATATGGAGTATACATAGCGTTTACTGCAAAGCCAAACAATGTTCGTTTCAGTACTTTTAGAAACTGGATGTTTGTTTTGCAAAGAATTACAGGGGTTATCCTCATTATCTTCATTGCGTGGCATGTGTGGGAGACACGGATTGCGAAGGCACTTGGTGCTGAAGTGAACTTTGACATGATGGCAAATATAGTCGATAATCCTGCAATGTTAGTGTTCTATATTGTCGGAATTGTTTGTGCAACATTCCACTTATCGAACGGTTTATGGTCATTCTTTGTAAGTTGGGGGATTACCGTATCACCTCGTTCACAAAGAATTTTGACGTATGTTACAATGCTAGTTTTTGTAGCTGTAACATTTATAGGTGTTCGTGCAATCTTAGCATTTACTGTATAAAACTATATGACTATGTGAAGCGATTACGAGAAAACCTTACAACTTATGTATTGAACGTATGAATTAATAGATTGATAGGAACAACGACTAGAGATTACTTAATAATTGGGGGAGTGAGTCGCAGAAATGAGTAAAGGTAAAATTATTGTTGTCGGTGGCGGATTGGCAGGCCTAATGGCAACAGTTAAAATAGCTGAGGCTGGGGTGCCAGTTGAATTGTTCTCTTTAGTTCCGGTAAAACGTTCTCACTCTGTTTGTGCACAAGGTGGAATTAATGGAGCGGTTAACACAAAAGGTGAAGGGGACTCACCTTGGAAACACTTTGATGATACGGTATACGGTGGAGACTTCTTAGCAAACCAACCGCCTGTAAAAGCAATGTGTGAAGCGGCACCAGGTATCATTCACTTGTTTGACCGTATGGGGGTTATGTTTAACCGTACTCCAGAAGGTTTACTAGACTTTAGACGTTTTGGAGGAACATTATATCATCGGACTGCCTTTGCAGGTGCTACAACAGGACAACAATTGCTTTATGCATTAGATGAACAAGTACGTCGTCATGAAGTAGCCGGTTTAGTAACGAAATATGAAGGTTGGGAATTCTTAGGCGCCATCATTGATGATGATCAAACATGCCGTGGTATCGTGGCACAAGATTTAAAATCTGGAGAAATTAAATCATTCCCTGCAGATGCGGTTATTATGGCAACAGGTGGTCTTGGTATTATCTTTGGTAAATCAACAAACTCTGTTATAAATACCGGATCAGCTGCAGCGATTCTTTATCAACAAGGTGCGATCTACGCGAACGGTGAATTTATCCAGATCCATCCTACAGCAATCCCTGGAGACGACAAGTTACGTCTCATGAGTGAATCTGCTCGTGGTGAGGGTGGTCGTGTCTGGACCTATAAAGATGGTAAACCTTGGTACTTCTTAGAAGAAAAATATCCATTATACGGAAACCTAGTTCCAAGGGATATTGCTACCCGTGAAATTTTCGATGTATGTGTCAACCAAAAATTAGGCATCAACGGGGAAAATATGGTTTATCTAGACCTATCCCATAAAGATCCACATGAACTTGATGTAAAACTTGGCGGAATTATTGAAATTTATGAGAAGTTCACAGGTGATGACCCACGGAAAGTTCCAATGAAAATCTTCCCAGCTGTACACTACTCAATGGGTGGATTATGGGTTGACTATGAACAACAAACCAATATTAAAGGTTTATTTGCCGCTGGTGAGTGTGACTATTCACAACACGGTGCAAACCGTCTTGGAGCAAACTCTTTACTATCTGCTATTTATGGTGGTATGGTTGCAGGTCCAAACGCGGTTAAATATATTGAAGGTTTAGAAAAGAGCACAGATGCCTTACCTTCAAGCTTGTTCGAACGTTATCAACGTCAAGAACAACAAAAATGGGACGATATCTTGAAAATGGACGGAACTGAAAACGCCTATGTAATCCATAAAGAACTTGGTGAATGGATGACAGATAACGTTACCGTTGTACGTTACAATGATAAACTATTAAAGACAGACGAAAAGATTCAAGAATTAATGGAACGCTGGAAAAATATTAATATTAATGATACTTCAAGCTGGAGTAACCAAGGTGCACAATTTACAAGACAATTGCAAAATATGCTCCATCTTGCGCGTGTTATTACGCTTGGTGCGTATAACCGTAATGAGTCTCGTGGTGCACATTATAAACCGGAATTCCCTGAACGTAATGATGAAGAATGGTTAAAAACAACTATGGCTTCGTATGATCCTGCTACAAATGCACCGAAATTTGAATATGAAGATGTGGACGTATCTTTAATTAAACCAAGAAAACGTGATTATACGACGACAAGTAAATAAGAAGGGGAGGAGAATATAGAATGGCTGAACAAAGAAAAACAGTGACTTTTATAATCCAAAGACAAGACACACCGGATTCTACCCCTTATGAGGAGACGGAAATTCAACGGAATCCAGTAACAAAAGATGGTAAGAAAACTTCGCCGGTTGCTTGGGAAATGAACTGTTTAGAAGAAGTTTGCGGTGCTTGTTCAATGGTTATCAACGGGAAACCTAGACAAGCTTGTTCGACCATGGTTGATAAATTAGAGCATCCTATTAAATTAGAACCGATGCGTACATTCCCAGTAGTACGTGACTTAGTAATTGACAGAAGTCGTATGTTCGACTCCTTGAAGAAAGTAAAAGCATGGATTCCAATTGATGGAACTTATGATTTAGGACCTGGGCCAAGAATGCCTGAAAATAAACGTCAATGGGCGTATGAGCTTTCAAAATGTATGACGTGTGGTGTATGTTTAGAAGCCTGCCCTAACGTGAATGACAAATCAAACTTTATGGGTCCTGCACCGTTATCACAAGTTCGGTTATTTAACTCCCATCCAACAGGTGCAATGAATAAAGCAGAACGTTTAAATGCTATTATGGGAGATGGCGGTTTAGCTAACTGTGGTAACTCACAAAACTGTGTGCAAGCTTGTCCGAAAGGTATTCCTTTAACAACGTCCATTGCAGCATTAAACCGTGAAGCGACTGTTCAAATGTTCCGTAACTTCTTTGGTAGTGATTATTCTTATTAATTGGTTACGAACAATCAAGAGGCTGGGCCAACTGGATGGTTCAGCCTCTCGTTATAAAGTAAAACGAATGAATATTCATTCAGTACGTGAAAGGGGAGGTTTTAATGAAAAAGATCAGCTACATACAAGATTTTCCATCATGGAAAGCAGGGTTCGAATTTTTTGTACCCGTTAAAGTCAGATTTTCAGAAACCGATATGTTTGGTCATTTAAACAATACGGTTCCGTTCGTTTATTTTGAAACAGCGAGAATTGAATATATCCATTATCTCGGACTTTATCGACAGGATTTAAAGGAAATGAGGGAAACGATTCCAGTCGTCGCTAATCAACAATGTGATTATATTCGGCAAGTATATTTTGATGAAGAACTAAACATTTACGTAAAAATTAATGAAGTTGGTAATTCCTCAGTTGATCTTCATTATCTAGGTGTAAAAGGCGATGATACGGTCTGTTTTACCGGACGCGGAACAATTGTAAACATCAATAAAAATAGTGGAAAATCTGTTCCTTGGACAAGTGAAGAGAGAGAAATTTTCTTTAAAGCAATGAATGTCAATGTGGTTTAAAATAATAATGCCTATTTCTTACAGAATGGGATGATTGCTGTCACTCCCTTCTTGCCGTTCACATATGATATTGTGACGATTCATACCCATCCCCGCGTTTTCTAGCTGGCGAAGGCAAGGAGGGTTCATGTATTTGAAGGAGAATGATTTCACTCATAAGCCGTTATTAACTACAAGATAAAACAACTAAAGAGATAGCACAAGAGCTTTTTATAAGCGAAAAAACAGTTCGAAATCATATTTCAAATGCCATGCAAAAGCTTGGAGTAAAGGGGCGTTCACAAGCTGTCGTCGAACTTCTCCGTATGGGGGAGTTAAAGCTTTAAGAGAAGCCGGCTATCCTTTTTTGGAAAGCCGGTTTTTTATTTCTAAAGTGCAAAATTCACTTTTATACAAGCTACAGGTATTGGTAAAACTTTCCTTATTGGAGAGACGATATCTCTAGCTGGCCCAATCTTTTTGGATGCCAGTTTTTTATATTACTAGCAAGTAAAAGCGTTATTAGGCTTGAAATTTAACGTAAAAAAATAGAAAATAGGGTTAGATTGATTTTACGAGTTTAAATAAAAAAAGTAAACATACGAAAAGGACATAATATATAAATAGATTTTTATTTTTATATACATTAAAAAATACGTTACTATTATTATAATTAAGCCAAAAAAGAATTAGTAGTTGTTTGTTTTTACATGTCATGATAGATTTAGATAGAATATAGCGGGGGTGCTCTATTTGGAAAATCAAATGAAGAACGAAGTGAACATGGAAACTGTAGCAACAATTGAAAAAGATTTACGTTTTGTATCCGGATTAATTAAACAAAAGGGTCGTGAAATCTTAAACCATTTTCCGGTAACCCCGCCACAATTTGTTGCGATGCAATGGCTATTAGAAGAAGGCAGTATGACAATTGGTGAATTATCGAAAAAAATGTATTTGGCTTTTAGTACAACAACGGATTTAATTGCGCGAATGGAAAAAAATAATCTTGTAAAAAGGGTTCGCGATGAACGGGACCGTCGTGTCGTTCGTGTCCATTTATTAGATGAAGGAATTCGGATCATTGATGAAGTGATTAAAAAAAGACAAACCTATCTTCAAGAAATTTTACATGACTTTTCCGATGAAGAGATCCGTACTTTACAAAGTAATCTACGAAAATTACACGATAATATGAAGTTAAAAAAAGAACAAAAAAAGTGAAAGGTTGAGGCAAGTTTGGCATCAAATCCAATAGGCATCATAGATTCAGGAGTAGGTGGGTTGACCGTTGTTAAGGAAATGATGCGTCAATTGCCTAATGAATCAATTATCTATATGGGAGATACAGCCCGATGTCCATATGGACCGAGAACTAGTGAAGAGATCAGACAATTTACGTGGGAAATGACTCGTTACTTAGAGCAGTTTCATATAAAAATGCTCATTATTGCTTGCAATACAGCTACTGCGGTGGCGCTCGAAGAAATTCGCGAAAGTCTTAACATTCCTGTACTTGGGGTCATTCATCCCGGCGCAAGAGCGGCAATTTCGGTTTCCAAAAAGTATAAGATAGGTGTTATTGGGACAGATATGACCATTCGCAGTAAAGCATATGAACATGCTTTAAAAACAATCCATAATGAAGTCGATGTTTATGGTTTAGCCTGCCCGAAACTGGTTCCTTTAGTGGAAAGTGGCGTAATTCATGGTGATTTAGCAGAAAAAATTGTAGCGAATTCACTTTACCCTCTTCAAGATAAACATATCGATACGTTAATATTAGGGTGTACGCATTATCCGATCATCCAGCCTTTAATTGAAAATTACTATAATCATAAGGTAAAAGTGATCAGTTCGGGTGAAGAAACTGCTAGAGAAGCGAGTGCCATATTAGATCATACACATATGTTAAATATGTCTAAGGATCAGCCTCCGATCTATAAATTTTTTACCACTGGTTCAAAAACGATTTTTCAATCCATAGCGAAACAATGGCTGCGAATGGACGATCTAGAAGTTGAAACGGTAAAACTGTCCAATGTTGAATATATTTAAATATAGGTTGTCTACTTGTTTTTCAAAAAAACGAGTTGGACAACTTTTTTTTATTCCCCTTGAATTTTTTAAATTTGTCCAATTTTTTTCTCGTCTTAGGTCTATTTTCGAAGAAGGCTCGTATACATGTAGTACAAACAGTCATGGGGGGATTTTATGAAATCTACAATTCGTGCATTTCAGTACGGTTTGTTATTCATTGTAACCATTGTATTTCTTTCTGCCTGTTCATTGTTCCCGCAGCTAGCGAAGGAGGAAGTAGACCCACCAAAAGAAAATGTAACCTATGAAGAAGATGTCGAGTTAACAGATGAGGGACAATCTGAAGATGGAGAAGAAGGAAAGGAAGGAACGGTACAAACGGAGCTATATTTAATCGATAAACATGGACTTGTCGTTCCCCAAACTTTCCAATTACCAAACACGGAAAGTATCGCGAAACAAGCCTTGGAATATTTAGTAGAAGGTGGCCCGGTGCAAGAGATGTTGCCGAGTGATTTTCGAGCTGTCATCCCAGCAGATACACAAATTAGTGTTGATATTCATGATGGTGTGGCAACCGTTGATTTTTCAAAAGAATTTGCAGACTATGCTCCAGAAGATGAGTTGAAAATCTTACAGTCCATTACATATACGTTGACCCAATTTGACACCATTGACAAAGTGAAACTTCAACTCAATGGAAATCCGCTTACAGAAATGCCGGTTAATGGTACACCAATCAATGGCGAATTAACGAGAAATATTGGTATTAATATTGATACATCTGAAGTAGCGGATATTACAGATACCGAACAGGTAACCGTTTATTATATTGCACAAACAAACGAAAATAGCTACTATGTACCTGTTACTAAACGAGTGAAAAACGATAACAAAGATACCGTTGTGACTGTTGTAGAAGAATTGATTAAAGGGCCGAAGTTGAACTCTGAGCTGTATACGTTGTTTATGCCAGATGTTGAATTAGTGGAAGAACCAACTATAAAAGACGGTGTGGTGACGCTTAACTTTAATGAAAATTTATACGGCAGTTATGATCAAAAATTAGTGACCAAGCAAGTACTAGATACACTCGTACTATCATTAACAGAACAAAAAGGGATTGAAGCCGTTTCAATTCAAGTAAATGGCGAGGCCGATGTGGTTAACTGGGAAGGAGAAACATTGGCGGAACCGGTAACGAGGCCAAAACATGTAAATACTGGTAGTTTTTAAAATAAAATTTGTTTATAATATTAATATAAAGAGAGTTAGGAGGGGGATTTATTGCCGCCTCTTCTTTCTTATTTATGGAAATGTAGTAAGAATGCTGATTAAAAAGAGGGAATCCACTATGAAGGAAATTATTGTTGCGACGAAAAATAAAGGAAAAGCAAAAGAATTTGCTGAAATGTTCCAATCACTAGGATTTACCGTTAAAACTTTACTTGATTTTCCAGATGCACCGGATATTGAAGAAACGGGGGAGACTTTTGCTGAAAATGCCTTATTAAAAGCAAAAGGAATCTCGGAGTATTTTCATAAAATTGTGATAGCCGACGATTCAGGTCTTTGTGTTGATGCGTTGGACGGAAGACCAGGCGTATACTCTGCTCGCTATGCTGGGACAGAAAAAGACGATGAAGCGAATTTACAAAAGGTTTTAGACGAATTAAAGGGAGTACCTTTTGAAAAACGTACAGCCCATTTCCATTGTACATTAGCCCTTGTGATTCCTGGAAAAGATCCTGTCATCGTAGAAGGTAAAGTGGATGGTTATATCATTGATGAAAAACGGGGAGAAAATGGTTTCGGGTATGATCCTATTTTTTATGTCCCTGAATTTGGAAAAACGACGGCAGAGATGTCCCCAGAAGAAAAAAATAAAATTAGTCATCGTGGTCAAGCATTGAAAAAGTTAAATGAATGGGTGCAAGAAGCTGTTGAATCGGGTGAGTTAAGCATATGAAAATCTTAATTTGTAGTGATAGTCATGGATTAACTGATGAACTGATTGAACTGAAAAAATGTCACGGTGATATGGATTATTATATTCACTGTGGTGATTCGGAGTTGACCGGTGATCATCCGGCTCTGGATGGTTATCGAGTGGTGAAAGGAAATTGTGATTTTGGGAGTGATTTTCCAGAACAATTGATGTTACGTGCGGAGGATCACACAATTTTAGTAACCCATGGTCATCGATATCAAGTGAAATCCAATTTGATAAAGTTACGTTATAAAGCTTTGGAAGAAAATGCAAATATTGTTTGCTTTGGACACAGCCATATGTTAGGATTTGAAATGGTAGATGACATTTTATTTATTAATCCTGGCAGTCTTCGTTTACCAAGAGGACGAAGCGAAAAAACTTATATTATTTTAGAGATCGTTGGTAAGAAAAAAATCCTTCATGTTTATGATGTTAATCATAACCAATTATTTAGCGAAACATTGGAGTGATAAGGGTTCTAAACCTTTTCACTCCTAAATAAAATTTTTTCAAAAAACTATTGACTATTCATTGAAAAGAGCATATAATAAAAAATGTCTTTGGTAAACAAAATGTTTTTCCAAAAGTTACCAAAAACAATGTCGTAAAACAAAAAATTAAAGAGAAAGTTCATACCATGTCCCAGTAGCTCAGCTGGATAGAGCACGATT
>SMEK01000052.1_pt1 | contig 41329 bp, 45 predicted proteins | sample 2456371 | NCBI WGS metagenome assembly SMEK01 (sample SAMN10132590, study PRJNA489261) | soil metagenome | isolation source: day1 antibiotic-loamy sand soil ammended with composted manure from dairy... | place: USA | collected 2015-04-01
TGGGTGAGGACGAGGACCCGTCGGCCGGGCGGCTTTGCGAGGTGGAGATCCTGCCCCGCCCGTCGGCGATCTGCGACCGCACGGCAGCGTGTCTGCACGGCCACCCGCCGGGGGTGCGGTTGCACGGTGTCCTGCGCGACCGGGTGCGCCCGGGTACGCGGGTCGGGGTCTCGATCAGCCATGACGCGGGAGTGGCGCTCGCCGTCGCGTTGGTCTCCGCGTCGTTGCCCGAGGACGAGGACGAGGGGAACGGATGACTCTGACGGAGACGGCCCGACAGTGGGTGTCGGCATGGCAGGCCGGCGACGCCCGACGGGTGGCCGACCTCGTGACCTCCTTCGCCGATCCCGACACCGGTGATCCGGTGGCGGGGGCGGAATTGGCGGACCATCTCGACGCCACCTTCCGGCGGTTCCCCACGTGGGAACTGGAGGTGGAGGACATCGCCGACGCCGGGTCGACCGCCGTGCTCACGTGGACACTCACGGCCCCCCACCGCGCTTCCTACCTCGGAATCCCGGTCACCGGTGGGCAGTCCGCCGTGCGCGGGGTGCGCGGTTGTGACGTGCTCACGTCGGCCGACGACGGCCTCCACGTGCGGCGCCACTACGACCGGCTCGCCTTCGCCGAGGCCCTCGGACACGACGCCCGGTTCCTGCCCCCGCCCACCCCGGACCTGGAGTACGGCACCAGCTTCCGCTCCGGCACCGACCGTGCCACGAGGCCCGGCGCGTTCACCCTGACCTGGCTCGACGTCCGGGACGAGGAGGAGGGTGCCGACGTCACGCTGTTGAGCACCGAAGTGGTCAAGTCGTTGCGCGGGAGCAAGGGCTTCCTCGGCGCGGCGATCTTCGAGATCGGCAACCGGAAGTACACGCTCAGCGCGTTCGACACGCTCGATTCCGTCCGGGCCGTCCACGGCCGACCGCATCAGCGCGCCATGCGTCGGTTCTTCCGGGGTGGGTTGTGCACCGGCGCCTACACCAGCGTGTGGCAGCTCGAACGGGACAGTCTCCACCTGCGCTGCCCGTCCTGTGCCGTGATGGTCTCCGTCGTCGACGGTGCGTCGTGCGACTGCGGGTGGACACCCCCGCCCAGCCCGTTGTTCTCCCGAAACGAGGAGTGAGTCCGTTGACCGTCTTCACCGCCGAACACCACAACACTCCGGGGGAGCGTCCTCTCGTCGCCTTCATGTCCGCGTTGTTCGCGGGCAAATGGATCTGGGACCAGCCGTTCGACGCGCTGTCACGGGCGGGATGGCCGGTGTTGCGTACGAACGAGGCGATCTGCGCGGTCGAGCCGAAGGTGGCGGGTTCGATCGAACGGCTCGGTGACGCGTTGCTGGAGGCGTGTGACGCCGTAGGGGCGGACGAGGTCGTCGTCTGCGCGAACTCGCTGGGCGGGCTGGTGGCCATCGACCTGGCCGGCCGGTTCCCCGATCGGGTCCGCGGCATCGTGGTCAGCGGCGCGCCCGGGCTCAGCACCGAGCCGGACGTGGGGCTGAGCATGGACCGTCGGGGCAGCGTCAAGCTCGCGACCGATCAGTTCCGGGAACGCATGTTGAGCGCGTTGTTCCACGGCGAGCCGTTGTTCACCGAGGAGCAGATCCGGCAGACCGGCGAGCTGCTCGCCACAGGCCCGGCCATGGTGGCGATGGCGCGCAGCCTGCGAGCCACACGCACGTACCGAGTTCAGTCCGGATTGGACAAGGTGCGGTGCCCGTCGCTGTACGTGTGGGGCCGGTACGACCGGATGACGCCGGTGGAGGCCTGGCAGGACCTGGTGCCCCGGTATCCGGGTACCGAGTTCGTCGCGGTGGACGACTGCGGCCACATCCCGATGGTGGAGCGGGCCGAGGACTACACCGGGCGGTTGCTCGCGTTCCTCGAACGGGTCGCCGGGTGAAGTCGGCTCCGGTGCTGTTCGGGGTCGACGTCCTGGATCTGCGCCGGGTCGCCGGGGCGGTGAGGCGAAACGGCGCTGTGTACACCCGTCATGTCGTCGCCGCCGACGAACACGATCTGTCCACTGGAGACGATATTTCGATCGCGGCCACCGTCGCGGTGAAGGAGAGTCTCGTCAAGGCCGTGGGTGGACGGCCGTCGGGGTTCTCCTGGCACGACTTCGTGCATCGGGACGGGGAACCACCCGCCGCGGTCGCGCGATTGTTGACCGACGCGGTGCCCGGCATCGCCACGGCCATCGGTGTCGAACTGACCGAGAGCCGGACCTATGCCGTGCGCGGTGCCAGCCGTGCGGCGGTGCTGCACCGGTCGGGAGCGGGCGACCCCGGTGAGACGTCGGTGGTCGGTGCCGCCCGTTGGGGACGTCGCCACGAGGTGATCGTCGCCCTTGCCATACTCGTCACGATCTCTGCGAAGGAGTCCTCATGAGTTCCGTGGCCGACACACGTGTCGAGGTGTCCGTGGTCCCGGGTGAGTCCCTGCAGGCGGTGCTCGACGACGCCGAACCGGGAACGGTGCTGCGGCTCGCCGAGGGCACGTACGAGGGCAGTCTCTCCATCACCACGCCGGGGGTGCGGCTGGTGGGGGCGGGTGCGGGACGCACGGTGATCGTCCCCGGTCCGGTGGCGCCGACGACGATCCCGCCGTTGCACGACGCCCCCGAGGGCGTGGTCAGCGGCATAGCGGTCCACGCGGTGTCGGACGTGGTGCTCGAGGGCCTGACGGTACGCGGGTTCAGCGGTGCGGGCGTGTACGTGCACAGTGGCACGGACGTGCGGTTGGATGACGTCGAAGCCGATGCCAACCGGGTGTGGGGACTGTATCTGCGGGAGTCCGGTGGGCTGACGGTGCGGCGCTGCCGCGCGAGTGGGAGTCAGTACGCCGGCATCGCGTTCGCGTTCTGTTCCGAGGCCGAGGCGGTCGTGTCCGAGAGCGACTGTTCTGCGAACGCGTTCGGCGTGTTCGTGGACAACTCCAGTCGCGTGCGCGTGTTGCGCAACCGCTGTCACGGCAACGCGGCGGGCATCCTCCTGCTGCACCAGACCTATGAAGGGGAGCTGCCGGGCGGGGTGCGGGACTGCCTGGTGGCCGACAACGAGGTCTTCGGCAACACCCTCGCCGCGGGTGGTGACGCCCCGGACGCTCTCGGGGCCGCGGGGCCGCCGATCTCCGGGGTGGGCATCGCCGCCATCGGGGTCGAGCGGGTCGCGGTGGTGGGCAACCGTGTGTACGACAACCGTCCTTCCGGCCCGTCGGTGATGCCGGGGGCCCTGGTGCTCGCGAGTTCGGCGGACTGGGGCGGTTCCGACTCGGTGGACAACTCCTTCGAGTGGAACACCGTCACCGGCAACGAACCGTTCGACGCGTTGATCGGCACGGACCCCGGCGCACAGCGATTCCGCAACAATGTCGTCGGCTCCTCACAACCCGAGGGACTGTTCGACGGACACGGACCACAGGGGACGGTATGACCGCTGCGCTCAGCTGCGAGAACCTGGTCAAAAGGTATGGCGACAAAACGGTGGTCGACCACGTCGGCTTCCGCATCGACCCCGGCGAGGCCTACGGTCTGCTCGGCCCGAACGGCGCGGGCAAGACCACGACGATCTCGATGATCGTCGGCCTGTTGAGACCCGACGCCGGGTCGGTGCGGGTGAACGGCATCGACGTGGCCGAGGACCCGGTGGCCGCCAAACGACTCGTCGGCTACGTCCCCCAGGAGATCGCCCTCTACCCCGAGCTGAGCGCACGTGAGAACCTGCGGTACTTCGGGCGGCTCTACGGCATCCCCCGCAGACGACTCACCGAACGCATCGAGGAGGTGCTGGAGGCCGTCGGACTGACCGAGCGCGGCGACGACAAGGTGCAGACCTACTCGGGTGGGATGAAGCGCCGCACCAACATCGGTGTGGCGTTGCTGCACGAGCCGAAGTTGCTGATCCTCGACGAGCCCACGGTGGGGGTCGACCCGCAGAGCCGGGCGGCGATCCTCGACAACGTCGAACAGCTCGTCGGTGACGGGATGAGCCTGCTCTACACCTCGCACTACATGGAAGAGGTCGAACGCGTCTGCACGCGGGTCGGCATCATCGACAAGGGCCGGGTGGTGGCCGACGGCACGAAACGGGAGCTGGTGTCCGAACTCGGCGGCACCGACACGGTCGAACTCGTGCTCGACGGGGACGTCGAGGCCGCCGCCGAGAAACTGCGTGTCGTGGAGGGGGTCACCGAGGCCGTGGTCACGGGCCAGAGTTCGGTGCGGCTGTTGGCCGTCGGAGGACGGCACCTGCTGCCGGGGCTTCTCGCCGCCGTGTCCGGGGTGGCTCAGGTGACGGCGGTCGAGGTCATCGAACCCGATCTCGAAGCGGCCTTCCTGCATCTGACCGGCAGCACACTGCGCGACTGACCACGGGAGTGAGCGTGGCGAGCAAACTCGGGCCCTTGGCTGTGATCGTCGGTCACGAACTGCGGTCCCGTCTGCGGGACGGCACGGCGTTGTTGGTCGCGTTCGTGGCCCCGGTCGTGTTGGCGACGTTGTTCGGTGTCGCGCTCGGCGGCGACGACGAGGCACCGTTACGCACGACGATCGGGGTGGTCGACGACGACGGCGGTGACTTCCCGGCCAGCGTGCAGCGTGAGGCGATGGAGACCGAGGAACTGCGTGAGGTACTGGAGTTCCGGCAGTTCCCCGACGAAGCGGTGGCGCAGGACGCGTTGGACGCCGGGGAGATCGGTGCGGCCATCGTGTTCCCCGCCGGGTTCAGCGACAGCGTCAGTGCCGGTGAGGGTGGGCAGGTGTCGGTGCTGGAGTCGGTGGACGCACCGTACGCCGGGGCCATCGCCCGCAGCCTGGTCGACCAGATCTCGGCGTTGGTGGAGGCCAGGACATTGGCGGTGAAGGCGTCGTTGGAGGCGGGTGTCCCGGCCGACGAGGTCAAACTCTTCGTCGAGGCCAACGGTGCGGAGGGACCCGCGTTGCGGATCTCCGGCGACACGGTCGCCGCGGCCGAGGTCGACATGACTGTGCACTACGGCGCGGGGATGGCCGTGATGTTCGCGTTCTTCGTGGCGGGGACGTCGGCGCGGAGTCTGCTCACCGAACGGCAGCTCGGCACGCTCGACCGGCTGCGGGCGGCCCCGATCCCGTTGTGGACCGCGTTGGCGGGCAAGGCGACGGTGGGCTTCGTGCTCGCGCTCGTGAGCATGTGTGTCACCTGGGCGTCCTCGGTGGCGATCTTCGGCACCGAGTGGGGTGATCCGGTGGCCGTCTTCCTGTTGCTGCTCGGTCACGTGTTCGCGGCGACGATGTTGGTGTTGCTCGTGGCCAGCCGCGCCAGGACCGACGCGCAGGTGGACGGTTTCGTCATGGCCGTCTCCTTCGTGTTCGCGCTCTTAGGCGGCAGCATCGTCCCGGTGTACAACCTGCCGGACTTCCTGCAGACGGCCACGCTGATCACGCCCAACGGTTGGGTCTCGACGGGCCTTGGCGCGCTCGCCGAGGCCGGTGCCGGGGTGTCCGCCGTGGCCACGCCGGTGATGGTGCTGTTCGGTATCGGGATCGCGGCGGGCGTGCCCGCGTTCCTGCGGTTCGCGAGGGGGCGGTTCGCGTGAGGCCACGTCCGATCACCGCGTTGGTGGTGGCGAACCTGCAACGGCAGGTGCGCGACCGGGTGGGCTTGTTCTTCATGGTCGTCATGCCCTTCGTGACGATCCTGTTCGTGGGGCTGGCCATGGGTGGCACCTCCGGCGACGACGAGTTGCCGATCGCCGTGTACACGCAGGACGGCGACCGGGTGGGTGCCGCCGTGGTGGCTGAGCTGGAACGCAGCGGCAACGTCGCCCTCGAGCACGCGGATTCGGTGGAGGAGTTGCGTGAGCGGGTGAGCCGGGGAACCGTCGCGGCGGGGCTCGTGGTCACCCCCGGCGATGAGGAACTCGATCTGGTGCTGGCCCAGACCAACGGGACGACCTTGGCCGCCCGTTCCCAGATCGACGCCGCCGTGGGCAAGGTGGCCGCCGTGATGGAGGCCGAGCGGGCCGCGATGAAGGCGGGGGCCACCGCCGGGGAGGCGGCCCGGTACGTGCGGGAGGCGCAGGCCGTCACGTCGGCCACCGTCGACGTCCGCGGCGAGTCCGATGGGGACGCCACGCCCAGCGGCTTCGCCTACACCGCTCCCGCCAACCTGTTGCTGTTCACCTTCATCAACTCGATGGCCGTCGCCGCGGCCTTGGTGGAGAGCAAACGCCTCGGCATGATCCGGCGTTCCGTGGCGGCACCGGTGAGTGGGGGGCGCATCCTGCTGGGTGAGGCGGTGAGCCGGTTCGCCGTGGCTTTGGCGCAGTCACTGCTCATCATCGTCGTGAGCGCGTTGCTGTTCGGTGTCGAGTGGGGTGACCCGTTCGGGGTGGCCGTGGTCGTGGGTGTCTTCTGTCTGGTGGCCACCGGAGCCGCGATGTTGGTGGGCGCGTTCGTCCGTTCGCCGCAGCAGGCACCGGCCATCGGCCCGCCGCTCGGCATCGTGCTGGGCATGCTCGGCGGTTGTCTGTGGCCGCGGGAGGTCGCGGGTGAGCCGTTGAACACGATCGGCTATCTGTTCCCGCACGCGTGGGGGATGGACGCCCTGCTCACCTTGACCCAACCGGGGGCGGGGATCGCGGACGTGTGGACCGAGGTCGCCGTGATCGGCGGTATGGCGGTGGTGGTGCTCGGCGTCGCCCTGGCGGTCTTCCGCCGCCGGGCCGTGCTCGTCACCTGAGTCGGGTGTCCCGGTTTCCGGTCACGGTGGGACGTCCACGACGGACGGGTCGACGCCGACGACACCGACGGCACGCTGCGGGGTTGACCACGTCGTCCCCGGAAGATGTGCCAGGCTTGAGGTGTGAAGAGACTGCCCCTGCGATTGGCGTTGTTGGAGGCTACGCGAACCCTCGACGAGGCCGGTGTGGCATCGCCGCGTACCGACGCCGAGCTCATCGCCGCCCATGTGCTCGGAGTGGAACGCGGCAGGCTGCCGCTGGTCCCACTCGTCGATCCCCCGGTGGTGGAGGCGATCAGGCAGCTCGTCGCCGAACGGGCCAAACGGGTGCCGTTGCAGTACCTCACCGGTGAGGCCGTGGTGGGCGGTGTCAGCGTTCAGGTGGGGCCGGGGGTGTTCATCCCGCGCCCTGAGACCGAACTGCTGTTGGAGTGGGGGCTGAAGCTGCTCAAGGGGCGCGAGCATCCGGTGGTGGTCGACCTGTGCACCGGTTCGGGGGCTCTCGCGCTCGCCGTTGCCGAGGCCCGGCCGGACGCGGTCGTCTACGCGGTGGACAACGATCCGAGCGCACTGGCCTGGGCCCGACACAACGCCGATCTCCGGGCGGAGGCGGGGGATACGCCGATCCGCCTGTACTCGGGTGATGTGACGGACGACACGGTGTTCGCCGAGCTCGACGGGCTGGTGGACCTGGTGTTGTGCAATCCGCCGTACGTGCCGGAGGGGACCCCCGTGCCGCCCGAGGTCGCCGACTACGACCCGCCCCATGCCGTGTTCGCCCCGGAGGACGGGCTCGGCATCATCCGGCACGTCGTCACGATGGCGGCGCGGTTGCTGCGTCCCGGTGGTGGGGTCGCCATCGAGCACGACGAGACCCACGCGCATTCGGTGCCGCCGTTGTTGGAGGTGCGTCGTGTGCTCACCGACGTGACCACGCACAAGGACCTCGCGGGTCGTCCCCGTTTCGTCACCGCCCGTAGGGTGTGAGCCGCAGGCGGGAGCCACGGGAAAAGGCATCGCTAAGCTTGACGCGCATGAGCGCGGTGTACGACTGCAGTGATCCGCACGCCAGGGCCGACGGGCTGAAGGCGGCCGTCTCGGCGGTGCGATCGGGCAGGCTTGTGGTCCTGCCGACCGACACCGTTTACGGGATCGGTGCCGACGCCTTCGACGCGACGGCCGTGCGGGCTCTGCTCCAGGCCAAGAACCGGGGTCCCGACATGCCGGTCGGGGTCCTCGTCGGCTCCTGGTCCACCGTGGACGGGTTGGTGCTGGGACTGTCCCAGGAGGCCAGGACCCTCATCGAGGCGTTCTGGCCCGGCGATCTTTCGATCGTCGTCTCGCACGCACCGAGTCTGCACTGGAACCTCGGTACCACGCGCGGCACGGTGATGCTGCGTATGCCGCTGCACCCGGTGGCGCTCGAAGTACTGCGTGAGGTCGGTCCCATGGCCGTGTCCAGTGCGAACGTCTCCGGGCAGCCCCCGGCCTCCACGATGCAGGAGGCGAAGGAACAGCTCGGGGAGTCCGTCGCGGTGTATCTCGACGGCGGCCCCAGTGGCGATCCCGTGCCTTCCACGATCGTGGACCTCACGGGGGAGAAACCGTCCCTGTTGCGTGAGGGCGCCGTCAGCGCCGAGGCTGTGTCGGAGGCGCTCGGTATGGAGATCGGCCGGGCACAGTGACCGTGATCGGTAGCGATAACGTTGCTCACTGTGATCATCCCGTGTTTCGTCCGTGTCGGTTTCGGAGGGTGACGCGGTCGTGAACTCCGCCGTACCCGCTGGCCTTCCGATCCGGGAATACCTGCTCGTCGGCCTCGTCTCGGCCGCGTTGACCTTCCTGCTGACCGCCGTCGTGCGTCGCTTCGCCATCAAGGTGAAGGCCGTCGCCATTCCCCGCAAACGCGACGTCCACGTCGTACCGATCCCCAGGATGGGTGGCGTCGCCATGTACTTCGGCGTGGTCGGGGGCATGGCGATGGCCCATCAACTCCCGGTGCTCAGACGGGCTTTCGAGTATTCGTTCGACCCGGTCGCGGTCCTCCTCGGCGGTGGCGTGATCGTGCTGATCGGCGCCTTGGACGACCGCTTCGAACTCGATGCCTGGACGAAACTCGCCGGCCAGGTCATGTGTGCGGGCATCCTCGTGCTGTTCGGCGTGCAGTGGGTCTCGCTGTGGGTGCCTTGGGGTGGCGACGCCGACGCTCTCGGCAACGTGCTGATGTTCGACCGCAACCAGGGTGGACTGCTGGCCGTGTTGCTGGTGGTCGTCATGGTCAACGCGATGAACTTCGTCGACGGCCTCGACGGTCTGGCCGGTGGGCTCGGGTTCATCGCGGCGGCGGCGACGTGCACGTTCTCGCTCGGTCTGCTCGCCCAGTCCGGTGGTGACGTGGGTACGTATCCGCCCGCGCTCATCGCCGCGACCCTGGCCGGGGCGTGTCTGGGGTTCCTCCCGCACAACTTCCAGCCGGCGAAGATCTTCATGGGTGACTCGGGGTCGATGATGATCGGCCTGATGCTCGCCGCCGCCAGCACGTCCGCCTCCGGCAGGATCAACTACATCTCGTTCGACGCGACCGACGTGGTCGCGCTGCTGTCCCCGTTGTTCGTGGTGGCGGCCGTGTTGTTCCTGCCGCTGCTCGACCTCGTCCTGGCCGTCATCCGGCGGACGCGTCGAGGGGAGAGCCCCTTCGCGGCCGACAAGATGCATCTGCACCACCGATTGCTGGAGATCGGACACTCCCAGCGCAGGGCGGTGCTGTTGATCTACCTGTGGGCGGGGATGTTGGCGTTCGGTGCCGTCGCGGTCACCCTCTTCGACACCGCCGCCGTGTTCTGGATCATGTGCGCCGGTCTGGTGGTAGCCGCCGTCGTCTCGTTCGTTCCCCGGCTGAAACGACAGCGGGAGAACACGACCACCTAGGCTGGTTCTTCGGAGAGCTCGGGCCGCTCGTGGTCTTGCGTGGCCGCTGTTGTCGGATGCCTCAGCAGCGGCGAGGCGGTCGACGGTCGGCATTGGTGATCGGGGGAGCGACGGGATGAAGTCGGTGAATGGGCGGACGGCGTCCGGCGCGGCGCCTGACGGGCTGGACGACGAGACGCGTGCGGCTCACGCGGAGTCGGTCTACACGCTCGCCGACGCGATGCTGCGCTGGGGGTTGCGGTTGTCGGTGCCGCTGGCCCTGCTCACGATCGGTGTCGCCACAGTGACCGCCGGCGCGTTGGGACTTGTGGGCTCCGGTTTCGGCGTGGTGCTGGGGTTCGGGTCCTCTCTGGTGACGATCACGATGATGCGGCTGGCGGCGACGCGCCCGCCCAGTGCGCTCATGGGGCTCGCGTTGGGGGGCTACGCCGTGAAGATGACGGCGTTGCTGGGAGTCATGCTGTTGCTGCGGGACGTGGACGGTTTCAGTAGGCCCGCCCTGGCGTTCGGCATGTTGGTGGTCGTGCTCGCGTGGGCGGCGGCCGAGATCGTGGCGTTCAAGAAGACCCGGATTCCTACGATCGTCATCCCCCGAACGGCCCAGCGTTCCCCCGATGAGTGAGTGTGGCAACTCGGTTGAGCGATCAAGGAGTACGCCCGTACGGCTGCCGATGACGCCCCTGGTATCGTCCGCCACAGGCTTCATCCTTATAGAGGGGGATGCCCTGCACAGTGCCGGAGTTGTATCCGGTACGTTAAGTCCAGGTTTGTGACGATTCCCCCGGCGGAGTGAACGCCGGCCGGGAGAACTCGGAAGGAGCCCAGTTGGGCGCGCTGGTACTAGCCGCAGGCGACGAATTCGTGCCGCCGACGGCGGAAGCTTTCAATCTGCCGCCGATCTTCGGCTGGGTCACCAAACCCATGCTGCTCGCGGTGCTCTCGGTCATCATCATCGTGGCATTCTTCCTGCTCACCACCAGGAAGATGAGCATCGTGCCCGGCAAGGCGCAGTTCCTGGCCGAGTCGCTGTACAACTTCGGGCGCAACAACATCGCTCGGGAACAGATCGGCACGGCCGACTTCCTCCGTTTCGTGCCGCTCATTCTGAGCCTGTTCACCTTTATCTTGGTGAACAACCTGTTCGGGCTCGTGCCTTTCCTGCAGTTCCCGACGATGTCGCACATCGGGTTCCCGCTGGCTCTTTCGGTGCTGGTGGTGTATCCCGTGTATCACTACGCGGGATTCCGGAAGCACGGGTTCGCCGGATACCTCAGGAACCAGCTGGTACCGCCGGGCGCGCCGAAGTTTGTCTACATCCTGCTGACCCCGATCGAGTTCTTCACCAAGTTCGTGATGAACCCGATCACGCTGGCGATCCGAGTGTTCGCCGCGATGTTTGCGGGCCACCTGCTCATCATGCTGTTCGGGATCTCGGCCGAGTTCCTGTTGCTGCATGGGGAGGGCCTGCTGAAGGCGATTTCCGCGTTCTCGTTCGCGGGTGCCTTGGCGATTACCTTCATCGAGGCTCTCATCATGGTGATCCAGGCGTTCATCTTCGCGTTGTTGTCGGCCAACTACATTGGGGCGGCTTTGGCCGAGGAACACTGAGCCACCCACGATTTCGCGGACGACCTACGCGAAGGTGACGTCCGTTCAACCCAAGGCAAAACCTCCGTTAACCGAACACGGACGAAGTTGGAAAGGGAAATCACGTGAGCACCATGCTTCTTGCCCAGCAGGCCGCCGAGACCGACATCAACTCGGGTCTCGCTGTCATCGGCTACGGCCTCGGCGCCATCGGTGGTGGTATCGGCGTCGGCATGATCTTCTCCTCGGTCATCAGCGGCACCGCCCGTCAGCCCGAGGCTCAGGGCAAGCTGATGAACATCGGCTTCACCACGTTCGCTCTGGTCGAGGTGCTGGCGCTGCTCGGGTTCGTGCTCTTCTTCCTCGCAGGCTGACGTCACTCCACCGACTGCTTGAGTAACCAGACGAAGTGGAGACGGCGATGATTCTGGCGCAGGAAGAGTACAACCCTGTTCTTCCGCACACCTCCGAGATCATCATCGGTCTTATCGCTTTCCTCCTCCTGCTGTTCGTCATGACGAAGTTCGTCAAGCCGCGCTTCGAGAAGGTGTACGAAGAGCGGGCAGCCAAGATCGAGGGCGGTATCGAGAAGGCCGAGAAGGCTCAGGCGGAGGCCGAGCAGGCGTTGGCGCAGTACAAGGCGCAGCTTGCGGAAGCTCGCAGTGAGGCCGCCAAGATCCGTGACGATGCACGGGCCGAGGCCGAACAGATCAAGGAAGAACTGCGGGCACAGGCCGAAGAGGAGGCCCGGCGCATCGTCGCCCAGGGCGAGGCGCAGTTGCAGGCTCAGCGGGCCCAACTCATAGCCGAGCTTCGAGAGGATCTCGGACGTAACGCCGTCCTGCTGGCGGGGCGGATCGTTGGTGAGTCGCTCGAGGACGAGGCACGGCGCCGGGGTACCGTCGACCGGTTCCTGGACGAGCTCGAGGCCAGTAGCTCTGTCAACGGCGCGGCCGGAGCAAGGAAGTAGGGCCTAGATGACGCTGCATGCTGCGAGCCGCGAGGCTCTGAGCTTCGCCAAGAGCCGCCTCGACGACGTTCTCGGCGACGCGGGCGCCGATCCGTCGGCTGTCGGGGAAGATCTGCTCTCCGTGGTGGACCTGCTCACCAAGGAGATCGGGTTGCGCCGGGCCGTGTCGGACGGTTCGTCGGATCCCGAGGCCCGCAAGCAGCTGGTCGCGACCCTGCTGCGGGACAAGCTCTCGGGGCCCGCGCTGTCGGTGCTGGAAGCCGTGGTGGGTGGCCGTTGGTCGAACCCGCGTGAGCTGGTGGACGGCCTCGAACACCTCGGCTTTTCCGCGTTGCTTGCCGGCGCGGAGAAGGCGGGCACGCTGGAAACCGTCGAGAACGAGTTGTTCCAGTTCGCCCGTATCCTGGAGGACAAGCCGGAACTGGAGAGGGCGCTGTCTGATCGGACGGCGCCCGCCGAGGCGAAACGCGGTCTCGTCCGTCAGCTCCTCGCGGACAAGGTCGACCCGACCACCATGGTGCTGGTCGAGCAGGTCGTGCTTCGCCCACGCGGTCGCAGCGTGGCCCACGGTGTCGACCGGCTGGTGGAACTGGCCGCCGCGCGTAAGGAGCGCAAGGTGGCCTACGTCACCAGCGCCATCGAGCTGACGGCCGAGCAGCGGGAGCGGCTGTCGAACCAGCTCAGCACGCTCTATGAGCAGCCGATCGCGTTGCACGTCGCTGTCGATCGTTCGCTCGGTTCGGGCCTGGTGGTCCGGGTCGGCGACGAGGTGATCGACGGCAGTGCCGCCGGCAGGCTGGAAGCTCTGCGCAGGAAACTGGCCGGGTGAACGAGCCGGCGACATGACACATACTTTGCACACGGGCAAGAACGAAGTGAGAGCGGGAACGACATGGCGGAGCTGACGATCTCCTCGGATGAGATCGCCAACGCGATCGAGAACTACGTCTCGAGTTATTCCCCGGACGTGAGCCGGGAAGAGGTCGGCGTCGTCGTCGACACCGGCGACGGTGTGGCCCACGTCGAGGGTCTGCCGGGCACCATGGCCAACGAGCTGCTGGAGTTCCCCGGCGGGGTCCTCGGCGTCGCGCAGAACCTCGAACCGCGCCAGATCGGTGTCGTCATCCTCGGTGACTTCGAGTCCATCGAGGAAGGCCAGGAAGTCAAGCGCACCGGTCAGATCCTCTCGATCCCGGTCGGCGACAACTTCCTCGGCCGTGTCATCGACCCGCTCGGCAAGCCGCTCGACGGACTCGGCGACATCGAGGCGACCGAGCGTCGCGCCCTGGAACTGCAGGCCGCGTCCGTGGTGGAACGGCAGCCGGTGTCGGAGCCGTTGCAGACCGGTATCACGGCGATCGACGCCATGACCCCGATCGGTCGTGGTCAGCGGCAGCTGATCATCGGTGACCGTAAGACCGGTAAGACCGCGGTCTGCATCGACACGATCATCAACCAGAAGGCCAACTGGGAGACCGGCGACCCGAAGAAGCAGGTCCGCTGCATCTACGTCGCGATCGGCCAGAAGGGCTCCACGATCGCTTCGGTGCGCAAGTCGCTGGAGGACGCCGGTGCGATGGAGTACACGACCATCGTCGCCGCGCCCGCTTCCGACTCCGCCGGTTTCAAGTGGTTGGCCCCGTACTCGGGTTCCGCGCTCGGCCAGCACTGGATGTACCAGGGCAAGCACGTCCTGATCGTGTTCGACGACCTCACCAAGCAGGCCGAGGCGTACCGTGCGATCTCGCTGCTGCTGCGTCGTCCGCCGGGCCGTGAGGCGTTCCCCGGTGACGTCTTCTACTTGCACTCCCGGCTGTTGGAGCGTTGCGCGAAGCTGTCGGACGAGCTGGGTGGTGGTTCGCTGACCGGTCTCCCGGTCATCGAGACCAAGGCCAACGACATCTCGGCCTACATCCCCACGAACGTCATTTCGATCACCGACGGACAGTGCTTCTTCCAGTCCGACCTCTTCAACTCCGGTCAGCGCCCCGCGGTCGACGTGACCACGTCGGTGTCGCGAGTCGGTGGTGACGCCCAGATCAAGGCGATGAAGAAGGTCTCGGGCTCGCTGCGGATCGACCTGTCGCAGTACGAGGAGCTGAAGGCGTTCGCGGCCTTCGCCTCGGACCTGGACGCGGCCTCGAAGGCCCAGCTCGACCGCGGTGCCCGCCTGTACGAGCTGCTCAAGCAGCCGCAGTACTCGCCGATCCCGGTCGAGCAGCAGGTCATCACGGTGTTCCTCGGCACGAACGGTCACTTCGACGACGTTCCGATCGAGGACACGGCTCGGTTCAACAGCGAGCTGCTGGAGACGATCCGGCACCGGCACGATGACATCCTCGCCGAGATCCGGGACACGGGGCAGTGGACCGACGAGCTCGCCGAGCGGGTCGTCGAGGTGACCAAGGAGTTCAAGAAGGGCTTCACCACCTCCGAGGGCAAGCCGTTGGTCGGCGAGGAGTCCGTGGACCCCATGGACGCCGATAAGGTCGGTCAGGAATCCGTGAAGGTGCACCGTCCCGCGACTGTGAAGAAGTAGGGCGCGAATCATGACCGCTCAGCTTCGTGAGCTCCGGCAGAAAGTCCGGGCAACCAAGTCGATCGGGAAGATCACCAAGGCGATGGAGCTCATCGCCACGTCGCGCATCAGCAAGGCGCAGGCGAGGGTGGAGGCGTCCCGGCCGTACGCCACGGAGATCACCAACGTGCTCTCCGCCCTGGCCGGGGCCAGCACCAGCCTCGACCACCCGTTGTTGGTCGAGCGGCCGAACCCGAAGCGGGTCGCCGTGCTGGTGGTGACCAGTGACAAGGGCCTCGTCGGCGCCTACAACGCCAATGTGCTGCGGGCGACCGAGGAATTGCTTGCCCTGCTCCGGGAACAGGGCAAGGACCCTCAGCTCTACGTGATCGGTACCAAGGGCGTGAACTACTACAGGTTCCGTGACCGCGAGATCGCGGGCAGCTGGACCGGCTTCTCGCAGCAGCCGCGCTACGAGAACGCCGCCGAAGTGGGTGCGACCTTGGTGGACGCGTTCGTGGCCGGTGCCGACGATGACGGGGCGAGTGCGGGTGCCGACGGTGTGCTCGGCGTGGACGAGCTCCACATCGTGTACACCGAGTTCCGTTCGATGCTCACGCAGACGCCGGTCGCTCGACGTATCGCCCCGCTCGAGGTCGAATACACCGAGGAGGCCCCCGAGGTCATTCCCCCGGCGTACGAGTTCGAGCCGAGTGCCGAGCAGTTGCTGGGTGCACTGTTGCCCAAGTACATCAACACGCGGATCTACGCGGCGTTGTTGGAGTCGGCGGCGTCCGAGTTGGCGGCACAGCGTAACGCCATGAAGTCGGCGTCGGACAACGCCCAGGAGCTGGTCGAGACCTACACCCGACTGGCGAACCAGGCCCGCCAGGCTCAGATCACCCAGGAGATTAGCGAAATCGTCGGTGGGGCTGACGCGCTCGCCGCCACAGGAAGTGATGTGTAAGCCATGACTGCCGTGCAAGACACAGCAACCGCGGCCAAGGGGCGGATCGTCTCCGTGATCGGGCCGGTCGTCGACGTCGAGTTCCCCCGCGGCGCGGTGCCCGAGTTGAACAACGCCCTCAAGGTGGAGGTCGAGTTCGAGGAGCTGCGCAAGACGGTCACGTTGGAGGTGGCGCAGCACCTCGGTGACAACCTCGTGCGCACGATCTCGCTGCAGCCGCAGGACGGCCTGGTGCGAGGCGCCGAGGTCGTCGACACCGGCGCGCCGATCTCGGTGCCGGTCGGCGAGAAGGTGAAGGGGCACGTCTACAACGCGCTCGGTGAGTGCCTGGACGAGCCTGGCTACGGTGCGGACCTGGAGCGTTGGTCCATTCACCGCAAGCCGCCGGCGTTCGACCAGCTCGAGGGCAAGACCGAGATGCTGGAGACCGGCCTGAAGGTGATCGACCTGCTCACCCCGTACGTGCAGGGTGGCAAGATCGGTCTGTTCGGTGGTGCCGGTGTGGGCAAGACGGTGCTGATCAAGGAGATGATCACCCGTGTCGCCCGGAACTTCGGTGGTACCTCGGTGTTCGCCGGTGTCGGTGAACGTACGCGTGAGGGTACGGACCTGTTCCTGGAGATGAGCGAGGACGGCGTCATCAACGACACCGCGCTCGTCTTCGGGCAGATGGACGAGCCGCCGGGCACCCGTATGCGCGTCGCGCTGTCCGCCCTGACGATGGCGGAGTACTTCCGCGACGTGCAGAACCAGGACGTGCTGCTGTTCATCGACAACATCTTCCGGTTCACCCAGGCCGGTTCCGAGGTGTCGACCCTGCTGGGCCGGATGCCGTCGGCCGTGGGTTACCAGCCGACGCTGGCGGACGAGATGGGTGTGCTGCAGGAGCGCATCACCTCGACCCGGGGCCGGTCGATCACCTCGATGCAGGCCATCTACGTGCCCGCGGACGACTACACCGACCCGGCGCCGGCGACGACGTTCGCCCACCTGGACGCCACCACCGAGCTGTCGCGGTCGGTGTTCCAGAAGGGCATCTTCCCGGCCGTGGACCCGCTGGCCTCCAGCTCCACGATCCTCGACCCGGCCATCGTCGGTGAGGAGCACTACCGGGTCGCCTCCGAGGTCATCCGGATCCTGCAGAAGTACAAGGAGCTGCAGGACATCATCGCGATCCTCGGTATGGACGAGCTGTCGGAAGAGGACAAGCTCACGGTGAACCGGGCTCGTCGGATCGAGCGGTTCCTGTCCCAGAACATGCTGGTGGCGGAGCAGTTCACCGGTGTTCCGGGGTCGACGGTGCCGCTGTCGGAGACCATCGAGGCCTTCGACAAGATCACCAAGGGCGAGTTCGACCACTACCCGGAGCAGGCGTTCCTGGGTATCGGTGGTCTCGACGACCTCGAGAAGAAGTACAAGGAAATCACCGGCAAGTGAGTTCCGGGAACGACGGGGTGGCGTCCATTATGGATGTAGCCCCGTCGTTTCCATATCGCCGGTGTGCTCGCACGTCGGCGTGCCCAGTACACTGGGTGGAACCCGCGTGAGGCATGAAGGAGAGCTACGTGGCTGAGATGTCCGTCGAGCTGGTGGCTGTCGAACGCCGCCTGTGGTCGGGTAAGGCGCAGTTCGTCGCCGCGCAGACCACCGAGGGCGAGATCGGAATTCTGCCCGGTCACGAGCCCGTGCTCGGCCAGCTCGTCGAGGGCGGCATCGTGAAGGTGACGACCACGGACGGGCACACGGTGACCGCGGCCGTGCACGGCGGGTTCCTGTCGGTCACGGGCGATAGCGTCAGCGTTCTCGCCGAGTCCGCCGAGTTGGGCGACGAGATCGACGTGGAGCAGGCGCGGCGCGCGTTGGCCGACGAGGACGCGACCGAACGCGCGAGGGCTGCTGCCAGGCTTCGGGCGGCTGGTCAAACGGTCTGACCGGGACGAGCGGAGCCGACCATGGACATCGTCATTGTGGTCCTGGGGCTCCTGCTCGTGCTGCTCGTCATCGCGCTGTGCTACATCCTGCGGTGGGTGTTCATGCGCCGCCACGGCGGCGTCAGCGTGGCGCTGCGGTGGAATCCGGACACTGAACGAGCCGGATGGCATCTTGGAGTCGGCCGGTATCGCGGTGAGGAATTCGTCTGGTACCGCGTGTGGAGCCTGCGTGTAGGCCCGAGCCGGGTGTTCCGGCGGGATACGCTTGAGATCGTCGCGCGGCGCGACCCGGTGGGCACGGAGTCGTACGCCGTCCCCATGGGGTCGCGGGTGCTGCGATGCCGGTCGGACGATGACGAGCCGATCGAGATAGCCATGGGCCCCGATGCTTTGACGGGTTTTCTGTCTTGGTTGGAGTCCGCTCCACCGGGCAGGAGCATGCCTCGAGCAAGCTGACGGCGTCTTTCGGGCTCTCGTGGCCCCTGCCCGGTATCTCGGCTCCTTTGAGCCGTCGTCTCGCGTGCCGGAGACGGATTCAGCGCCGTGTCAGCGTTCGCCTCCCGGCTTCCACAACACGTCACCGTCCGGATTGGCGACTCTGGCGAGGATGAACAGCAGGTCGGACAGTCGGTTGAGATAGGTGACCGCGAGAGTGTTGGTGCCGTCCGGGTCCGCCTCGACCAGTGCCCACGCCGACCGCTCGGCCCTGCGTGCCACCGTGCGTGCTTGGTGCAGCAGCGCTGCGCCGGGTGAACCGCCGGGGAGGATGAACGACGTCAGCTTGCCCACCCGTTCGTTGAATTCGTCGCACCAGTCCTCGAGGCGGTCGATGTAGTCCTGCGTGATCCGCAGCGGGGGGTACGGCGGGTCGTCGATCACGGGCGTGCTCAGATCGGCGCCGACGTCGAACAGGTCGTTCTGCACGCGCCTGAGCACTCGGCTGATGTCGTCGGGCAGTGAACCGAGCGCGAGGGCGACACCGATGACCGAATTGGTTTCGTCGACGTCCGCGTACGCGCCTAGACGTGGGTCGGTCTTCGGGACACGGGTGCCGTCGCCGAGCGCCGTGGTGCCGCTGTCCCCGACTCTGGTGTAGACACGGTTGATCCGTACGGGCATGGCGGCAGTGTACGGTGGCCGACCACCTACGGGCAGCGAACGCGAAAAGGGGGCGTGTGCCACACATTCGCCGCGACGGCGTGCGACCTTCCTTGAAGTGCGTTTATCGTCCTGTAGTGTCCGAATGTTTCAATAGATACGGTCTTGTGACCTGGTTGGTCGGTGACGTGCCCCAGCGCACACGCCTGTACCGAGCCGGGCAAGATGGGCGACCATGAGCGAGCACTTCGACGTGTACGGCGGTGCGCGTCTGGTCGGTGAGGTCGAGGTTGTCGGCGCGAAGAACAGCGTGCTGAAGCTGATGGCGGCGGCTCTGCTCGCCGAGGGGACCACCACGATCAGGAACTGCCCGCGGATTCTCGACGTCCCGTTGATGGCCGACGTGTTGCGCAGCGTCGGTTGCGAGGTCGAGCTGGACGGCGATGTCACGCGGATCACCACCCCGGCCGAGCTGTCGCACCGCGCTGATTCTCCCGCGATGGGCAAGCTACGCGCGTCCGTGTGCGTACTCGGCCCGCTGGTGGGGAGGTTGAAGAAGGCGGTGGTCGCTCTACCGGGTGGCGACGCCATCGGTTCGCGACCGTTGGACATGCATCAGAACGGCCTACGCAAGCTCGGGGCGACGAGCACCATCGAGCACGGTTGTGTGGTCGCCGAGGCCGACGGACTGCACGGCGCACAGATCTGGCTGGATTTCCCCAGCGTGGGAGCGACCGAGAACATCCTGATGGCCGCTGTGCTCGCCGAGGGCACCACGGTGATCGACAACGCGGCTCGTGAGCCGGAGATCGTCGACCTGTGCACGATGCTGACCGAGATGGGGGCCCGTATCGAGGGTGCGGGTACCTCGACGTTGACGGTCGAGGGCGTGGACAGTCTGCGTCCCACCGACCACCACGTGATCGGTGACCGTATCGTCGGCGCGACGTGGGCGTTCGCCGCCGCCATGACACGCGGTGACGTGACGGTGACGGGCGTGAATCCGCACCATCTCGACCTCGTGCTGGAGAAACTGAGGTTGGCGGGTGCGGATGTGACCACGTTCGACGACAAGGGGTTCCGCGTCGTCCAGAACGACCGTCCGCGCGCGGTGGACTTCGTGACGCTGCCGTACCCGGGTTTCGCCACGGACCTGCAGCCGTTCGCGGTGGCGTTGTCGGCGGTGTCCGAAGGCACGTCCATGATCACGGAGAACGTCTACGAGGCGCGGTTCCGGTTCATCGAGGAGATGGTGCGACTGGGGGCCGACGCCAGAACCGACGGACACCATGCCGTGGTACGCGGTGTGGAGCGGTTGTCGAGCGCACCGGTGTGGGCCTCGGACATCCGGGCGGGCGCCGGGCTCGTTCTCGCGGGCCTGTGTGCTGAGGGCGTCACCCAGGTCTGGGACGTCTTCCACATCGACCGCGGCTATCCCGAGTTCGTCGAGAACCTCAACCGCCTCGGCGCGAGGGTGGAGCGGGTGTCGAGCGAGTCCGACGGCGCGCCGACTGAGTGACACGGTTCAGCCTTCGACGGCGAGAACCGCACCGAAACCCAGAAGCGTCGCGCCGGTGGCCACGTCCAGGCCCCGGCGCACGCTTCTGCGTTGCAGCCAGGTGCGCACCGTGTGCACGAACGCGACCAGGAGAAGCTGCCACAGCGCGCCCAGCACCGCCACGGTGTAGGCGAGGAGAAGGGTGTCTTCCGTCGTGCTGTGTACGGGATCGATGAACTGCGGTAGCACGGACAGGTAGAGAGCGAGCACCTTCGGGTTCGTGACGTTGGTGAGGAACCCTTCTCGGAACCGTCGGAACCAGGTGTGCTGTGCACCGGTGGCGTCGACCGTCGCGTAGTCGCCCTTCCTCGCCGATCTCAGCGCCTGTACGCCGAGGTAGCAGAGATAGGCGACACCGAGCCAACGCAGTGTGTGGAATACCGGCTGCGATTCGACGATCAGCGCGCCGATACCGAACGCCACCGCGGTGCCTTGAGCGAAGTTGCCCGTGGCGATCCCGAGGGTCGCCGCCAGCCCGCCGCGGAATCCTCCGGCGAACGAGTTCTTGAGCGCCACCACGGTGTCGGGCCCCGGAGCGAGGACGACGAAGATCACAAGCACGAGGTAGCTGCCGTACGTACTCCACGTCACACAGCTGAGCGTAATCAACTTCGCTGGGTGTCCGGCCTTGTGCGGACAGTGCTGACTGGCGCACCTTTTTCCCGTGCTCGCCCTTGGCTTAATTCTCCTGGGCGACACCGCTGAGCTGCGGAATCAGCGGGCTGGTTCTAGCGTCGGAAGTGGGATTCCCGCATTCTCGGCAACGGGGACGAAATCGTCGTCGTCGCGATCGAAGAGCGTGGTCAATAGGCCAGCTGGCGGTATTTTCGGAGGCATGATGTTGATCTCGTTCTGATAACGGACGATCATTACGGTTTTGACCCAATCGCGCGCGCCCCCTACGTTCGGTGACTATGTAGACCTTTCATCGTTCGCCTGAGTTGGCGAACCGACCCAATCGATTGGGGTGCGATCATGGCTCAAGGTGAGTGGACGAGACATGTTTTGTCTCGACGAACGGCTATGAAAGGCGCGATGGCGGTCGGTCTCGCCGCGTCATTGGCAGCGTGCACGGAAGCACCACAAATGGGTGGTCAGGGCGGCGGAAACACACTCCAGCGAATACGTGACGCCGGCACCGTGAAAGTAGGCATCGCCGGGGAGATCCCCTACGGATTCACGCAGGGCGGTGAGGTGACGGGTGAGTCACCCGAGGTCGCGAAGGCGGTCTTCAAGGCGCTCGGCGTCGAGAACGTCGAGGCCACCCAAGTCGAGTTCGATCAGCTGATCCCCGCGCTCCAGGCGGGTCAGTACGACATGGTCGCCGCGGGCATGGCGATCATTCCCAAACGGTGTGAACAAGCGCAGTTCTCCACCGTCGACTACGTCACCAACACGGCGTTCCTGGTCCCCCAAGGCAATCCGCAGGACGTGACGTCGTTCGAGGACATCAAGGAGAAGGGGCTGGGGCTCGCGGTGCTGTCGGGCACGATCGAACAACAAGTGGCCCAAGCCTTGAACGTCGGCGAGATCCAGACCTACGGCGGACAGTCCGAGATGCTGCAGGCGTTGCAGGCGGGCAGAGCCTACGCCGGTGCGCTCACCGACATCTCGTTGCGCGCGTTGTTGGACCAGAATCCGGGGGTCAAGTTCGAGGTCACCGAAGGTTTCGTACCCGTGGTGGACGGTAAGGAGCAGATCCAGGCGGGCGGCTTCGTGTTCCGCAAGGGTGAGACCGAGCTGGTGAACGCCTTCAACGAGGAGCTCACCAAGCTGCACGACAGCGGCCAATGGCTGGAGATCGTCGAGCCGTTCGGATTCACGGAAGACAACCTGCCGCCGAAGGACGTCACCACCGAACAGTTGTGTTCCGGCGAGTGATGCCGCACGGAACCCGGTAACAGAATATGTTCGACAACACTGCCCATTTCGTCTCCGTCATCGCTGACGGCCTACTGGTGACACTGCAGGCGACGGTGGGCGGCATCGTCTTCGCCACGATACTGTCCTTTGTGGCCGGTCTGGCGATGCTGTCGCGGTTTGTCGCCGTACGGGTCGTCGCGCGGACATACGTCGAGATCTGGCGGGGCACCTCCGAAGTCGTCCAGCTGTTCTGGATCTACTTCGTCTTGCCGATACTGACCGGCTTCCAACTCCTGCCGCTTTGGGCGGGCATCGTGGTGCTCGGTCTGAACTTCGGTGCCTACGGTGCCGAGATCGTGCGCGGCGCGGTGCAGGCGGTGCCGAAGGAGCAGCACGAGGGTGCGGTCGCGCTCAACTTCTCCACCTCACAGCGGTTGCGGCGAGTGATCCTGCCCCAGGCGCTCGTGGAGATGATGCCGCCGTTCAACAACCTGTTCATCCAGTTGCTCAAGGGCACCTCGCTGCTGACGTTCATCACGGTGCCCGAGATGACCCACCAAGCGCAGGTCGTGCTCGTGCCGGCCTACACCGGGGAAGTGGCGTTGATCTTCAGCATCCTGCTGGTGTTCTACCTGCTCGTGTCCATTGTGATCACATTGGTGATGCGGGGGCTGGAGCGGTGGGCCTCGGTGAAGGTCGGCAGAACGCCGCCCAAGCGGGAGACCGCCATCGCCCGAGGCGGTGGTGTCGCGTGAACTCGGTATGGGATTGGCAATTCGCCTTCGAGGTCCTGCCCGCCATCCTCCACGGGCTACTGGTCACCATCCAGGCCACGGTGCTCGGTTCCGCGCTCGCGTACGTCCTGGGCTTGGTGTTCGCGCTGCTGCGCCGATCACCGATCCGGCTGGTCAGCGGGGGTGTCTGGCTGTTCATGGAGTTCGTGCGCAGCACGCCCCTGCTGGTGCAGCTGTTCTTTCTCTTCTACGTCCTGCCGCTGGTCGGGATCACGCTGTCGCCGATGGTGACCGGGGTGATCGGTCTCGGACTGCATTACGCCACGTACACGGCCGAGGTGTACCGCGCGGGTATCGAGGCCGTGCCCAAGGGACAGTGGGAGGCCGCGACCGCGTTGAGCCTGCCACGGACACGCACCTGGACCGCGGTGATCCTGCCGCAGGCGATCACGCGAGTGTTGCCCGCATTGGGCAACTACACGATCTCGATGTTCAAGGAGACCCCGCTGTTGTTGGCGATCGGAGTGCTCGACATCGTCGGCGCGGCCCAGGAAGAAGCATCGTTGGCATTCCGATACGTCGAACCGATCACTATCGCCGGTATTCTCTTCCTTCTCCTGAGCTACCCGTCCTCGCTACTCGTCCGATATTTGGAGCGTCGTTTTGGACTCGCAAAGCAATCCGTATAGTCCCCCGGCCGACAACGTGATGATCCGCTTCGACCGGGTGGTCAAGAGATTCGGTGACAATGTCGTTCTGCGCGACCTCAGTTTCAGCACCGAAGCAGGCGAGTTCGTCACCCTCATCGGGCCCAGTGGATCGGGTAAGACAACCATTTTACGGCTGCTGATGACCCTGGAACGGGTCAACGGGGGCATGATCGAGGTCGGTGGCGAACCGCTGAGCCACATGAAGAAGAACGGCAAGCTCGTTCCCGCCGACGAGAAACACCTGCGCAAGGTGCGACGCCGTATCGGAATGGTGTTCCAGCAGTTCAACCTGTTCCCGAACATGAAGGTGTTGCAGAACATCACCGAGGCCCCGATGCGGGTCCTGGGCAAGTCCCGGGACGAAGCCGAGGACAAGGCGAGGTCACTGCTGGAGATGGTCGGCCTGACCGACAAGGTCGACGCTCACCCGTCGCAGCTGTCCGGGGGGCAGCAGCAGCGTGTGGCCATCGCGCGGGCGTTGGCGATGGAACCCGACGTGTTGCTGTTGGACGAGGTGACCTCGGCGCTCGACCCGGAACTCGTGGCTGGGGTGTTGGGTGTGCTGCGGGAGATCGCGAGCACCACCGACATCACGTTCCTGTGCGTGACCCACGAGATGCAGTTCGCCCGCGACGTGTCGGACCGGGTGATGATGTTCGACTCGGGGCGGATCATCGAGGACGGTCATCCGGAGAAGCTGTTCACCGATCCCTCCCACGCCAGGACCAGGGAATTCCTGCAAGCGGTGCTCGATCGGGCGTGATGTGAGGCGGCTTGGCGGAAGCGTCGCGGGGGATTACGGTCGCGGCATGGGTGACTACGAACACGTTCTCGTCACACGCGAGGACGACACCGTGACGATCACCATGAACCGGCCCGCGCGGCGTAATGCGCTGTCCGAGCCACACCTGCGGGAGTTGCTCGCCGCTTTCACCGAGGTGGGGCACAGCGATGCCACGGGCATCGTGTTGGCCGGTGCGGGGCCGGTGTTCTCCGCCGGCCACGACTTCGCCGACGTCGCCGCGCGGGATCTGACGGGGGTGCGGGAGCTGTTGCGCCTGTGCACCGAGCTGATGCGGACGATGCAGTCGGTGCCCCAGGTGGTGCTGGCTCGCGTGCACGGTCTCGCGACGGCGGCGGGGTGTCAGCTCGTGGCGTCGTGCGATCTCGCGGTGGCCGGGGAGTCGGCGGGATTCGCGCTTCCCGGGGGGAAGGGCGGCTGGTTCTGTCACACCCCGGCGGTGCCGGTGGCGCGGTCCGTGGGACGTAAGCGGCTCATGGAACTGGCCTTGACCGGTGACACCATCGACGCGGCGACGGCGTTGGAATGGGGGCTGGTCAACCGTGTGGTGCCCGACGCGGAGTTGGACGACGCGGTCGCCGATCTCCTCGGACGTGCCACGCGGGGTAGTCGGGCGGCGAAGGCGCTCGGCAAGCAGACGCTGTATGCCCAGCTGGACCGCCCGGAACAGGATGCGTACGCCATCGCGCTCGAAGTGATGGCGGCGGCGTCGCAGCTGCCGGGCGCACGTGAGGGGATGGCGGCGTTCTTGGAGAAGCGAACGCCCGAATGGCCGGACTGAACCGGCCCCGTGTTCGCGGAACTGCGGACACGGCGACGTGTCCTGCGGACACGGCTGCACAGGCTGCGGACACGGTGACGCAGGCTGCGGGCACGGTGTCAGTGGGCGTGTCGGCGTTCCCAGAGGAGCAGGAGGGTGTAGGCGGCGACCGATTGTGCGTCGGTGATCTCACCGTCGGCGATCATCCGTTCGATCTGACCCCGCTCGAACCATGCCGTACGCATGTCCTGCTCCTCGAGCTCCCGCTCGGGCTCGCCCTCGGTGAGATCCGTCGCCAGGAACACCCGTCCCCGTTGACTCGACATACCCGGCGCGACGTCGAGCAGACCGATCTCCACCAGCTTGCCGGCCGACAGTCCGGTCTCCTCCCGGAGTTCGCGTGCCGCGAGTTCGCGGGGCGGGAGTTCGGCACGTTCGGGAGCCGTCCCCTGCGGGAACTCCCAACGTCGAATACCGAGTGGATAACGAAATTGTTCGACGAGTTGGATCGAGTTTCCGGACAGTGGAATGACGAGTGCGTAGTCCGGTTTGTCGACGACGCCGTAGACCCCGTGTGAGCCGTCTGTTCTGCGAATTTTGTCCTCGCGCACCGTCATCCAATTATTGGTGTACACCTCGCGCGAGTCGAGCCTCTCCATTTTCGCATTCTCCTTCAGTCACTCGAAGGGGTTAGGGTCGCACGGTCCGCTGTCTGTTGAACGGAGTGATCTCGTGTCGAAACCGAACCTCTCTCGTCGAACATTGTTGCGGTACTCGGCCGTCGGACTCGCCGCGGTGGGCGGTGGGTCGTTGCTCGCCGCGTGCGAGGTGACGAATCCCGACACCGGGCAGGCCGAGGGTGCGGGTATCCAGCAGCGAATCGACTCCGGTCAGCCTGTGCGTATCGCCGTGGCGAACGAACCGCCGTACACGAAGTTGGGTGCCGACGGCGAGTTGTCCGGTGCCTCGCCCGACGTCACCAAGGCGGTTCTGGAGCGTATGGGTGTCTCCGCCGTCAAAGGAGTCCAGACCGATTACGACTCGATGATCCCCGGTCTGGGAGCGGATCGGTGGGACATCGTCAGCGCGGGCCTGTTCATGAACAAGACCCGCTGCTCGAAGGTCCTCTACGCTTCCCCCGACATCGTCTCGACCGAGTCCTTCGCCGTGCCCGCGGGGAATCCGAAGGGGCTGACCACGGTCGACGACGTGAAGCGCTCCGATGTCGTCGTGGCGGTGCTCGCGGGCAGCTACGAGTTGAAGACCGCGAAATCGCTGGGCATCGAGGAGGGCAAGCTTCAGACGTACCCGAAGGCGCCGGACGCGATGCAGGGAATGAGCGACGGGCGGGTGGACGCCGTGTTGCTGCCGACGTTGACGTTGAGGTCACACAAGGAGCAGTACGGTGGCGATTTCGAGATCACCGATCCGTTGGAGTCGTTCCCCGTCACCGGGGCGGGAGCCGCGTTCCGTAAGTCCGATTCGGACTTCCATGCCAAGTTCGACGCGGAACTGCGGGAGTTCAAAAAGACCGAGGAGTTCGCCCGGATCCTGGAGCAATGGGGTTTCGACGCCGAGCCCTCCCGTGAGGCGACGACCGAGGAGCTCTGCGCGACCGAAGGCTGAGGACGGGAGGTCGTGTGCGGCGCCGGGCCACGCACGACCTCCGCTTCCGGTTCATTTCGCGGGTTGCATGCGGTTTTCCAGCTTGCGCAACAGCAGCGCCGTCGGATAGCTGGCCGCGAGGAAGATCAGCCCGGCCAGGGTCAACGGCTCCAGGTACTCGTAGGTGTCCCCGCCGATGGTGCGCGCGGTGCGCAGTAGCTCGGGCACGGTGATGAGTGCCAGGAACGGCGTTTCCTTGAACATCGCGATGGCGTAGTTACCCAAAGCGGGTAGGACGTTACGCACGGCTTGAGGCAGGACCACCCTGCGCCACGTGATGTGCGCCGGGAGCTGGAGGGCGAGCGAGGCCTCCCACTGTCCCTTCGGAACGGCTTCGATGCCGGCCCGGTACACGTCGGCGCAGTAGCACGCGTAGTGCACGCCGAGGCCGAGGACACCCGCGACCATCGGTGACAACGTGATCCCCATTCCCGGCAGCGCGTAGAACAGGAAGAACAGCTGGATCAACAGCGGTGTGCTGCGGACGAACTCGATGAACGCCGTCGTCACCTGCGCCAGTACCGGGACCCGGGACCGACGGATGATCGCGAAGACCAGTCCGAGCGCCGCGGCGACCGTGATACCGAGGACCGTGGCGACCAAGGTGTATCGGACGAAGTGCTCGAGCAGTTCGGGAAGGATCTCGAACGTGTAGTCCCAGTCCCAGTTCATCGGATCGTCACCTCTTCCTGGGGGACGGGCTTGCGGAGTCGGAACACGCTGCGGAGGCCCTCGTGCCTGCCGAGCCTCGCCTTGACGGCGACTTCGGCCATATTGGACAGAAGTGTCACGGCGTAGGCGAGCACGAAGTAGATCGCCATCAGCACGAGGTAGATGAGGGTCCGATCGCCACCGGCCTCGTGGAAGCTCTCGCCCATGGTCATCAGGTCGACCAGCGAGATCGTGTAGAGCAGCGGGGTGCTCTTGAGGAGCTGGATGAACAGGTTGTTCATCGACGGGATCATCAGCGCGATCGCCTGCGGCCAGACGACCCGTGTCATGCGTTGTGTGGGGGACAGGTTCAATGCGACCGCGGCCTCCCACTGGGGGCGGGGCACGGCTTCGAGTGATCCGCGGACGACCTCGGCTCCGTATGCGCCGTAATTCAGTCCGAAGGCCAATACACCCACCAGAATCGGATCGAATTTGATCCCCAACAGCGGCAGGGCGAAGAACAGCCACCACAGTTGGATGGGTAGTGAGGTCCCACGGAAGAACTCGATCACGATTCTGGCGGAACCACGCGAGAGCAGATTCGACGAACGGGCCAACAGGCCCAGGAATACCGAAACCACCAGCATGAGAACTGTGCCGAGAGCCGTGACGAGCAGTGTGATGCCGAGTCCGCGAACGAGGTTGTCTGTCCAGTCGAGCAGGGTCGGAATGTCATTCACCGGTTAACCTCTCGTCAGGGGTGAAAGATGACCCTAACGGGGGACGCCTACGGGGGGCGAGTATTCGCGGAACGGAGTCGCATACCCTCTCGGCGTGCGCTTAGTGATCGCTCGGTGCCAGGTGGACTACGCGGGCCGGTTGACGGCTCATCTGCCCATGGCCACGCGTTTGTTGCTTGTCAAGGCCGACGGCTCGGTGTCGGTCCATTCCGACGACCGCGCTTACAAGCCGTTGAACTGGATGAGTCCGCCGTGCTGGCTGATCGAGGACGGCAATCTCTGGATCGTGGAGAACAAGGCGGGCGAGAAACTCGTCATCACGATCGAGCAGATCATCGACGAGATCGAGCACGACCTCGGAGCTGAGCCCGGCCTGGTGAAGGACGGTGTGGAGGCGCATCTGCAGGAATTGCTCGCCGAGCACATCACCACGCTCGGGGACGGCTACACCCTGGTGCGTCGCGAGTATCCGACCGCCATCGGCCCGGTGGACATCCTGGCGCGGGACGCCGAGGGGGGGACCGTCGCCGTGGAGATCAAGCGACGCGGTGAGATCGACGGCGTGGAGCAGCTGACGCGGTATCTGGAACTGCTGAACCGCGATCCGCTGTTGGCGCCCGTGCGAGGGGTGTTCGCCGCGCAGCAGATCCGGCCCCAGGCCCGGACGTTGGCCGAGGACCGGGGGATTCGCTGCGTGACCCTGGACTACGACAAGCTCCGCGGTATCGAGAGCAACGACCTCACGTTGTTCTGACCGTTCCCGCCGGGCGGCGACAGCGACGACGGCGGAGACGGCGGCGACGACGGCGACGACGAGGTCACGAAGCGCGGGAACCGTGCACGACCGCGAAGCGGGGTGGATACCGTGCACACGTGTTGACTCGTGCTGTATCGCGTCGGATAACCGCTTGTTGCGTCATCGCGCTCACGTTGCTCGCCGGATGTTCGGGTGAGGACCTGGCCAAGGCCAATTTCGAACGCACCACGGTGAAGGCCGAACCGGGAAGCGGGCAGGGGAACGTGCCCTCGGCGCCGACCGACGAACAAGCCCTGTCGTTGCCCGCTCTGCGTTCGGTGGATCCGTGCGGTCTGCTGCACGACGACGTCGTCGGCACCTTCACGCCGGACTCTGAGGGGCGGAACAGTGACTGGGGAACGTGTGTGCGGGACTTCGTCGACGCGGGCGGCAAACCCGTCAGCATCATGCTGGTGCTCGGTTCGGCCGGGATCTTCGCCGATCAGGCCACCACCGGTGTCGAGGGACTGCCGTTGATCGAGACGAGCAGCGACGAGAAGACCTGCTACTCGGTGGCGGTGACGCGTCGCGACCCCGATATGGGCATCAGCGTGCTCGCGCAGCACGAGCAGGGCGGGGGTACGCCGTGTGAGAGCGGCTACCTGGTGCTCCAGAGCGTGGTCAAGCAGCTGCGCGAGAACCCGCCGCTGCTCCCGCCGGCGGAGGAACGGTCGCTGCGGGAGGTCGACCTCTGCGGTGTCCTGGAGGCGGAGCACCTGAAGGCGGCGTTCGAGGAAGGCGACGTCAGTGTGCGCCCGGGAGGGCTGAATTCCTGCCAGTACGTGCAGGACGACATCGTGGTCCACGTCAATGCCCGCATCGGTTTCCCCGTGTCCGTCGTCGAAGGCACGGAGGAGATCGAGCTGACCGAGGAGATCCCGGCCGTGATGAGGCCGGGTACCACGGACACGGCCGAATGCGATGTGTCGTGGAACCACCTCGGCCGCTCCCAGAGCGAGGCGGAGGTCGTCAGCCTGAACTACTACAACTACTCCGAGTCGGTCGACGTCGCGGAGGCGTGCGAAAAGGTGACCGCATTGGCGGAGGGCTTGGTCGAGGCCCTGCCATAGCCCGGGAAGTTGGTTACGTTGAAAGCCGATACCCGCCATCCGTCGCCGCGCTCGGAGGTCGGCATGAAGAAGATCATCAATGATCCGGCGGCCGTGGTCGCCGATTCGCTCCGTGGTTTGGCCGCCGCCCATGCCGATCTGGTGCGGGTGGAGTACGACCCGAACATCGTGGTGCGTGCCGATTCACCGGCACGCGGCGTGGCGGTGATCTCGGGAGGCGGTTCGGGACACGAGCCCTTGCACACGGGATTCGTGGGGCCGGGGATGTTGCACGCGGCCGTGCCGGGGGCGGTGTTCACGTCGCCGACACCGGACGCCGTGCAGGCGGCGATCACGGCCACCACGGGTGACGCGGGGGCGTTGTTGGTGGTGAAGAACTACACCGGCGACGTGCTGAACTTCGAGACGGCCGCGGAACTCGCCTCAGCCGAGGGGTTGGACGTGCGCACCGTGGTGATCGACGACGACGTGGCCGTGGTCGATTCCACGGCCACCGCGGGGCGCCGCGGGGTGGGCGGCACGGTGTTGTTGGAGAAGATCGTCGGGGCGGCGGCCGAACGCGGCGATGATCTGGACGCCGTGGAGTCGGTGGCCCGTACCGTGGTGGAGCGGGTGCGTTCCATCGGGGTGGCCCTGACGGCGCCGACCGTGCCGCACGTCGGGGAGCCGAGCTTCGACCTCGGTGACGACGAGATCGAGTTCGGTATCGGTATCCACGGTGAACCGGGTAGGGAACGCCTTCCGGTCGAGTCCGCGCAGGCGCTCGTGGAGCGCATGGTGTCGGCGATCGTCGAGGATTTCCCGCTGAACGGCGGGGAAGACGTCTTGCTGTTCACCAATTCGATGGGTGGTTCGCCCCTGCTGGAGGTGTACCTGGCGCACGGCATCGCCGAACGACTGCTCGCCGATCGGGGGATCAACGTGGTCCGCAGGTTGGTCGGCCCGTACATCACGAGTCTGGAGATGCAGGGGATCAGCATGACGATCCTGCGGATGGACGATCAACTGACCGAACTGTGGGACGCTCCGGTGCGGACGCCCGCGCTGCGTTGGGGGATGTGATGGGTTGCACCGCGAATGACGTCGCCGTCGCCCTGCGCGTCGCTGCCGAGACCGTCGCCGAACACAGCGCCGAACTGACCGATCTCGACCGGCCGATCGGCGACGGTGACCACGGGGAGAACCTCAAGCGGGGGTTCGAGGCGCTGGTGGCGAGTCTCGACAACGCCGTGCCGGAGACACCCGCCGCCGTACTCAAGGTCGCGGCCACCACGCTGATCTCGAAGGTGGGCGGTGCCGCCGGACCGCTGTACGGCACGGCTTTCCTGCGTGCGGCCACGGCCGTGGGGCAGTCGACCGAACTGGATGCGGCGACGATCGCCGCCGCGTTGAACGCCGGGCTGGACGGTGTGGTGGCCAGAGGCAAGGCGGAGGTCGGTGACGCCACGATGGTCGACGCTCTGAAGCCGGCCGTCGAAGCGGCGCAGGCCGCCAAGAAGGACGGAGTGGCGGCCATGTTGTCCGCCGCCGCCGATGCCGCCGACGAGGGGGCGAATTCGACGAAGCCGCTCGTGGCGCGTAAGGGGCGGGCCTCCTATCTCGGTCAACGCAGTATCGGGCATCTGGACCCGGGAGCGCGTTCCACGGCGTTGTTGCTGCGCGCGTTCGCGGAGGCGGCGCGATGAGGGTCGGCCTCGTCCTGGTGTCCCACAGCGCCAAGCTCGCCGAGGGACTCGCCGAGGTCGCCGAGCAGATGGCGCCGAACGTCACCGTGCTACCCGCAGGGGGGACGCCAGACGGCGGCATCGGCACCGACTACGACTCCGTGGTCTCCGCTGTGCGCCAGGCCGACGGCGGGGCCGGTGTCGTGGTGCTGTACGACCTCGGGAGTGCGCAGATGACGGCCGAACTGGTGGTGGAGTCGCTCGACGATCCCGGTGCGGCTGTGGTGGTGGACGCACCCTTGGTGGAGGGCGCCGTGGCGGCGGCGGTGGCCGCACAGGGCGGCGCTGATCGAGCGGGTGTGGCACAAGCCGCGATCGACGCCGGTCGGGGTGCCGAGCAACGAGAGGCGCCGATCGCGGAGGCGGCCGAGGAGACCGCGTCCGACGTGGTGCGAACCGAGTTGACGTTGCGCAACGAGATCGGATTGCACGCGCGGCCCGCGGCGTTGTTGGTGCGGGCCATCGCCGGTGTGGAAGCGGACGTCCGGCTCCGGTTCGGTGACGATGAGGCCGACGGGCACAGTGTTCTGGCCATCATGTCGCTGGGCGCGCGTCAGGGGGACCGCATCGGTGTCGAGGCCACCGGACCACAGGCGCGTGAGGCGATCGACCGTATCGAGGCGTTGGTCGAGCGCAATTTCGAGGAAGGCTGAGGGACGGACCGGTGTGCCCTGTGCGTGCTCGGTTCCGGCGTCGCCGTGGCGGGCCGTCGGCGGGACGCGAACGCGAGTCGGCACGGCCTCGGTCCCACACGACGCGTTACGTCGATCGGATGGTTCCCGACGGGTGGCCGGGCGGTGCGAGCGGCCGCTCGCACGGCCTCCGGATACGAGTGGGGTGAGGTCACCCGCACCCGCAGGCGCCACCGCAGCAGCCACCCGCCGGCGCGGGCGCCTGTGCCGAACCGGTCAGGGCGACCGTGGTCAGCAGCTTCACCGTGTCGTCGTGCCCCTCGGGACACGACGCGGGTGCACTCGACTCACTCATGGGGCGCTGCAGCTCGAACGACTCCTCGCACACACGGCAGCGATAGGCGTAGGTCGGCATGCCTCGATTATCGCCAGCACACGCGTGACGTGGGAGGCTGCCGGTATGGACGCGCCTGTGATCGATGCGCAGACACCCACGTTGAGTGAGGTCACCCCCTCGGCGCTCGGTGCGCTCGGGGTGAGCGGTTTCGTCGACGACCTCGGCTTCGGTGCCCGGACGAGCATCTGTGTGTTGCTGGTCGACGGTCTCGGTTGGGAGTTGTTGGACGCCCACGCCGCCGACGCGCCGGTGTTGGCCGAACTGTGGAAGCGACCCCTCCGGGTGGGATACCCCGCCACGACCGCGGCGGGACTGGCGGCCATCGGCACCGGTGTCCCCCCGGGCGAACACGGCATGGTGGGCTACTCGTTCGAGGTGCCCGAGGTGGGGGTGTTGAACGTCCTGCGCTGGCGCCGGCACCCGGACGGCGAGTATCTGTACGACGTCGTGTCGCCCGAGGAGGTGCAAACCAGACCCACGCTGTTCGCCGTCGCCGCCGAGGCGGGCGTGGCCACCACCGTCGTGTCGGAGGCTCAGTTCGAGGGCACTCCCCTCACCCGGGCCGTGCTCTCGGGCGGGACCTATGTGGGCGTGCACGCGTTGGGGGACCTCGCGGCGGCGGTGTCGACGGCGCTGCGGGAGCGCCGTGGTTTCTGCTACGCCTATCACGGCGATCTCGACTTCATCGGGCATCTGTACGGACCGGGTTCGGTGCCATGGCGGCTGCAACTACGGCAGGTCGACCGGCTGGTGGAGTCGTTGGTCGAGAACCTTCCCCGAGGCGCGGCGCTGGCCGTCGTCGCCGACCACGGCATGGTCGCGCTCGATGAGACCACCGTCGTCGACGTCGACGCCGAGCCCGACCTGCGAGCGGGGGTGCGGGCGTTGGCGGGTGAAGTCAGGGCCCGACACGTCTACGCCGCGGACGGCGCGTCGGACGATGTGTTCGCCGCCTGGCGCGAGACGCTGGGTGACCGGGCGTGGGTGATGCGCCGCCAGGAGGCCGTGGAGCGGGGCTGGTTCGGACCGGTGGTGGCCGAGCACGTACTGCCACGTATCGGCGACATCGTGGTGGCGGCTCGAGGGCGTTCGGGCGTGCTGCGGCGACGCCAGGAACCGCGCGAGTCGAGGCTGATCGGCCAGCACGGTTCGTTGACGCGGGCCGAACAGCTCGTGCCGTTCGCGCTCGCGGTGAGGGACTGAGCCCGTGCTCATGGTCACCGTGCGGACGGCCGCTCCGAAACGGCGGCTACCGTGGAAGTATGCCCCGAAGGAATCGCGCGCGCCGTATCGAGCCTCGGCTCGGCTCGTCCACGGGGTGGGCGCGTGCCGAATCGGGGCCGGACGGCGATTGGTTGGTCCGTACCGTGCCGGGAGCGCGGGCGGTCAAGACCTACCGTTGTCCCGGCTGTGATCACGAGATCCGCCCCGGCGTGGCCCACGTCGTCGCCTGGCCCGCCGATGAATACGGTTCCGTCACCGATCGGCGACACTGGCATCAGGGCTGTTGGCAGGCCCGGACCCGTCGGATGCCTACCCGTCGCCGCTGGTGACCGTGACCGGCCTCGGCTCAGTCGGCGGTCGAGGGGTCTCTGCGGTAGTACACGGTGGGCACGCCCAGGAAGTGGTCCCTTCGGTACTCGGAGAACGCCAGCTTCTCCGCCACCCTCCTCGCCGGGGCGTTGTTCACGGCGGTGACTACGACCACGGGCTTCTCGGGGACCGCGTGCTCGGACCAGTCGATCACCGCCGCGCCCATCTCCGAGGCGTAACCGTGACCCCAGGCGTCGGGGAAGAAGCGGTAGTACAGGTTGAGCACTTGTTCGCCGTCGAGCGAGCTGAGCTGTACCCCGCCCACACCGAGCACGGTGTGGGTCTCGGCGTGTTCCACCACCAGATAGCCGAAGCCGTGCTCGGCCCAGTGCCGTCGCCAGGAGACGAACTGTGCCTGCGCTTCGCTCGGGGTGCGAGGGGAGAGCTCGTAAGGGTGGGTCTGGTGCGCGCATTGCAGACCGACGACCACGGGTAGGTCGTCGTCGGTGAACGGCCGTAGCACCAGCCGCTGTGTGCGTAGGAAGGTCGGCCGCCGTGTCATGTCCTTCGAATCTAGTGGTTTCGTTCGACAATGGCCGCATGTCGGATCTGCCGTTGGTGTTGCTGCACGCCTATCCCCTCGACGCCCGTATGTGGAACTCCGTACGGGCGCCGCTGGCCGAGCGGACCCGGTTGATCACACCGGATCAGCGCGGCCTGGGGCGCTCACCACTGCCTTCGGACCTTGCCGAACCGGACCTCGACCATGCCGCCCGCGACGTCGTGGCGCTGCTGGACCGCCTCGACCTCGACAAGGTCGTGCTCGGCGGCTGTTCGATGGGCGGTTACGTGACGTTCGCCGTGTTGCGACTCGCGCCCGAACGCGTGGGAGGACTCGTGCTCATCGACACCAAGGCGGAGGCCGACACCGACGCGGCGCGAAAGAACCGGTTGGCGGTGGCTCGACGGGCCGAGACCGAGGGCATCCACGGTTGGCTGGCCGATTCGATGCTGCCGAACCTACTGGGCGAGACCACCCGCAGCCGTCGTCCCGAACTGGTCGAGCACGTGCGTGGACTCATCGAGCAACAACCGCCCGCCGGGGTGGCGTGGGCGCAACGAGCGATGGCCGCACGCCGTGACGCCACGGACGTCCTGCGTGCAACGGACGTGCCGGCCGTGGTGGTCGTGGGCGAGGAGGACACCGTGACCCCGCCCCAGGCGGCGCGTGATATTGCCGACATTCTGCCTCGTGGGGAGCTTGTCGTGCTTCCCGAAGCGGGCCACCTGACGCCGTTGGAGGCCCCCGAAGGAGTGGTCGACGCGGTCTTTCGTGTGCTGGGCTGATCCCCTCCTGACCAGGGCAAAAGCAGAATAGTGACATAGCTAACGCGTTGCCCGCAAAGCCGGTGACGAAGCGGGGATACGCGCTCCCACCTGCGCTTTTGTGCGTACCGCGATGGCGTTGGCCGTGAATTGAGCTGCATCACCTCAGAAGGGGCGACGTGATCTGGTACTCCCAGTGCGTCGGTATCAAAAGGGTGAGAGATACGATCTCCCGTAGCCAACGTGGGTCCCCGCCCGTGGCGACAGCAAGATTCGCGGGGTTACGAGTGCAGGAGGCTTCAGTGACGGCCGTAGCGCCCCAGCCGATCGCAACGCGTCCGTACCCGACGCGAAAGCCGGTGAAGGGATCGACCCTGCTGCGGTTGTTCCGCACGACGGACCACAAGCAGCTTGGCATCATGTACCTGGTGACCACCTTCGCCTTCTTCCTGGCGGGTGGTGCGATGGCGATGCTGATCCGTACCGAGCTCGCGGTGCCCGGGCAGCAGTTCCTGTCGCAGGAGCAGTACAACCAGCTGTTCACCATGCACGGCACGGTGATGCTGCTCTTCTACGCGACGCCCATCGTGTTCGGGTTCGCCAACTACGTCATGCCGCTGCAGATCGGGGCCCCGGACGTCGCGTTCCCGCGGTTGAACGCGTTCTCGTACTGGCTGTTCCTGCTCGGCGGGCTCACCGCGATGGCGGGCTTCATCACCCCGGGCGGCGCCGCTGACTTCGGCTGGTTCGCCTACACCCCGCTGGCGAACGCCGTCTACTCGCCGGGCATCGGTGCGGACCTGTGGGTCGCCGGCCTGATCGTCAGTGGTCTGGGCACCATCCTCGCCGCGGTCAACATGATCACCACCATCGTGTGCCTGCGCGCGCCGGGCATGACGATGTGGCGGATGCCCATCTTCACGTGGAACATCCTCGTCACCAGCGTCCTCGTGCTGATGGCGTTCCCGATCCTGACCGCCGCACTCGTGGGTCTGCTCGCCGACCGGCGCGTCGGTGCCCACGTCTTCGACCCCGCCAACGGGGGCGTGATCCTGTACCAGCACATGTTCTGGTTCTTCGGGCACCCCGAGGTCTACATCGTCGCGCTGCCGTTCTTCGGTATCGCCTCGGAGATCATCCCGGTCTTCGCCCGTAAGCCGATCTTCGGTTACAAGGGTCTGGTCTGGGCGACCCTCGCCATCGCCGCGCTGTCGGTGTCGGTGTGGGCGCACCACATGTACGCCACGGGTGCGGTGCTGCTGCCGTTCTTCGCCTTCATGACCTTCCTCATCGCCGTCCCGACCGGCGTGAAGTTCTTCAACTGGATCGGCACGATGTGGAAGGGACACCTGACCTTCGAGTCGCCGATGCTGTTCACCATCGGCTTCATGGTCACCTTCCTCTTCGGTGGCCTGTCCGGTGTTCTGCTGGCCGCCCCGGCGATCGACTTCCACGTCTCCGACAGCTACTTCGTGATCGCGCACTTCCACTACGTGCTCTACGGCACGATCGTGTTCGCGACGTTCGCCGGGATCTACTTCTGGTTCCCGAAGATCACCGGCCGCATGATGGACGAGCCGCTGGCCAAGCTGCACTTCTGGCTCACGTTCGTCGGCTTCCACCTCACGTTCCTGGTGCAGCACTGGCTCGGTAACGAGGGCATGCCCCGCCGGTACGTGGACTACCTCGCCAGCGACGGGTTCACCACGCTGAACGTGATCTCCACGATCGGCGCCTACATCCTGGGTGCGTCCACGCTGCCGTTCATCTGGAACGTCTTCAAGAGCTACCGCTACGGTGAGATCGTCACCGTGGACGACCCGTGGGGTTACGGCAACTCGCTGGAGTGGGCCACCAGCTGCCCGCCGCCGCGGCACAACTTCACCGAACTGCCGCGGATCCGGTCCGAGCGTCCGGCGTTCGAGTTGCACTACCCGCACATGATCGAGCGGATGCGTAAGGAAGCCCACACGTCCTTCACCGGTAAGCCGCTGCCTCCGAAGGAGGCCGTGGAGGTACCGTCCGAACTCGTCACCTCAGCGGCGAAGCCGGGCGACGGGGACAAGGACAACGCAAGCGAGAAGTGATCGGTACGTCTCGACCACGGACAACAGAGCCGAGGGAGGCACAGTGAGCCCCACCCCCGTCCTGATCACCACGACGGGGCCGGACAAACCCGGTGTGTCCTCGGTGTTGTTCGCGGCCCTGACCCAGCAAGGTGTCGAGGTCCTCGACATCGAACAGGTCGTGATCCGCGGGCAGCTCGTCCTCGGCGTGCTCGTGACCGTCGAAGACGATCCGGAGGGCCTGCAGGAAACGGTCGAGCAGGCCATGGCCACGGTGTCGATGAACGTGGACGTGCGAATCGGGTCGGCGATCGGTTCCGACCCGTTCGCACCCTCCCGACGCGGTTCGACACACGTGTTGGTACTGCTCGGCAGGCCGGTCACGGCCCGCGCGTTCACCCAGGTGGCGCGCAGGCTCGCGGAGGTCGGCGCGAACATCGACACGATCCGGAGCATCGCCGACTATCCGGTGACCGGCCTCGAGCTCTACGTCTCCGTCGCGGAGGACACCCCCGAGGCCGACAGCGAGCTGCGCACCATGCTCGCCGACGTGGGTGCGCGGGGCGGGCTGGACGTGTCGATCGAGCGCGCCGGATTGTCGCGGCGGGCCAAGCGCCTCGTGGTGTTCGACGTGGACTCGACCCTCATCCAGGGTGAGGTCATCGAGATGCTCGCCGCACACGCCGGGGTCGAGCCGGAGGTACGCAAGATCACCGACGCGGCCATGCGTGGCGAGCTGAACTTCAGCGAGTCCTTGATCCGCCGGGTGTCGTTGCTCGAAGGACTGCCGGAGTCGGTGCTCGACGAGGTGGCCGAACAGATCGAGCTCACGCCCGGTGCCCGCACCACGGTGCGCACGCTGAAACGCCTCGGTTTCCGTTGCGGTGTCGTCTCGGGCGGGTTCACCCGCATCATCGACGGCCTCGTCACCGAGCTGGGACTCGACTTCGCCGTCGCCAACGAGCTGGAAGTGGTGGACGGCAAACTCACCGGCCGGATCGTGGGTGACATCGTGGACAGGGCGGCCAAAGCCGAAACGCTCAAACGGTACGCCGCCGGATACGGCATTCCGCTCGCCCAGTGCGTGGCCGTGGGTGACGGTGCCAACGACATCGACATGCTCACCGCCGCGGGCATGGGCATCGCGTTCAACGCCAAACCCGCCCTGCGGGAGGTGGCCGACGCGGCCCTGTCGTACCCCTATCTCGACGCGGTGCTGTTCATGCTCGGTGTGACCCGCGCGGAGGTGGAGGCAGCCGACATCGCGGACGGGCTGCCGCTCGTTCGGCCATGACGATCGCCGACGGTCCCCACGAACCCGTCCTGGCCCCTGTGGCCGCGCGTTACGCGTGGTGGCTGGGACTGCCCGCCCATCGCACCGCGGAGCGGGACGTGCCGCCCGAACAGGTGTGGGCGATGCCGGTGGTGTTACGCATGGAGAAGACGCGGCCGCCGTCGCGGACGTCGTTGTTGGAGGCCGCTGCCAGCGCTGCTCTCGCCGTATGCCTCGACGACGAGGCTCGTCCCGGTGGTGCCTGGTACGAACCGCTGTACACCTGGACCTCGGGCCACATCCGTAAGGTGGCGCGCCGGGCGCGGGGCGCGCATTGGGAGGCGGTGCAGCGGCTGCCGGGGGTGACCGTCGACGTGGCCGGTGCGCAGGCCAGGGCGCTGGTGCCCTGTCGGGTCGGTGACCTTCCCCGGGAAGTCGCGCGGCTGCAGATCTCCGGTAGTGACCTCCCCGCTGACGATCCGGGGCCACCCCCGGACGACCGGCCGGTGCTGTTGCTCAACCCCCGGGTCACGATGTCGGCGGGTAAGGCGGCCGCGCAGGTCGGGCACGCCACGATGTTGCTCGCGGCGTTGCTGGACACCCCGGACCTCACCGTATGGGCGATGCGGGACTACCGGTGCGCGGTGCGGGTCGCTGATCAGGACTTCTGGGACGAGGGTGTCGCCGCGGTGTCGGACCCACAGCGGGCGTGGAGCGAACACGGTTTGATGGCCGTCCGCGATGCCGGTTTCACCGAGGTCGAGCCGGGCACCGTCACCGTGTTGGCCCGCTGGTCCCGATCCTGACGATCGTCACGACCCGGCCGAGTCCGCCTTCCACACCACGTACGCCTTGTCGGCGTCGGTGGTCATGGCCTCCACGAACGTGTCGTGATCGAACCCGGGTAGCGTCTGCAGGCGTTCGATCAACGCGTCGGCGGCCGGATCCCCACTGGGCACTGCGGTACCGGTGCCGTCGGAGGCCGCCAACATGAGGAAGACGTCCTCCTTCCACGGTCCTTCGGGGATCACCCGCACAACGACGGCGGACAGATCGGACCAGGTCACGGACTCTTCGGTGCCGTCGGCCAACAGGCGGCGGACGCCCGTGTCGTCGACGCTGACGGAACGAGAACGGGCGCTGGACGATTCGGGGGGCAACGAGATCTCCCTCGGGTCGGGTCGGCGTCCACCGTAGCCCCTCGCCGCCGACGGTTCAGGCCGGGGCCGCGGCGTCGAGTCTGCGCAGTGCGTCGCGGACGACGTCGGCCCGTTGCGTCGGCCACAACGGGGGCAGTGAAGCCCGGATGAATCCGCCGTACCGGGCCGTGGCAAGCCTGGAATCCAGCACCGCCACCACGCCCTTGTCGCTGCTGGCGCGATGCAGTCTGCCCACGCCCTGGGCCAACAGCAGTGCGGCGTGGGTGGCGGCGACGGTGAGGAAGCCGTTGCCGCCGCGTGCCTCCACCGCGCGCTGTCGTGCCGAGGCCACCGGATCATCGGGTCGGGGGAACGGCAGCCGGTCCACGATGACGAGCGACAGCGAGGGCCCCGGGACGTCCACACCCTGCCACAGCGACAAAGTGCCGAACAGACACGTTCGAGGGTCTTCGGCGAACTTGTTGACCAGCAGCGAGGTGGAGTCCTCCCCCTGGCACAGGATCGGATGTGCGACCCGGTCGCGCAGCTCCTCGGTGGCCTGCTTGGCGGCCCGCATGGACGAGAACAATCCGAGGGTGCGACCGCCCGCCGCGTCGATCAGCTCCGCGATCTCGTCCAAGGCGGCCTGGCTGAGTCCGTCGCGGCCCGGTCGGGGCAGATGCCCCGCGATGTAGAGGATGCCGTTGCGGCGGTAGTCGAACGGCGATCCGACGTCCAATCCGCGCCAGCGTGGCCCGGGGTCGACGTCCGACGGTGGTGGTTTCTCCGTGGCGGCGCCCTGTGCCTGTTCGGTGGGTTGTGAAACCGGCGGCAGCCCCCACTGCCGGGCCAGTGTGTCGAACGTGCCGCCGAGCGCGAGTGTCGCCGAGGTGAGCACCGTCGTGCTCGTGCCGAAGACGCGTTCACGCAGCAGACCCCCGACACTCAGCGGCGCGATGTGCAGGGCGGGCGGCCTCGGGGACGCCGTGTGCCGGCCACCCGAACACCACACCACGTCACGGCGTTCGGAGAGCTCGTCCTCGAACGCCTCCAACAACCGGACGGCGGTGTCGTGCACGTCGTCGAGCGCGGAGCGGGCGAGTTTACGCTTGGCGGCCTCCTCGGGGTCCTCCCTGCGGTCGGAGCCGAGCGCGGTGATACAGGCGT
>SMEK01000058.1_pt1 | contig 39958 bp, 26 predicted proteins | sample 2456371 | NCBI WGS metagenome assembly SMEK01 (sample SAMN10132590, study PRJNA489261) | soil metagenome | isolation source: day1 antibiotic-loamy sand soil ammended with composted manure from dairy... | place: USA | collected 2015-04-01
CCTATTGTCTGTGGTTTAAAATCGACGATTGAAAAATTTAAATCCACTACTAAGTCTTCTTCTGTATCAGAATCAGAACAAGAAAAGCAAAAAAAGAAAAGCGGAAATAAAATAAACCACCGGAGATATTTTTTAAAATCTTGATTTATCATGATAGGATGATGTTTGCCATATATCTAGTTTTACTATTGCAAAGAAACAACAACCCTATCCTTTTTTAGCTTTTCAAAAGCCTGGTTTTCATACATGTGTAATTGACTGGTATTTGTTAAATATACTGGACTATAAACCGTGCTCTCCTATATGAATGGATAGATCCGCCACAATCCAATTTTTTAGTGAGAGAACAACTAATAAATATTGATGTGTGTAAAGTTTAAGCGTGCCCAATTTTAATAATTCCTGTTTAAAATGGAAACTGTTCTCGGATCATCAGGAATGAAGTTAAAGCAACTGAAAAAAACCTCAACCCCCACCCGTGGCCTGTGTCCTCACACGACACATATTAACCATAAAACAGCAATGAAAATAGACAAAAATGGCTAATCGAAAAACTATGAAAGAAGTATTGTTTCATTAATTATAATAAAAAGAAATGCTATTTCCTGTAGTTTGTGGGGACACAAACCACGGGTAAGAAATAGTCTACCTTCCAAGAGAAAAAGGCTAGTCTATCGCCAATGCTTATTCAAATTTGGCGTGGTTAATGTTTAATAGGCTAGGCTTACCACATCATTTATTCCTGTAGCAAGCTAGACCAAACTTCAGATTAAGTTCAAGAACGCATTTAACGCCAAAAAAACGGTGAGGTTTACAAACTCAATATTTTCACCATTTCGATAAGCTCGGAGTTCAATGGTTTTTCTTTATATATGGCGTCTTGAAAGTCGGTAAATACGATCTCACCGTTCACAATGCCTGTCATTACGTTCTTTTTCCCCTCAAGCAGTCCCTTAACAGCATTGATGCCCATGCGGCTTCCTAGTATCCTATCCCGGGCAGAAGGGTTCCCTCCCCTTTGTATATGCCCTAAAGTGGTCACCTTAATGTCCTTATCTGGAATTTTTGCTTTTACCTTCTGGGCTATTTCAAATGCATTCCCTTCCTCATCGCCTTCTGCCACTACCACAATAGAAGATGTCTTGGACCTGCTCCATCCTTGCTGCAGAGTATCGACCACATCCTGAATAGAAGTGGATGTTTCCGGTACCAATACTATCTCTGCACCTCCGCCGATACCCGACTCTATGGCGATATAGCCCGAATCTCTGCCCATCACTTCCACAAAAAATATTCGGTCGTGAGAATCCGCTGTATCCCTGATCTTATCTATCGCCTCCAAGGCCGTATTTACTGCTGTATCAAACCCAATGGTAAGGTCTGTCCCATACAGGTCATTATCGATCGTGCCGGGAGCACCTACGGTGGGAATGCCATACTCTTCGTAAAAAATCTTGGCACCCGTGAAAGTTCCTTCTCCTCCTATGGCTATCAGTCCTTCTATACCATAATTTTGCAACTGCTCATATGCCTTTTTTCTTCCCTCCTTTGTCTGAAACTCCATACTTCTGGCCGACTTGAGTATGGTCCCTCCTTTTTGTACTATATTGCTCACTGAGTGAGAGCTCATGGCAAAAATATTTCCCTTGATCATCCCGTCGTATCCATATCGTATACCATAAATTTCCTTTTTGTAGTATATAGCACCTCTTACAACAGCTCTAATGCAGGCATTCATGCCAGGTGCATCACCTCCAGAGGTAAAGACAGCAATTTTTTTCATAGTGTTAGTATTTGTAGTAGTAATAAAATCAATTTGAGACAAGGAAATTTATTGGTTTTGTCACATATAGTCTAGCGCGGCTGTATATTTGTTTTGAATTAGCAAAAATGAAGAAAGTTTTAATTATAACCTATTACTGGCCGCCTAGTGCGGGCTCGGGGGTACAAAGATGGGTAAAATTTGCAAAATATCTTCCACAATTTGGGTGGGAACCTGTAATTTTTACCCCAGAAAATCCAGATTTCCATGTCAGGGACGAAACCTTGCTAAAAGATATAACTGCTGATCTCGAAGTGATCAAGTTTCCGATTTGGGAACCCTATCAGTTACAAAGGAGGTTATTGGGCAAAGGAAAAAGCTACAGACCAGTGGAAACCCTTGAAAAAAGCAAGAAGAGCCTCATGGATCGCCTATCTATTTGGATAAGAGGCAACCTGCTGCTACCCGACCCACGAGTATTTTGGGTTCGGCCTAGTACCAACTTTCTCGTTGATACTATAAAGACAAATCAGATAGATGCGGTCATTACCACTGGCCCTCCCCATAGCCTCCATTTGATAGGTATGAAGCTAAAAGAAAAGACTGGAGTCAAATGGTTGGCTGATTTTCGGGATCCATGGAGCAAGTGGGAGCTGCTTGATACACTACACATGACGTCGTGGGCAAAAAAACGACACCTGTCCCTTGAAGCCCGTGTATTGAAGAATGCGGACAAGATTTTAACCATCTCTGACCGGTTTGAAAAGGATTTTCGATCATTAGGAGCGAGAAGAACAACAGTTATTACAAATGGCTTTGACCCAGATGACTTTAAAGCGGCGGAAGACATCATCCCCTCTTCCAAGTTTATGGTCAGTCACATAGGCACCATTGACGACTTGAGGGATCCTAGGCCTTTTTTGGCAGCTACAAAAAACTTGTTAACCACTCATGAACAGCTGCGAAAAGACATGGAAGTACTTTTTGTAGGTCAAGTGAGCCCTAAATTAATAGAAGAAGTAGAAAAAGATGCAGTCCTTAGTCAAGTAGTTACTATAATGCCCTATGTGCCCCATAGTGAAGTATTCAAGCTTTACAAGCGTGCGTCTGTACTCCTACTTGTGCTGGCGAACGCAACCAATGCAGAAGGAAATGTACCAGGGAAACTCTTTGAATACTTGGCAGCACAAAGGCCTGTGCTAGCAATAGGCAAAGTAGAAGGCGACTCAAGTAGCATTATACGTGATGCCAACGCCGGAACTACATGCGAACCAGAAAACATAACAGCCATAGAGGAAGCTATCATGTTGTTTTATAATAACTTTAAGAACGGAAGCCGGCTTGAGAATAATGATGTGCATAAATATAGCCGAAAAAATCTGACGGAGAAATTAGCCTACCTCCTAGAAGAAATGCACGAATCCTATTGAGTAAGTGATTCAATCAAGGCATAAAAGCGCATCTTCCTTTTGTCGATAGGATAATTGCTTATAATATTTTCTCTAGCTTGCTCAGCCAATTGATCGAGATCGGCATGCAAAACATTTTCTAAGATCATTTTTTTCAGCATTTCTGGATCTCGCTTTTTCAGGACAAAACCAGACTTTCCGACTATTTCTGGCATGGAAGCCACATTAGAGACGATAGGAATGCAATTGCATAGCATGGCCTCGCACAGGGCATTGGGGAAACCCTCTGAAAGCGAAAGCTGGAAATAAAATTGGTGACGGCTAAAAAGCGCTACGAGCTCATCTTGGCCAGTCGCGGGCATTAAAGTGACATTTGGAGGACAATCGCGACAACTCGGAAGTCCAACAATAGTAAACTGACAATCAGGCAATTCGGGCGCAATCGATAAAACAAGGTCTACTCCTTTGAGCTTACGAAGATGTGGCTTGTGCAAATCATGCGCCACCGTGATAAAGCTCTTCTCTATCCTTTCTCCACTTTTCCGTCTGAATTTTTGTGGATCATAACCATTATGAATAACCGTGAAGTCAGCCTGAATATTGGACACATAATGCTTAATACCTTGAAATGCGGATTCTTCTTTATAATAGGTATTATTAGAATATATCAAAGATTGATGGACTGGGGCAAAATGAGCCGTAAGGCTATACGACCATTTTGCAAACTTCCCGATCAGACCTTTATTGATAATGCCATAACCAATAGATGGGATCGAAACACTTTCGGTCCCTCCTAGAATAATGACAAATGGTTTTCTTGTGAGCTTTCCTATAAAAGCTGGCAACAACGAATGGTACCCAGCAAACATGCAGAATGCCACGGTCGACTGCGCTTGATGCTTGAGGATAAAAAACAATTGTCTCAGAAACAATATCGGTGTATAAAGTTTGCTTGGGTGGAAGAAGGAGAACTCCTTTACATCGTACCTTTCTCGCAATATGTCAATGTCGCGCCTAACAAACGTAGTAGGTTTCGTATAATAATAGAGGATTGTTTTTTTCCCTTCTAAAGACATGCCCTCGCTAACAACTTTGTTTTTCTGGCTCAATTATAAATTCGATTTCCTGACATGGAAATATATAACAAAAATATTCCTCATACCACTCTTGCTACGAAGAAGTGAGGTTGAGGATTTAGCAATAGTAGGTGACAATCCTTATAACAATTGCTCCATAATATATGGCAAATGGGAAAGGGCAAAAAACTTTTTTATCTTTGATTAACTATCATCACTCAATCAAAAATGCATAATGAACATCCGATAGAGTGGAATGAGATTAAAATATTCGGATTTGGGGATTCAATTTATAAAACAAATTGTGGACAGAAACTTATTTCACCAAAATGATAGGCAAAATAAGCGATTGAAGATATGGTAAACGCAATAGGGATAGAAGGAATCTTAGATTATGATAGGAAAAACCCAAATTGTGGAAAAAGCTAAGTAAATTGCCTCGATTACGGATGTTCGTTCCACAGGTGACAACACGTTAGAAATTGGAGTAGCAATACTTTTCATGGAAGTTAATGGTTTTACAACCCACATTGCAAAAGCCTTAATTAGGTCGAAAGAAAAAAAGTTTTAAAAGTAAGAAATTTTATAAGAGACACGATTTTAAGAAAACCAACTAGAAAAAGTAACCTTTGCTATATAGGTATGCTTTAAATATTCATCCATAGCTTAAAAGGCATTATATATATGTGTGGCATTGCAGGGTTTTACGACGGGGCTAAGAAATCTAATTTACTGGTTTTGCAAAGCATTACAGATGTTTTGTCCCATAGAGGCCCGGATGACAAAGGCTATTTTTTTGAAAGCAAGCGTGATTTTAATATTGGTTTAGGTCATAGAAGACTCTCCATTCAAGATTTATCCTCCCTAGGGCATCAGCCTATGAGATTCGACAATTTGTCCATAAGCTATAATGGAGAGATATATAATTTTAAAGAGATTAGAGATGTTCTTATCCAATACCACTATACATTTCAATCTAATTCTGATACTGAGGTTATTTTAAAGGCATTCCATAAATGGGGGTTAGAGGCCATACAGAGTTTTAATGGAATGTTCTCGATGGCGCTATTCAACCACCAGACAAATCAACTTTTCCTAATTAGGGATAGGATAGGAGTAAAACCTTTATATTACTACGTTCACAATAAAACGGTCGTATTCTCTTCTGAATTGAAATCTATCCTCAAATTTCCTGGTTTTCAAAAAGGAATAAATTGGGAGGCACTCTATTCATATCTCTATCATGGATATATAGCAGCACCTCTAAGTATTTTTGAGAATGTTTATAAACTAAGACCAGGTCACTATATAAAAATTGAGAATGGGGAAGTCAACATCAACAGCTACTGGAGCATAGAAGAACAGGTTGTCCAAAGAAAAATAAGAGAGCACATATCGGAAGATGAGGCTTTAGAGGAGCTAAACCACCTAGTCACTAGTTCGGTAAACTATCGGATGATAGCAGATGCACCCATTGGCACATTTTTAAGTGGTGGTTATGATTCCTCGTTAGTATCTGCCATCATGCAAAAAAACTCATCAAAACCAATCAAGACTTTCACCATCGGTTTTGAAGAGAAACCTTATAATGAAGCCGATAACGCAAAGGCAATCGCCCGCCATCTCAAAACAGATCATCATGAAATTTATTTTCCTATTTCTGCTGCTACTGAATTAATCGGGAATATCCCTCTTTATTTTGATGAACCTTTTGCTGATAGCTCTCAGTTACCAACCTTACTGGTTAGCAGATTTGCAAAAGAGCAAGTAGATGTAATTCTATCAGGTGATGGAGGAGATGAATTATTCTGTGGCTATTCGAATTATGATTTAGATCTATTATATCAAAACTATATAGGAGTATCATCATTTTTAAAAAAAATAAACGATGTAATTCCTTTAAAGCATATAGCCACCTCCTTCAACAAAAAATGGGACAAATTCTTTTTTATTAATAGTCCTGACAATATTATCAATTTAGAGTACTTGCGTTCTACCCAACATATAAAAGGCTTGATCAAGGACATACCTTTAAAGATTAACCAAAACTATTTTAAAGCTGCCAGATTATCTGATAATATTCAGGAAGCTCATATGCTCCAAGACATGCTTATTTATCTACCGGACGACATTATGACGAAGGTTGATAGAGCCACAATGTCTGTGTCTCTTGAAGGACGTGAACCCCTATTGGACTATAGGTTGTTTGAGTTTGCTTTCAGCATTCCCCATCATTTAAAATACAATAATGGAAACAAAAAATATCTATTAAAGAAATTAGCACACAAGTATATTCCTGACAAGCTTTTGGATAAACCTAAAACAGGGTTCTCAATCCCTATAAATAAATGGCTTAAGAAAGATTTATCCTTTTTAATAAAAGAATACTTATCCCAAAACTATATTTACAAACAAGGCATATTCGACTATAACAAACTATTTAAACTCATTCGACATTTTAACCTTGAAGAAAAAAATGGAATGGCTACTAAAATCATTTGGAACCTAATAGTTTTTCAATTGTGGTATGAATCCTATATAAAATGAAAAAGGTTCTAATGATTGCTCCTAATTTAAGAAGAGGTGGAATGGAAAGGCAGTTAGCCACGTTTCTCCATGGGTATGATAGAACAAAACTAAAAGTAACCTTGGCCCTTTTTAATAAGGACATACATTACCCGCTCCCTCCAGATATCAGCATTTTTGACTTAAATAAAGGAAGAAGGCCTGATATATTATTCGCCTTACGATTATTTAAATTAGTTCTTAATGACGAGTTTGACGTCATCAACATCAAGATCAGCACCATTAGTATCAATATATTGTGGATTTGTGGCTTCTTAAGAAAGGCGAATGTGGCTATAGAAATAAGAACCTGTGGCGACCACCTTTTACCATTCTATAAAGCAGTTAATAGACTATATAAGCTCTTTAAGCTTAAATGGACCTTCATATGTAATTCAAAACAAGAATATTGGAAAGCAAAAACCAGTTTGGCACCGGTAAGAGTCGAGTTTATTCCTAATGGAATAGATACTAATAGATTTTTTAAGCAGTCATTTGAAAGCAAAGCATCTTTTAAGATAGGATATGTAGGCAGGATACTTCCTCTAAAGAATTTGGAAACCTTAATCAAAGCGATTGCTTTAATTAAACCCCACAAACTTGCTATTAATACCAATATTCAATTAGTGATTACAGGCAATGTTGATGATTTGACCTATTTAGAGAGGCTAAAGATCTTAATCCAAAATCTAGATTTAGGCGATTCAGTTATATTTCAGAACAGCCTTGAGAATGTAGAACGTTATTATAGCCAACTCAACCTTTTTGTTTTACCTTCATTTTATGAGGGAACTCCTAATGTACTACTAGAAGCCATGAGTTGTGAGTGTGTCTGTCTAGTATCAAAAGGAGCAAATTCGGATAATTTTCTATCAGATGATTTTACTTTCGACATCTTAGACTCTGCTCAGCTAGCTGAAAAAATCAAAAGGATACTCGAATTGGATGATCGCCAAATCAACTTTATAGGATATAGGAACCGTCAATATGTTGTCGATAATTATTCTATAAAAAACATGGTTGAAAATTTAACATCTGTATTGTTGGCACAATCTAAACAATAAAAGTTTAACCAACCTGGTTCTTGAAAGCATGGCTTAACACTTAGTGCAGGATATAAGTATATATTTGTAATCGTTGAACAAATTACCTTTCAGTGGGACAAATCAAAAACCAAGCAATCAAGAACTCACTCGTTTCCTATTTGGGTGCATCCATTGGATTTATCAATTTTATCTTGTTGCTCCCTTATGTTTTCAGTCCAGAGCAGATCGGCTTGACACGCCTACTCCAGAACTCTGCTTCGTTGATAGTACCTTTTGCAGAATTAGGAATTATTTCCGTGGTTCTACGTTATTATCCTATTTATAAAGCAGACACCAATCAAAAATTTAGCTTTATCTATTCATGCTTGGGAACAGCTTTTATTGGTTTCGTTATTTTTAGTTGTTCATATGTGCTCTTAAAAAAGGAACTATCACTTCTATTTATTGAAAAATCTCCTTTAGTATTAGAGTATTATTACTATATAATTCCTCTTGTATTTTTCATAGCTTTTACCGGTATTCTTGAGGCCATCTCCAATAGTCTATATAAGACTGTATTTCCTAACTTTTTGCGAGAAGTACTTTTACGCGTCGCCGTTTCTGTTCTGGCTATATTATTTGTTATGAATGCTATTGATTTCGATGAATTCATAAGAGCATTTGTATGGACCTATTGTTTCCCTTTCATATTATTGATCCTCTACCTATATCGACTAAAGGAGATTTCCATTAACTTCAAATTCATTTCTATTCCTATGGCCACATTAAAAGATATGGCTACATATGGAATATTTGTTTTGCTAGGATCGACAGGACATTTATTGGTAAGCTATATTGATACTATTATGCTGGGTGCTTTCGTAGGTCTAGAAGAAACAGGGATTTATGTTACTGCTTTTTATATGGCAGTTGTAATTGAAATACCTCGACGTTCAATTAGACAAATTGTTGTGCCTCATATAGCAGATGCATGGGGGCAGGAAAACACACAAAAAATCAATGACATTTACTCCAAAACTTCCATAAATCAGCTTATAATTGGATCGTTAATTTTCTTAGGCATTTGGGTAAATATAGACTCTATCTTTCAACTTATGCCCAATGGTGAAGCATACAGTGCAGGAAAATTTGTGGTGCTTTACATATTGATAAGTAAGCTTATTGATATGGGAGCTGGGGTAAATGGTGAAATAATAGCCTTATCTCCTCAATATCGTTTCAACATGTATTCTATTCTGATCTTAGCAGGTCTTGCAATTGTTACGAATCTTATTTTCATCCCACTAATGGGGATCAATGGAGCAGCATTGGCAACGGTGATTTCTCTTTTTTTATATAATTTTGCAAAATATATCTTTATTAAAACCCGCTTTCAATTAGACCCTTTTAACCTTAACACTCTAAAGGTACTTATTATAGGGGGATCTTGTTTGTTGTTCATTAATTTTATACCGGAAATATATAATCCTTATTGGAGTATATTTATCAAATCATTAATTATAACCTTGACTTTTACAACTCCTATATATTTCCTTAAAGTATCAGAGGATGCAAACAATCTTGTAGATTCGTTTTTTAAAACTTTAAAGAAACTTATTTAAACTTCTAATTCATTATTTGGACCCACCCTTTATAATCAATACATTCATCCACACGAAGACGTATGTAATAAAGACCGGGACCTAATCCCTCACCATCCCAATCATTCTGGTACCCTACCTTTTCATATACTTTCATACCCCACCTATTTATAATCAACAACTCATTTGAGGGAAAATGGACTAAATCTATAAATTCTAAGTAATCATTTTTTCCATCATCATTTGGGGTAATAACATTAGGAAATGATTCTGGCCTTAGTTTCTCATGGATAACGGTTATCGTTTGAGTGAAGGCTTCACAAGTCTTATCTTGGGGTGAAAACTTAAAAACATTTTCGCCTAAAGATAAGTCCTTAACATCGGTCGTATGTTTTTCAGAGTTCTCTATGATTCCGAACCCTGAAACAATCTCCCATTTTCCTGAAACTTCTTCAGGCAAATCGACCGTCAATGTTGTTTTACCATTACAAACTCTCTGAATAACTTCATTAAAACTATGCTCCTTCAAACTCGCAAAAAATATTTTTATAGTATCAGACTTAATGATATCGCAGTAAGTTTGATGAAAAGACCATATAAAAACATTTTCTCCAGGAGAAAGATCTTGTACTACTGAATTCGGATTGTTAACATCTTGTACCTGTCCCGATCCCGAAATAAAGGACCATTGCCCCATTATACCATCTGGGGGAGAGTTAGCGGAGAGAGAGGTATTGCTTTGACAGACAATCCGATCCTCACCTGCATAAGGATCAAGAGGTAAAACATTATCTAACAGCTTTATTACCACTGTATCAGAGTTATTCCCAAAACATTGCATTCCAAGAAATGTCCATACAAACCTATTTTCTCCTAATGAAAGATCCTCTACTGCTGATCTTGGATTATTTGGCTCCATAATAGTACCTGACCCCGAAACAACAATCCACTCTCCAGTTAAACCAGGGACTGGTGCGTTACCAGTAAGCTCAGCATAATTTTCGCAAACCATTTGATCTTCTCCTGCATCTGGTTCAAACAACTCCGCAGTATTTAAATAACGTACAATTACAGTATCTGAGTAGCTAAATTCACATTGATTCTCGAAAAAAGTCCATACAAATTTGTTTTCTCCCAAAGAAAGGTTTTGAACCTCTGATCTCGGATTGTTAGCTTCGATCACAATACCTGAACCAGATACTACAGACCACAGTCCTTGTATATCATTTCCTGGGACATTCCCAGATAAATATGTCTTATCATTACAAACTATTTGATCCCCGCCTGCTAGGGGCCAAACAATCTTCTCAAAGTTTAGGAAATAAATGGCTCCTTTATTCTCTCCACCGTCATCATCTAACACTGCAGCAGACACCAATGATTGCTTTCCACTTAAAGGATCGTTAATAAAGTCTAGACTTCCTCCAAAATAATCTCCTTCGTTTAGAACTCCCTCAAAACATTTAGATGAATCATCAAATTTTTGAAATCCTTTAACGGTGCCATCTCTATTTAGATAAAGAAGCCAAACCGCACCTTTATTTGGTCCTCCCTCCTGATCTTTATCAGCTCCTACTGCAATATCTAAAATCTCATCGCCATCCAAGTCGTCTATTGCTGCAAGAGCGGATCCAAAGAAATCCCCATTCTGAAGAACACCTTTAAAGTTTCCTACACCCGTAGTTATTTTTTGACTTTTTTTTACAGTTCCATTAGCATTCAAAAACAGAATCCATACTGCCCCCTTACTCGCACCATCTCTAAAGCCTGAAACTGCAATATCAACCACCCCATCTCCATCCAAATCTCCAATCGTCACAATTTGCCCCCCAAAATAACCGTCACCCTGCAACGTATCATTGAAGCCACCAAGGCCTTCCCCTATCTTTTGCGAAGATTTAACTGTACCATCTGCATTCATGAAAAGGATATAAAATGTACCGCTTTTATTCGTGTTACTATGATCTCGGTATGCTCCTACTGCAATATCAGGGATACCATCGTTATTTAAATCTCCTAAGGATGCAATACTACTGCCAAATGATGAGAGTTCAGGAAAAGTTCTATTGAAATTACCATGAATGCTATTAATCTTTTGATGAGATTTTACGGTTCCATCAGAGTTTAAGAAAAGTATCCAGACGGCACCTGTTTGGTAACCTGCCTCACTATCATAATTTGCCCCTACTGCAATATCAGGAATGCCATCGCCGTCGAGATCGCCAATGGATTCAACAGCAATGCCAAATTTATCATTAGTATTAAGGTTCCCTGTAAAATTCCCTTGCATAGCGGAAATTTTTTGAAAGTCTTTTACAGTATTATCATTGTTCAAAAAGAGAATATATATCGCTCCCTTATTTAGGCCTCCGTCATCATTGGCTCCTACAACTATATCCACTATCCCATCATTGTTAAGATCACCAATAACGGCAATATCCGATCCAAATTGATCGCCTAACTTTAAGTTCCCTTCAAAATTTCCCTCTAAATCACTGATCTTTTGAAAAGTGTTCAATGTAACTTGACATTCACTCAAATGATGTAAGATGAAAAAATATATAACCAGCAGATATCTGTACTTTATGAGGGGCATAGCAGGTTTAGAGGTTCTTAATGTTATTAATATAACCCTTGAAGTGAAAAATTAAAATTATCATGTGAAAATTGTATTATAGTTCCTAAACCACAACACCACGCTCGCCACAAATGCCAGTATGATCATGACAAAGGAAACCCCCATCATTCTATTGCCTACCACAAAAGATTGTGGTTCGAATGTAAAGGTGATGGTATGCTGGCCTTGTGGAATTTCCAAAGCCCTGAGCACATAGTTGGCACGTAGGATTTCTGTTTCCTGGCCATCTATGGTCGCTTTCCAACCTTCAGGATAGTAGATCTCTGAAAACACAGCTAAACCATTTCCTGAGACATCTGCTTTGTATACCAGTTTATTGGGCTGATAAGCCTCCAGAGTGATTGTTCCTTGAGCAAACTCTGTTTGGCTGACATCAAATTTTGAAGCGTCTATCACAGCGGTGCGCCCTGAATGCACGTTACATGTTTCGGCAATTTCTTCATCAGGATTGTTTACTTTCATCACACTCTCCACAAACCAAGCATTGCCATGGGCCGCCGTATTTTCAATTACGCTTTCAGCTTCGCTTCCTGCTAATAAGTATTTTGCATTTAGCATGTTCAAAATCCCATAGCTTTCAAAGTTGGGGCTTCCAGATTGAAAATCTTGAATCAGTCTTCCAATCTCCGGATTGATGCATCGTTCGATCAGGTCCTGGTACCGCCGGATCTTAGCGCCATGGTAGCCTCCAATGGATTTGTGGAAATACGAGGTGCGGGCGTCATTCCATGGATTTTGAAGATTCAACACCCTATAATGAGCATCTTGATCTGCCAGGATGCGCTGGTCAGCAGGGGTGGCTTCAAAAAAAGCATTTCTTATAGGCCTCACATAATTGTCGTCTGTCAAATATCTTTTGTCCACCGCCCAAAGGTCTATCAGCACCAAAAGTCCGATACCAAACACTGCAAGGTTAGTACCCAGTTTACCTTTAAGATAAAACCAGATCAGCCCTGCCGCAAGGCCGATGAAAATAAAAGAACGTATGGCATCGCCACGCATCATAGCCTCTCTGTCTGCTTTTAGGGCATTGAGGTACCAAGAGGGATAACCAGCCAGTTGGGCATCCACTGCTCCATTAAAACTAAACATACCAGCAAAAAGGAAAAACAGGAGAGAAAGGCCGCCTGTGACGCCAAAGGATATCAGAAGTCCCTTCTGCACTTTTGCATTGAAACCATTTTTCAGCAGCCTTTCTAAGCCCAAGAAGCCTAACAACGGCATACACAGCAGGGCAATGTTTAACGCCATCGTTACTGCCCTGAACTTATTGTAGCCTGGGAAATAGTCGAACATAAAGTAGTTGAAAGTCTCGAAGTTTTTCCCCCAACTAAGCATTATGGAAAGCACCACCGCACTTACTAACCAATACACATATTTCTTTTCGGCAAAGTATATCCCTAGCACAAATAAGAATATGACAACTGCTCCGGCATAGACTGGCCCTGCCGTCATGGGTTGGTCGCCCCAATAAGTCGGGGCATTGGCTGTAGCTTGCTGTACTTGTGCGGGAGGAACATTATTGTTGGACAAAGCTTCTCCCAGATTGGAATTCATGCCCACATTTTCCTGTGTTGCACCTCCATAAAAACCTGGAATAAGTAATGTCATGGTCTCCCCAATTCCGCTGCTCCATTCAAAAGCATAGTCACGGTCTAGGCCACTGCCTACTGCCACATCTTGCTGAGCCGTTAACTCCGACTTACCTCTAATGGAATATTCACTGTATTCTAAGGTGGTCAATATCCTTCCAGCATTAGCGCCTAAGGCCAGTATTACTGCTCCAACTAAAACCAATATTGTCCCAAAGAACTGCTTCAGAGTCTTATCTTTATAAGCATGGTAAAGCATGACGGCACCATAAATCAGCACGATCAACAATAAATAATAAGTTATTTGCAGGTGATTTACATTCAATTGGAGGGCCATGGCTAGAGCAGTAACAGAAAATCCTAAAAACCTATACTGCCTGAAGGCAAGATGTATTCCAGCCAAGATCAGTGGCATATACGCTATCGCAATCACCTTGGCATTGTGACCAGCTTCCAAACTGATGAGCGTGAATGAGGTAAAAGCAAATGCAATTGATCCACCTATGGCCAAATAAGGGCGTACCCCGAAAGTAAGCAAGAGAATATAAAAGCTGACTAACGCAATAAAAATAGCACTGACCGGATGAGGAAGCCACAAACTGTACATTTGGTGTACAATAGCTATGCCGTCCCCACTAAAATGTACATTCACAAGATAGCCTGGCATACCGCTGAACATCGAATTGGTCCAAAGCCCTTCCTCACCTGTTTCTGCACGAAAGTCCAACAATTCTTGAGCACCACCCCTCCACTGCATGATATCGTGCTGGCGTATTTCTTTGTTCTCTAGGAAAACAGGATGAAAGAAAATGACAGTCAACGACAAAAAAACTACCACCGCCACTATATGCGGCAAAACATGCGCTTTAAAATTGATTCGATTCATACAGCTCTTTTTTAACTTTACTGCAAGATAAAAATGATTCAGACAAAATCAGGCTTTTCACTTGATTTGGGCTCCATCCATGTTCATTTATAAAACGTTTTAGAAAAAGCTTGATAATCTTCCTTGCCTAATATTAACCTGTTCCAAACACCTGCTATAAATCCCGCACCATACCCTGACAATTGAATAAAACTCGCAACCACCGATAGGCCAGCTATTGTCAACAGCTTGTTCTTAATCAAAGCATCTACAAACAGCAGTATTGCCAAAATCAAAATAGGGGACAAGAAAACTGGATCAACGAATGACAAAAAAAACAATACCAATGTTGAAACCAGAAAAACGGAAGGCAAAAGATGAACGACCTTTAAACTCGAAGGATGTAGCTTATATAAATTTATTCTGGCTATTCCAGAGTTGTATACTTGCTTGAAAAATTTTTTAAAATCGGTCCTTCTTTTATGGTATACATAAGCGGCCTCTATAAGCTGTACGGAAAGACCAACTTCAAATATCCGAATGCTCAGATCAATATCTTCGCCAAATCGCATGGGTGAAAACCCTCCTGTTTTTTCAAAAGCCACCTTAGATAGCCCCATATTAAAACTTCTCGGATGGAACTTCTCCATCGACGTCCTCTGTCCTCTTATTCCTCCAGTAGTAAAGAAGGAGGTCATGGCATAATTGATGGCTTTTTGGGTAGATGTAAAAGAGGCATCAGCACGGTCAGGCCCCCCAAAAGCATGGGTATAATGCTCAACTAATCTTTTTCTTACTGTATCAATATAATGAGGGGGAATTTCACAGTCCGAGTCAAAGAAAATAAAGTAATTGCCCTTTGCTTTTCTTGCGCCATAATTTCGCGAAAGCCCTGGTCCAGAATTTTCTTTGCTGTAGTAGGCCAAGTTGAGCTGCTGACGATAAATATTCGCTATTTCCTTACAGTCAGTGACTGAACCGTCCTCTACGATCACCACTTCAAATTCCGAATCGGTTTGTTTAGTAAGGCTGAACAAAAGTGCCGCTACTTCTTCAGGACGGTTGTATACTGGTATAATAATAGAAATATCTATCATATAATGGATGCAAGGAAGGCAGTTTGAGACAAAATAAATCAATAAATGATAAGATCACAAATGTCCTTCCTACTCCTTAGAAACCAAATGAGTTCGACGTGCAGGATTCGATGAAAATAAGAGCGTATACCCAAGCTAATACTGCTATACTTTTTCCAGCTCCATTACCATATCTTTCACAGCAGCCTTGCACTGCTCGTCAATCACCTTGGCAAGTTTTTTTATCGCTTTCTGGTCACTTGTGGGATCAAGTAGCAACTGCCTCATTTTTTCTATATTATTGTTCAGCACATGGAGCTCCAATATTTTTAATGAAGATGAAAGTCTATGGCTCAAGAATCCTACGTGATCTGTATCCCCCTTATTTACGCTCTCCATAAATTCCACATTAAAGTTTTGTAGCTCTGCTTGAATTTTCTCCAAGAGTTCGTAATAAAACGATTTATCTCCAAATGCGAACTCCATTACTTTCTCAAATGCTATTCTCTCCCCGTGAGCATTATCCAATCCATTATTACCTTCCTTTTTTTCCAAATCGCTACTCAGATATTTCCCTAATGTTTGGTAGAGCACTTCCGGAGAAAACGGCTTGCTGATATAATCATTCATACCAGATGAAGCTACTTTTTTGCGAACCTCTGACATCGTGGAGGCAGTGAGAGCGATAATGGGTACCTCCATAAAATAGGGATCTGACAATGCCCTAATTCGCTTGGAGGCTTCATAGCCATCCATTTCAGGCATTTGGAGATCCATCAGGACAAGGTCATACTCTTTTGATTTTATTTTTTCCAATGCCTCCAGGCCATTGAAGGCCACATCTACTTCAATAGCCTTTTTCTTCAAAAATTGAATGGCCACCATTTGATTCACTTCATTGTCTTCCGCCAACAACACCTTTGCGCCTTCCATATTGAAAGTATCAGGTTGCATCAATACAATATCATCATCGGCATGCTCAGCAGCAACCTTTTTCAGCATCAGCTCCACTTCAAACTTTGAACCTTTACCGACCTTACTTTCTACCGATATGGTGCCGCCGTGCATTTCTACCAGTTTTTTCGAAATTGCCAGCCCTAAACCGGTGCCACCATATTGGCGAGATGTGTTAGCGCTTGCTTGGGCAAAACTGTCGAATATATGGTCCAGCTTTTCTGGTGGGATCCCTATGCCGGTATCGGTCACAACAAATTTAGTCTGTAGATGAGAAGTGGTTTGACTCACTACTTGGACTGATAAGACTACTCCTCCAATGTCTGTGAACTTAATAGCATTACTGAGCAAATTAGTAATGATTTGGTTGAGGCGAATAGGGTCGCCCTTCACATTGCTCGGCAACATAGGATCAATTTCAAAAACTAGGTCAATCCCTTTCTCAGTGGCCTTAAATTCCAGCATTGCCACCAACCGGCTCAGCATCTCTTGAATATTGTATTCGATTTCTTCTAGCTCCACTTTCTCCGATTCTAATTTGGAGAAGTCAAGTATGTCATTGATCAAAGCCAAAAGGTTGTTAGCCGAATATTGGAGCGTTTGAAGGTTCCTAACTTGTTCCTTCTTGGGATCCTGATCTAGCAACAAATGAGTGATACCAATAACTGCATTCAGTGGCGTCCTAATCTCATGGCTCATTGTCGAGACAAACTGAGCCTTGGCTTTTGTAGCTTCTTCAGCTTTTTCTTTCGCTACTACCAGCTCCCTTTCAAAAGTCCTTCTATCAATGGCGGCTCCTATCCACTGCCCAATAAGCTGCACAAAGTCGCGGTCAGCCTGTGAGAAAGGCTCCGTTCGCTTGATGCTGGAAAAGAAGCTAAGTGTGCCATATTTATTGCCACCTTTCCATATGGTTACCCCTATATAAGAGGCAACATCACCGAACAAACCATGTGAAAGGCTGTGCCATGCAGAAGAGGACAGATCATCGATTGCCAAAACTCCTTGCTCAGAGTAGGTAATGTTGCAAATGGTTTGGTCAAGCGGATAGAGCTTTGTATCTGAGGACAGTAAGCATTTTGGGTCACAATATTCCCTGATCAGATAATTATTGCCAGAGATTTTCCCCAAAAGTCCACAGTCCATATTTAAGGCCAAGGTGGCCTTTTCAATCACCTTTCTAATGCGATCGCTAATGTCCCCAACTAAATCCGAAGTTATCTGATATATTTCACTCATCCGCTGTTGCTGTCTAAAGGCCAGCTCTTCGGCCTCCTTTCGGGATGTGATGATCTCAGACATAGCAATCACCCCTCCGATCTCATTCTTATAGTTATACCAAGGCCGCATTTCCCACTTCAACCACTCCACCTTACCATTAGAAAACAGTATTTTATCCTCCTCTTTCTTCACCACTTCTCCGGTCAAGCATCTGTCAAAAACCTTTTCCCAATTACGAGAGCTTCTAGGAATAATGCCTGTATGGTGCTGCAAGTCTAGAGAATTATCTATTCCATAGTCTTCGCACCATTTATTGGTAGCTACTATATACTGCATCTTCTTGTCAAACATGGCAATGGCTGCTGGAGTATTTTCTACGAAGGCTTTTAGCTCACTTTGCTTTTTATATAGAAGTTCCTCGTAATTGATCCTCTCTGAAATGTCTTGTAGTGTGCCCCCAATCTTATATACTTTGCCATTCATCTTATAGGCCTTCCCTACAGTTCGCACCCATTGTATTTGCTTCCTTTTATTATAAAAAGAAAGCTCCATATCCCAGCTTTTCCCATATTCTAAAGTTTGAGTCAGCTCTCTTTCGATCATCTTCCGAGATGTAGTGGAGAACATTTTCAACACATCCCGGAAGCCCATATTGGCATCGTTAGTAATTCCAAAGATGTTGGCCACTTCTCCAGTAGCATATATTTTATCCTTGTCTAAATAGTATTCCCAAGCTCCCACTGCTGCCAAATGCTGCATTTCCTCTAGCATCTTAGACAGCCGTTTCCGCTTCGTTATGTCCTTAGATGTAGCCAACAATTGCACTGGATTCCCTTCTTTGTCATATATGTATTTGAAGAAGGTCTCGAACCATACATAATGGCCGTTTTTATGCTTTATCCTATAATGATACTTGTCGTAGCCCGCCTCTCCTTTATGGAACTTTAATGGCAACTGCTCCACTTCTTCAACTGTAAAAAGCTGAAATGGGGTCTTGTAGAGTAGCTCTTCGGGCTCATACCCTAGTATATTTTTGACACTAGGAGAGACGTAAGTGTAAATCAACCCTGATGAAAAAATGGCAATAATATCGAGTGAGTTTTCTGCGATAAGCCTATATCTTTTTTCACTTTCCATCAAAGCCGGTATTTGCCGGTTTTTGATATGCTGGCTATGATATTGGAGCAGAGATTTTGTTATACTTTTCTTTAGCCCCTTAGGGGTGACCTCCTCGATGGATATGTAATCGTCAGCTCCATGTGTATAGTATATTTTCTCCCTGAGATGATCTTCTCTTTCCGTAATAACGATAAGTGGCTCAAGCCTATTACCATTCTCGTGGAAAAGAAGCTTTGAGTCTACTACTTCATTCCTTACATCATCATAAATAATATAAACTGTTGGGAAAGAACTAGCTTCGACATTTTCATGAGGAGGAAGACCCTCCCTAATAGCCTGAGCTGCAAAACCTGCTTCGTATAGTTGCTGACATAGACGTTGACTCATGCCTTTATCGAAGCCCAAAAGGCATATATCAGCAGTTACTCCTTCACTCATACTATTCACTTAGTTCTTCAAATCGTGGCAATCCAATTGGAATGTTAAATTAAACTAATATTATAAATTATTTTAAAATTTTAATATGTAAATATTACATGACATGAGAAACCCACAATTTTATCGCCCCTCTTTGCCAGTTTACGAATGTTTTTAAGCCAAGTTCCCTAGCATTCACATTGTAGAAAAGCAACTAACTCATAACAAAATCACAACTTTTAAAGTTTATTGAACAATTGCAAGTTTGAATTATCAAATTCATCTATTTCTCACTATAAACATCTTTACTATGAGTAGCATACTTTGGTTAATTGCCGTTATTCTGATCATCGCTTGGGCGATAGGGTTTTTTGCCTACAGTGCAGGAGGTCTCATTCATATTCTATTGGTTATTGCCATCATAGCAATTGTCTGGAGATTGATAACTGGTCGAAGCGTCTAGCAATTTTAAATACATGTTCAACTAAAACTTATCATTATGGGAGGCTTATTATATTTAATTGCCATTATTTTGATTATTGGATGGGCTGTGGGCTTTTTTGCATATAGTGCGGGCGGACTTATCCATATTTTATTGGTTATTGCTGTTATAGCAATTTTATTGAGACTGATACGAGGGGCTTAGCACCGATCTATATAGTCAAGAGTTGAAGCAAGTCATAAAAAATAAGCGTCTGGAAGATGCTTATTTTTTTGCTCGTTTTTGTACATAGATGAACTTCAAGGAAACGTTGCACAAGGATTCAATATGGTGCCGAAAATGAAAGTCCGCAGACTGGGATTTGTAAAAATAGCAAAAGATGTTTGGGAGCGATTTCTCGAAGACAACCCCATGCTCTATGCCGCAAGCATAGCCTTTTATACTATTTTCTCCCTGCCTGCTACACTATTGATTATCGTGGCCGTGGCAGGGCGCTTTTTTGCGCAAGATGCGGTTACAGGGGAGCTTTATGAACAAATAAGAGATTTTGTGGGATCTAAAAGCGCATTGGAAATCCAACGAATTCTAGAAAATGCCAGCCAATCTTCTTCAGGCACAATTGCTACCATTGTAGGGGTGGCCACGTTGATGTTTAGCGCCACTACCGTGTTTGTATCTATCCAAAGTGCACTTAATGCCATATGGAAGGTCAAGCCGCAACCTCAGAGAGGATATGTAAAGTTCATTATTGATAGGCTCTTGTCTTTTGCTCTGGTGATTACACTTGGGTTTCTCATGATGGTCTCGCTTTTGCTCGATACAATCCTGGCGCTATTCAAAGATTTCCTAACAGTCATTTTCTCAGGAGTAACTTACTACGTAATGGAGACTATCAATCTAGCCATTTCATTTTTGGTCATATCCTTCATCTTTGCCATGATCTTAAAATTCCTGCCTGATGCCAAAACCAAATGGGGCGACGTGAGGCTTGGGGCCATCGTGACCACCATATTATTTGTAATAGGAAAGTATCTTATTAGGCTCTATTTGAACAACAGCAATTTTGAAAGTACCTATGGGGCAGCAGGGTCATTCGTAGTAATCCTCATTTGGGTTTACTATTCTGCCATTATCCTATTGATTGGGGCAGAGTTCACGTTGGCTTATGCCAAACATAAGGGAAGGACCATCCAACCCACTAAGAATGCGATAAAAATCGAATACAAGGAGGTCAATTCTGGCCAGGGATAACATAAGTAAAACTGGAACGTATATTGCATAACCATTAAGGGATCCGATGCTTGACAATCAAGTTGTGGGTCATGTAAGCCTAGTGTTTTGTGCATTTTTTATTATAAATTAATACCTGAATCGGTCCATGTGTCGTCAACCATTACCCATAAAGAAAACATTTATTTTAGGCTGTATCATGCTTATGAGCATGATAGGTTGTGAAAGTTCTGACAGGGACAAACTTCAGTTCTTCTTAAAAGGCAACTCACAGCTACGTGCTGGCGAATACCAAGAGGCCATCAGGTACTATAGCGAATCGTTAAAAATAGATCCGCAGTTTGCAGAAGGATATAATAACACAGGAATAGCATATTATGAACTTGGGCAATACACTCAGGCGGTTGACAATTACAACAAAGCTATCCTCTACAAGCCCGATTTTACAGACGCCTACTTTAACCGGTCTAACTCTTTCTATCTGTTACGCAATTATAAACGTGCCCTGGACGATCTGGCAATCGTGCAAAAGGATTATCCTGACTCGGCCTATGTTTATTTTAGTTTAGGCCTGGTGCATACAAAACTGAAAGACTACGACCAAGCCATAGAACACTTTACAAGAACCCTAGAGTTGGACGCTCAACATTATGAGGCCTACATCAACCGTGGCACCGTCCGCTACTACCAGCGGGACTATGAGAATGCCGAAGCAGACCTGAAAAAAGCACTAGAAATAAATCCAGATGAGGCAAATGGCTATAATGCGCTAAGCTTGCTATATGCCGACAATAATGAATATATGAAATCGCTTGACGCTGTGAATAAAGCATTGGCCCTCGACCCCAATGATCCTTATTATTTAAATAACCGAGGATATGTTTATATAAAAATCGGCAAACTGGACCTGGCCAAAAAGGACATCAATTTGAGCATAAAGCAAGACCCGTCGAATGCTTGGGCATACAGAAATAAGGGGCTCTTGTACTTGGCCGTAAATGATTACGCTTCAGCTATTACCTATCTTGAGCAGGCAGTGGTATTGGATTCCGGTGTAGATCAGTTGTTTTTCTTCCTTGGACAGGCATACCATATGAGTGGAGAAAAGCGCAAAGCATGCGAAGCATGGAAAAGATCGGCAAGTTATAATGAAACTTTAGGGATAGAAGCAGTAAAGGAACATTGCTAAATTTTGAGGCTTCTGAAGGCCTGCTATAAAACCTCACGAACAAAACAGTTATACTTTAGAATAAAGCACAGTTGCGTCAGGGACAGAGGCTTTGTTTGAGCCCGAAATGGCCATGTGGGTGGCCGGCGAGTGCCGATGGCCCGCCCGGACGCCCTCATCATTTATTTCGGCTGGTAGATCATTAGTTGTTGCCAAGTGGGCGACTTCGAAGCAAAATATACCTTCTCGTATGGATCATACACTAGGCTGTCGTAAGCGAGGGGAATAGTATTGACTCCGTTTTCTGTTAGGAGGCCGTATTTATCTCCTCTCCGGATGAGCACATAGCCGTTGTCCAGATCAATTAGCTCATCGTATCGGGGTCTGATGCGCAGGCTGCCGTTTTGGCTAGCAAGCCCTTGCTTGCCATTTTTGAGAAGGACAAACCTCCCAGAAGGTACTCTGTACAAACTATCATACTCAACTTTGAGAATTTCTTCACCCCGCGTACCAACAAGGCCATAAAGACCGCCTTGCCCAACGATGGCGCAGCCATTTTCAAAATCGAAGGCTTCGTCGTAACGAGGCTGCACAAACAAACGCTCAATGCGATCTATATAGCCCCACTTTCCCATTAGTTTTACAGCTGCCATGTTTTCTTGGAATCTCCCAATGGCCTCATAGCGATTGGCTATCCGCAGGTCGCCGTTGGTGTCGACAAAGCCATATTTATGATCGATCTTGACTCCGACAAACTGGTCTCCCATCGGGAACATGGTCTGAATAGGCGTTTTGAAGTCTGATTTTATCCGCCCAGTTTTTGTCACAAAGCCCCATTGCGCTCCTTTTTTAAAAAGATAGACCGTGTCATTTTGCAGGTCTGAGATCTCATCATAAGCTGTGATCAACAGTCTTTCTCCTTTAGGACTTATAAGCCCGTACTGGCCGTTTTCGTTTTTTTCTAAGAAGCCATGACTCAAGGGAATGAACTCATGTGGCGTAGAGTACAACTCGCCCTGAGAAACACTGATCAGGCCGTTTTCATTTTTGGAGTAAAATACATAAATATCGTCTATGAGGTGCTGCAATCGGTCTTTTCGAGGCCGGATGACCCACTCACCACTGCGGTTGATGACCCCATCCGAACCCATGTAATGGGCTATTGCCCTTCCATTTATGAAAGGTTGGACGGCATCGTATTGGTTGGGGACAGTCCTTTCACCCTTATAGTTTAAAAAGCCCCAATTGCTATTCTCCAAAAAAGAAAAATATCCTTGGTTACCGATATTGAGGGCATCGCAGTCCCTTTTGAAAAGGATCTCACCACTATACTGAAGTGCGTGCCACTCTTTCTTCTTGCCTTCTTTTACGAGCGCCCCTACTAGATAATCCTCCCCCAAGATCAAGGTATCGTACGCTACAGGAACTGTCAAGCTTCCGCCAGCATTGAGGACTCCATATTTATCACCTTCTTTTACGAGCGCATACTGACCCTCGAATGAAAATATCTTCCACTCTCTTAGCTCTGAGATCAGGTTTCCCCCAACGTCTGCCAATCCTACTTTATTCCCGATCCCCACTTTAAGCAAGTTTTTAGCAATAGGATCAATAGTATCGTAATTAACCTTCTTAATAAAGTTATTGTCCCCATCCAGAATCAACCACTCCCGTAATGGCAGACCACTGATAGAGTTGTCCTTGTTGATCCTAATTTTATGATATAAGGCTGGAACAACTACATTGCCCTTACCGTTGGTTACTCCAAGCTTGCCATCTTGCTCGATGATATTGAGATTGTGTTCGGTGATATGATGTGGAGCCGACTCGTATATAATCTGTCCATACGCAACAGGAAGAAGGCTCAAGTAAAACACGGCACATAGGATCAGAAAAGGGAGATTCTTTTTTTGCTTCCAAAAAAGCATAATATCTGCTGAGGTTATGATATGACAACTAGAGTGCTTACGTTGGGCACTAAGGCCTAACGTAAGCATAAATCAATCCAATATAAGGAGGAATGATAAAATAACAAGAATAGCTTATTTTTTTACTTTTTTGGTGCTTTTCTCCAAATCAAACAGGTCGTTTAGCAAATCGATTAGGTTCTCGGCATCGCCCCTCTGGCAGGCAGCCTTCAATTGGAGCACGGGTAGCTTTATTACTTTCTGCATTATCCCTTTCGTTATTTTATCCACTTTTTTGGATTCGGTAGGGTTAAGCACTTTCAGGTACCGAGCGATCTCCTCTTGCCTTATTTCTTCTAAAGCATTTTTAAGCTTTTGGATAGTAGGCGAAACGATCATTTCCTTAGACCAATTCTTGAAGTCGGCAATCGATTCGTCGACAATTGCTTCTGCGGATGGTATGGCAGCCATTCGCCTTTCCAAAGCCTCAGTGGTTTTGTTTCTGATTTCGTCTATATTATATAGGAGTACCCCTGGCACCTCTTCTATATCTGGAGCAATACTCCTAGGCATAGAAAGGTCGACAAAAACCTTGTGAGTAAATATGGAGGCACCATTCAAATGCTCTTTTGTAATAAGATGCTTGCCAAAGTTAACAGAAGACACTATGATGTCATAGGCATGTACTTCCTTTAATGCCTGCTCGAAAGGTATAGCTTCAAAACCACAGGCCTCAGCCATTGCTTTTGCTTTGGAGAATGTACGGTTGGTAATATATACACCTTTCTGGATATGTGAAGCGATATTTTTAGTAACGTCTTTCCCTATCTCTCCAAGTCCGCACAGCAATATTCTCGCATCTTTATTTTCTTCTGCAAATGAAACCACGGTTTCTGTAGCAGCAAACGAAACCGAAGCTGCGCCATCGCGGAAGGCAGTTTCTTGAACGATCTTTTTATTTGTAAAGAAAGCGGAGTGGAGCAATCTATGCAGGAAAGGTCCTGCCAAGTCTGCATCTACTGACCATTGATAGGCTTTTTTAACCTGATGCGTAATCTGCATATCTCCAACCACTTGAGACTCCAGCCCAACACTCACCCTAAAAAGGTGCTTTACCGCCTCGTCGTGCTTGGTGATGTTTTGAAAATAGGGGGAATAGTCAACTTTACTATCTAGGCTCTTCTGTAGGCCTATCAATTTGACGATCTCGCTGCTTCGTTCTGTTGAAGACGAGTAATATACTTCTGTCCTGTTGCATGTAGAAAGCACCAAAACATCCTGGAAGTCCATAAACTCTTTGAAATAAGAAAGAAGTCGTCGGCATTCCTCCTCATTCAAGGCAACCCTCTCCCTTATTTCTACAGATGCGCTCTTGTGAGATAAACTTACTGCTTTAAAATTTCTATACATGAGCTTACTTTTCCAACTGCAAAATTAATCTCTTCATGTCAATTATGAAATGGTATCTTATAAGGATTTGCTATTTAGAACCAATATAAATTAACCAAAGCTATGGGTTTGACATCAACCTCTCTAACAGCTAACCCCTGCATTAAAGTTCACGGGCAATGAAATTCATATCGGGCATTACACAATCAGATGTCAAATTAAGTAGAAGAAGCCACAAAGTGATTAGTCAAATGCAACAAGGCTTCTTTGTAGGTTTCACGATCAAGGTCACCTCCGCAAGCTCGCCAGTAAAACTTACTCACAACTAAATTGCAGATCTAATTCGACACGCTAAATCTTGCCTTGGATCTAATCACAAATTATTATTGCATTGGAAAGATAAGATTATTAATTTCCGCTCTTATATGCATATTTTAAAGTATTTTGATACTTGCTCCTAAAACCAAAATTGGGGCAACATATTGAGCTTAAGAACTTTCCATCATTCTGTCTCAATGTTAAAAGTAAATAAGGCAAACCACTATCCGAATGAGTAAAAGAAGTGATCAATGGGGAACGAGAGTAGGTTTGATTCTAGCCATGGCAGGCAATGCCGTAGGGTTAGGTAACTTTTTAAGGTTTCCGGTACAAGCTGTACAAAACGGAGGAGGCGCTTTCATTATCCCTTATCTTGTCTGTTTTTTTATTATGGGCATTCCTCTCTTGTGGATAGAATGGACAATGGGAAGGTATGGAGGGCGATTTGGCTACCACTCCACCCCGTTTATTCTCAAGAGCATGACCAAGCTCAGATTTTGGAAATATTTTGGGGTGTTCGGGATTTTCACCAATGTGGCAGTAGCTGCCTATTATTGCTATATCGAATCCTGGACGATGTCTTATATCTACCATTCCATCAAACAGACATTCGCAGGAATGGATCAGAATGCTGTGGCTGCCTTCTTCAACGATTACATTACGATTGGCACCACAACGACAGGTATTCCTTATGAGGCAGTTGTTTTTTATGTCTTATGCCTAGCCCTCAACACCTACATTCTATCGAAAGGCTTAAGCGGCGGGATAGAGTTGGTGGCTAAAGTGGGCATGCCCCTCCTATTGATCTTTGGGGCTTTTTTGGCTATTAAAGGATTCACCTTGGGCTCAGCGGGAGCCCCTGAAGGATGCACCGACTGTGATACGGCCCTAGCATTCAATTTTTTATGGACACCACAGTTTGACTCTCTCCTCAACCCCAAAGTATGGCTGGCTGCAGCCGGACAGATATTCTTTACGTTATCTGTAGGCATGGGAACTGTGCATTGCTACGCTTCTTATGTGAGCTCGAAAGATGATATTGCCTTAAACGCCATGTCAGCAGGATGGATGAACGAGTTTACCGAAATAGTACTAGGTGCCTCGATTGTAGTGCCTATTGCTGTTGGATATTTAGGGCTGGACTGGGTAGTAGAAAACATCGGATTCTCTGTAGCTTTTCAGGTAATGCCCTACCTTTTTGGGCAATGGGGTCCAGCTCTGGCGACCATCGCAGGGGTGGCTTGGTTTGGAGTCCTCTTTTTTGCGGCAGTCACCTCTTCTCTTGCCATGGGCACTCCTTGGGTAGGGTTTATGAGAGATGAATTTAACTTTTCCCTTAAAAAAGCGGCCCTTTCTTTCGGAGGATTAGTTTTTCTTATGGGAATGCCCACTGTATTATTTTTCCAAAAAGGCGTATTTGATGAATATGACTATTGGGCAGGAACAGTAGCATTGGTTGTTTTTGCATTGGCCGAAACAGTTATCTTCTCCTATAGATTCGGAATCGATAAAGGATGGGAAGAGTTAAACAAAGGAGCTGACATGAAGATACCACTTTTTTATAAGCCTATTATAAAATATGTTACGCCATTGATGCTGTTGGTGGTTTTCTTGAGCGCATTGGTAACTCCGCTGGACAATGATTGGAAAACTGCCCTTAAAGGAGACTGGAAACTCGATCCATCAAGCATCATCGGAAAGATCCAAAATGCTGACGTTATTGCCAATAGGAGCTACTTTGCCAAACATTTTGAATCTGAAGTAGAGGGCGTGGTAATAGCGGTATCTGTGACAGATGAAGGAGAAAAAACAATCTCTATTGGCCAATATGTAAATGGCGAAAACGCATTAGACAAAGCGACCAATCAGGACATTGAAATTTTGAAAACTTACAGTTTCGATCCAAAAAAAGAAATAACAGCTAAAGAAGGCGACATAGTAGCTTTGAAAGACCCGATTGCCTATGGCAGCTTTATCAACGATATCTTCTACATAGACATGGCCCGTCTGTTACTTCTGTCGCTGTTCATTTTTATTTGTTATTTGGTCTATTCGGCCACTAAAAGACGAGAAAAACTTAGCCAAAAAACTATATGACAACTGAAGCACTTATCATGATGATCACAGTTCAGCTAGGGGTTACTTTTGCAACGCTCTATTTTTTCATAAAAGTGCTCAAGGCTCCTAAAAAAGCGCCTGACCCTTATGTGAAAAATCAAAAGGATTAATCACTGCAAAATCAAACTGGATAATACACCCATTTTTGAGTCTCTACTACAGCTATGGTCAAGATCAAAAAAATAAAATCCTGGCTTAGAAACTTTTTTGGCTTCTCTAGGGCTGAAACTGACGGTTTCATTGTACTACTTCTTATTATAATACTGGTGCTTGTAGCACCTTTTATCTTTAGGGCCATAAACACTTCCACTTATACCATGTCAGCCCAAGACAAGGTCATATTGGACAGCCTTGCACATCAACTCAGCTCGAGGAAGGAGCGGCCAAAAACCTCCCCAGAAACCCCATATGCTTCTATCGAGTTATTTGAATTCAATCCAAATGAAGCCACCCTGGAGCACTTCATAGCATTGGGCTTACCAAAATATGTGGCTCAAAGAATTCTAAATTACCGTCAAGCAGGTGGAGCCTTTACGATTAAATCAGACTTCCAGAAAATATATGGCCTATCTAAAGAAGACTTCGATAGATTATATGCGTATATACAGCTGCCTGAAAAAGCTCCGCAACATCCAGTCAACAAAAACAAACATGCACCCACAGCGTTTACAGAATCGATTCCGGACAAAAGCGCTCTAAAGAAAGCGGAAAGAACACCTCAAAAAATTGACATCAATTTGTGCGACACGAGTGAATTAAAGAACATATATGGTATAGGCCCGGTGCTAGCCGAAAGGATCGTTAAATATCGGACGCTTGTAGGAGGGTTTACTTCCTTGGCACAACTGGAAGAAGTGTATGGGCTGAAAGAAGAAACGTTGCAAGAATTGTATGAGAATGTGTTTATAAGCAATACCTTTATGACGGATAAGATAGCCATCAATGAAGATGACGCAAAGACCATGTCAGCACATCCTTATATTTCCCCTTCGTTGGCTAGGGCTATCGTTGCTTACCGCAAGCAACATGGCCCATTTTCTACACCCGAGACATTGCTCCGTATCCAAATTCTTGATTCTGCAACGTTTATTAAATTAAAGCCTTATATCGGATTATAGCATTATGTAATATTTATAGGATATCTATGCCGGCATGATCGGATATTTTTTCTAATTTTTCGCTTTCCTATGCAACAGATACTTCAATCATATCTCAGAAGGCTTACCAACCTTACAGGCAACAACCGTTCTCTATTGCTTTTAAAGCTTATAGGAGAACAGTTCATTGACATATTCGATTTTGAGTATGTCAATAAAAAGCCTTCTTTTTCTATAATTGAACAGCTTATTGCCCAAAAGCCAAAAATCAACTTGGTGAGGTCTTTCGATAGCCGAGACAAGCACGTCAATATGCTAAGTCAGAGGTTAAAAAGGCTTCAGCGGACAGAACGCTTTATTTTTGAGGAAAGGGGATCGAAAGACTTGTATGTAGGTTGGCCCTTTGTCCGTGGCAAGTTTTCTGACGGCACATTGATAAGCTGTCCCTTGATCTTTTTTCCTGTAGAACTAGCTGAAGAAAATAATGATTGGGTACTCAAACTTCGTGAAGACGTATATATATCTTTAAATAAGAGTTTCTTGCTAGCTTATGCTTATTATAACAAGGTAAAGATAGAAGAAAGCCTCATTGAAAAGGTATTTGACGATTTCGATAAAGATAGCCGTATCTTCAGAACCGCCTTATACCAACTTTTTAAGGAAAGTCCTGTCGAGATCAACTTCAACCAGGAGAATTTCATCGATAAACTTGAGGCTTTTACCACCCTTACGAAAAAAGAAGCTCTTGAAAAAGAAAGGGAAGGAGAGCTCAAGCTCTTCCCAGAGGCTGTATTAGGCATTTTTCCTCAGGCCGGCTCGTATTTAGTGCCCGACTATCTCACCCTTATCGAGAATGGAAACTTTGAAGATATAGAACAGTTTTTTGAATCCAGATCGCAAGAAGAGGACAAAAAAGCTGTGACTTTGCGCCCCAGCCAGAACAATTTCCTTCAAAAGGTCAAAGAAGAGCAAGTTTTTACTCCTTTTAAAATGGACGCCTCCCAAGAAAATGCTTTGAAGGCGGTGAAACGGGGCAACTCGGTGGTAGTGCACGGCCCTCCTGGTACTGGAAAATCTCAATTGATATGTAATCTCATCTCGGACTTTATCGCCAGAGGAAAACGAGTCCTGGTCGTATGCCAAAAAAGGGCGGCCTTAGACGTCGTCTATAAAAGGATGAAAGAGCATGAAGCCCAAGAGTTTATTGCGTTGGTCCATGATTTCAAGAATGACCGCAACAGCATATTTAAGCAGATTGCCAATCAGATAGAGCGGCTCTATGAGTATAAGCTAAAAAACAACAGCCTGGATGCTATTCAGATGGAGCGGAAGTTCCAGCAAGCCAGCCGCAAGATAGATCAGATAACGGAGACACTGGAAGAACTTAAGTATGCTTTGTTCGACCAGTCCGAATGTGGGCTTTCCATCAAAGAGCTTTATCTAACCTCTGATCTTAATGCACCCTCTGTTAATTTAAAGCATGAGTACAGGTATTTCCATTTCGACAACTTGGAAGATTTCATATCCAAGTTCAAATACTTTCTCCTGTATAACGCCCGATTCCAAGCACCTAAATACCCTTGGAAAAACCGCGTTTCCTTTAAGGAACACACCATCACGGACTTCCAGAACATTCAAGACATTTTGCAGGAGATCCCTGACTACCAAAAAAAAATATCAAAGCTAACACGTGAGATCGTGCAGGGAGGGATGGACTTTATAGCATGTGAAGAGTTTCTTAATAATGAGAGCAAAATCTTGGAGTTCAATGTGCTCCTGGCAAACGATACGGTCTATGAGTATTTTAGCTTCATGCAAGAAGCTGCGGAAAAGTATATGGATCAACTGTGGCTTTCTAATATGGAGCGCGTTCTGTTGGATTGCTTTAAAGGAGAAGGGCCAGAGGCTAGCTTGGCATCAGAAGACCTTGGGGAATTTCAAGAGGTGCTCCAAGAGGTTCTAGAAGCCAGACGCAACTTTTTCAAGTGGGCCTGGTGGCGATACTTCTCACGCAAACGCTATGTCTTTAAACGGGTAATGCAAGCCAATAAACTTAAGCTGAATAGAAAAGGCTTAAGCATTTTGATCCAAAAAGTGGATAATCGGCTCAATCTCGAACACAATATTGCTAAACTGAAAAATGTAAAATGGCTTAAAAATGTGCCTCATTCTTATAACAAGATCGACTACCAAACTTGGTTCTATCAACAAAAGAAGGCCCTGCTCGCTGCCTTAATCTTCAACAGCGTGAAAGGCCTCAAAGAGCATTTTACCAGTCATGCGCTTTCCAATACCGAACTCACCAACAAGGTAGAAAGGATGCTGTACGTAGCTAAGGATATTCCAAGTAAAAAACAAGAATGGCTCACCTATCTTTCTCCCAATCAACTTTACGCCATTATTGAGGACGAGTCATATGCAGATACACTATCTCAGACCCTAAAAAACGATTTTGAAGACCTTTGTGATTTCGATTCGCTCAGTGACAAGCTAGCGCCCCACGAAACGAAGCTCATTGAAAAAATATTGGATGAAGTCAAATCCTCCAACATAGAGGCTGCAGAACAATTGCTGCAAAACAGCCTGAGATTGGCATGGATTGAACATATCGAAATAAAATATCCTGTTCTTAGAAGCGTCACATCGCTAAAGTTTAGAGAACTTGAGAAAGAACTTCAAGAGGCTGTAAAAGAAAAACTAGACGTCAGCAAAGATATTTTACTACTCAAGGCGAGAGAACGCACCTATCATGACGTGGAGTTCAACCGCCTCAACAACATGGTTACCTATCGCGATTTGCAACATCAGGTAACCAAGAAAAAAAGAATATGGCCTATAAGAAAACTCGTAGGCGAATTCGAAGAGGAATTGTTCAATTTGGTGCCCTGTTGGCTTGCTTCACCTGAGTCTGTTTCAGCTATTTTCCCCATGAAACAGATTTTTGACTTGGTCATCTTTGACGAGGCTTCGCAGTGCTTCGCCGAAAGAGGCATTCCTGCTATGTACCGTGGAAGGCAGATTGTCATTACCGGCGACGACAAACAGCTTAGTCCCAACGACCTCTATCAGATCAGGTGGGAAGAAGAAGAAGCAGCAGCAGATGGGAAAGACTTAGCGCTAGAAGCCGATTCTCTCCTCGACCTCGGACTGCAACACCTCATGCAGGTGCAACTGCAAGAACACTACAGGAGCAAGTCCTTGAGTCTTATCGATTTCTCCAATCGTCATTTTTACAACGATACGCTCAAATTGCTGCCCGACTATTTTGATATCAATAATGACGAGCCCGCAATTTCATATATTCGGGTGGAAGGCACATGGGAAAACAATGCCAATAAAACGGAAGCAGAGCAAGTCGTAAAACTTATAAAAGAGCTCGCCTATGAAAAACCCAGAAGGACTGTCGGAGTAGTCACTTTCAATATTACTCAACAAAACGAAATTGCAGATCTAATTGACCAGGAGCAGGCAAAGGGAGTCACGCTCTGGCCAGAAGACCTTTTCGTCAAAAACATAGAAAACATACAAGGCGACGAAAGGGACATCATCATCTTCTCAACCGCCTACGGGCCAGATGCCAAAGGGAAGATATCGATGAACTTCGGATCACTCAACATGCCCAAAGGGGCCAATAGGCTGAACGTCGCCATTACCCGCGCCAAAGAAAAAATATATATCGTAAGCAGTATTTGGCCCGATGCCTTAAAAGTAGAAACGAGCAAAAACGACGGCCCAAAGCTCCTGAAGCAGTACTTACAGTTTGCTTTGGAAGTATCACAAGGAAAATATGTCCCCAAAGCGCACGAAAATGGAGACTACAACGGAACGTGGTACTTAAAAGACAAGATCTCTGCTGTCATCACCAAGAACCACAAGCGATTCCAGGTTACCCATGAGTTGCCTTTTGCCGACATTACCATAAAGCAAAACGATCGCTACCAAGGCCTACTCATGACCGACGACCAACTTTACCACCAGGCCATCTCTATCAAAGACCCGCACGTGTACACGCCATTTACGCTTCATCACAAGAAGTGGAAATTCAGAGGTTTCTTCAGCAGGGAGTACTGGCGCAATCGCGAACAAGTAGAAGAGCAGCTTTTGAGGTTCATGGCACAAATAGACAGCGAAAACAAAGACTAGCAGGAAAGGCCTATCTCTATTCCGATACTGATCTTTCCTTCCGTTGATTTTTGGGCGTCCGGGCGGGCCATCGGCACTCGCCTGCCACCCACAAGGCCATAATCGGGCTCAAACAAAGCCTCTGTCCCTGACGCAACGGAAATCCTACCACAGGAGGTGAGCAAGACGCTGCTGTGGGTAAAATTGGCAATAGGTAGCGTTAAAATATAGCAGTTATGAGTGCCATTTACTCATCAATACTTTTTTCCACAACCCCAATGCCAACCGACAGTAGCTCTGGAAGGGTGTCCCGGCGCATGTATTGCTGTAGCTCAATAGTATATTGACCGGTGTCAGAAAACTGATATCCAGTTATCGCTTTATATTCATGACTAAATATGTCTCCTAATCCTTTGCCAAACGGTTTCCCTGACCTTGTATCGAACAGTTGTATATTATTCAACTGTTTCAGTAGGACTTCCCCTTGGCCGTTCTTCATCTCACTCTGAATGTATATATTTTGGTAAGGGTAAGCGAGTGTATTTCTGACATTGAGAAAAATGTCATAAGTAGGAGATGGGTCAGTCACCTTAAAAGTAAAACTAAACGTACTATCAGCGATCCACATACGCTTATCGAGATCTACATTTTTTTCATAAAGGCTATTCCGTCCGCATGCCGACAGCACTGCAACAGCCAAAAGAATAATTGTGGGGAAAAACAATGACTGGTGAAGCCTCTTCTTCAATCTCTTATTTTTACTCATCTATTGTATAATGACAGTTTAATTGAATCGTTTTGTCAAGCTATTCTAACGCCCACCGCTTTCAACCTTGGAGAACGAACCGAATATCATGCAATTCCCGGCTTGGGTTTATTTCCTGAATTCTTTCTGAATTTTCCTCTTTTTTTTGACTTATTTCTCTTCTTCCCGTCCTTCGATTTACTTGCATACTTCTTGTCCATCCTCTCCAAATCATTATTCAAAGAAGTGTTTTGTTCACTCACGGCCAAGGTGTTTTCCTGAAGAGAAACCGGCCTCACGCCTTTGCTATTCAAGGCCATAATCTCCATTACCCTCGCTACATCTACGGGATACCAAGAGCTCTCCTTGTCGTAACCAAACCACATGATTTTCCTAAAAATATCAGTCTTTTGTAGCTTAGCTTCACCTTTTTCAGTCAGTAGTGGTTTATCGACTGTCGGTATTTCTTGCAAGGCTTCCATATAGGTTTCCAGCTCGTAATTCAAACAACATTTGAGCCTACCACATTGACCTGAAAGTTTGCTTGGGTTAAGGGACAAGTTCTGATAACGAGCTGCTGTTGTGGAAACGCTCTTAAAATCTGACAGCCAAGTGGCACAACAAAGCTCTCTTCCACAGGAGCCAATCCCTCCCAGTCGTCCAGCTTCTTGCCGCAAACTAATCTGCCGCATTTCTACCCTTATCTTAAATTCTCCCGCCAGCATCTTGATTAGTTCACGAAAATCGACCCGATCATCTGCTGAATAGTAGAAGGTAGCCTTTGTATTATCTGCCTGAAACTCTACATCAGAGAGCTTCATGTTCAATTTGATATCATTAATGATTTGACGTGTCCTAAAAAGGGTTGGCAATTCCCTTTTCTTCACTTCTTCATATTTTTCAATATCCTTTTGAGTAGCAATCCTGTAAATGCTTTTGATCTCGTCGTCGTTCTTGATTTTTTTCTTTTGCATTTGCAGGCGTACAAGTTCACCCTGCAAAGAAACATAGCCGATATGATGTCCATTGGGCACGTCTACCACTACTGCATCTCCTGTGGTCAAATCCAAGTTATTCACATTCCTGAAAAACTCTTTTCTTCCCCCTTTGAACCTCACCTCTACAATATCAAAAACATCGATTCCTGGCAGGTCCATATTAGACAACCAGTCAAAGACATTCATTTTGTTGCACCCGCCCGTGTTACAGGCTCCATTATTATTACAACCGGCTACCTGGCCATCGGCTCCTACGGTACCGCACGATTTACATCCCATGCGTTCAAATTTATATTGCTAATGCTTCTAATTTTATGGGAAAGCTCGAAGCGTAAGGTTACTTTCCCCTTGGAGTAGCACAAATCTATACACGAGCCATCAAATCCTGGCCGATATCCTTCCTGAAATTTTTCCCTTCCCAAACAATATTGTCTACTCCTTTATAAGCTTGTTCCATGGCTTTATTCATAGACGCGCCCATGCCTGTTACCGCAATCACGCGCCCGCCATTGGTAAGCACAGCCTCTCCTTCCGCAGCTGTTCCAGCATGGAAAACCAAGGCTTCTTTTACATTTTCTATTCCTGATATTTGTTTACCTTTTTTATAGGCTCCCGGATATCCCGCAGATACCAATACCACTGTAGCGGCATATTCATCACGCACCTCCAGGGTCTTTTCTTCTAAAGTGCCATCAGCCGCTGCGTATAGCAGCTCTGCCAAATCAGATTTTATCCGAGGCACAACAGCTTCTGTTTCTGGGTCACCCATCCGTACATTGTATTCGATCACATAAGGTTCACCGCTCACATTCATCAAACCAATAAAAATAAACCCGCAATAGGGGATCCCCTCCGATTGCAAACCATTAATAGTAGGCTTTACAACTCTTTCCTCCACCTTTTGCATAAAAGCAGCATCTGCAAAATGCACGGGTGAGATAGCGCCCATACCGCCAGTATTAGGCCCAGTGTCACCTTCACCTATTCTTTTATAGTCTTTAGCTTCTGGAAGTATCTTGTAATTTTTGCCATCCGTCAGCACAAACACCGACAACTCGATCCCCGACAAGTACTCCTCGATTACGACCTTTTGGCTTGCCTCCCCAAATTTATGGTTCAACAGCATATCCTTAAATACCAATATGGCCTCTTCTCTATTTTCAGTGATGATAACGCCCTTACCTGCAGCCAAGCCGTCAGCTTTCAATACGAAAGGGGGATTAGACTTTTCTAGGTAGGCAATACCCTCCTGCAAGGTAGGCTTAGTAAAGGTAGCTGAAGCAGCGGTAGGAATGTTATACTTTTGCATAAACTTCTTGGAGAAGTCTTTGCTTCCTTCTAAAGCTGCTCCTTCTTTACCCGGCCCAACAATTCTGACATGTTTTAAAGAAGGTTGGCTTTCTACATAATTTCTAATCCCTTTCACCAATGGGTCTTCTGGCCCTACAACAAGCAAATGGATGTCTTTTTCTGTAATCGCTTTTCCGATTGATTCAAAATCATCAACAGGGATTGCCAGGTTTTCAGCGATTTTACTTGTTCCAGCATTTCCAGGAGCCACGTATAGGTGCTCACATTGCTTACTTTGTTTCAATTTCCATGCAAGGGCGTGTTCTCTGCCCCCCGACCCAATTACCAATATATTCATTGTATAGTTTCTTTATTCATTAGCAGAACTCACAACATTGCGCTCTCTGCTGTTGGTTTTACCTCCTTTTATTTTACTTTATATGCATTTTAGTTGGCTACTTCTGACAAGAACTTTATCCTCATCAGCCTCAGCTCTTCTTCTGAGTACTCTTCTTCATCGAGTTCATTCAGGGCATCTTGAATATTATCAGATTCTGCATTCATGAAGTAGTCATATATTTCTTCTTGCTTCTCCTCATCCATAATCTGATCTATATAATAATCGAGATTCAGTTTAGTGCCCGAATAGCATATATGCTCTATTTCACTTAGCAATTCACCTATAGTCAGATCCTTTGCTTCTGCAATCTCCTCCAGATCAATTTTGCGATCGATCTGCTGTATAATAAAGATCTTTATCTTGGACTTGTTGACGGCCGACTTTACTACTACCTCAGCTGCTGTGGTGATATCGTTTTCCTCTACATAATCAGCAATGGCCTTAATGAATGCCCCCCCAAACTTCACTACTTTTCCCATTCCCACACCATTCACCTGTGCCAACTCTTCTTTGGTAGTCGGGTAGACAGTCGCCATCTCTTCCAAAGAGGGGTCTTGAAAGATAACATACGGAGGAAGACCCTTCTGCTTCGCGACCTTCTTTCTTAGGGACTTCAGGATCTCAAACAAGTTTTTATCATAGGCTTTCTCTGCCATTCCTTCCCTTTCGACTGAAGCCGCTTCCGCAGCATTCTCAAAGTCATGATTTTTTGAAAGCACAACACTTGCTGGATTCTTGAGAAATGCTAACCCTTTCGGCGTCAACTTCAAGACACCTATGTTATCGATATCCTTTTCTAAATAGTCCATGATGAGAGCCTGGCGGATTACCGAGTTCCAAAAAGGCTCAGACTCGTCTTTCCCAGCACCAAATGTCTTCAGCTCATTATGTGTATAGCTTTTTACATATTGGTTTTCAACCCCTCTGATGACATTGGCAATGTGATTTATATCAAACCGTTCTCCTGTTTCTTGGATTGATTGAAGTACGGTATTTACATATTCTTTCCCTTCGAACTTCTCTTTCGGCTTCAGGCAGTTATCACAAAACCCGCAGTCTTGTTCAAAGTGCTCGCCAAAGTAATGCAGCAACTGCTTTCTCCTACACACCGAAGACTCTGCATAAGCAGCCATCTCCTGAAGCAATATCTTGGCATTGTCGCGTTCAGTAACGGGCTTGTCCTTATTAAATTTCTCTAGCTTTATGATGTCGTTGTAGCTATAGAACATCAAGCAATTACCTTCAAGTCCGTCTCTACCCCCACGTCCTGTTTCCTGATAATACCCTTCTAATGATTTAGGTGTATCGTAATGGATGACAAAACGAACGTCAGGTTTATCTATCCCCATACCAAAAGCAATTGTAGCCACAATCACATCCACCTCTTCATTCAAGAAGTCATCTTGATTTTTCATCCTTACTTGACCGTCTAAGCCTGCATGATAAGGAGCTGCCTTTATATCATTGACATTCAGAAGCTCGGCGATTTCTTCTACCTTTTTACGGCTGAGGCAATATATGATGCCCGATTTCCCCTGATTGGCCTTTATAAACTTTATGAGCTGCTTCTTAGTCTGATGTTTTGGCCTCACTTCATAATAGAGGTTCTTTCTGTTGAAAGAAGATTTAAAGACATCAGCTGTCTCCATTTGCAAGTTCTTCTGAATATCGAGCTGCACTTTAGGCGTAGCTGTAGCCGTCAGGGCAATGATAGGCAAATCGCCAATTTGAGCAATAATCGACTTTATTTTCCGATATTCTGGCCTAAAATCATGGCCCCATTCGGAAATACAATGTGCTTCATCAATGGCCACAAAGGAGATATTGGCCTTTTTCAGAAACTCAACATTATCCTCCTTTGTCAAAGACTCGGGGGCAACGTACAGCAGTTTAACTTCTCCATCCAGCGTCTGCTTTTTCACCTTGTTCATTTCTGCCTTTGTGAGAGATGAGTTCAGAAATTGAGCATTCACACCTATGGCAGTCAATTGATCGACTTGATTTTTCATCAGTGCGATCAAAGGTGAAATTACAATAGCAGTACCTTCCTGCATCACGGCCGGCAATTGATAACAGAGCGATTTCCCTGCTCCTGTGGGCATAATCACAAAAGTATTCCTTCCCGCCATTATGTTTTGAATAATGGCTTCCTGACTTCCTCTGAACTGCCCGTACCCGAAAATTTCCTTCAGCTTATCCTTTACCTGATCTACCTTATCTACGTACATTTTTACTTAATAAATAAACACCATAAAAGCTCTTCTCTTCACACGATTCGATCAAACCTTATTGTCGCAGACTTCGTTTGGTCATTTGAATTATTATATTTTGATTTGTGTATCTTTGTTCAAATTTAATGAATAACCGATTTATAATTTGAATTTAGCGAAAAATATTCAACAAATAGCCCAGGAAGTCCTTTTAAGCGAAGCCAAAGCTATTGAAAAGATTGCCGGTCTTATCAACAACAAGTTTGAAGCCTGTGTGCAAGAAATCCTAAAGACAAAAGGAAGGGTTGTGATCACAGGAGTTGGCAAAAGTGCCATTATCGCTCACAAAATTGTAGCTACTCTCAATTCAACCGGTACCCCCTCCCTTTTTATGCATGCAGCCGACGCCATCCACGGCGATTTGGGCATGGTTCAAAGCGACGATATTGTAATCTGTATTTCTAAAAGCGGGAATACGCCTGAGGTAAAAGTCCTCGTACCGCTACTTAAACGCAGAGGGTCAAAGTTAATTGCGCTCGTAAGCAACACGGACTCCTACTTGGCAAAACAAGCCGACCATATTCTGGATGCTACAATAGATCAAGAGGCTTGCCCAAACAACCTCGCCCCTACCACTAGCACTACAGCTCACCTAGCCTTAGGAGATGCATTGGCTATTTGCCTTCTGGAAAGTAGAGGTTTCACCAGTAGCGATTTTGCATTGTACCATCCTGGAGGAGCCTTAGGCAAGCAATTGTACTTGAAAGTAGCCGACATTTACCCCAACAATGCATTGCCTTTGGTTACCGAGAAAACCTCCATTAAAGAGACCATTTTGGAGATCTCCAAAAACAGGTTGGGAGCAGCCGCTGTTGTAGATGGTGCAAACAGACTTTTAGGGATCGTAACTGACGGGGACTTGAGAAGGATGATGGAAAATTTTGATGATATTAGTACCTTAACAGCGAAAGATATCATGAGCAAGTCGCCCAAAACTGTAAATGCTGAAGAGTTTGCCATAAAGGCTTTGAACATCATGCAGAATAACAATATCGCACAACTTATTGTGACCCAAGAAGAAAAAGTTGTAGGATTCGTGCATCTTCATGATTTATTAAAAGAAGGAATTGTATAACTTGCCAAAACATTTGTCCTAACAGAGGGAAGTTAATTCTAATAAGTTAAGTAATCATATTCTTACTATCAT
>SMEK01000059.1_pt1 | contig 39947 bp, 42 predicted proteins | sample 2456371 | NCBI WGS metagenome assembly SMEK01 (sample SAMN10132590, study PRJNA489261) | soil metagenome | isolation source: day1 antibiotic-loamy sand soil ammended with composted manure from dairy... | place: USA | collected 2015-04-01
TGTAATAGCACCGATATTGCCATCCGCTACGGCGTCAGGCTTGATCATGGTAAAAGTTTTGTTAGTAGCCATTTATTCTTAATTGTTGTTGATAATACAGTGTTGTCAGGACAGTCGATAAGTCAAGTTCTATGAAACCGTCGATTCTTACTTGAGCAGTATTTGCTTAAGAGGGTGCAAAATTAGCTTAAATAACTTAAATCATAGAAAAGATATGGCAAATAAATGCATATTCCATTGAAGATAAGGTCTCAAATATCAAGTGCTGTGGTTAAGAGTTTGGCTTATGGCTCTAAGAGGGAATTTTGGGTCGTTGTAATATCTGCGCCTTAAATGGAAATTCGACCATGATATGACTAAGCATTGAACGAAGTCCCTGTTTCACATCATGGTCTTCCCTTACTCTTCATTGCCGTACATTGAAGAACCGTTGGATAGGTTATATATCTTTTGGATGTCCTTAAGAGTCGCTACAAAATCTATTTCAAGGTCTTTCAACAAGCCGCATGACAAGTCAAACACCCAGCCGTGCACAATAGGGAACTTGTTTTTATTATAAGACTGTTGTACAGCGGCCGTCTTAATAATATTGATACACTGTTCTTGCACATTGAGCTCTACTAAGCGCTTGTATCTTTTTTCCTCGTCAGTTATCGAGAAAAGCTCCTCTTTATGTAGTCGGAACACGTCTCGTATATTTCTGAGCCAAGGGTTTAATATGCCCAAATCCTCGCTGACCATGGCCGCTTTCACACCGCCGCAGTTGTAATGCCCACAAACGACGATGTGCTTTACCTGAAGATTTCGCACTGCATAATTGATTACAGACATTACATTGAGGTCAGTATTCACGACGAGGTTACCGACATTGCGATGCACGAAAACTTCTCCTGGCTCTAACCCCATAATTTCATTGGCAGGGGCACGGCTATCGGAGCAACCTATATACAAAAAATCAGGTTTTTGGTCCCGGGCTAATTTTTCAAAATAGTCTTTGTCTTTGTTGGTTTTAGAAGCGACCCAAGCCCTGTTGTTTTCAAATACTTCTTCATATGTTGTCATGAAGGCAAATGTAGTATATAAAATATTTTTTGAGGTAAGTAACCGTAAAAAAGTAATCAAATTACCGAACGACCTAGAGGTTTTACGTTCACTGATCACGCAACCGAAACGTATGCAAATGCTTGACCCGGGATCTTTGCTGGTACCAATCACCGTATACAAGTTCCAACTCCTTTACTTCAAAATTTCCAAAAGGATAGTCTCTATACTTCAAAAGTTCGGATATGAAAAGCAGCTCGTTTTTTAGGGGTCTTTTAAATCGTACAACTGTACTGTGCGCAGTTTTTAATAGATACCGCTCGTCAAGAGACTGCTGAAGATCGGATTGGCTCATCCTTTTCCTGAGGATATTTCTAAGTTCGTTGAGCGCATCGTTTACAGGAAAACCTTGGACTAATATGCAGGCACTAGATGCAGTAATTCCTTTCAGCATAATTTCAAAGCTGCTCATTCCATGCAGGGCTTCCTGTATCAAGGTCACGTAGTCTTCCACACTTATTTGATGGAGTTGGAAGCCAGCATAACATGAAATAATAGAAAGAACGGTGATATGGATGTCCGTATCAGGATAATAATATTGAGCGGGTTCCAGCACTTTTAAGGAATCGAGTATTTTTCTGATTTTATCTATCGTGTCAGAGTCCGGCCGCAACAGCAATGTTAGCCCCATTCTATTATCTGATGGGTCGTCTATCATTCTATCGTATTCAAAACCTCCTTGCCGAAACTTACTTAAAGACGCTTCCCAAAGTATGGAATAATGCTTTTCTAAGTTCATTCATTAAAAGTTTCCTCTAAGATATAGGATGGAACCATAAAATACTTCGTTTCATGATGGATATCGTCTCTTCAGATTTTTCAGATGTGGCTTATTATAATATATTGCCACATATTCAGTTTCTTTTTTTAAATACTTAAATTCATCATTGGTATATGAGACCATTGACGTTCGAGTAGTTTAACTTTAGTGAGAAAACATAAGCGGTATGGTTTCCACTTGCGCTTAGCCGGAAAATTTAGGAGCTTGGATGCGGTAGATTTTCTGCTTGAAATCAGTAAAGGATAATATTATGAAAACTCTTAGGCATATTCAGGGCAGTATTGGCCTTGTTTTGTTCGTGTTAATGATTAGCTGCAATGGAGGCAGTAAAACTCAGGAAAATATGGAAGGGATACAAGATACAAGGCCGGCAGATCCGCACTCTTATGCTGAGCCAAATAAGGCAGTGGTGACGCATTTGAATTGGGAAGCTTCAGTAGATTTTGAAAGTAAAGTAATAGAAGGGGTTGCTCACCTCAGTATCGAAACAAACGGAGATACGGATGAATTGGTGTTGGACAACAAAGGGCTTCAGATAATGAAAGTGACGTTAGGAGCGGAAGAAAACCTTACGCAGTTTGAGTTAGGGCCTATTGATCAATATCTGGGAAGTCCTATTAAAATAAAAATTGATGGCAATACGAAGCTTGTAAACATTTATTATAAAACCGATCCTCAAGCCGAAGCCCTTCAGTGGCTTAGTCCCGAACAAACTTCAGGGGGTAAGTTACCATTTTTATTTACTCAGTCGCAAGCCATCCTTGCCAGGAGCTGGGTGCCCATTCAAGATTCTCCCGGCATCCGATTTACTTACGAGGCTAAAGTTACTGTGCCATCCAATCTTTTGGCACTTATGAGTGCCGAGAACCCTCAAGAAAAAAATGATGATGGAGTTTATCATTTTAAGATGGATAAGCCCATACCAGCCTATTTGTTGGCGTTGGCAGTGGGCGACCTTACATTTGAAGCCATCGATGAGCGGACGGGGGTATACGCAGAGCCTGACATGATTGAAAAAGCGGCATATGAATTTGCCGAAACCGGCAACATGCTTGAAGCATCAGAGGATCTTTACGGACCCTATCAATGGGAACGCTACGACCTGCTGGTGTTGCCACCCAGTTTTCCATTCGGTGGAATGGAAAACCCTCGGCTCACATTTGCCACGCCCACTATCTTGGCAGGAGACCGCTCACTCACGTCATTAGTAGCGCACGAAATGGCGCATTCATGGTCGGGAAATTTGGTCACTAATGCTACTTGGAACGACTTCTGGCTCAACGAAGGCTTTACCGTTTATTTTGAAAATCGGATCATGGAGGAAATATATGGGCGTTCATATGCAGAAATGCTGGCCAACCTTTCGCTTCAGGATCTGAAAAGGGAAATCGAAAGCTTGAATGATAAGGGACAAGCTGCAGATACTAAGCTCAAATTGGCGCTAAAAGGAAGGGATCCCGACGATGGAATGACCAGTATTGCCTACGACAAAGGCTGTTTTTTCTTGGTGGCTCTGGAAGAGAAAGTGGGAAGGCAAGCTTTTGACGCTTTTCTGAGAAAATACTTTGAAGATAATGCATTTAAGAGTATGGATACCGAAAGCTTTATCGCTTACGCCAATGAGCATCTATTCCAGGTTAATGATATTCCAGTCGATAGTAGTTTGTACAATCAATGGATTTATGGCGAAGGACTACCGGAAAGTATGCCTGATATCACCTCAGAGAGGTTTTTGAAAGTAGAAAAGGCTGCTAGTCAATGGGAGTTAGGAACTCCGGCCAAAGCATTGGAAACAAAGGATTGGTCTACACACGAATGGCTACACTTTATACAGCAATTGCCCGATAAACTGAGCCAGCACCAAATGAGGGAGCTGGATGAGGCTTTCACCTTTACCCATTCGGGAAATGCAGAAATCCTTGCGGCGTGGTTTGTTCATGCTATCCGGAATGAATATGAGCCTGCATATGGTCCGTTGCAAACTTTTCTGATAGAAGTGGGTAGAAGAAAGTTCCTCATGCCATTGTATGGTGAGCTGGTAAAAACAGAAAAGGGCAGGTTCATGGCTGAAAGGATATATGAACAAGCACGACCCAACTACCATTTTGTTTCCGTAAACTCCATAGACAACCTCTTAGGAAGGAATTAGCGCTAGATTATATAATCGAATGTATCTCGGAGTAGGGGAATTTTGTATGTAAGATTGAGAACTATGAAAAGCGAGACCGTCAAGAAATTTGATCGCATCGTATCTATATTGATTCAGCTCCAATCTAAGCGGATAGTGAAAGCACATGAGCTGGCAGATCGGTTTGAGGTCAGCCTCCGCACCATTTACCGAGATATCAGAACATTAGAAGCTTCTGGCGTGCCCATATATAGTGAAGCAGGAGCGGGTTATTCGCTCATGGAAGGATATCGAATTCCGCCTGTAATGTTCACGCCGGAAGAGGCAGCGAGTTTTGTGGCAGCCGAAAAACTCATGCAGAAGTTTACGGATAGCGCCATGCAAGAACATTTTACTTCTGCCATGTACAAACTTAGGGCTATCCTAAAAGCTAGAGACAAGGATTTGGTTTCAAACATTGAGACCCAAGTTGTAATGCAGCCAATGTCTAAACGATTTAACGAGAATGTCCCGGATGCATTGGCAGCGCTCTTTGAGAGCATTGCTAGGAAAACAAAGCTGCATATAAATTACAAAGCATTGAGTGGCCCTGAAGAAACCTCAAGAATGATAGAACCTGTAGGTGTTTTTCACCAGAACAACTTCTGGTACGTGATTGCCTACTGCTACCTAAGGAAAGATTATAGACAGTTTAGGGTAGATCGTATTAGGAATATAAAGCGCACGGATCTAAACTTTGAATTGAAGCACCAGCCTGTCGACTTTTACCTTCAGGAGAAGGAGGAAAGGCCTAAAACGAGGGTAAAGATATTGGTCAACAAAGATTTTGCCCAATATATGCACTGGGAGAGAAGCTACTATGGTTTTGTAAAGGAGGAATCGGAAGGAGATAAAGTCCTGATGACTTTTGAAGTAGTGGATATAAAGAATGGATTCCCCAGGTGGTTTATGATGTTTGCTGACAAGGCAGTCGTACTAGAGCCCCAAGAGCTGAAAACCACCGTGAGAGAGCTAATACAGGACTGCATGGCCAACCTCCATGAATAGCATAAAAAAATGTCGCTTAGCAGGAACAGTTCCTACAATAAGCGACATGCTATAACCATTCATATTATATGCCTTGTTTTAGCGTTCCCAGAACATGGGCGGCTCTATTCCCAAAGCTCGCAAGTAAACATACCCTTGCCCTCGGTGGTGTATTTCGTTGTCAATGAAATAAAAAATATTTTCAATAATAGGAAATTCATATTCGCCAAATAGGTTGAATTTCTCTGAGAACCTTTCCAGTGGGATTTGATTGTAATACTTATTGATTACTTCCGTTTCCTCATCCCATTTTTGAAGGATTTCAGCTTTTGTGGTCGGCTCAAACTTGCTTTCGTCGTAAGGTTTAACCTCGTTGCTTACGATGGCTTTCAGAGCAGGACCACCAATGCTGATCATTTCTATTGCCAATTTGGCAAATGGCCGCATGCCCCCAATTGAGAATTCAAATAGTTCCTTTTCGGGAAAAGCCTCGATCACCCTGCGGGTAAGGTTTCGGTGCCCTTGCCAATGTTTCAATAATTCTTCTTTCCCAAGTACTTGATGTGTTGCTAATGTATCCATAATTCTAAAAGTTTAATTGATAAGTGATACTACAAATCTAGAAGCAGCGAGTGACAAGGGTTTGTCAGTACTGATAAGATATTTTTATATGTTTTTACGAGGAATGAGGGCTTTATATGGAGGTCAATAGTGGTGACTATAGTTAGACCTTGCTGAAAAAGTATAACAGTGCAATAGGTAAGCCAAGCAATTTAAGGTCAAAAAGCCCTTTGATTTGCTTGTCAGCAGGGCCCTAACTAACTAATTGTATCAAAACAAATAGCCCTGAAAATCCAGGGCTATTCTTAATATGGCTTTTTGATATTAATTTTTAAGTTGTGGTTTCCTTCACTTTTTGCTTCCCTTCTTTTACCATTTCTGCCAGTTTCTCGGTTTCCTCTTTTTCCCAAGCCGCCACTTTTTTGCTCACGTCTTTAAAGTTAGTGGCGATTCTTTCCCTCGTTTCCTTGCCAGACCTCGGAGCCAAAAGGAGGGATGCTGCCGCACCTACCGTAATGCCTATTATCAAGGCTCCAATAATATCGCTCGTCTGAGTCTTTGGCTCAATCTGCTTTCTTGCCATTTTGGAAGCTTCTCCTTTTAGTCTTTGAAGCAAATTTCCCATGTTGCTTATAAACTTCTGTGTTCTATCATATAATTTATCATCCATGGTATTCATAGGTAAATTGTTTAGTGTGATTGAATTTGTTATAAAGAGATAACTATAGTCAAGCTAAAAGGTTTGATCCAATACGGATATGTAAGTTCTCGTTTAACCGAAGCTTAAATGATAGCGTTTAAATGTTGCCAATCAGCTCGATCCCCCACACTATTAATGTGCAAAACAAATATATAATGCTCATGAGTAACAGAAGCATCACAACGGCCGTAATGATCAGCACTTTTTTTGCACTGCCTTGATATTTTCCTTCTAAATGATGCCGTTTCAATAGCCTCAAGTTTCTATTGTTAGCCTGAAAGAAGAAATCAAAGATATTTCCTACAATAGGGATGCCCCCAATAAGAGTATCTATAAGGACATTGATTGTCATAAGGGCTGTTACCCTTCCGCTTGCGCCGTGCCGAATCATGGCCAGTACCAATATAGATGACATCAAAAAGGTGCCAATATCGCCAATGCCTGGAATAAGACCTAAGATAGGATCAAGCCCAAACCGGAAGCTGGTACCTGGAATTTTAAATTTGGAATCGAGGAGATTGGCAATTTTATCGATCCAGTCGTATTCCGTAATTGCCCTATTGTTTTCCATTTTTTAAACAAGTATTTGCACTTTAGCTACAACCTTTTATGATCAATTTCAGTTCTATAATTTTAAATATAGATTTTTTTCCTCTAAGCTGAGATAAAAAGGACGAGCGATAGATTTTTTACAGAGTGCGTCCAGATCTTCAACCAAAGGTCATTTTTTTTAACGAAATCTGCACATGAATCAAAACAAGCATGAGGGCTCAAAACAGAATACAAAGCCTGTCATTTTGGAGTATGTACCGGAATCTTTTACCCAATTTTTGGAAACAACTGGCAGCATGTTGCGGTTCTCCTCTAAATTTTTTAGGGAGATTTTTAGGCCACCATTTGAGATCAAGGAGACGTTGAGGCAGGCCTATTTGTTGGGTTATAAATCTATTGTTCTTGTAGGCATTACAGGATTCATCATTGGGATGGTCATGACCTTGCAAACACTGCCTACCTTGGCTCAGTTTGGAGCAGAAGCCTGGATGCCCTCAATGATTTCTGTATCGATCATAAGGGAGATAGGGCCAGTTTTGACAGCCTTGATCTGTGCTGGCAAAGTTGGGTCAGGGATTGGGGCAGAAATAGGCTCTATGAAAGTAACGGAGCAAATAGATGCAATGGCGGTTTCTGGTGCCAATCCGTATAATTATATAGTGGTTACCCGAGTGTTGGCTGCCACAGTTATGCTGCCCGTTCTGGTTTTTTACGCAGATTTCATTGCTATCATAGGCGCGTATGTAGGGGTGAGTTTATCAGATGATGTAACGCTTTACCTTTTTATGACAAGGGCAATGGATGCGGTGGATTATATGGATATAATACCTTCAACATTGAAATCAATACTGTTTGGATTCACCATTGGAATGGTAGGTTGTTATAAAGGGTATAATGCTGCAGATGGTACAGTGGGAGTTGGCCAGGCAGCAAATTCGGCGGTGGTCGTAGCATCGCTCATGATTTTTATCATAGACTTAATCGTTGTACAGCTAACGCAGCTCTTCATGTAATTATGGAAAGGACTATACAAAAGGAACAGCCGAAAGAAGCACAAAATGAGCAAGAGGTAGTGGTTAGGGCGGAGCATCTCCAAAAATCCTTTGGGGCCAAGCAGGTATTAAAAGATGTCAGTTTTGTTTTGCACAAAAAAGAAAATATTGCCATCCTGGGCAAATCAGGGACGGGTAAATCTGTCCTGATCAAATCGATGGTAGGCTTGGTATCTCCTAGTGGAGGTCGGCTTGAGGTACTAGGGCAGAACGTTTTGGGAAAGAAGGATGAAGAAGATTGGGAAGAGCTTCGGCGAAAAGTAGCTTATCTGTTCCAGGGTGGTGCACTATACGATTCGATGACGGTAAGGGAAAATCTAGCGTTTCCTTTAAAACGTCAAGTTGAGAAAATGAGCGATGCTCAGATTGAAGAGGAAGTGGAAATGGCCTTAGAAAATGTAGGCTTACTGGATGCTATGAATAAGATGCCATCTGAGCTTTCTGGGGGGATGAAGAAAAGGATCGCCTTAGCAAGAACCCTAATCCTGAAACCTGAAATTATGCTTTATGATGAGCCTACGACTGGCCTCGATCCAGTTACGTCAAAAGAAATTAGTGAGCTTATTTTGGAGATGCAAAACAAGTTTGACATCTCTTCTATTATAGTCACGCATGATATGGCCTGTGCCAAAATGACGGCGGACAAGGTGGTGATATTATGGGAAGGGGCTGTAGGGGCAGAAGGAAAATATGATGAGCTTGTTGAGTCAGAAGAAGCATGGGTAAGGGCATTTTTTACATAACTATTTTTAGCAATGAGTGAATTAACGAGAAAAAACATAAAGTTGGGACTATTCGCCTTAATAGGCGTCCTGATATTTGTTGTAGCCATTTATTATGTCGGTGCACAGCAAGGATTATTTAGAAGCACGGTTAGCGTAAGTGCTTATTTTAAAAATGTAGGTGGGTTGCAAGTTGGCAATAATGTTCGTTATGCTGGGATTAATATCGGCACTGTCAAGGGTATTTCAATCATAAGCGATTCCAAAATTTTAGTATCCATGGACATCGACAGGAATGCTAGTAAGTTTATTAAAAGTGATGCGGAGGTTTCTATTGGTTCAGAAGGACTAATGGGCAATAAGGCGGCCAGCATTTCGTCTGGGACTGAAGGAGTCAGTGTATCGGATGGGGATGTTTTAACGGGCATCGAGCCTATGGAAATCGACCAGATCTTGGTAGAACTGGAGAAAACAGGTAAGCATGCACAGAAGATCATGATTAATTTAGAAGAAATCACATACCATATCAAGCAAGGCGAAGGAACAATAGGAAGGCTACTTACAGACGAGCAGCTCGTAGATAATTTCGACCATATGGTACAAGCCTATTCCGAAACTGGTGATAATATAAGGCAGTTCTCTGATCGGTTGGTATATATCTCGGATCAACTACAGAATGGCGAGGGAGCTTTGGGCAAATTAATGATGGACACAGCCATGGCCACGCAGTTTCAAAATGCTGTAAAAAACTTGGAAAGCACTATAGACAATACGGCCAATGCTACCCATAATATGGTGGAATTTAGTGAAAAGCTTAATAATAACAAAGGAACATTGGGCAAGCTGCTGAATGACTCTATAATGGCTGAGAACGTAGAACAGTCTATCCTTAATATAAGGAGAGGATCAGATGATCTGGAAGTGACGATTCAGAGGATCAATAATAGTTGGCTACTGAACCTGTTCAGCAAAAAAGATAAGGAAATCAAAAATTCCTCAGAGGCTTTGCGGTAATAGATGTGAAAAGCACTATTCGGAGAGATTTAAACTTGTAATGCTTAAATCTCTCTGTTACTTATTAATATCTATACAAAAGCGAAGAAAATTAGCCATGTTGCTATTAGTACAGGTAACAACACAGGAATTGAAAAGCGGATAACATAACCAAAGAAAGAAGGCATTTTTATGCCAATTTGCTCCGCAATAGACTTTACCATAAAATTGGGGCCATTACCAATATAAGTCATTGCACCAAAGAAAACAGATGCGATGGAAATGGCTTTAAGGCTTAACACTGAATCATAGTACACGCCACCAGTGGCAAAGGCCTGAACATCCTGCATCGAGTTCAAGTCTGCGCCTTGTGAAGCCATAGCAGCCGCTAAGAAATTAAGGTAGGTAGGCGCATTGTCCAAAACCCCAGAAAGCACACCTGTTCCCCAATACAAAGTGTTATGCGTAATGAGTGCAGCACCCGTTTCAGACTGAGCAAAGATGCCTACCAGCTCAAGCGCAGGCATCATAGTGCCGAATATCCCTATGAAAATGAAAGCAACTTCTTTGATTGGTTCAAAATTAAATTCGTTGCCAGCGAGAGCTTGTTTATCCGCAAACTTATAGGAACAGTAAGCTGCGGTTAGCATGATCAATTCACGAACAAAGGAGAACACTTGCCCATCATAAACGATACCCGGAACTATGCCCGGGAATACATTGGGATCGATAAATACGGCAATGATAATGATGGCCAACCAAACAAAATTTTTAGTGCCTATTATGGTTACTTTGTTGCTATACACAATTTCCTCTGGGAGGTCTACACTTTCTTTATTCCTTTTGTCAAGGAAATAAAATATTGCAGACAAGGCTATTATGCCAAAAAGCCAAGGCAAACTATTGTGCACCACAGTCCAGAAGAAAGGTACGCCTTTTAAGAAACCTAGAAATAAAGGCGGATCACCTATGGGCGTTAATGAACCCCCCACGTTGCTTACTATAAAGATGAAGAAAATGATGTGATAAGCTTTTACTCTTCCTTTATTAAGTCTTACGAACGGACGGATGAGCAACATAGAGGCACCTGTAGTGCCTATAAGGTTGGAAATTATCGCTCCGCATACCAATAGAATGGTGTTGACCATAGGTGTGGCTTTTTTGTCCACATCTATCTTTATTCCCCCAGAGGCAACAAATAAAGCAGTCAACAAAGAGATAAACTGGAAATATTCGAATAGCGCATGAACAGGGCCATGAGTGTTTTCCAAGATAAACAAGTAGTACGATACTACAATTGCAGCCAAAAGCACGGCTATTTTTGGATAGTTTTTGTGCCAAAAGTGTTCATAAAAGAGTGGGCCAGTGGCAATCATGAGTAAAAGCAAAACGAAGGGAATCACTGTCCATCCTGGGGCCTGGGTATGATCGGATTCAGCAGTAATGTGTTCAATTTCGGCTTGTGAAGTGGGGTCTTCTGCTAATTGTGGGTCTTGTACAACCTTAGAAGGCTCATCGGCTGTAAGACCTTCTGCGCGCATGTTACCATCAAAGGCACTCATGGATAGCGTGCAGAATAGCAATAAAATAAATTTCTTCATTTAAAGGTTTGTTTGAGTGATTGTTGCGAAAATATGTGCTAAATGATGGAATTCCAAGCCATCTATATAAAGAAAGCAAAAAACACATATAATTATTTTCTTGATATAAACTTTTGAATACAATAGATTAACTGATGTAAAATTGGCAAATATGCATATTAACCAAAATAAATAGTCTTCTAATTGATCGTGCATTTTGAGGATCTATACCCTGAACTGAGTTGTCTTCCATCCTCTAAATATCCTTCCATTATGAGGGGTGGATATAGATGAATGATTTATTTGACTTCAACGAAGTTAATCTCAAAATTTAGATACGTTTACACGATTTTATTTACTTTTGGGAGAGGTTTATATATATGAATTTAGCGATAGATTTTGGGAACTCTTTGATTAAAGCAGCATGGTTTGATGGAAACGAACTTAGAGAGCTGCTCTCGCCTATCGAAGAGTCCGCATTGGTGGAATTAACAAAAGAAAAACCAGAAAACACGATAATAAGTGCTGTGGGTAAATATCCTAAAACCGTGATTGAGGCATTTTCAAGGGTGTCTAATGTCATGGTTGCTGACCATACATTGATGTATCCTATCAAAAATCTATATGCATCGCCCACCACCTTAGGTATAGATAGGCTAGCGGGAGCAGTAGGTGCACATCATATTTTTCCCAACGAGTGCTGTCTTGTTATAGATTTGGGCACCTGTATCACCTATGATTTTATCGATGAGCAAGGAAATTACTACGGTGGCGGAATTTCGCCTGGAGTGAATATGAAATTCAAGGCCTTACATACTTTTACAGAAAAACTGCCGTTTGTTCAAGCAGGTGCGGATGAACCACTTTTGATAGGGTACGATACAGAACGGTCGATAAAAAGTGGCGTGCTATGGGGTACAGTTTATGAAATCGAAGGTATGATAAGTGCATATGCAAAAAAAAAATCAAAACTTAAAACAATAATTTGTGGTGGAGATACAAAATTCTTTGAAAGTAAAATAAAAGCACCCATCTTTGTAGCCCCCGAACTGGTTCTTCTCGGTTTAAACAGAATATTACAGCATAATGTATCATATCTATAAGGTCACACTTTTTTTGCTCTTAACGGTTTTGCCACACTTCTTGGTTTTAGGGCAGGCAGGATACTCACCCTATTCGAGCAAAGGGATTGGAGAAATTCAAGGTCTTGGCCTTACCCAAAACAATGGAATGGGAGGAGTTGGGATTAGCAACGGTAACGGCATGTTCTACAATAATGCAAACCCAGCACTGCTGTATAAAAATAACCTCAGTGTATTTTCCATAGGAATGGCAGGAGAATACAAAAATGTTTCCACTTCTGACCTTTCACAAAAAAATTATACAGGTGGCTTCGACCACTTAATGCTCGGGTTGCCCCTAATGATAGACCGATGGACAATAGGATTTGGTCTTATGCCTTACTCGACAGTAAACTATAAATACAACACTCAAGGAAAAGTAGTGGGTGATCCGAATGCTGACGTGATCAAAAACTTTGAAGGCTCAGGTGGGTTCAATAAGGTTTTTCTTAGCAATGGATTGAGATTGTATAAGAATCTATCCTTAGGGGTCACGGTTGGATATCTGTTTGGTTCTATCAAAGAAGAAATATCAACACAGGTTAGAACACAGAAACAAGTCAACGACACGACAACAGCAAGTTTCTTGAGCAATACGGTACTCACTACTAATAGGCTTACTGCGGGAGATATTTATTTGTTGGGGGGATTGGCATACAGGTTGCCTCTTAGCAATAATAGAGGCGTGAATGTGGGTGTGACCTATGAAGTGGGTGGAGATAAGGATGCGAAATTATTCCAGAATATCAGAAACAGGAACTATCGTGACAATGTGAATTTCGCTAACGATACTTTGCATGAAACGCGTGGCACTATGAAGCTTCCCTCTACATTAGGAATCGGGCTATCTTATGAGAAGAGCTACCACTGGACCGTAGGTGCAGACTTGATGCTTAGAAATTGGTCAGAGTACAGAAGTTTCTCTGAAAATGGGCAAGGCAGTAATGAAGGGTTTCATAATAGCTATACTGTAGCAGTAGGTGCCGAATACATTCCAGATGTAGCCTCTATCGATAGCTATCTTAAAAGGGCGGTTTATAGAATTGGCTTCTCTCACGAAAGGCTCCCATATAAGATCAATGACAAGTCCATAGATGATTTTGGTATAAATTTTGGAGTATCTCTACCAGTGCGAAACTACTCGAGCTTTAATTTAGCATTTCAGGTTGGGCAGCGAGGCACTACAGACCACAATCTTATTAAGGAGAATTATTTCCGGGTAAACCTAGGAGTGACTTTCAATGACAGGTGGTTTGTTAGAAGAAGATTTGACTAAAAAGCAAAAAATAAATAAAATTGGCTTTAGTTAAAAGAACAAAGCGTTGAAAAGCTGATTTTTTGATATTAACTAAAATAAATTAAAATGAATGTAAGATCGATATTACTCCTAAGCTTGGTTGCAGGGGCATTCTTTTTCCAACCTGCTCAAGCACAAAGTGGCTGGAATTGGCCAGAGGATAAGCAAACGGCAACTACAAAAAATGCTTTATATACTGATGCCCTAAGAGCGGAGAACTTTAGAGCAGCTGCCGATAATTTACATTGGCTACTTGTCAATGCCCCTGACCTTAATTCTTCTATATATATAAATGGTGCCAAGATATATGAAGGACTAGCTAGTAAAGAAAAAGATGCTAAGCAGAAAATCGTATATATGGATTCGGCACTCGTGATGTATGATCTCCGAATCAAATATTTTAATGAAGAGGCTGATGTGGTCAACCGAAAGGCTTATGAAGCCTATAAGTTTTACCGGGACAATAGTAGCAAATATGCAGAGATGTTGGAGATGTTTCAGAAAGCCTTCGAATTGAACGGTGACAATGTGATGAATGTGAATACCATCGCTTATATGGATATCATTAGAAGAGCAAAGCTTTCTGGAGGAAACATGACAGATGATGAGATCCTAGAAAAATATGATCAGATAAGTACTATTCTTGATAATAAAATGGCCAATGCCGATGAAAAAACCATGGCCAGCTTGCAGGGGTATAAGGATAGGATCGATGCAATGTTGGTAGAAGTTGTTACCGTAGACTGTGCATTTATTGAAGGTAAGTTAGGGCCGCAGTTGAGAGCAAATCCTGACGATTCGAAAATTGCGAAAAAGATTATGTCACTCTCTTTGGCCGCTAAGTGTACCGATAGCCCCCTATTCATGGAAGCCGCTACGGTTGTGCATAACAATGAGCCTAACTATTCTATTGCTGTAGTAATTGCCAAAAGGGCTAAGATAGATGGGAAGTTTGATGTTGCATCTAAATATTTCGAAGAAGCATTGAAATTGACTGACAAGAACTCTGATAAAGCTGACATCTATCTAGAACTAGCAGACCTGGCCTTCCGAAGAGGGCAAAATAGCACGGCGAGAGATTATGCATTGAGAGCAGTCTCTACAGATGGTAGCAAGACAGATGCTTATACTTTCATAGGTGACCTGTACTTTAGAAGTTTTGACCAGTGCAAAGGAGGGGAAAACATTGTACATGATAGAGCTGTTTTTCTTGCGGCTTATGAAATGTATAGGAGAGGTGGCGATACTGCAAGAATGGCCAATGCCAAGGCTCAGTTCCCTTCTGCAGAAGAAATCTTTACGTACAACATGGAAGTAGGACAGCAAATAAAGGTAGGTTGCTGGATCAATGAAACTGTTACTATTCAAAGGAGATAACAAAATTTAGGCATCTATCAATAATAGGCGGTCAGAACATAAGGATTGACCGCCTTTTCCGTTAAGCTAGGGTATGGAAAGAATCGGAAAATGGTACAAGACAGTTGTTGGGTTTGCTTTGATTCTATTATGTCAGGCATGTGGGAAGGATAGTGACCCTAATGTTATTCAACCCTATGAGGGACCCTTAATGGAAATTATGCACATGGAAACTCTCTACAGTGATTCTGCGGTAGTTCGTGTGAGAGTTCAAGCAGAACGACAGCTCGAATTTCAAGATGGTAATAGTGAGTTTCCTGATGGAATTTTCATAGAGTTCTTTGATATCAATGGAGAAATTTCTTCAACATTAAGGGCTGATAGAGGATATTTTAATCAAAAGGAAAAACTATACACAGGCAGAGGGGATGTAGAAGTGATGAGTTATGAAAATGGCCAGAAGTTAAACACAGAAGAGCTGCATTGGAAACAAGATAAGGCGGAAATATATACAGATAAGTTTGTACGAATAGAAACTGCGGACGAGATCCTTATGGGAGAGGGGCTCACAGCAAGTCAAGATTTTTCTAATTATCGAATACTGAAACCAACAGGTGAGTTGGGGATAACACAATAAATTGAAACTACTAGACACCATCATATTTTCTCTAGCAGTTGCCTTCTTTATCATAGGCCTGCACCAATCTATGACTGTGGGATTTGAACTCTCCTATTGGCTATTTATGCTTTCTTTTGGGCTCTTGCTTTGGTTTAATATGAGAAAGAAGCGGGGAAATGAAGGAGACAACTCACAAAAACCTAATAAAAAATCCCGGAAATGAGGCTGGAACACTACTGTCAGTTCGTTCACTTGCAGTACATATTCTTAAGGCATAGTTTTCCCAGCTTGGATCAACCGATGCATGATATACAGGAAAAGAAAGCCTAATTCTTTAAGGATAAGGCAGGAATAATTTTGAATTTAAGCATTAATGTAATTATTTTGCGGGTCTAAATTTCAAATAAATGGCATTAATTAATACTCTTAGAGAAAAAGCTGGTAAAGTGCTAGTAATAGCCGTAGGGTTGGCAATTGTCTCTTTTATTTTGGCGGACTTGATGGGGCCAAATTCAATGATTTTCGGAGGTAACAACAACCAAGTGGGGGAGATTGCCGGGAGGAAAATCACTTATGAAGATTTTCAACGAAGGATTGAGGATATGAAGAACAATTATATGCTCAATACTGGCAGAAACCCATCTGAAGCTGAAATGGTTTCTATAAGACAGCAAGCATGGGAGCTTTTAATAGTAGATATTGCTTTCGAAGAAGAATATGAGAAACTGGGAATTACCGTCAGCGATGAGGAAAAAATCGATATGGTACAAGGCAACAATATCCACCCAGATCTTGTAAGAGCTTTTACAAATCCTGAAACAGGTGAGTTTAATAAGAGTGATATATTAAACTTTCTTCAAAACTTTTCTATGTTGCCTCCACAGAACCAGTATCAGTGGACACAAATGGAGGAGAATATTTACCAGGCGAGGAAGCGCCTAAAGTATGACAACTTGTTTATGACCAGCAACATCATCACTGATGCCGAGGCCATAGAACAATATAAGGCAGAAAACACTACTGCGGATGTCCAATACTTGTATGTCCCATTTTATTCAGTGAGTGATTCAAGTGTGACAGTTTCTGATAAAGAGCTACAGCGGTACTTGGATGAAAACAAAGCATTATATCAAGTTGAAGAAAGCAGAAGCATATCCTATGTGGCCATATCTATAGCACCATCCGCCGCAGATACTGCTTATTATAAGAATGAATTGGAGCGATTAGCTAATGAGTTTAAATCTATAGATACTGACTCGTCTTTTGCCAGATTGAATTCTGATTTTGGGCAACCATATAGGACATATAGACCCGACCAATTGCCCGAAGCCCTAAGCAACCAGTATCAAAATTTAGAAGAAGGACAGGTTGTGGGACCTTTATTGGAAGATGGGGTGTACTCATTATATAAAGTTTCACGGATTATTGAGGACACAATTCCTTCTGCTCGTGCACGACATATCCTTTTTAAGGCAGACGAAGGCAATGACCAAGCCAGAAGAGAAGCAAGGCAAAAAGCTCAAGAAGTGTTGAGGGAATTGCAGCAAGGTGCTGACTTTGCCGAATTGGCTCGGACAAGAAGTGAAGACGGTTCGTCAGCCAATGGAGGAGACCTAGGATGGTTTACAGAAGGGAGAATGGTTGAGCCCTTTGAGAATGCTGTTTTTGGTGCCAACAATGCTGGCTTAATCAATCGGATAATAGAAACACAATTTGGATATCATGTTATCGATGTTACTGCTCCCAAAACAAATGCTGCTTTTAAAATTGCCACTATCCATAGAGAGATAACTGCAAGCAACGAGACTAGAGATGCCGCATTCCGAAGAGCAGACTATTTTGCAGGGGTATCTTCCAATGAAAAACAGTTTCACGAAAATGCCAAGAAGGAGTCTTTGGTAGTAATGGAGGCCAACAATATTGATGCAAGTGCTCGCCGAATTGGAAGCCTTACTGATGCAAGGGAAATCGTGAGATGGCTGTTCAATGATGCTGCAAAGGGCAAAGTATCTGAAGTGTTTGAGCTTGAGGAGGCTTATGTTGTTGGAGTCATGACCGGAAAGATAGATAAAGGTACAGCACCATTAGAATCTGTTAGGGATGAAGTTACGGTTCGAGTTAAAAATGAAAAGAAGGGAAATATCATCATCAATAAACTACAAAGTCTTTCAGGTTCGCTGGATGAGATAGCTGCTGCTTATGGAGATGATGCGCATGTTTATACTACTTCTGACCTTAGGTTGAATAGCAACTCATTGCCAAATGTTGGCTTTGCTCCAATGGTAGTAGGAACAGCTTTTGGCTTGCAGGCAGGTCAAACTTCAGGGCCTGTTTTGGCAGAGAATGGTGTTGTAGTTATAAAGACTAACGCCATTACAGAAGCACCCGAAATTGGGGATTACACTGCTTATAAGAACAGATTAAAACAAGCTGCTGATAATGGAGTATCTTTTGAAATTTCATCTGCTATAAAGAAGTTTGCAAATATTAAAGATACCCGATATAAGTTTTATTAGTGCTTTAGCAAGTTGATCATATCATTATAAGAAATTCCTACGGTGCAAACTGTAGGAATTTTTTTTGCAATAGTAGTGGCGTTATGGTTTACAGGTGGCTTAGGCTTAGGCAAACAGTGAATGAGGATGATTTGAAACCTCTAAAATGCGTATTACCTTTGTCGAAAAGGAATTGTCGGATTTTAAAAAAGACTAATATGAAAGGTAAGATATCGAGAGACCAGTTTAAAGAACAACTTGACAATGAGTATAGTTGGCCGGCTTTATATATGTTTAAATTTATAGTGCCTAATGAACAAGAGCAAGAGGTCAAGGCACTGTTCCCCTATAATGAACTAACTAGCAAAATCTCAAAAAATGGGAAGTATGTTAGTGTTACTGCGCAAGTAATGATGAACTCAAGTGAGGCTATTGTTCAAATCTACGAGAAAGCTTATAAAATAGAGGGAATCATTTCATTATAACTTGATCTAAATAGTAAGGCTTGACTCTAATAGAGATCCTAATTCTTTTCTCACTTGTGTTTTATCAAGTCCATCATGGGGCGCAGTAACAATTGCCTTAAGCAAATCACCTACAATATGAGGTTTGAAACCTAGCTTCTCGGCATACTTCATCGTAACCTCAAGCTCCACATCTTCTACAATCCCATCTAGGTATATCATATATACAATATCATAGACATGCTCTATGGCTTCCATTTGATTTTCAGGAGCCTGATATTGTATAGCATCTGGTTTATTTAAGATAAAATGGAGCTCATCTCGACTTATGCCTAACTGAACACCCCACTTAAAAATGCAGTCTAACATTTGATTGTTAATGGACTCCAAATTAAGGAATAGAGCAAAAATGTTGAAGAAACTTTTCTTCACAGAATTGTATTCGTCTTTGTTAAGTGCTAAATCCATGAACAGTTAAAATTTATGTGTGAAAAAGTAACTGTAAAGGTAGAAAAACTATTCTTTAATATCAATATAATTCAATTATTTATTCAACTAATATAAGAATAGGTATTCCGAAGGACTTAATGGGCCTAAAACAATTGCAAACAACCATGTAATAATTCACGTTGAAAAGTAGAATTGTATCAATGTAATATGTTTATAAATGTTCATCCATAACCCTTTACCATGTTTGAAGAAGAAGACAATAAATTGAAAGCGACGTTCGAATTTGAGAGTTTTATAGAGGCATTTGCGTTTATGACCAAAGTAGCACTGCATGCAGAAAAAATGAATCATCATCCTACTTGGACCAATACATACAATCAGGTGTCGATAGAACTTACTACTCATGACAAAGGCGGCATAGTGACCGACAAGGACAGGAAGCTAGCACGGGAGATTGAAGCCATGTTCAAGGTTTAAAGCTTAAATTCCTATTAATATTCTCTGGGCTTTCGATATATTTGCATGAAATACCTTAGTTCTGAAAGTATAGTATGCATGCAAGCTGACACACAACTTTATCTTGTTCCGACGCCTATAGGTAATTTAGAAGATATGACTTTCAGGGCGGTGAAGGTTCTCAACAGTGTAGATACTATTCTGTCTGAAGACACTCGTAAGTCAAAGATTCTACTCAATCACTATAAGATTACTAAGCAGTTGCAAAGTTACCATGCATATAACGAGCACCAACAACTGATGAGTTTAGTAGGACGGTTACAATCTGGCGAGAAAATGGCTTTGATTTCGGATGCAGGGACGCCAGCTATTTCAGATCCTGGCTATCTTCTGACTAGGGAGGCGTTAAAAGCTGGCATAAGGGTTGAGTGTTTACCTGGCGCAACTGCTTTTGTGCCAGCACTTGTAAAGTCTGGTTTGCCGGCAGATAAGTTTGTATTCGAAGGTTTCCTTCCGCATAAAAAAGGAAGAAAAACGAGATTAGAGTTGCTGTCGGAGGAGGAAAGAACAATGATTTTCTATGAGTCTCCTTATCGGCTTATGAAGGCCCTAGAGCAATTTTCTGAACATTTTGGACCAGATAGAGAAGCATCTGTTTCTAGAGAACTGACCAAAATATATGAAGAAACCGTAAATGGAACGTTAGAGGAATTGATACATTATTATTCACAGCATACTATAAAAGGAGAAATTGTTATTGTTGTCGCAGGTAAAAAATAAACCCTACTATTTGTGGCTGCTCACACTCTTGGGTGGTCTATTGCTTTGGCTTGGTTGGCCTGTAAAGCCATTTCCTATATTGCTATTTGTAGGCTTGGTGCCTCTGTTGGCTATTGAGGATCATTTACACAAGCATCAATCCCATAAGGCGGGACAGAAGTTTTTCCTCTATACTTATCTCACTTTTCTCATTTGGAATACTGCTACCACATGGTGGGTAGTTTATGCTTCACCCATTGGTGCTGTTTTCATGTTATTGGCCAACGCCCTTCTCATGAGTATTCCTATGTTGCTATTTAGGTTTACCAAGAAAGCAGCAGGTAGTGGTTGGGGGTATTTCTCTCTCCCGCTATATTGGATGGGCTTTGAACATATTCATTTGGGCTGGGAGTTATCATGGCCCTGGCTCACTTTAGGAAATGGATTTTCCATGTTTCCGGAATGGGTGCAATGGTATGAATATACAGGGGTTTTTGGAGGAACCATGTGGATTTGGCTGGTCAATCTGTTGTTCTTTTTTGGAGTTTTCAAAGGCAAAGGTTATAGTGGTATTGTTCATGTGTCAAAACGCTACATAATATATGGGGTTCTGTTGATAGCATTACCTATTGCGATATCTTACTACCAGTATTATAACTATCAGGAAACAGGTGATGAGATAGAAGTTGTTGTGATGCAACCGAACATCGATCCTTATACAGAAAAATTCATAGGAACGGATAATTTTATTCCTTTTGATCAGCAGTTGGACCGTTTTTTTCAGCTGTCTGAACAAAAAATCACGCCTTCTACCGATTTTCTCGTTTGGCCAGAAACCGCAATAGATTATCAGTTTAGAGAGGAGCGTATCAATGATTATCCGCTTTTCAATAGGATTCGTCAGTTCAAGGACCTATATCCAAACCTGTCTTTGCTCTCAGGTATGGTGAGCTATACTGTATACGAGAATGAAAGTGACCACCTTCCCACAACGCGATTTGATAGCCACGTTGGATACTTTGATATGTTCAATGCGGCGATGTTCCTAAGCAGTGATACCGTATCTTTCTTCCATAAATCCAAGCTTGTTCCTGGTGTAGAAACGATGCCTTACCCTCAGGTTTTTGGCTTTGTTTCTGATCTGCTGTTTGACTTAGGCGGTACTTCGGGAGGATATGGTAAGCAAAAGGAGAAAACAGTGTTTTTCGATGGGAAGGGAACAGGCATTGCACCTTCTATTTGCTATGAATCGATTTATGGCGACTACATGCGGCAGTTTGTGCTGAACGGTGCAAATTTTATTTTCATCATCACTAACGATGGATGGTGGTGGAAGTCAGAAGGGTATAAACAACATCTTCATTATGCGGTTTTGCGGTCTATTGAAACGAGGAGGAGCATTGCCAGATCTGCGAATACAGGTGTTTCCTGTTTTATCAATCAAAGAGGCGATATAATTCAACCAACCGAGTTCTGGGAGCAGGATGTAATTGTAGGAAACATAAGGTCGAATGATCAAATAACATTTTATACCCAACATGGGGATTATATTGCAAGAACAGCTTCATGGTTAGCAGTGCTGGTATTTCTTGCCGCAGTAGTGAAACGAAGGGTAATTCGATAGAGGACAAAAATAGGGTATATAAATATGAAGGGAGAAAAATTACAGGAGTTGCTTCACGATACTATTTCGTTGACTAAGCAAGTTGCTGCTTTTATTAAGCATGAACAGGAATATTTTAAAGCTTCTGCCATAGAGTACAAAGGATTAAATGATTTGGTGTCCTTTGTAGATAAGGAAGCCGAACGTAAGCTGGTGACAGGGCTTGCAGCATTGCTGCCCGAGGCTGGTTTTATTGCAGAGGAAGGCACAAGCTCGAAAAAAGGAGAAAAGTATAATTGGGTAATAGACCCCTTAGACGGCACGACCAATTTTATTCACGGGCTTCCAGTGTTTGCTATTAGTGTTGCTCTCATGGATGACGACACTGTCATCTTAGGTGTGGTATTAGAAATAAATAGAGATGAATGCTTCTATGCCATAAAAGGAGGGAAGGCATTTTGTAATGGACAACAGATCAAAGTGTCTGATGCGCCGGCTTTGCAAGACTCGCTTCTTGCTACGGGTTTTCCTTATTATAACTTCAACAAAATGGAAAACTACTTGGCCATATTGAAAGATTACATGCAGAAAACCCATGGTTTGCGGAGAATGGGAAGTGCTGCGGTAGACCTGGTCTATGTGGCATGCGGGAGATTTGAAGCTTTTTTTGAATACAATTTAAAACCTTGGGATGTAGCTGCCGGAACATTAATCGTACAGGAGGCAGGCGGACGAGTAACAGATTTTAAGGATGGCGAAGATTTTATCTTTGGCGGGGAGCTCCTAGCTGCTAATCGGATACATGCCGAAGCATTGGATGTGATAAAGCAACATTGGGATTAATGAGATGTTAACGCGTTAAGAAGCTCTATAACCAATCACATGGGCTTTATTAAAGCCATACCTGTTCACCTTTTCGATGACCAGAATTGTCTCAAAATAAAACACCTCATCTTTGCCATTTTTGCAAATTAGAGATGAGGTGCACTCACATACTTCCTTACAAATCCAGCTCTTAGTTTAAAACATCAGACCAGGGTTTTACAAAAAAGCCCGCAATTTTATTGCTTTCATCCAATACTACCCGTATCTCTACCTTGGGCGTACTATCAGAAAACTTAGCCTTGTAACGGAGTATGGTATAGTTGGGATTTGATCGCTGCACCCATGTTTCAGCGTATGCTGCATCCTCATATTCTCCCAATTGAGTTTTTATTTGTTCGAAAGTTGTGATTTGCATTTCGGGAGTGAAGAGCTGCCTTAGTTCTGGAGTAGCATTATCAGCGGTAAATTGATATGCTGCTCCTTCTTCTAAAGCTGCAAGGAACTCATTGATAAATTGTTCACCAATATGGATGGCATTCTTTCTTACTTCTTTGTCTGAGAGCCTTTCAAAATCTTGTTGTTGGCCGCAAGCGCTCAAAGTAAAGAGCATGAATGAGAGTAAAAATAGAGTTGTTTTCATAGGTTTAGGTTGTTTAATGTGATATAAATAATGGATTTGATAAAAAATTCACTTAAAAAGAGTGCTACAATAAAGGAAATCACCAAGGGCTTATGTCTTACATTACAGGAAATATTGTAGGCATTAAACATCAATGTAATTGACCACATTGCCAAGATGATGTAGAGTGCTATCAAGAAATTCATTTGGAAGGAATTGATCATAAAGCTCTCGAATGGAGGGAGCATCCTGATCATCGGTAATAGAAGTAAAGGTACTCTTGCCATGGCTTGGGTGCCAATAACATCTATAAAACGAATCTTTGATTTTGATAAAAATGTGCCGAAGACAAACAGCAAAATGGACAGCATGATCCAGTGAGCAGCTTGCTCGATAAAATAAAAAACGAATGGCGTATCCTTAGCAAAGTAAATATTGATGAGCCCACTATAGTGGGTTCCAGTAATATAGGAGAGATAAACAGTTAAGAGAAGGATAGCAGTGCCTATAGCAAAAGCACTATAACCCGCAATAAATGAAAAGGGATTGTATAGCGATGCAGTGGACCATCTGTGTGCTGAATTCATTTTATTTCTTCTATTTTTTCGATAATGCCGTCTAACATATTTCTAATAGTAGGATAGCTTAGCCCCATTTTTTGTGCGATTACTTTTAGGTTTCCACTGGCTTTTACAAAATCTACTATAAATAACTGATCCTTTAAATCTAGTTGAGTTAATATAGGAAGCTCATAATCACCTATTACTTCTGTTTCACATTGTTCACAATGTAGCTTTGCCACCTTCAATGAATGGTTACAACTAGGACATTTTAAGGGGAGTTTTTTATTCACTTTCAACTAACTACTGATAAATATTTAACAAATATATTTATTTTTATCATCTAATGCTAAATATTATTAATATTGTTATTAATAATATTTAATCTTGGTTCAATATTGTTAATAGTTTGATCTGGATTAGGTATCGAAAAGTGGATTGGGCGTTTAACACGAGATGGGTGGGTCAGAATTTATGCCCAAACCTTCATTCCTTCTGTGCAATTTTTGCACATGTCGATATGGCTTCTCCCTTTTATAACGGCACCTCGGAACTTACTATACTGTTCACTTTTCCAAACCTCTCGGAAAGTGGTGGAAGCCACAGAGCCAAGCTTATAATGTCCATCCTTGTCGAAACAGCAGGGTACAATGCTCCCGTTCCATGTAATAACACAACTGTGCCACATCTTCCAACAATGATTGACCAACCGGTTTTTGATGCGGTAGGTACCATCACTTTGCTTTTTGTAGCGGGAATATTTTTCTATGGTGGGGATCAGTGGCGATCCTTGTTCGTAGTCGTAGATTTGAGCTGTTTTTAACCCTACTTCCTCTACACCAAGCTCCTTGGCCAGGTTTTGAACTGATTCGATTTCATGCTCGTTGGGTCTAACCACCAAAAATTGGAACACGACATGAGGCGTCTTGCTCTTGAGGGCTTTCTTCCAATACAGCACCCGTTTTGTCCCTTCTATTACCTTCTCCAAATTGCCCCCTTTCCGATAGGCCGAGTATGTTTCTTGGGTCGTACCGTCGATGGATATGATGAGGCGATCAAGACCTGATTCTACTGTCCTCTTGGCATTTTCGTCCGAAAGGAAATGGGCGTTTGTTGAGGTGGCTGTATATATTTTCCGGTCTGCAGCATACCTTACCAGATCAAAGAAATAAGGGTGAAGGTAGGGTTCGCCCTGAAAATACAGGAGCAGATACAGCAAGGTGTCTTGAAGTTCATCTATCACCTTTTGGTAGAGCTTCTCTTCCAACATTCCCGTTGGGCGCGTGAATGACCGTAGTCCGCTCGGACATTCGGGACAGCGCAGGTTGCATGAAGTAGTAGGCTCGATGGAGATACTGATGGGCATTCCTTTGATGCTTGCTTTCCCTGAAATTTTCGACCAGTAATAACTCCCCGCAACCTTGAACAAATTGAGACTTCGTCGCCAAGTAAACTTGGATAAAAAATTGATCCCATCTGCAAAGTTCCTGTTCACGTATATTGATATAGGTGTTTTGAAAAGTGTAGAACAACGAATGTAATGATGTTGCGTGTATAATCAAATAAGCACCTTATGATAATTCGTTATATTAATGCAATCATAGACAAAGGAACATGAGAATCTTCTTCAGATTATTAATTAAGCTATTGCCCGTCCTGATGGTGGTTTTGGTATTGATTTATATTATTAGTCAATTTGGTTGGTCATTCCAAACCAATAACGCACCAAAAACTAGCATTACCCATAATACCATACTTGAAAAAATTGAATCGTTGGGTAAACTTGAACTGGTAAAATATAATTTTCAGGAAGTCACTACACTCACCGAAAGAAATGAGCGCTATTTGGGGATCTTCCCTTCGGGTGACTCTAAGGTAATTCTCATTAGCCATGGAGAAGCCGTAGGGTGTATCGACCTGACCAAGATTCGCCAAGAAGACATTCGCTTGACTTCCGACTCCTTGATCGTCACCCTTCCAATGCCCGAAATATGCTATCACAAGCTAAACTTAGACAAAACCAGAATATATTCTGTGGAGAAGGGGGTCTACTATAGGAAAGAAAGTGAATTGGTAGAAAAGGCATACCAGTTGGCAGAAGCTCAGATTAAAAAAGCTGCTTTGGAAGCAGACATATTGGTCAAGACACAAGAGAATGCAGCAGCCTTGTTAATGCCATTCTTTAAAGAGATCAGTGAAAAGAAAGTTTATTTTAGCCATACTTTAGACACGGATATCCGACTTCAGCATGATTTGTAAATCCAATTTTTCATGAGTCGTCATAGTGCTATCTCAAATCCCTAAAGCTCATACAAGAGTAGTTTAGCTTTTATCTTATAAGGGCTTTCTCCGTTTTGGTTGATTAACGCTACTAGGTGTTGCTTGGCTTCATGTATTTGCTTCAATTTCACCTGTGTCAATGAGAGGTACCATAAAGCAGCATCTCTATACTTTCCTTCAGAAAGTTTCTCTGCTTTTTCAAAATTTAGTTTTGCTTTATCATACACATCAGTTTCAAGGTATGCAAGGCCTAAATAGAGGTACAATTTAGCATCACCCGGCACGCTGATGATTTCTTTTTCCAGAGCAGGGATGGCTCTTTCGAAATCTCTATTTTGATAATGGGTAATACCCGGGACTTCCTTTAGTTGATTGTCTTGGAGTAATGGATGAATTAAGATGCTTTCCTTATAATAATGATTGTATAGTGCGGTATAATCCGGATTCTTGTCCAGTACGAAAAACAGGGTGAGAGAAATGATTGAGATAATCAGTATAAGTCCAATCCCTTTCATTAGGTTCTTCTTATGCTTCAGATCTGCGATTCTCTTGCTAATCTTGCTACTTTGTTCGCTCACAGCCATAATCCCATGCCTGAGTTTGTTGCCCCCTTTAATAAAAGGATTTGAAAAAGAATTTCTATAAGAAGAAGTCTTTCTCGCCAAAATAGGATCAGATTTCAAACGCTTTTCAAAGCTTACTCTCTCCGGTGTATCCATCTGACCGGTTATGTATCGCTCTATAAGGCTTTCCTGTTCTTTTTCAACCATAAGACACACACAAAGAAATGATAACGAAATAATTGGACTAATCTTGTCCTATAAGTTTCAGTTTGAGAGTAGGAGAAATTTTTTAAAGGTGATCATTGCTAGCGGAACTAACAATGCCAGAAATTTAAACAATTTATGGCATTATTTATATATTCTATTATGTTTTGTATGAAAAAATAATTAAGAGCTCACTTTAGGGTTAGCAAAGTAAGCATTTACTTTGTTCCAGGTAATAGGTGGCTCAAAACCTTTGTTTATTAAATAATTAGCAATTTTGTATTTTGTTTTAATTTCGTCTGCCTCTTTTATAGTAGCTGCTTTTTTTCTGATCAATACATCTATTTTTTCTTCATAGGCTTCGTCATCTATTTCACCCAAACCAGTCTCTATGCATCTTTTCGATAAGCCTTTGGCTTGTAGGCCGGCTTGTATTTTGAGTCGCCCCCAGTGATTCATCCTGAATTTCCCTCCGGCGTAGGCTTTTGCAAATCGTTCTTCATTGATAAAGTTTTCGGAAATGAGTTCGGCGATTAGCTCTTCAATCTCGTCACCATACAACCCAATATCATACAGTTTAGATCTTACTTCTTGTTGAGTTCTTTCTTGATAGGCGCAATAAGCAGCAGCCTTTATTTTAGCTTCTTTAAACGTAAGGGGGCGATTTTTAGCCATCTATTTATGCATTGTGAATACTCAAGCCATGAAGCTAAAGGTTTCTATAAACTCAGGCAAAAACTTATCGCTGTGTTGATGATAACCTTTCAAGACAATATAAATATTCGCTATTTGATAAGCCTCATCAGGTATTCACCATAGCCACTCTTTCTTAGAGGTTCTGCAAGTATTTGCAATTGTACAGCATCGATAAATTTCATTCTGTATGCAACTTCTTCAATACATCCTATTTTCAAACCTTGCCTTTCTTCTATTACTTGGACAAAGTTGCCTGCTTGCATCAAAGAAGTGAAAGTGCCCGTGTCCAACCAAGCAGTTCCTCTACTAAGAATACCAACTTGGAGTTTCCCCTCTTTTAGATATGCTTTGTTTACGTCGGTGATTTCGTATTCTCCCCGTGGGCTTGGCTTAAGGCTCTTTGCTATTTCTATTACCCGATTATCATAGAAATAAAGTCCGGGAACAGCATAGTTGGATTTAGGGTGCAGGGGTTTTTCTTCAATGGATATAGCTTTTTTGTTTTCATCAAATTCAACTACGCCATATCGTTCTGGGTCATGGACATGATAGGCAAATACAACACCTCCATCTGGATTGTTGTTCTGCTGAAGCAACTGCATTAGGCCGCTTCCGTAAAAAATGTTATCCCCTAAAATAAGTGCAACCTTATCATTGCCTATAAAGTCCTCGCCAATGGTAAAAGCTTGGGCTAGCCCTTGGGGCTTTTCTTGAACGGCATATGAAAATTCACACCCTAATGCTTTGCCATTGCCTAGTAGCCGCTCAAACATAGGAAGGTCATGTGGAGTAGAGATGATCAAGATTTCTCTGATTCCTGCCATCATCAGCACAGATAATGGATAATAGATCATTGGCTTGTCATAAACAGGCATCAATTGCTTGCTGACTGCCAAGGTTAATGGGTGAAGTCTGGTGCCTGAGCCGCCTGCTAGTATAATTCCTTTCATTCCTAAGTATTATTTAAGGTTACTATAAAGTCAAATCAGTTATACTGTTCGGAGTAGTATTTTTGATATTCACCAGATGTCACATTATTCATCCAGGCAGTATTCTCCAAATACCAATCTACTGTTTTCTCCAAGCCCTCTTCAAACTGAAGCGACGGTTCCCAGCCTAGTTCATTCTTGATCTTAGTGGCGTCAATGGCATATCTGTGGTCATGCCCGGCCCTGTCCGTTACAAATGTGATGAGCTTAGCAGAGTCTCCTTCAGCTCTACCCAACTTTTTATCCATGATCTTGCACAATAAGTGTACAATATCAATGTTTCTCCATTCATTAAATCCCCCAATATTATATGTTTCACCAATCTTGCCTTTGTGAAAGACTACATCAATAGCTCGGGCATGGTCCACAACATAGAGCCAATCTCTTACATTTTCTCCTTTCCCATATACAGGCAGGGGTCTTCTGTTTTTTATGTTATTGATACAAAGTGGAATAAGTTTCTCCGGGAACTGATTAGGACCGTAATTATTAGAGCAGTTGGATAAAACTACCGGCATTTTATAAGTGTTGTGATAGGCCCTTACCAAATGATCCGAACTGGCTTTGGAAGCCGAATATGGAGATTGCGGATCGTAAGGCGTGGTTTCTAAGAAAAAACCTTCATCTCCTAAAGACCCGTACACCTCATCGGTAGAAATGTGATAGAATAAGTTGTCTTGTTTGTCTTCTGTTTTCCAATTTTCTTTTGCCGCATTCAACAAGTTTACAGTCCCGACAATATTAGTCATAATGAATTCCATCGGGCTCTTGATAGAGCGGTCCACATGAGATTCAGCAGCAAGATGGATTACGGCGTCAAATGCTTGTTTCTTGAAAAGATCATGGATAAATTCTTGATCGGTGATATCACCCTTTACAAAAGTGTAGTTAGGTTTGTTTTCCAGATCAATGATGTTTTCTAGGTTGCCCGCATAGGTAAGTTTATCCAGATTCACTATTCTATAATCAGGATATTTATTAACAAATAACCTTACCACGTGCGAGCCGATAAATCCCGCTCCACCAGTAATGAGAATGTTTTTTTTAAATGTATTCACTTGTGTCTATATTAAATATTAAGGCCAGTGACCTATCTCAACTTATGACTAAAAATTACAGGAAGCAAACACACTTCGTTTATCTCCCTATGATCATGCTAAAAAACGATTTTTATGGCTAGAAAATGTTTATGCGTCACCAAGTTTTTTTTGCCAATTCCACGAATCTCTTAGGGAGTCTTCAAGGGAATATTGAACATGCCAATCAAGTTTTTGATTCGCCTTATCAACATTAGCATATACTTTTTCTACATCGCCTTGCCTTCGAGGACCTATTTCGTAACTGAGTTTCTCCCCAGTTACCTTTTCGAAGGTGCGAATGAGCTCTAGTACACTATTCCCTTGGCCTGTGCCTACATTGAAAATATCATAAAAGACATTTTCATTTTGTTTTTCAAGATAACCAAGGGCCTTCACATGGGCATTGGCTAGGTCCACTACATGAATATAATCCCGGATACAACTGCCATCCGGGGTATCATAATCATCTCCAAACACTGTAAGCTTATCTCTAAGCCCTGCGGCTGTTTGCGTAACAAAAGGTACAAGGTTGTTTGGAACGCCTAGTGGAAGTTCGCCAATGAGCGATGAAGGGTGAGCGCCTACCGGGTTAAAGTATCTTAAAGAAATAGCTTTTAGGCCCTTTGGCAGTTTATTGCCAGCATTGCATACATCCTCAATAATTTCCTCACAAATTTGCTTCGTATTACCGTAAGGAGATTCTGCGGGCTTTTTAGGAAACGCTTCTGTAACGGGTAAACTGTCGGGCTCTCCATATACAGTGCAAGAGGAAGAAAAAACTAGATTTCTCACCTGAAAACGCTCCATAATCTTCAATAGAAGTATAAGGGAGTATACATTGTTTTCATAGTATTTCAATGGTTCTTGAACTGACTCTCCCACCGCCTTGTACGCAGCAAAATGGATAACTCCTTCTATGTTTTTTTCTTGAGCAAATACATGCTCCATAAACTTAGAGTCGGTACAATCGCCTTCGTACAGTTTTACCGGTTCACCTAGGATTTTCTCCAAAGCAGGAATAACTGACTTCTCGGCATTTGAGAAGTTATCTACTAGGACAGGAGAATAGTTGGCTTCCTTAAGGGCTACTACTGTATGAGAACCAATATAGCCTGCTCCCCCCGTGACCAATATTTTCTTCTTCTCAATCATTGTTGTTTTTCTGATTGTACTTTCTTTTGGAAATACTCTAATGTCGGCTTTAGCCCTTCTGCTCTAGAATATTTAGGCGACCATCCCAAAATTTCTTTTGCTCTAGTAATGTCTGGCCTCCTTTGTTTTGGATCATCTTTTGGAAGGGGCTTGTAAACTATCTTTTGGTTTGTACCCGTAAGCCTAATGATTTCTTCAGCAAATTCCTTAATGGTGATCTCGTCAGGATTGCCTATGTTGACTGGATAAACATAGTCGCTCATCATAAGACGATAGATGCCTTCTATCAGGTCGTCGACATAGCAGAAAGATCTGGTTTGTGAGCCATCGCCAAATACAGTAATATCTTCTCCTCTCAAAGCTTGGCCGACAAATGCAGGCAAAGCCCTGCCATCGTTTAGCCGCATTCTCGGACCATAGGTATTAAAGATTCTTACCATTCTGGTTTCAAGTCCGTGAAAGGTATGATAGGCCATGGTGATAGCTTCTTGAAATCGCTTTGCTTCATCATAGACGCCCCTAGGCCCAATAGGATTCACATTTCCCCAATAGTCCTCGTTTTGTGGATGAACAAGAGGGTCGCCGTATACCTCTGATGTTGATGCTACCATTATACGGGCTTTTTTCTCTTTGGCCAACCCTAAAAGGTTATGGGTGCCAAGTGAGCCAACTTTAAGCGTTTGGATAGGCATCTTCAGGTAGTCAATCGGACTGGCGGGTGAAGCAAAATGGAAGATGAAATCTAACTCTCCAGGTACATGGACGAATTTAGAAACATCATTGTGATAAAACTCAAAATCTTGGTTGCCCATGAGGTGCTCGATATTCTCAAGCGATCCGGTAATTAAGTTATCCATTGCGATAACTTTATACCCTTCGGCAAGCATTCTGTCGCAAAGGTGGGAGCCTAGAAACCCAGCTCCCCCCGTTACCAATACCTTTTTTTTAGCCATTGTTTATATTTCTTCTACCGATGCTGTAATATTTAAATCCTAATTCTTCCATTTGATTTGGCTCATACAGATTCCGTCCGTCAAAAATTACCTTGTTCTTCAGACTTTTGGCTAGTCTTTCGAAATCCGGAGTCCTAAAAATTGGCCATTCAGTCATGATCAGCAAGGCGTCAGCACCTTCTATGGCGTCATACTCGTCCTGACATAATTGAATCTTGTCACCAATTAAATTCTTGACGTTTTCCATGGCTTCAGGATCATATGCTTTTACTTTTGCCCCAAGCTTAAGCAGTTCATCAATATTCACCAAAGAGGGTGCCTCTCGGATGTCATCAGTATAAGGTTTAAATGCAAGGCCCCATACTGCTATGGTTTTTCCCTGCAAGTCATTGTTGAAAAACTGCTGGATTTTAGGGATCAGCTTCACTTTTTGCGATTGATTGATTTCCATTACAGCGTCCAGGATCTTAAAATCATAATCCACATCATCTGCAGATCTCGCTAAGGCCTGAACATCTTTGGGGAAACAGCTTCCTCCGTAGCCTATGCCAGCAAACAAAAAGCGTTTGCCAATTCTACTATCCGTCCCTATTCCTTTACGAACAGCATCTACATCTGCTCCAAGCTTTTCACAAAGGTTGGCGATCTCGTTCATGAATGTAATCTTGGTTGCTAAGAAAGAATTAGCTGCATACTTTGTTAACTCTGCTGACCGTTCATCCATAAATATGATTGGGTTTCCTTGTCTTACCAAAGGGGCGTACAAGGCTTCCATTACTTTGTTGGCTTTTTCAGAAGAGCTGCCTATAACCACGCGGTCGGGCTTCATAAAATCATCTACTGCCACCCCTTCGCGTAAAAACTCAGGATTAGAAACTACGTCAAAGTCTACTGTGGCCGCAGCGGCTATTTTAGCTCTTACTTTATCTGCTGTGCCTACAGGTACAGTACTTTTGTCAATTATAATAGTATATTGTTTGAGCAAGGGACCTAGATCTTCGGCGACTTGCAATATATATTTCAAATCGGCAGAGCCATCTTCACCGGGAGGGGTAGGCAATGCTAAAAATATCACTTTTGCTCCTTCTATGCCTTCTTTTAAATCTGTAGTAAAGTTTAAGCGTCCTTGCTTGGTATTTCTTTCAAATAGAACCTCTAAACCGGGCTCATAAATGGGCATAATGCCATTTTTTAGTTTTTCTACTTTTCGCTGATCGATATCAATACAGGTGACATGATTGCCAGTCTCCGAAAAACAAGTTCCCGTTACAAGGCCTACGTAGCCTGTTCCTACTACTGCTATTTTCATAGAATTATTTTATAGTTAAAAATAAGAAACGCACAAAAATAAATCTCAAAACGAAATTTTACTAATTTTTTATGGAAATTTAATATTTTTATTTCTTTTTGTTTACAGAAATCAAGCTTTGCTAACTATTTCTGCCCAATAAGGTTTATAAAAATCATAGGGATAGCTTACAAAACGAGTATTTATCCTCTATATGGTTTCATAACCTTTTTGCACTATGGATCCGACTTCTACCGAGTATACCGCAATAATAACGCAAGCTATTAAGGATTTTGCTGAAATTGAAATCAAGCCCTTTATGCGCCAATGGGATGAAAAGCAACATTTCCCATTGCAGTTGTTTGAGAAGCTCGGAGCTTTAGGTTTTATGGGAGTTTTGGTTCCTCAGGAATATGGTGGTTCAGGCATGGGATACCAAGAGTATGTAACCATTATTAAAGAGATTTCAAAGATCGATGGTGGAATAGGACTGTCTTTGGCTGCTCATAACTCTTTGTGCACAGGCCATATTCTTCAATTTGGCAATGAAAGCCAGAAATATAGATGGTTGCCTAAACTGGCTAGCGGTGAATGGATAGGAGCTTGGGCACTGACGGAGCCTAATACTGGCTCCGATGCAGGCAATATGCGTACTACAGCAAAGAAGGATGGTAAAAATTGGGTGATCAACGGTACAAAAAATTTCATTACCCATGGTAAATCTGGGCAAATAGCGGTAGTAATGGCACGGACTGGGAAGCTGGGAGAACCTCATGATAAGTCGGCCTTTGTTGTAGAAAAAGGTACTCCTGGATTTTATGCAGGGAAGAAAGAAGACAAATTGGGTATGCGAACTTCTGAAACCACTTCCTTAATTCTTGAGGATTGTGTTGTCCCTGAGGACAACCTAATAGGGGAGGTCGGTGGTGGATTTGGCCAAGCGATGAAAGTACTCGAAGGCGGCCGAATCTCTATTGCTGCGTTAAGCTTGGGGATAGGGGAAGGAGCTTTAGAGGCAGCCATAGCTTATTCAAAGGAACGGCACCAATTTAATCAGCCGATTGCCAATTTTCAAGGAATCGCATTTAAGCTGGCAGATATGGCAACAAGCCTTGAGGCTGCCAAGATGCTTACTTTGAAGGCGGCATCAATGAAGAATACGGGCCAAGAAGTAACTAAAATTGCAGCCATGGCCAAATATTATTCTTCTGAAGTAGCAGTGAAAATAGCCACTGATGCTGTCCAAATCTTTGGTGGCTATGGTTATGTAAAAGACTATCCTGTAGAAAAGTTTTATCGCGATGCCAAGTTATGCACGATAGGAGAAGGCACATCTGAAATACAAAAGCTAGTGATATCAAGAGAAATTCTAAGATAGGTTATCTAGGCCGATTCAAACGTTTCTACTGTCCGCTTAAATATTAATCTGCTGATATAATGGTATTGTATGCCAATTATAAAAATGCTTATCTTTAGCATATGATGAAGTTGAAAGCGGCCATTATAGATGACGAGATACATTGCTTGGAAACTTTGGCCTATGATTTAAAAGAACTCCACGGCGACAAGATCGAAATTGTTTTTACTGCAAGGGATAGTGTAGAAGGCATGAAACAAATGGCGAAAGTAAAGCCTGATTTGCTTTTTCTAGACATAGAAATGCCTCGTTTAAGCGGGTTCGATGTGCTGGATTTGATTGAAGGGACCCCTACGAGAGTGATTTTTACTACTGCTCATAGTGAATATGCTATTAGAGCTGTGGGACGTAAGGCAGAAGCTTATCTTCTTAAGCCAATTCAACCAGATGAGTTGAAGGCTGCGTTGGAACGGGTCTTTAAAACCTTTTCTTCTAGTGAGAATGCAACTTTAAAAGGTAAGTTGCCAGTGCCATATGCAGACGGCATTCAACTTATTCCTCATGCAGATATTCTATATTGCCAGTCAAGTGGCAACTATACGGAGTTCTTCCTCACCACAAATGAAAAAATTATTGCCAGTAAAACATTGAAACACTTCGGAGGACTTTTGCCTGAAAACCAATTTGTGAGGATTCATAAATCCTATATCGTCAACCTATCGCATTTGAAACGGTATCTAAAAGTTGACGGAGGGGTAGTCTGTATGGGAAATAATGTCACTTTGCCCGTGTCCCGTATCAATCGAGACAAACTCCTCAAACTAATTCATCATGACACATAGTAGCTCATAACCTGTCGTTTACTCATTCTTACTTTTACAGCATAACGATAAGATGTTTCTTTGCTTTTATTTAAATTTTTAAAGAAAAAAGCATAATGAAACTAACAACGAAATTCTTATTGTTGACGCTTGTTTTTGGATTTGTTTTAATGACCTCAAAAGTGCAGGGGCAGGCAGCTGTAGGAGGAGGACTTGCCTTCGGTACAGAAATAGAAAGTGTAGGAATCAATGTAAATGGCACTTACATGATAACGGATAATATTGCTTTGGCGCCAAGCCTCATTTATTGGATTCCAAAATCCTATTTTGCTGATTATAAGCTAAAGTGGTTCGAAGTTGACCTGAATGGTCATTATTACTTTGATGCTGGAGGGAATGTTAAGCCATATGCTTTGGCTGGTTTAAATTTTTCATTTATCACCGTTCCTGTCTTAGACTGGACTGGTGGTTGGCTCGGAGGAGGCTCTTTCACCACCAAAAACTCGACCACCACAAAAGTAGGACTTAATTTAGGTGGTGGCGTTGAGTTCGATATCGATGCTCCAATCAAGCCCTTTGGGCAGATCAACTACACCATCATAGACAGTTTCGATCAGCTAGTTATTATGGCAGGTGTGCGTTTTCCATTGAATTTCTAATGATTTTTTAATCGTTTCCCCATATATTACTCTTTTTAAAATATAATAACTATGAAAACTCTAAAATTTACGCTTTACCTTCTTGGTATGGTCATCCTATTTTCAGCTTGTTCCAAAGATGAAGATCCAGGACCCGCTGCGCAAAGCGGCAATAAAGTTGGCTTGTTTTCAGGCGATGTTAGACCTATAGCACCGCCTGAAAATATGAAAAAATCAGACGATCCTAAAGCAATTGAAGCAGTTGGGATATTGGAAGACGCTAATGAATTCAGGGATTTGGACGGTTTTTTTGAGGTTCCGGAAGGAGCAACGAAACGAAGTGGACCAGTTACCGCATCAAATGCCAGAATAGCGAACACCTATACAGTCTATGAATGGGATTATGGTTATGGTTCCAAAGTCATTTGGCAATATTCCGATCAAGGGGATCATGAAACCTTCGAAGTCTTTGTTGGCTCTGATGAAGATGAGTTCATAAAAATGTATGAGGTTATTCAAAGCAAGGATGGCAAAAAGGGCTCCTTGGATTGGTTTGGTTTAATGCGATGGGATTGGGAAATAAGGGCCAATGAAAGTTATTATATCGATTTTAATTATTTTGGAGGTTTATATAGTTACAAGATAGTATCCAACAAAGACCTTTCAGGAAGTATTGAAGTTTATTCCAATGATAGCCTTATTAGTGAATATAGCTGGATCGCATCAGGAAGCGGTTGGTGGAAACAATATGACGCTGAAAGCGGAGAGGTGACGGACGAAGGGGAATGGTAGCAGGATAATAAATCAATAAACTAAATTTGAATACCAAATCGCAGTTTCAATTAATGAGCCATGGTCTATCTATACGATCATGGCTCATTTTGTTAATTCATTTTAAAGAGATGTAAATGCGGTGAATAGCTTTGAATGAAAAGCTTCGTAGCTTTTTTGGAAAGCGCTTTAAAGGTACTGTTTCTGGACAGAAGGAATGTGAAAGAGATAGGGGGTTCCTATAGTAGTGGCATCCTATATAATATATGGGGATGCCACTACTGTCTTTTGCTAATCTGTTACTCTACAATAAATTTTCCATTCATTTGCTGCCAGTGACCTGGATAAGAACAGAAGAACTCGTAAGTGCCTGCTTCTGGTGCATCAAATTCAAATGAAACAGTTTCTCCCGGTTGTGCCAGCGGAGAAGCTGCAATCACTGTAGGGCTGTTAGGCACGAATTCTTTGTCAGGTCCAGCGGCAATAGCAGCTCTTGCTGTTACCTCCATTGTGCCTTCCTGCACAAAAACGATGTTGTGGATCATGGTAGGGTCTGTGCCTTCATTAGTCAAAGTGATTTTTACTTTTGCACCAGCAGGGACAGTAATGTTTTCGTGGTCGAATCGCATCTCTTGCATAGTGTTTCCGACCGTTTTAATGGTAAGTTCAACAACTTGTTGTTCTTTAGAAGCTTTGGCTTGGCTGTCGTTGCCGCTTTCTGTTTGTCCTTCTTTGTTGCCTCCTCCTGAGCAGGCAGCAAAAAACAATACTAATCCGACAAGGAGAAAATAATTTAATTTTTTCATAGTAGTGCTTTATTTTATGAGTGATTAGAATATTACACAACTCACATGGAGTTTGTTTCACTAATTAACGGCAAAGATACTAAGTAATTCTATATCCGATAGATTTGTCCTTTATTTTTTCCATGGTCTCTGCCTCCAGTTAGAGAATGACAAAAGCTTGTTATTTAAATTGATATTCATTATATTTGCAGCCCAAATAAAGCAATTATATAATACATAGAATACATGATCATTGTAAACGTAAAAGAAAACGAGTCAATTGACAGAGCATTAAAGCGATTCAAAAAGAAATTTGAGCGTACTGGAGTTCTAAAAGAACTTAGAGCACGTACTTATTATGAGAAACCATCTGTAGCAAAAAGAGCTCAGAGGATACGTGCTGCGTACAAGCAGAAAATGTATGCGCAAGAAAACTATTAATTGAATTAGGTCGAATCTTTAGTTTATAATTCGCTATATTAGTATTGCAGGTATAACTGTAATACTAATATGGTCGAATCTTTTTTGCATTTCCTTACTTACGAAAGACGCTTTAGTGATCATACTTTAACGGCCTATAAAAGCGATCTTGAGCAATTCAATTCCTTTCTTTCAGAAACCGATCCAGGCGTAAACTCTGCTCAGGCAGAATTTGTCCACATCCGTGCATGGATAATTCACTTGATGGAAGTTGGTATAACGCCCCGCTCTATCAATAGAAAACTTGCTACCCTTCGAACATATTTTAAGTTTTTGAAGAAAAGGGCTATAGTAGATATCGATCATTTTCAAAAACTCAATTCTCTCAAAACTAGGAAAAGCCTTCCTGTTTTCGTTCAGGAAGAGAGCATGAGCGCTCTTTTGGACGAATTCCCGTTTGAAGACAGCTTCTCCGGATGGAGAGACAGGCTTGTGCTCGAGTTGCTGTATGCTACAGGCATCCGACTTTCGGAATTGCTCAATTTGCACGAACGAGACATCAATAAGTTTGAACGCACGATAAAGGTTCTCGGTAAGCGTAACAAAGAGCGTATTATCCCTTTTCCTAAAAACTTAGGATTAATCATTGAAAATTACCTCAATTGGAAAAATAAGGATTTTGACCATAACAGCAGCCTTCCTTTAATCGTTACAGATAAAGGAAGGCCCGGCTATCCTATGTTTATATACCGGATCGTGAACAAGTACCTTAATCTAATTCCATCGATTGATAAAAAAAGCCCACATGTGCTTAGGCATACCTATGCCACACATTTGCTCGACAAGGGCGCTGACCTAAATGCTATCAAGGCACTCCTTGGGCATTCGAGTTTGGCCGCAACACAGGTCTATACTCACAATTCGTTGGAGAGGTTAAAGGCTGTTTTCGACCAGGCCCATCCTAAAGCTTAAGTTTAACTTTAAAATTTACGACCTATGAAGTTACAAATGCATTCCATCCGATTCGATGCTGACCAGAAGTTGCTCGATTTTATTCAAAAAAAGGTGGACAAATTGGAAACCTTTTATGATCGGTTTATAGATGGCGAGATCTTTCTCAAAATAGATAAAGCAGATACTAATGAAAATAAAATCGTAGAGGTAAAGTTGAATGTGCCGGGCAGTCAACTGTTTGCCAAAGGTCAGAGCACCTCATTCGAAGCTGCGGCAGATCTGGCTGTAGAAGCGATAAGACGCCAGATCTTTAAATTAAAGGATAAGCAACTCGCACATTAGAATAGCAGTATACAATTTACTTATAACACAAAAAAGGCACTTGAGAAAGTGCCTTTTTTGTGTTATAAGTTCAGCTGATTTTACAATCCGAAAGCTTCTTTAATTTTGTCTACATAGTCTAGTTTTTCCCAGGTAAAGAACTCAAATGTACGGTTCTCTTTTTTATGTATTACTTCTTTTGCGTTGCCGTTGGTTGTGGTCTCCAAATATGAAACCTCGACCTCTTTCTTGTAAGGCGCCCTTCCCATATGACCATATGCAGCAGTATCTGAGAATATGGGATTCCTCAATCCCAATCGTTCGATAATGGCTTTTGGCCTCATATCAAATATTGCTTCGATCTTTTTAGCTATTTCGGCATCGCTCATGCCTATTTTTGACTTTCCATAAGTATTTATGTTGAGTGACACCGGATTGGCGACCCCTATAGCATAAGCTACTTGTACCAATACTTCCTCAGATATGCCGGCAGCTACCATATTTTTGGCTATGTGCCGGGCCGCATAAGCTGCGCTGCGATCTACTTTAGTGGCATCTTTTCCCGAAAATGCACCTCCACCATGAGCTCCCTTTCCTCCGTAAGTATCTACAATGATCTTTCTTCCTGTAAGGCCGGCGTCTCCATGCGGGCCTCCGATAACAAATTTACCTGTAGGGTTGATATGGAAAATAGTGTCCTTAAGGAGCTCGTTAGGTATTACCTTCTTGATCACATGTTCTATTACATCTCGTTCTATTTTTTCTAGCATGGCCTTATCGGCTTGCTTAATTGCTGCTGGCGAGTCATTCTCGGGTTTTATAAACTCATCGTGTTGGGTAGAGACGACTACAGTAT